>Ga0209536_100000291_pt1 | contig 79619 bp, 101 predicted proteins | sample DeeMarSeWOR28_12_FD_187461 | JGI IMG/M metagenome (GOLD analysis project Ga0209536, IMG submission 187461) | Marine sediment microbial communities from White Oak River estuary, North Carolina - WOR-2-8_12 (SPAdes) (version 2) | ecosystem: Environmental > Aquatic > Marine > Intertidal zone >...
GATTGGCAAGAATGCTGAAGCATCCCGTAAAAAAGCAGAAGAAGCAGCCAATCGGTTGCAACGACCTGTTGCTGTTGCTGCAAAACCTACAGCATCTCCGGCTGCTCTCGCACAGTCTGAATATGTTAAATTAGTAGAGAATACAAAAACTCTTCTCACGGAATTAGATATTCTATTCCAAAATCATGGTATCAGTGTTCAAGAGTATTATGATAAGCGGATCATGTACGCCAATAAGACTTTTGAAGCCGAAAAAGCAATCCTTGAAAAGCAGGCAGGCGAAGAAGAGAATCTTGATAAGAGGCAAAAGATTCTTGATAAGATTTATCAAATAACGGAGAATCATCAACGTGATCTATTACAGCTGGGAGAAGATAGGCGTAAAGCCGAGCTTGAAGCTGAAGAAAGGCAATCTGCAGCATTAGCAATTATCACTGAGGCAAGAAAAAGAATAGCCTTCACTTCTGCGACTGATTATACAAATCTATTTAGACAGCAACAATTAGAACTGCAAACAAGACAGCAACAAGAATTGGAAAATTTAAAGAAGCATACAAGTGAAAAAGAAAAAATCGAGGAACTGTCAAACATTCATCGTTTGGAACAAGAAAAACAACTTGCTGATCAGCGTATGCAGATTCAAGACATTGTACTTAATAACATGAAGTCATCTCTTAGTTTTATGGAATCTGCGTTTGGTGATGCTTACGAAGCAAGTGGTAAAAAGATCAAAGAATTCGCCATCGCTCAGAAAGGAATAGCAATAGTACAAACCATGATTTCGACTTATCAGGCTGCCCAAGATGCCTATAGGTCTTTAGTTGGAATACCTTACGTTGGACCAGCACTTGCTGTGGCTGCTGCAGCTGCTGCAATAGCAGCAGGTCTGGCAAGAGTGGCGGTTATCAAGTCTCAGTCGTTCGCTCTTGGTGGTAAAGTTGAAGGCTTTTCACCATCACCAACATCTGATAACATTGTTGCGCGCCTAACTGCTGGTGAATATGTGCAACCAGTTGCTGCAGTAAAGAAATATGGTTCCGCGTTTATGGATTCTGTCAGATCGCTTACATTTCCGAAGAACGCAGCCGATGCAATAGTTTCCCAAATGAAAGTTCCTAATATTCCTGGAAGAGCTTTGGGCGGTTTGGCTTTCGCCGAGGGAGGTGCTGTAGGCAAAGGCCCAGAAGGGATGCCTTCTTCTGGTGGGCAACCTCAGGAAATTGCAATAGTGAATCTAATGGATCCTAATCTGCTTGATCAATATGTAGGCAGTACTCATGGAAGAAATGTTATGTTTAACTTTATGTCACAAAACTCTTATCAAATAAAACAAAGATTGGCAATGGGGTAAATCATGGGATATTATGCTACAGGAAGTGTTTCAGGTTTTAACGGTGCCAGTGGGCTGTTACAGACCATCCTTGGATTAATATGCGGTACTGAAGTATCAGGCGAAACGCTTAGTGGCTCTGGAACCTCATGGTCAGGGACATTGGCGAATTATCCGGTTGGCCTTGGGAGGCTCGTGATTAATTATGCGTTTTCTGCGACAAATTACGAAGCATATGATGACGGAGCTGGGAATATTACTGGCACTAACATCAGTAGCGGTAGCATTACTTATTCTACTGGTGCTTATAGCATCACATTTACAGGTACACCTGATGCTGCACCAGAAGCAGATTATATATACGGAGAAGAGGGTCAAGATTGGAGACAGGAGGATTATCAGAATACGCAAGATGAGAATCAACAGCAAGCATTTAGCGACTGTAAAGAAGTCGTTCTTTCAAATACTGGTATATCAGGACAGGAAAGTGTAATAGTTGGTATTAGAGAATGGTACTATGCTGCTTCTAATTATTATAATTGGAATTTTAATTGTTATTCTCAATATACTTCTGGAAATGGTTGGATGCAAAATGCTATTTCTCATGGATTAGATAACTATGATACGACGACTGAAAATTGGACACAACTTCCAGAATTGCTTCTCAATGATGATACTATGTATTATTGGGTCTACAGTAATCGCCAACGAATTTTTCTTGCGGTAAAGGTATCTTCGAATTATCATTGTTGCTATCTTGGTTTTGGTCGTAGATTTGGAACAGTTTCTGAATACCCAACACCTTGTATAGTGTTTGGTAATGGGTATGGAAACATTGCCTATACTACTACTTCTGAGGTTAATCACTTTCCAGCCTTCCAATTTGCAAATGATAATTATACAAATTCACTTTGTATCGATCCATCCAATAATTATTTATCATGGATTGGGTCTGCAGATATGGGTATTATTACAGTCCCAGGAACCAATTTTGATCTTGATGGAAAAACTTGTGAAGCAACTTTAGGTGGTCGATCTATCTTTGTGCCTGTTTTTATAGTGGCAAATAATGGAGGCTTTACACGAAGGACACTGTTCGATTATGATGGTGTGTTCCATATTATTGGAGGCGTTCAGTCTGAAGACCTTGTTAATCTTGGTTCTAATAGATATCGTGTTTTCCAAGATGGTTTTAGAACTGAATGGAATGATTTTTTGGCAGTGGAAGAAGGTGCTGCGGTCAGTACTACAACGACAACAACAACTACAAGCACAACAACCACTACCACAACAACTTCTACAACCACGACTACTACTTAGGAGACAGTCATGACTTTGTTAAATTATACACATCATACTAATCCAACTTCTCACCATGATATTATTTCGAAGTTCCGGACCTTTGCTCTGGCAAGAGGTTGGGCTTCGGATTATTATTATAATAATTCGATTCAGTGGGGAGCTACAGGTAGTAGTCCTCCATATGGTTGGATATCTGGAAGTGAAAGCCATTTGCAGATGTCGATTACTGGTCCTGGATCTCAGAATATTGTTTTCCGGATGATCGGTGAACACGAACTATCCGATGCTCAACATGAATATGTATATCTCACTGGTGTGGATCCAGATAATGACACTATGGATGGAAATAGTTCTGCTCAACCAGAAGCAGCGTCACAAGGTGCTTATAATAGTGGTTATACCAATAAGTTCTCCATGTCACCATCTACTGTTCCTAATTTCTGGATCTTTGGAAATGATGAAGTGTTAATCGGAGTAGTAGAGGTACAGACTGGGTTTTGCCATTCATGGATGTTGGGTGTTCCAGAATTCTTTGCTGGCAGTGAAGCAGAAGATTGCATGTTCGCTATAGTTTCGCAAACTACTAATGCGGTTGTGAAGTGGTATGATGCATTTAATTCAGATTATGCAATGTTCTATGGGCCATCTGATATGGTAGCTGGAGGTTCTTCCTATAATACTTTTTGGTGGGAAGATGCGGCAGCAAATACACTTGTGAATACTACTATTCGTATGACAAGCTCACAGGTTCAAGGCCAAGGATATTATAACGATATGTCTTATGCTGTTAATTTGAACACTTGGTCTGGTAAACGGCCACTTATCAAACCGACTTTGTATGGGCAGAGTAGAACGAGTGGATTAATTCGACCAATTGGGAATTTACCAGTTTATTATACTGTCTTTCAAGGTTTGGCTCCAGGTGATACTTTGGATTATGGTTCTGAGACTTATATGTTCTTTCCGCATTCTTATTTTTATAGGGAATATGGATGGGCAGTGAGGATTGCTTAAATGGCTGTATCTGACGGAGTATTCGCTACTAATACACAGACTTCTCAGCAGGCTCGTTCTGTTAAGCTGGAAGATACTGAAGATTTGTTTGTTGGGGCAGATAGATCTACTCCAATTACTGTAGGCAATGCACGCCCAATTGATGACATATTAGTAGGCACTGTTATATTTGAATCTACTGCAATGAACCTAATAGTGCGTAATGGTGCTTGGGATCATAAGTTTGGAGATGAACAATTATTTCACCGCGTGTGGTTTTCGCCAACAGAAATTGATGCAGGATTTATTGTAGAAGATGTCAATCATACGGTGAGTATTTGGAATGCCAATTTTGACCAGATCGTCACATTAACTGATATTGATGTTGATTCTGCTGACGGCACAACGTTACAATTTGATACGCCACCTGTTGTAGTAAATAAGTTCTGGGAAAAGATTGGAACTCTTACGGTTACTGAAGATGGGCCACCGACGCAGAATACTACTTATACATTTACAGTTTCAAGTATTGAATATGATTTAGTAATAACTGGTATTCGTGTTGTAACGTTGGAGAAAAGCCCGGAATGGACCGATGGTGTCCGTTTCGAAATGGTATTCGAAACGGCCTTAACAGAAAATCGTTGGGCATATGAACAGCGTAGACCGTTGAGGCCAGATGCATTTCGAAAGACCACTGTAAAATATGTTGGCCAAGGGGTGGATGCACAAAGATTACGGCAGAAGATTATGTATGGGCATGATAAGGTGTATGGTGTTCCCGTATTTCATGAACCAATAGAATTAGCATCTGACCCACAAAGTAGCAGTACTATCACATCTTCAAATACATTGACTTATTATTGGCATCTTAATAATCAGTGTAACTATATCGTGTTATATGACTATTCAACATGGACTGCCGAGATTAAGGAAATTAGTTCTGTTGGGTCAACATCTATTGTATTAGTTAATGTAGTGGCAGATTCTTTTGATCCGTTGGTTTCTATAGCATATCCTGTATATATGGGCACAATGGAACAGGCTCGTGTTGTGCAGGAAACTCATGACATCATGGCTGTAAGCGTTGAATATAAAGAGTTCTTAATAGGGGATGAATAATGGCTGATAGTTTGGCAGATCTTGGTGGCTATGATCTGTTTCCTTTGGAACCAGATTGGTCTACAAGGCCAACCAATAATTATCGTCTTATGAAAGATTTGTTGAAGTATCCTGGAACAGCAATGTCCCTGAATTCTTTTATTGACTATGTTCCTCTTTCTTATGAATTAGGTTTTACATTTTCAGAGGAACAGGACATGTACAATATGGCAGATTTCTTTCATGAGAAGAGAGGTCGTGTTCATGCGTTTTGGTTCAAGGCACCGCATAGAGAGATGACATTATATCAGGGAGCTCTATCTGGTGCTACTTCTCTATATATGGAGCGGAATTTTGCCCATCTTCAATATCAGGGGCATGAGCGTATTTATATTGACATGAAATCTGAAGATCTTTTAACACGTAAAGTATTGTCTGTTACGGACGATGAAACAAATAATCGTATGTCTGTAGCAGTGAACACTTCAATCGATCGTGATTTGACTTTAACTAATCATTGGTCTATTGGAAAACTAATTTTTGCAAGATTTAGCGAGGATTCTTTAATCTGGCAATTTAAAGCTGCTAAATTGGCGCAGTTAAGTTTTACAGTAACAGAATTGGTGCAGGAGTATCCGTCATGACATTGAGTGCAAATTATGCAGCGACTGAAATGGAGGGCATGCCTGAATTGTATGAATTTGAATATGGCGGGACGTACGAACGTTATACTTCTTGGCCTAAAGATATACAGTTTCAGGGGCAAACTTTTTCTTCTCGACCTATACAACGTGGTGGGATTCGGGCTGATCAAGAGTTTAGCGATGCAACTGTTACAATAACAGCACCTGTCGTGAGTGGGTTTGAGAGATATGTTCAGGATGAACCTATAGAACCAACTAATGTAATAATCTATCATGCTTTGGAAAGCGATCTGACTGATTTTGCCGTATTGTTTAATGGTCGTGTTATCAGTGTTACTTTTCAAAATGCACAAGTGGTACAAGCAAAATGTGAATCTCGTGCTAATATTTTAAGTCTTGAATGGCCAAGGGTTACGGTTCAAAGTTATTGCAATAAAACTATTTATAATGATGAATGTGGTGTTGACGATAGCCTTTATAGGGTTTCGGGAAGTGTTACGGCAATATCTGGAGCCACATATACCGTGAGTGGATTAAATAGTTTTTCTAATGGATATTTTACAGCTGGATTTGTTGCTTATTTAACGGATAACAGGCTTATCACTAATCATGTTGGGAATGATATTGACTTGCAGTTGCAGTTCGATAGTCGTGTTGTGGTCGGTACCACTGTAGATGTTTATCCAGGATGCCGTAATAGTCCGGCATTATGTACAACTCGTTTTAATAACTTTGATAATTTTCTTGGAATGCCTTATGTCCCAAGTTCTAATCCTGTAATATGGGGTGTGAAGTGAATCATGCGTTTGCCGATGATAGCTTGTGGGAAAAGACTGTACAAGTTTCGCGGTCTTGGATCGGTACTCCTTACCGTCATATGTTTGCCGCGAGGGGTAGAGGTGCTGATTGTACGATGTTCCTTGCAAAAATCTTTGAAAGTGTCGGCATCCTCAAAATGCCAAAAATTGAATACTATCCCAAGGATTGGTTTATACATACGGATCAGGAAATCGTCTTGGAAGGTCTTGCTTCAGCGATAAAGCATTCTATTACGAATGGTTTCTATGCTGAAATGTTCAGGTTTGAAGGGCAGGAATTTTTACGTGGTGATTTGTTATGTTTTGCTTTGAACAAAAATGGTATAACTAATCATGCCGGTATGTGGTTGGAAGATAGTCGTATCATTCATAGCATCAATAATCGTGGAGTTTCGATTCTTACTTATCGGCCGGCACTTTGGAATCATCGTTTGACCAATATTTTTCGTGTCTATAAAGGCGAATAGTTTATGGGTATTGAAGCAGCAATAATAATTGGTGTAGCGATTGTCGTTGGCACATTGGCTGTTATATTTCTTGTGCCTTCTGCTTCTCAAGATGCTATGCATGCTGAAGAGAAGTTGAATATTACAATGGCCAAGGAAGGAACAGTTGTACCCGTCATTTATGGAACTGTTCGTTTGCCTGGTAATATTGTTTGGTGGGACAATATGCTTTCTGTAGAAATTTATGCAGAAGGAGGCAAGGGTGGTGGTGATTCGCAAGTCGCTGGATATCGATATTATATTGATATGTGGCAAGTTATTTGCATGGGCAAGGTTGAATTTGTTAAGGCGTATAAAAACGATAAAGAATATCAACTTGGTACTGGAGATTTTGAGGATGAATATGCAGCATTATTATCAGCTCTGCTTAAGAGTCCTTACAGACTTGAAATGACGGCTGACTGGAATGATGGGACCGAGGATACTTATCCAGATTGGGAAGATGCCCCTTCTCCTTATGCTAATAGGATTCCAGGTGTTGCACATATGTGGTTTCAGAGATTTGATCTTGGAGAGAATAATACATATGTTCCAACTATACATTATGTAATGAAGAGAGACTTAACAGGATGCCCCATTGGGAATCATACTTTGACATATGGAAATAATCCTGCTGCTATCATAGCAGATATGTTATTAAGTGCTGGGGAATTAACATCTTCATTTGATATTGATATGTTCAATGATGCAGCGACTTATTGGTATAACAAGGATTATGGTTTGAATATAAGTTTCAATGCGAAGGGAAAGGTAAGAGATCAAATAGCACGTGTCTTATCATATGTTGGTGGTGCTTACGGCAGAACGAATGACGATAAACATTATGTGAAAGCGTTTGACCCTAATGACTCAAGCGTAGCCACTTTAAATAAAGAGGACTTTATAGACTTTAATATTACACGTAGAAACTGGTATGATACTTATAATGATTATAAGGCAACGTTTCTGGATCGCACAAAGGATTATACAGAGCGGACTATAGGTGCCACGAACGTTGCTAATCAACGGCTACAAGGACGCTCTAAGCCAATGAGCATTGATTTAAAGGGGTTCATTGATATAACAGCAGCCAGCAAAAGGCTCTGGGAAATCATGAAAACTGAAAGTTATCCTTATGCTACTCTGGATTTTCGCACAAATATGTCGTTCTTTGAGGTGCTTGTAGGTCAGGTTATTACTATCAACCATAGCGAATATGGTATTTCAAGTAAGAGGTATCGCATTATATCGAAGGAAGTATCAGATTCAAAAACTAATGAATTGCGATTTAATGCTATACAGATGGTTGAGGATATTATTGATGATAACTATATTGAAGGTGGCGATCCATTATGGACACGTCCGGTAGTAGAGCCAGAGGCATTAGTTAAACAGCAATTGTTTGAATTACCATATCATCCTGATTATGGGCATGCGCGTGCCTACTTATGCTTATGTGCTCGAGAAAATAGTTTTGAAACTGGATGGAGAACTTTTGTTTCTACAACAGGAACGGATTATCAGAATTATGGTGTATTCCAAGGGTGGTCACAGAACGGGACTCTGGATGAAACTTATGTAGCGACGACTAATGAAATTGATGATGATATAGGTATATTATATACACCGTATCGTGATGATCCTTTTGTTGATTCGATAGGTCGAGCTGATTTGTTTGCCCTGGAAAGGTACGCTATTATTGGCGATGAGATTATGAAGTTTCAAACTGTTACACCAGTAGGCAGTAATTCTTATCGTCTCACTGGGGTTGTTAGAGGTTTGTTCAATACTGATATTGTCCAGCATAATAGTGGCGCCACTATATGGCTCACGTATCCGCGTCCTGGCAACATCCTAACTGGCGTAGGTGCTGACGATTTCTATGTGAAGTTTGCACCATTTTATGGTGATAACATAATCGATTTATCAGATGCTTCAGCTATTCACTTTACTTCGGCAAGTATTGAAGATAAGGCATCAACGCCATGGCCACCTTGTGCTATTAAAGCCACACGTTCGGGTTCCAGTGTTAGTCTGGAATGGTGGCCAACTAATCAGGATAATCCTGGCGCTGGTATTGTTGCTGCAAGTTCGCAGACAACAACTGTTCCAATGCTATACGATCAGGATTTTGAAGCTTATAATAGTATTGATGGGATTGGTGCTGTAGCCGTGGTTGACGGCACAACAGACAACTATAATACAGCATCTGGATTTACCTATTATGTTAGGGCACGTTGGAATGGTCGCGTTTCAGATTGGGTGTCCGTTGTTGTTGGTACGGGCGATGGTGATTATATAGGACCGGTGATTTAAATGCCTATTTTTAGCACAACAGAACTTGAGAAGTTGACAGAAAACTGTCAAGGATGGCTTGAAATTCAGGAGCGGAACGCGCGGAAATTGAATGATGTTCTGCTTTATATAGACGGCATGTTGGATACTAATGCCCCAAGTCCAAGCAATAATGATGCCCTTGCTTGGGATCAAGGTACGAGTAAATTTATAAACGTTCCTTGGGGATCTGTGATTCCAACAACCACAACTACAAGTACTACAACTACCAGTACGACATCAACAACTGTAACATATACTGGAACTACGACCACGACTACTACAACGACTACGACCAGTTCATCTACAACGAGCGACTTTGAACAATATGGTTGCGTATGGAATCCGGAAGATAAGTCGTCGAATATTACTTTGAGCAATGGTAATTTAACAGCCACTTCCACAAGCACTGCTTGGAAATCTGCAAGAGCCACTTATGGCGTTTCTTCTGGAAAGTGGTATTGGGAAGTAACTATTGACAATCAAGTTACAGCCACCATGGTTGGAGTATTTAAAATCTCTTCTCCGGTGAATAATTTTGTTGGGTATGATGCAAATGGTTTTGGATACAATGGCCAGACAGGTCAGAAGTTTACAAATGCAGCCGGATCTGCTTACGGAAATACTTACACCACAAATGATGTGATTGGTGTGGCTCTTGATCTGGATAATGGAAAAATATTCTTTTCCAAAAATGATGTATGGCAAAATTCCGGCGATCCGGCTGCAGGAACAGGTTTTGCGTTCGATACATTGAGTGGTACATACTTCCCTGGAGCAAGTCCTTATGGGAACGCAGGTGCAGTAACGGCGAATTTCGGTGGAAGTGATTTTGCTGGAACTATTCCAAGTGGCTTTGCTGGTCTTTGTGGTTCTGGTACAACGACTACTACTACAAGCACTACAACGACGACTACTACTACAACCACAACCACAAGTACCACAACGACTGTAGGAGGGGCAGAAGCCTGGAATGGAAGTGATAAGGGTTCTAATATTACTTTGAATAATGGTGATCGTGATGCCTTGAAAAGTGGTGGTGCAACATGGACTGGTTCTGGTGTTCGTGGGAAAGTTGGAAAATCCAGTGGTAAGTGGTATTGGGAGTGCATTCCAGTAGTAGATAACGGCGATCACATGGTTGGAGTAGCTAACACATCTGCAAGCCTTGATAACTATGTTGGATCTGATACGAATGGATGGGGTAACTACGGGAACGGAACTTACTATTACAATGGTAGTACAAGCGGAAGCAAACCTACTTTTTCACAAGGTGATGTAGTTCAGGTTGCTCTTGACATGACAGCTGGAAAAGTCTGGTGGGGAGTTAATGGAAGCTGGGAAGGTGGTAGTGGTGACCCTGCTGCTGGTACTGGGGAAGCTTATTCTGGTCTTTCAGGAACTCTATATCCAATGGCTTCTCTCTATAGAGATACAGATGAGCAGAGAATTATGACGAAGGGTGCAGAGATGACTTATAATGGTCCTAATGGATTTAGCACTTTAGATGGGAATAAAACTTATACAACAACAACAACTACAACCACTACGACATAGGATTTAAAATGACTATTTTAACTGATACTCAATTAGAAACTAATACATATGGGTTGCCTGGTTGGGTTAAAATATATAATGCTAATATTGATAAACTGAACAATTTATTAAGATTGGCTGGGCTGATAGATACAAAGTTTGATAAGTATGAAGATGATGCCGTATTCATGTGGAACGGTTCAAAATGGGTACTTATTAAATACGATTAAAGGTTTTATTATGACTGTTCAAACATTATCACCAAGTGGATTAAAATATAATCAAGACGGCGATACAGACTGGCTTACAGAGAGCGATACATTTAATTGGACCAGATTAAATAGCACGCTACTTAAGTTATCAGAATTGCTGGATGTTGATGATGCTGGACTGCAAGTCCAGGACGGATTGTGTTATAATAGTTCATCTGGAAAATGGGAACGGAGAGCGTTGCCTTCAGGTTATCGTGAGTTGACAACGACCACGACTACTACAACGACTACTACTACAACGACTACTACTACAACTTAAATGGAGGTTAGAATGGATCTGGACGTTGTAAATACCGCTTCTCATTTTGATTGGCCAGAGGTTGCAAAAATTGCTGGTGGCGTAAGCATTTCACTATTAGGTATTATAGGAGGGATGATTGGCTACTTGTTAAAAAGGCAAGGAATGATTCCTGAACTTAAATTGGCCGTAGATAAGATGAGTGAGAAGTTGACAAACGAGATAAATGACAGGAGGTATTCTGTTGATCACGCAATCAGCACGTTTAATAAGGAACTTTCTGAAGAACGTGCTTTTAGTAAAGAAGTGATAAAAGATATTAGTGATAAGTTAGAAAAGAATACCCAGCAGATTATTGCAAACTTTAAATCCCAATGCACGTTGACCCAGGCAGCGTGCTCTGGGGCTATGGCTAAAGACCTGGAACACTTCGGCAATCGTTTAGAGCTGAACTGTTCAAAGATAGCAGCTATTCAACGTCAACGCCAAGATAAATGGAAAGAACAGGACAAACTGAATTTGCAATTTACACGCGGTTTGAATAATCATAAGTAGAAAGGAGGTGAGAATAATGGAAGATACAATTAATTTTGGCCAGTATGGGTTGACCATCCTGATGACAATAGTGCTTATGATAGTATATAAATGCGTTCCAAAAATACCTGATCGCTATAAAGCACTAATAGCAGTGCTTGTCGGGATGGCCTTGGGCGTTGTTTCAATTCCTTATCATGGACATGCTTTTACATTGGTGCGTTTGGTTGATGTCCTGATAGGTGGATTAATGGCTGGTGCGTCGTATAGTGGACTTTATGAATTACAACGAACAGTAACGAAGCCCAGATCGTAGAGGGTCAAGTTATCATGGAGGTAATCACAATGAACAAAGTATTCACTTTAGGAAAAGTTTTGCAGATATCGTTTTGGTCCCTAATGGTGATACTTATTGCTATATACATTATTATGATATCAGCATGTGCCAGTATGGATATTAAGATGTCGCAGGAGAATACTGCTGCGTATTTTAACAAGACATATTTGTCAGAACTTGCAAAACAAAAAAGAGATGTGGCTGAACATAATGCTGAGGTTCGTGCCAAACCTGATGGTCAGCTTACGGAGGAAGAGCTAAAAGTTAGAAATGAAAAGCGTTCCTTCTATGAAAAACGTCAGGAATTACTTGAAAAGGCAAAACCGATGCTGGATCTTTACAATAACTTATTGCTTGGAGATCAGCCAATACCTGACGATCTGGAAAATCGGTTGGAACCAATAATCCGTGAACTTGCCGAATTAACTTTAGGCGGTTGAAAGGAGGGATTACAATGCCGATAACAGAGGTTGAAATGGCAGTTGGTGGAATTATGGCTATCATCCGTTTTCTTCAAATGCAAGGAAAAACGGCCGAAGAAATTAGACAGGTGCTTAAGGAATCTGCAAGACTTGTGGCGGAGAGTGACCCTGCAACGGATGTGGAACCTATATTATAGGGAGAGAAAAAATGTTCTTTACATATAAGAACACTGCTTTGTTTGCCCCTGAACAGTACGGGTTTCAGCCATGTTGTTTTCACCTTGCAACTCCTGAACAGATAGATAAAGCAATAGGGGTTGGAGGGTGTGGTCCTGGTGGTATTGGTGATTACTTTGTACCGGATACTATGTATGGACTTAACATTAAACGTGCTTGTATGATCCATGATTGGATGTATCATTATGGGGTCAGCGAGCCAGACAAAGAATTATCAGATTCCATCTTTCTCAATAACATGATTAGGATCATCAGAGCTAACACAAAAAGTTTATTTCTTAAGATGTTACGGTTGAAAAGAGCAAGAACATACTATTCATCTGTGAAATACTTTGGTGGTCCGGCATTTTGGGATTCTAAGAATGAGCCGGGAACGATGGCTGAAATTCAAACAGTCATAAGGGGATTATCATGAAACTGCGAAATTTTTTCATCGCTACCATTATTATGTGGGTTATGGTACTTGCATGTACGTTTGCTCATGCTGGGGATAAGAATTTAACTTTTCAATGGGATCATGATGACCCTGTAGCACAGGATGTAGTAGAGTTTCGAATCTATGCTTCAATGGCCTCGGGTGTCTACGATAAGGCGAACGATCTTTTGGAGACAATTCCGTTTACTGGTGAACAGACCGAATATACGGGATCAGGTGTTCTCACAAGCCAACAAGGCATGACGGTTCGCTGGTACTTCGTAGTTACGGCCGTCGATTCTGAAGGGAATGAGTCTGGATTTTCTAATGAAGTGTTTGAAGATATAGACTTTGAAGCTCCTGTGTCTCCAGTGAATTTTACTGTCAGGGTTGGAGTGCAACCATCGCAATAAGGTAACGCACGTAACGGGCATTATATAAAAGATGGCTCCTTATGAGAGCAAATAAAAAAACAACCAAGCCCGTTACGTGCTTCATAAGGAGACTTATCATGAAGTGGAAAATCATATCGACAGCATCAGCAATTATGGTGCTCGGTGCGTTTGCTACCACTGTGGTAACTCTGCGTGATAAAGTAGTTATGGCTGAGGACATGGTGGTGTTTCAACAAACAATACAAAAGAATTTTGAGATACAACAAAAAGCGATTCAGAAAAACACGATTGAAATGCGAAAGAATGGTCTTAGGAATGATATTCGTTATGTGCGCGATCAAAAGCTACAGATATTGATGCGTAACAAAGTGAATAGTGAAGCCGATTTGTCTCCGGACCAATATATATATTGGAAACAATACGACGATCAGGAAGCTGATTTATGTGATGAACTCAGTGGGCTGACGGGTCAGTGATCATGATCGTAAAGTTGTTCAATATAAGGTGGGTATGGTTTGTGGCAACTACTGTTACAACTATTTCAGTGGTTTTGGCAACTTATACAATCAATCTTAGGTGGAGGTAACGAAACTATGGCAATTACATACAGTTTAGTTGCAACGGATTGGACGGTTGATAACATTACCGGAAATATCCGTTATACTGGGGATGACCATCATGAGACGTCACCCTCATATGCCACCGTCATTGAACTCCATAGATGGCTGGGACAATTGGCTGATGACCAAGCTCCGGCAGATACAAGTGATAAGATGTATATCCCAATTCCGAAGGCGTCGGAACGGTCGACCGATAATATCATCACACTTGTGAATGGATTTAATATTGACGCTACGGCTGCAGAACATCTATATGATGGGTCGATTATTCAAAATGGCGGTGACGAAATTTGGGATGGTATTGTTAATTTTGGAAATGCAAGTGTTCAAATCCAGATCATCCAAGATGGTGCTATTATTGCAGATGATTTTTGGAACTATAATTATGGCGGCACTGCGACTGGAGGGAGTGGTACTCAGCTTGCAGATACTGGAGCGAGTTGGGATATCGATGAATGGATCGGGTACACTATAAAGAATATTACAGATGATGCCCGTGGTATTGCAAGTGACAATGATGGTACTACCATTGATTTTCCTTCTGGAGAACTTTACGGAACTGGTACTTTAGATTTTTCAGCATCTGATGCTTATAGGATTGGACAACCTCTTAATCCTGATTCGGCCCAGGGCATTTCCCATCGGTTCTTAATTAAAGTCCGTGAGGATGGTGCTGACATTGACGGTCGACGACTTATTGGAATTTGTCGAAGACCAGGCAATACTTTTGCTTGGTTCCCGATCAATGGAACGAGTAGAGGCAACAATGTTTTGGCCCTTTCCGATGCAGCTGATCTTAATTATGATACCGCAAATCAAACCGTTATGGGAGCAACTTGGGACTCTGAGTTCTCTGGCGAGGATCAAGGATTCCAACAGTTTGATGTTGATGATGACGGTAATAATGAAGATTATTTTGGAAAGCTGACATGGACTGGTACTCATGATATTAACGACTTATACATGAGAGCCATGGGTGAGACTTGTGATCATGGTGGGTATACTGTTCATGGTTTAGATGGTGAAATCTTGCGTGGTGTTACGCATTCTATTGGATACGACACCGAAACTGGAGGTATTAGTATAAGTGACTATGATATGTTAGTCTGGGGAACTTATATTAATACAGGTGCTGTGACTGGCGGTCCATTTACCGTTGGTGAAGTGGTTTATGATAATGTGGCTTCGCCTTCATTTTTTGCTCGGGTGTTATCGGTTGATGGGACGGATACGTCTCTTGTAGTTAGTATCGATTCTGGCACCCTTGGAAATGGTGTAGAAATTATAGGCGCCAGTTCCGGTGCGACTGCTACTACATCTGCAGATCCAACGGAGGTGACAGGTGGCGGTGTTCTTCACGTGTTAGCTCACGATGCGACCAATGATATTCTTTATGTGCAAGTTATCAAAGGAACGATGTGTGCTACTGATGTGACCCTTTATTATGGAGGAACAAACTTAGCAACAGCAGATCATACGGATTATGTGGTCTCTGAAACGGGCATTGATCCTTTGACAGAATTTACAATTTCCAAGACGGCACCGTATATAGGTGTATCGACTGGAAGTGCAATTATTGGTGCCCATGGTGTTGGGATTGATGATGCGAAATTAAATTCTTCAGATTCTGTCATCCCGCTTGGAGAGAGCACACCGATTAATCCTCCATTAACAGTAACCAATACTTATTCTGGTCTTGATCTTGTTAATCCCGACCAGATTTTGGTGGCTCCGACAGACGGAACAACGGTTGATGTTAATGGTGATCCAACTATTGGTGCGGCATATTTTACAATTAAAACTGCATTGACAGGGGCAGCGGAGACGACTGTTTACGTTGATCAAGATCTTGCCGATAGTGATATTGATACGTGGTTGCCATCATCTGGTTATATCGATATCGTCAATGACGAAGGGTTGGTTGTAACACATGCTTATTCAGCTTATTCTGGAGCTGCCGATACGTTTACTATTTCATCGTACGACTTCTCGGGTAGTGGTGTAAACGATTCAGTTTCGGTTGGGAACTATGCCTATGTTTATCAAATGCATCTTACAACGGCTCTTACGACTGGAGCGGAGACAAGTGCTATCGTAAATGAAATAATTGGAAGTACTCCCGATTCCGGAACAATAAGAATTGTTAATGATGATGGTTTTCACATCAGGCATCCATACTCTGCATACGATGACGCCACAGATACTTTCACTATTACAAGTGCTGATTTTTCTGGTGATGGGTTAACGGAACAGGCCAGTATTGGTAGCGGAGTCTATGTGACTTATATTGATAAGGCTGCTGCATCTGCCTCTGAGACCTTTACGGCAGTTTATGATGTTGATCTAAATTTGACAGTAGTTGTGCGCGATGGTGGTGGTACGCCGATCAAGGAAGATAAAAGACGGCATACTTTTACAAATTCCAATGCAAGTCTCGGTATAACAAGAACAAGTGATACGTAATGCCAAAAAATGTTGAAAAAGTCGAATGTATTTCTTGCGGTATATGCTGCGGTCATCAAAGGGATTACCCCTTTGGTGGTTGCTCGTATTCAAAAGAAGAACCGATCCCGACAGGAGTGAAAGTTATACAAGAAGGAGATAACTATCGTATACCTGTTGATAATAACGACGTTTGTATTTATGTAGAAGTTCTTGATAATGGATTTACAAAGTGCAAGATTCATGACAAAAAACCATTGATGTGCAAATATTATTATTGTCTGTTAGAACAAAAGATAACTTCGTTGAAAAGAATAATCGAATATCTTGAAAAGAAGTGTGAAAACAGACATAGTTTAATCCATTTAGTGAATAGTTTAAAGGTGAGATAAGATGGCAACAGCAACTCTTGGTCTTCTGGGCCATACTGAAATAGATGATGCAGACGCCAACACTGACTGGACGAATTTTGATACGGCAGATCCTGATATTAAAAAAGAAGGTTCCAATGCAATGGCTGGAATCTTGAGAGCTGATTTGGATGTGGGATATTGTGATAAGGGAACGGCTCCAGTAACAGCTGCCGATAAGCATGCAAGAATGTGGATCAATACTATTAACGTTCCATACATGGAGGATGAAGCTGGAGGTGGCTATGAGTTCTACATGTATGACGGTTCTTCTACTCAGTACATTACTGTTTTTAGTTCTGATGATTATTTTGGAGGTTGGTTTAATATAGTAATAGATTGTAACTTATACACTTCATTAACCTTGGCCAATGTCCAACGATGGGGAATTAGAGCAAATCATACAAGTAATGCTAAGAATGCGAATAATACTTGGGTCGATTTCCTGAGATATTCCGATGGCTACTATATAACAGGGGCCACCTCATTTTCAGATCCAGTAACATTGGCAGACGTTGCTATTGCAGATCGCGGAACAACTACCCTATATGGATACGGTATAATAGAAGAGGTTGAAGGGGTATATCTTGCATTTGGCGAATTGCAATTAGGTAATAGTACGACAACTACTTATTTTGAAATGGATGGAGAAGTTCTTGTTTTCACGGACCAACCAGTAGCCGATGGGCTTTACACTATTACTGGGAATGGTAGTGGGGCCAACATACGAATCATTGGTTCGACTATCTTGGCAGCAGGTTCAAATGATAATTGTAGGTTTGACGTTGACTTCTCAACAGATAGCCCTAATGACGTAGATTTTTATGGAAACGTTCTTAATCGGGGTGGGACTTTTCTATTTGCCAGTGGACAGGATGCTTCTGACAATACATATGCGAACTGCGATCAGGTAACCACTTTAGGAGCTGATGTATCAGGTTCTTCTTTTATTGAATCGATAGTTGCTGCGGATACTGGTGCTCTGTATTGGAATGCTTCTTATACAGATACCTATATTGATAACTGTGATTTTACCATGGGAAGTAATTCTCATCACGCTATCGATTTTGGCACATCAGTAACAAGTAATCTTACGCTAAGAAATTGTGATTTTAATGGGTTTGGGTCTACCGATGATTCCAATGATTCCACTATTCGATTCCTGGCAACGTCTGGATCTTTGACATTGAGTTTAGAAAACTGTAGGGTCAATGGTGCAGCCGCATCTGCAAGTAACTTTAGCGTGGATGATGCTGCTGGAATAACTGTTACAGTTTCGATTGATCCGGTCACTGTAGAGATTACTTGTGTTACAAAAGATGGAACACCACTCGAAGATATCAGGGCGTATGGTGCTGCGAGGGCAAAATCAAGCGGGACTGCAACGACAGATACAACGGATAAGTTGGTTGATACTAATGCAACCTTTCAAACCGATGGGGTGGCTATTAACGATGTAGCATTTAATCAAACTGATGGGACTTCTGCATTAGTAACTGCGGTGGATTCTGAAACTTCATTGTCTCTTGATTCGGATGCTTTTCCAGATGGTGATGAAGACTATAGGGTTGGAGGTGCTTTCCCAGTAGAAGATACTGTTACAATAGTGAATAGCGGAACGACTGCTACTGTTACACATACCGGACATGGGATGGCTTCAAATGATTATGTTTATATTGAAGGTGGTAGCTTAGACGAGAACGAAGGGGTATTTCAAATCACCTATATCAATGCCAATAGTTATAGTTATACAATGGCAAGTTCGCCAGGATCATCTCCTACCGGAACTATTACATCTACGTTTGTAGCATTGTATGGGTTGAGTGATGTGAATGGTGAAGTATCAACTTCCAGAGTTTATGCGACCCCTCAGCCAATAAGAGGGTGGGCAAGAAATACCGCATCTGGTTCTCCCTATTATCAGGAAGGTGTTATCACAGGTACTATCAGTTCAACAGCTGGATTTAGCGGAGCTGCCGTATTGGTGCCAGACGAATAAGGAGAAAAAAAATGAGTGAGAAGAGAGCCAAGCAAGACAGAAGAATCAAACCTGGAGAATTGGAAAATGTTAAGGCATCTGAAGAAGTTACAAGACGTAATGTTCAGTCCGGCATACAGTTTGCAAACGATACACGTAAGATGGTACTTGAATTAAAGGTAATGTTTGATGCTTTGCAAAATGGTTTTCTTAATATGAAAAATGAAATTTCTGAATTGAGAAGACAGCTGGCTTTCGTGCAACAAAGACAAGTAGCAGGAGGCACAAAGGACTATGGCGATCAGCGTTAACCCAATGACCCATGTGATAACTGTTCCTCAAGCCGATTTGACCCCTCTTGGTGGTGGATTTTATGAATTAGATCTTGATGACTTCCGGCAATGGCTCAAGGCTTGGGAGGACAACCAAGATTATCCTATAACTATGCTTAAAACGCATAACCATAATACAGAAGTAACGATTAGCGGTACTACTTATGCTCGTCTTATAGAAGTGTTGGCTCCTTATACTGTAGAATTTGAGAACGGCCAGTATACTATTAATTGCACTGGAGCAAATCATAATCTGGCAGATGTCAAAGTATTAAATCAGGTGTCACTTATCATTAATAATTCGGCAGGTTTGCAGACGGTTATTCAGGGTTCTGGAGTTACGGAACAAGATAAGACTGATATAGCAGGGCTTTCGGCCACTGCTGTTTGGAATGAACAAGAAGCGGAAGATCTTGAGAGTGATGTGAATTTTATTAAAGCAGTAGAAGGGGGAAGATGGAAAATATTTGCCTCCGAATTTCAACAGAGGTTTTATGATGAAGACAATGTAACAGAGATTGCTCGATTTAGATTATTGGATTCTGACGGCAACCCTTCTGTTACTGATGTGTATGAACGTGTTAGAATGACCACTACTACAACGACATCAACAACAACCACAAGCACAACAACCACAACTACAAGCACAAGTACTACAAGCACAAGTACTACAACGACAACAACAACTACAACAACCAGTTCTTCAACGACTGAACCATACCTTGTTTTTGAGGATGACTTTGCCGGAAGTTCTTTGGACACCGGAAAATGGACGGAATCCAATAATCAAACGGCTTCCGTTACCGTCAACAACCAATTGGAATTGAACACCGGAACCGGGACGGCCCATTGTGGGGCGCATGTTTATACTGATGATAACTTCAGTAAAACCAAAATTATCAAGTTGACTTGTGAATGGAAAGCCGGAACAAATCACTATAGTTCGGCTTGGTCCCCAAGGATTGATATTTGTAAGCCTACAGCAGGAAGAGATAGCAATTATGGGTCTCGTGATGAGTACTTTGTTAGTTTATTCTTAAGAAGCTACTTAGACACAACCGATGTAGAAGAAATTTCTTTCCGTGAAACAGTTACTGGAGTGTCGCCATTTACTACTTTGGATGAAACTAATACTCCTGGCTTTGATGAATTGATATGGCATGATGTGACGATAACTATTAATAGTTATACAAGGGTTTTCCATGTAAATATTGATGATTATTGGACACTGAATGGTACCATTGGTTCATCTGCTTGGTCTAATATAGGTAGTACTTTTAAAATTGAATTGGGGAATAATAATTTTGAACGGGTTGATACGGAATATTTCCGCAATCTTAAATTGTATTTAATCCCAACAACAACGACAACTACTACTACAACTACAACTACTACTACAACTACAACGAGTACAACTTAACGGAGGGATTATTATGGGAGGGAATTTACAAGATAAACTAACAAGAGCTGGAGTCATGATGGAATATGGCCATCATGAAAATCACGATGGAAAATTATTTTCTATAAACTATTCAAAAACTGGAGTAGGTGCTGCTGGAACTTTGGAGGTTCGGTTATCCACGGTAGCCGGAAAAACGTTTCTTCATGCTCTTCCTTCTATATATGCGTCGGCAGGATGTGATGTAGAAGTATTTGAGCATACGACAAAGACTCATGTTGGTGGGAATGCGCTGACGGCAAAAAATAAAAATCGTAATTATCACGCCAGAACGTTGTCAGCTTTGAGTCAGGCTTGCCATACTCCTGGTGGATCTGAGACTCCAGCAGCATTGTTTAATTGGAGAGTCGGAGGATTCCGTGCTGCTGGAGATAGAAGAGCGGTTAATGAAATAGTTCTCAAGCAAGATGCCGCTTATTCGTTTGTTGTAACAGCGGATGGTGCTGGAACGGATATTAATTTCGATTTGACTATGTATGAAAAGCCTGATCCGTTCTTTACAACCACAACAACGACAACTACTACTACAACCACAACGACATAGTAGTCATGGCGAAGCGAATTATTATCACCCCTATGGGTGGGCATGGAACAACTTATCTTATTGGCAGAGCAAACTTTTGTAAACGGCCTGATACTATATGGGGTGAAAGCCCTGATATAACTAAAAAGCCGCATCTGGACAAGGTGAGGGCTTGGAGGGGACGGTCAGGCGGTCATCAACTGGATGTTAATAAGACCATAGAACAGAATCTGGTTGATATGATAACTTCATCAAAGTACTCTGTTTTATTGTGTGGTCGTTGTTCTATTAATAAGAAGTTTTTGACTGATAATTCTATTCATGCGATTTGTTTGGTAAGACATCCGGCAAATGCTTACGTGTCTTACTTATCACATCAGCATCCAGAACACGCAGCAAGGTTTGGTGGTTTTAATAAGATTAAGGCTGTTCATTTTTGGGCAAGACATTGGAATGCAATAGTAGATGATTTCTTATCTTCCGATAATCCTATTGTGCGATATGAATATCTCGAACAGGATCTTCCTGATATTGATAGATATTGGAAGTCAGTAATAAGCCGATGGAGACCAAATATGAATAGTCATAAAGAGATGGACCTTCGAACAGAAGAAGCTCTCTGTGAAGCCGTTCGGAAGAACTTTTACTTAATTTATGATAAGTGGGAAATATGGCGGTAAATCCTATCATAACACGTGGGTATGGTGATAACTCTTTGATTATCACTCGTGGGTATGGTGCTTTACGTGAAGTTATTAGTGCTATTGTATCGGCACCTATATTAGTATTTAAACGTATTGTAAGAAAAGGATAAGATCATGGCTCTCGAAAAATTTACAAAACAACCATGGGAGGAGTTTGTCATCGCTGGCTCTATTGAAAAAGTTGTAGACGAGGGCGAACTTATCGATTTGCCAAATTGTGCTGTCACAGCAGTAGATACAAGCGATGATTCAGACTCGACCTCCGAGGTTATCAACACCCCGACAATTGAAAAAGATGATACAAACCATTATTTAAAAGTCCAAGTTATTGGAGGGGCGCATCAAGAAGATCATAAGATCACATTTAAGATTGCAACAGATGCTAATAATCAATATGAGATCGATGTGCTTATGAAAGTAAGGGAGACATAAAATGGCTTTCGTTACTATGTGGAATCCAAGTGATAAGAATGCAGATATCACTTTATCAAATGAGAATTTAACGGCACTACAGGCTGCGGCAAGCATTGGATGGATTACCGTAAGGAATGTAACTTCCAAGTCTTCCGGTAAATGGTATATGGAATTGGTTGTTGATAATAGCGGAGGTGTAGGGCTGGAAGATATGATTTTTGGCCTTGCGGATTCAGCTTTATCTTTGAATACTTTTGTTGGGAATTCGCCAGCTTCATGGGGATATCATGGCCCAAATGGTTATACATATCACAATGGTTCCGCAACTGCATATGGAACCATTTGGCAAACTGGTGATGTAATTGGATGCGCTTTCGATATGGGAACAGGGAAAATTTGGTTCGCAAGGAATAACGTATGGCAAAATTCCGGCGATCCGGTTGCGCAAACAAATGAGGCTTATTCCAATTTGGCAGGGACATTATATCCTGCTATTTCAATGTATAGACCTGGACAGCAATTGAGTGGTATATTTGCCGATGATTATTTAACTTATACACCACCAGTAGGTTATCTACCATTAGAGATATTAGAACTGACTGAACCTATTTTGGTTTTTGAACGACAAAAAATCCAAAAAGTGTTTATATATGAAAAGGTAAAAGGGTAAAATATGTTATAATAGAAGGGTAAAAAGGAGGTTGTGTAGTGCTTAATAATAAGCACGTGTCTATTCATAATAGAAACCCATTGAGGGAAACAAAATGAAGGAGGATAGTGATGAAAGACGATGTTAAAAAAATGATGGAGAATGCACAGAAGGAAGCGCACAAAAAAGTTAAACAAATTGTCAAGGAGGATAAGTCGGAACAAAAGGAGAAGAAAGAGGATCAACAAGATCGTCCAGCAATTGGGATATTTACTAATTTTACAGGATTCAATCCAGGGTACTCCCTGACCGGTATTGTTAGGGATCAGTGTATTATGCTTGATGAATACGGGCATGATGTATATTTGTTTACCAATGAAGAATGCCCTGCCGATGATCTAACAAAGAAACGTCTTAAATTCCCTGCCAATGTTAAGATTGTACCAATCTTTCCACAAGGCCACCTTGATGATTATCAAACGGCAAAGGATTTTGCTGATAAGCATATGGAACTTGCACAAAAGGTGGCTGCCCTAACTCATGAGCATATTGAGAAGTTTAAAATCAAGTTTGCTTTCACTCATGATTGGATATTTACTGGGTGGAACCTTCCGTATTCTGTCGCTATCCATATGCTTAAGGATAAGGTGAATATTAAGTGGCTTCATTGGATACATAGTACGCCAAACCCTCCTCTCAAAGATTGGTGGTACATTAAACGCTATGGCCCTGATCATAAGATTATTTTTCCAAACCAAACCGAGAGGACACGTGTGGCTGAAGCTTATCGTGGCGATCACGGGGATGTTCGTATCATCCCGCATATCAAGGATCCACGTATATGGTTTGACTTCACTGAAGAAGCGAAGCGTTTTATAAGGGATTTCCCACTTATGATGACTGCTGATGCTCTTCAAGTTTATCCGGCATCATCTGATCGACTATTCGCGAAACGGATAGATATACCAATAAGGATTTTTGGTGAATGGAAGAAACTTGGTCTCAGTGTATGTTTGGTGATCGCTAATCAGTGGGCCAGACCTGAAAAGGCAAGGGAAGAAATTGATAAGTATCTCAATCTTGGGCAACATTATGCCCTGATACCAGACAAGGAACTCATATTCACATCACGTTGGGAAAGCGAATTTGAGGATGGGCTAACTCAACCAATCCTGAGAGACCTTATGCTTCTCAGTAATATATTTATTTACCCAACAAGGGAAGAATCTTTTGGGCTTGTTGGGCCGGAAGCTGCGCTGAACGGCTGCTTCATGGTTTTGAATAGAAGCCTCCAGATGATGTGTGAAGTATTTGACAACACTGGTCTCTATCTGGATTTTGGTTCTCATCATAATATTGCACCACGGATGGATTTTGAAAGTCCTGATATCACCGCATTCCAGGAGTATGCGCGACTTATTGCTGGTAGATGTGCCCAGGATTATTCATTTCAAACCAAGACACTTGCTCGGATCCGTTATAACTATAATACTTTGTATCGTAGGTGTTATGACCCGATAATGGCTGAGTCTGCATTGTGGAAAGGAGGTTGGGCTGGTGGGAAATAAAATAATTATCAATAGTTTCAATGGTATTGGTGATCTATTATTTGTAACGCCAACTATTGCACGCATGAAGAAAACTTATGGTGATCGAGTTCATATTTCTGTACATACTAATTATCCTATGCTTTTAGAAGGAAACCCTTATGTTGATAATATTCAAGTAAAAAAGCATGCAGATGGAATATTTCTTGGATATCCAGACCCTATACATGGGAAGTGGCCTAATACACATCATATTTACTCAGATTGGCAAATTGTTCAAAAAGCTACGGGTCTTGAATGTACTATGCCAGAGCTGAAGCCAGAACTATATTGCCACCATGATGAACCAACTCATGGGCAGATTGGCGTTCAGGTATTGCACAAAGGACATTGGGATGGGAAGAAGGTATGGCCAAAGTTCGATGAGTTATCAAAACGTGATGGCTTCTTCCCTATACCTCATTTTTCTGGAACAACTAAAATTTTAGATCTTGTGCAATATATTCAACGGGCCAAACTTGTAGTATGTGCAGAAGGAGGGATATCACATATAGCACGTGCTGTTGAAACTCCTGCTATTGTTATCTATGGAGGATTTGCTTCACCAAAGTGGAATGGATATGAAGATCACGTAAATATAACAAACGAAAAACATTGCTCATTTTGTTATAGTCCAAGGCCATGTGATAATGAAGTTCATAAAATCTGTATGAAAGAGATAACAGTGGAACAAGTTATCCGTGCTGCGAATGGATTGCTTTCAAGAATTAGTGAATTGGAAGATCATAATGCTATGCAGTTTGTGAGGGATGATGCAATTGAGTGGTGTCGTGGTAATGGTATCGATGTTGGTGCTGGAAATAATCCTTTACCTGGAGCACGTTGGGTTGATGATGATTTCCCGGAAGATGCTAATAATATTGATGCGAAAGATAATAGTTTAGATTTTGTTTTTTCTTCTCATTGTCTTGAACATTTAAACGATCCTTTGGGTGCGCTTAGAGAGTGGGTCAGGGTGCTGAAGCCAGGAGGGATATTGTATTTATACCTTCCGCATCCTGACTATGCGAGATGGCGTAGTAAGAATTTACAATTTCACAAGTGGGATTTTAGTGTTTCATTAGTTACTTCGCTATTCAATGATCTTATTAAAAACATGGAATTGCTTGAAATAGTGGAGAAAGATTATTATTTTGGGCAAAAATATATTTTTCGAAAGGAAGTATAATGACCAATCTAAAAGCGGATGCTGTTGATTATCGTATTGCGATGAGAAGAGTTGCAGAAGCAGGAGAGGAGGCACTATACCGTTTTTATAAATGCGGCAATAATTTTGAAAAACGATCGAAAGTATTTGATTCTCAAATTATGCCATTTGTTGAGAAGTATGGTACATTGAGACGGTCGGCTTGTCTGGATATTGGTTATGGTCCAGGTGCTCTTGTATTATCGGCATTGTCACATTTTAACATATCATGTGGTGTAGATGTTCATCAGGAAATGGAATTTATATTGGATATTTTACATCGTAAATGTGAAGAGCAGGGGATACGAAAAGGGTATATATGGTTAAAATCAACGGAACGTGATACTATTCCATTTGATACAAACTCTATGGATCTTGTTTATTCATGGACAGTGTTTATGCACCTTGGTGATATCACTATAGCCGATTCTTATCTTAAGGAAACGTTCAGGGTGCTGAGGCCAGGAGGCCTTGCAGTGATCTATTTTGCCAGGATTCAACGTAGTAAGAAAAGACAGACAAAAGAAGAATGGAAGCATGATATAAAACATGAACAATTTGAATGGTTGCAGAAAGATAATGTGAAAATTCAGAAGATCAATTTAACAATTTCCATGAAATGGATGGTTAATCGTTGTAAGGAGATAGGGTTTGAGGTATTGGAAGAGACCGCGTCAACTATTAACATTCATGAAATAACTTATTATTGCGGACAACATGGGGTTGTCCTTAGAAAACCGAGGGAGGAGCAATTATGAAAGATCTTTCTGTAATAATACCTCACGTCAATGAGTGGCCACAAATACTCTGGACAGTGAGAAGTATTCAACAGGAACTTAACAGGAAGGGAATCAATTATGAAATTATCACAATCGATAATTATTGCGAAGAGGTTTCTTTACAGGGGCATCGTAGAGACCCCTCTGAAGGAGCTCTGAAGGCAGCGATGGGCGGTAATAGTTGGCTCAAGGCTTTAACATACACCGAGAAGTTATCACATTGGAATGCCAAAATATTTGGAATAGATCATGCCGAAGCTGATATATTATTTTTTGCTGATGCACATACTTGCCCAGCACGTGGTAGTGTAGATTCTATGTTTGAGCATTATGTTGATAATTGGAAAAAATTGAAAGGTAGTATTCATCTACCATTAACTTATCAGCTGCTTGAATGGCATAGGCAGATATACGGATTAGATTATGATCTTGATAAAGGAACTTTGCATTATAGGTTCGTTTCTTTTCCAAAGGATGTTGATATTGTTTTTCAGGTGCCATGTATGAGCACATGCGGGATGATGATTCATCGTGAATATTACGAAGCGTTTGGTGGTTGGAGCCCTGAGCTTGGCATATATGGAGGAGGAGAGAATCTTATCAATTTTGCGATGGGAATGCTTGGTCTTAAAAAATGGATCTATAGGCCAGGAACGTTATTCCATCATGCTGGTGATCCAAAAGGATGGAACAAGATAGGGACTAATCGGAGATACCATTGGTACTGGCTGGATCACTTGCGTAATAGGACTATTGCTGCTTATATATATGGAGGGAAAGAGTGGGCTGAGAAGTTCCTTTCAAATTGCGATGGTGTGAACACTGAATTTAAAGGTAAAACTATATTAGAAATTTTGTTAGATGATGTGTTTGAATCTTGTGAAGAGCACAGGTCAATTGTAAAATCAGCGCAAGTTTTTACGGTCGAAGAATGGGTGTCTATATGGGAGAGGGAACAATGGATAACGAGAAGTTTAGCCAATACCTAAAAAAGTTTGAAAAGAAGGTACTTATTGCTGGGATGGAGCAGGGCATACTATCAGCTACAGACAGGATGGTGCCGATCAAACCTGGACGTCTTAATACTACCGCTTTTGGTCAGGCATTAGGTGAAAACTTTGATTACCATGAACCGTTGGCTTTTGATTATTATGGCATGCTAAAGAAGTCTTCAGGGTTTGTTGGCTTGTGGCGTAAGTATGCTGATAGATTTGAAATCAAGTCGGCGCTGGCACCAGTTATACATTTTGCCTCTGTCAAAGTTGAGCATATCAACAATCTCGATCCTGATCTTGTTTTGGATTTTGTTGCATTCAAAAAGAAACTTGTTGAACTACGTAACTTCAACAATAATAAGTAATCATCCTGCGAGGAGGGCGCAGGGTGCGTGCCACCCAGGCAAGGTTTGGGTTTCCACCTCCTTCCCCAGAACTTGTCTTGGGTGGCTTATTTTTTTCTACGTGTAATAGTTCTTTTGCGAAGGAATTTTGGTTTGCAGCATTTTAGAAAAGCATCGAGGCGAGAGAATACAATGGTCACTTTGCGTTTCCTGTTGGCCAATGCAATTGTATCTATTACATGATTGCTTCCAGTAGTTAACCTCACAAATTGAAATAGACTCATAGCAATACAAGGTTCTTTGCGATCACGTTTGAATATAATCCAAACAAGATTACGATTATGCAATAGCCGTTCATTTTCGGCTTTATCCCACCATTGCCAGAATACAAGTTCATGCTTTCTTCCCTTCATATTAGTATCCAATAAACTCAGGATTTCTAATTGTTTCCCTCCTTTCTTTTTCTTTTTACCTGTTGACTTTGACTTTACTTGCATTCCGCCAAAGCCACGTTTTATTTCTATGAGTACTTGTGCTGTAAGTGGTTTACCAATAGGGTCGAGAGCCATAACGTCGCCGGCACTATCATGTGTTTCCATAAGTTTTTTCATTCTGGTTGTGGCTCTGGCTCCTGACCCTGCTGTTCTCCAGAAGATATCATCCCTTTTGTGATAAGTCCACCAAAGGGATAACTGTTTACAAACTTCTCGTTCATAATCCCCACCCTTGCCCATTAGTCTGTTTTCCTTTCTCCTCCAATGATTTGGTGTCGAGGCTGAATAACTGAGACAACTCTGTTAATATAGCCGAGGATACCCTCTAATGTGGTATGGCCAAGCAGCAAGATACCTATATATAAGCGAGCGCCACATTTATCACACTTATCGCTGACGATCTCGGCGACGTTTTTAGTAAATGGCTTCATGTCAATAATAGTAGGCTGATTGCATTTGCTGCATATGACTTGTGGACGCACATCTTGTTGCCCTGGAAATTGTATAAGTCGTCTTCCAGGTTTGGATTTGTCTTTAATGATTTTTGGTTTAACAGGTAATCTACTGGTGTCTATTTCGTTTGACATTATAATCTCCTTTCTTCCCTTGCGACATATTCTATTGATTGTTCTTCACTTAATACCGTTGGAGGTTTGTTTATTTGGTCTTGTAGTAGGCAAAGAGCCAGAAGACTATAGACGGAGAGATCAAGATATGAGTCTTCCAACGGTTCGTCTAATACAAAGTGTTTTCCGGATCTTCTATTCAAGACCTTAATCCGTGACCAGTTATCATGCATCTTTAGATGAATTCCACTTACTGGGGCCATATTAAATTCCAACGGTCCCTCGATAAGATTTTTCAGTGGCCTTCCATCTTCTCCTGAATAGTCAAGATTTTTTGTGATATGGGTATAAGCCATTTTTCCTAAAAGTTCAAAGAAGTAAGGGTGGCCTGGGAATGGTTTAACGAGATTTTGCCTGTCCATTATTACTCTGAATGCGAAGTTATGTAAATCCACTTCAATAGTAATCTTTAAAGTATCTTCTTTAATTCCACATCCAGTTCCAGCGTTGGCAGATTCCTCACAATTGATTTTATTATTTTGCATTTTCTTTGCTCCTCTCTATATCGTTCTTTCCAGCACCAAGGACATAGCCCTTCCGTAGATATTCCTCTAACACCTGCGTATGCAGGTTTATTACATTGTGGATTTATGCACTCTACTCGTTTCATTGTTAAAACTTACCATAAATGATATACTTTTGATATATATCATCAAAGATAACAGGAATAGATGCATGTGCTTGTCTTAATAGTTCAGCCATAATAAGTTTCATTTGTGGATGTGCAGCCGGACTGACTCTCAGATTAAATATATGCCTCCATTCACGGAAATTGGCCGTTGTAACAATTTCTGTTTTAAGGCTATTTGGTAGAACTGATCGAGCATGTTCGGGACGCCATCCTTCTTTTATAAGTTCTTTGTACCTCCTTTCATCATCTTGCAAAGCATAAAACCAGATACGTTCTGCACGTGTTGACATCACTTCTTGCCTTTCAGAAAGTCCTGCTCCGTTATATTCTCCAGGTTCTATCTTTTTTGCCCATGGAGGTATGATAAATTCAACGCCTCCTTTGTAATTGCAATATCGCGTAGACTCTTGAGAGAATGCACAGAGCCGATGCCTTACAAGTTCATGTGATACGCCACGGTCAATTATAAATCGAACAGTCATGGCCGAGTGTTCGATAACACTTTCGTGGCCTCTTTTTAGGAGCATCTTGGCAAACTGTATTGCAGAGTTTTCACTTATAAGATCTTCAGATTTATAACAAGTTCTTCCTGCCTGTTCGATAAGTGTCAGGTCTCTACCGAATACTGCTTCTATCTCCACCCTTGCATATGACAGTATCATTTCTTATCCTCCTATTAATAGTTTAATAGTTAATGGCCTTGCACTCCCTCTCATCCCTCTGAGAACTCTACTTTTATTGTTTAGTTCTATCTACGGAGGGAGTGCAAGTTGATTAAGTTATTAGATACTTTGCATTTATAGAAGTGAACAGTATCTTTTCAATTTCATGTTTTCTTCCACTTTTTGCTTTTTTATGGACATATGATTCGGTTATAATACCATTGATCCAAAGATGCCCATCAGTTACTTCTTTTAATTTGTTTTGTGCTTTATCAATAGCCGATATGATTTCTTCTCTTAAATCATATTCGATTTGTCTAATGTTTTCAAAGTCCATTATACAAGCCTCCTTGTTTCAGCAAACCATAGCGGAATAGTAATAATGTTATCGTCGTAATCTATATTATCTATAATGCTTTTTGGCACCCAGATTGTGTTATCACCAAGGTCGAATAGTATGGCAAATTCCGTTTCTTTGATTACCTTGTCAAAATCAACTTCATATAGTATTCCAACCCTATCTTGTTCTTTTATCATTTCCACCTCCCTATCCCCCATATTCGATAAGACTTTTGTAAAGGCAAATCAAATGCTTTTATTCCCCCCTTGTTTTTTGTGACCACATTTCGAAGGATGGCTGCGGTCTTTCTATAGCAGTTTTATATTCCATCCATCTTTTGTGTTCATTAGTATATCCCCACATAATAATACCGCAGAGAATACAAACAGCAGTCAATAGTATTGCTATTAATGGTAAGTTCATTTTCTCCTCCTTATTATTACACGATTGTTTTTGATAACTTCTATGGTTGAATGTTTTTTTCCATGCCTCACTCGCCATGCCCTGTCACTTATATCAATGAGTTCCCAGTCATTAGTAACAAGAATAACTTGGAACTGTAGCTTATGACTTAAATGCTTAAGCATCATGCCAGCCTTGGTCATGAGTGTTCCAATAAAACGAAAGGGTTCATCGAATATAAAAACGTTCCGTGAGCGCGGTATCTCTAATGTCCAGAGGACTATTCGCAATGCTACGCCTATTATATCAAGGAGACCGCCTCCGTTGTCGTCTTTTGGGCTAAACTCTTCGCCGTCTTCGATTATTATTGGTTTGGCAAGAGTCTTATTTGAATGTTCATAAAACTGAATAACAAACTCAAACGGCCTTGCGAACACTGCCTGTATTGCCATTGTGACAAGAGTTTCCACGTGTTTCTTAAAATTAGATTGTGTTAGTTTCGTGATTTCTATAAGTATAAGCCTTGCCTGTTCTACTGCTTTTGCTTCGCGACGTAACTTTTTTATTTTCCTACGATTCTTACTTCGTTCATTCACCAGTAGCATCTTGTCGGCTATTAACTTATCAAATTCTTGTCTAAGATCCCTTGCGGTCGAGCTCATCATATACTCCGTCTAATATAGATTCGGCTTCGCGATGAAATGCTTTTTCTTTCTTTTCAAGTTTCGCCAATTCTTCATCAATCGAAGAGAGCCGTTGTTTTGCTTTATTCGGGCTTGTCTTGTATTTTTTTCTCAATACCGAAGAGAATTCGTGCATGCGCCTTTCACAGACCTTTATTTCTGTACTCACTGCTTCCAACTTTTCACGGAACATCTCAATGGATTCTTTAAACTTATCCATTCTATCTATTTGTTTTTTCATTACTCATGACCTCTTCTAATACCAGCTTAACTTCGTCTGATACTATATTTTCCTTGAGATACAGTTTGATGTTTGTTTCTACTTTGGACCCCATACGAGCTTTTTGTTTAACGATATTTCTAATAAGATCATCGAATTCACTGCCTACATTTATCTTAGATTTTAGGTGCTCTCTGCTCAGTACAGATGTCCCTTTTGCATGAGGAATTTCTTTATGCGTCATTGTGTTCTTTTCTGGATCATAGATATATATACCTGGGTGATGGTGCCATATATTATATTCAGTTGCTTCATAACGGATTAATGGTCCAGTGTTTACCATGAACCGTTTGAGTTTTTCCAGATAGAATTTTCTATGTATATCTCCAGCCAATATTACTCTGTATCTTTTATTCCGTACGAGGAAACGCCAAGCATCAGAATATTTCTGGTTTGGGTATAATTCATGTGTCGCTAATGATTTGTGTATTACAAGGATATTTTTATCCTTGGCTTTTGGTTTTGGAATCGGTTCTTTCCACCCAGCTCCATATACTTTAAATCCATTGATAACTGTTGGTTTAGAGTTAAGAACTGTAAGCCTATTGGTGGTGGCTAAAATACCCATATTTGTAGCTGTTTTCTTTATATCAGCATATAGATACATATCATGTTGCCCAAAGACAGTATATATTCTGGCTTTTGGGTATTTGTTCAATAACTTTATCAAACGAAATAATAAGTTCCATCCGCGTGGTGTATGTGTTAGATCACCAGCGATTAGTATAGGCCATTCTTTGCGATGTGCTAATCTTAATATGTAGGTGAATTTGCGGAAGAACACTTCTTCTAAGTTATCAAGTCTGGCGACTGGTGTTTGATTAGTAGCGTGCGTATCGCTAAGTAGTATAAAGTTCTTTGATCCCATGTTCTATGCTCCTAATGTTTTTCACTTTTCCAAAACAGAATGGGCATAATCCAGCTTCTTGTAATACCCTTACATATTCTTTCTGTGTTTTAAGTAATAAGTGTTTGCTTTTTTCAATCTTTTTCTTTTCTTGTAGTATATCAAAAAGTAGATCCTTTTCTTCTAATAACCGTTCGATCTTTCGAATAACTAATTCCATTTTATCTAATACGTTTCCGGCTTTAAGATATGCCTTGTAACGTTTGATTTCTATTTCAGTGTCTTCGATCTCGGCGAGTATATTTTCAATATTGGAATATTCTTCTTCAAGTTTTAACCGCCGTTTTTCTGCCCTATGAAATTTTATGATTAGTTTGCCAGCACGTTCTATACCTTTATATTTCTGGACCTGTCTTGCTGTGGAAGCATATTCTTCTCGAACCATTTTAAGTTGCATTTTAATGGCTGCGCTTCGCCTTGTCAATTGTTTAATCCAGCCATCAGCGTCTTCTGCATTAGTAATGCTATTGATTGCTCTTGATATTTCTGGTCCAGAGTTTGATATTAAAAAATGTGGGTCCAACTGTTCTTGAATATTAATATCCGACATATTGATTAGTTTGGCTACTACGTCTGGAATTGTAGTACCAGCACGATACTTTGTTGTTTCTTTTTGTGTTTTAACAATATATAGATTTTCTTTTTTACTTTTATATCTTGTAATGGAAATGTTATTATCAAATAGCACTTCTACGTAAGTGACATCTTCCTTAGTATATTTATGATGGAAGCGAAAACCCATAGGTCTATTTTTGATAACCCATTCCAATGCTCGTATGATCGCTGTCTTCCCTGCTTGGCTGTACCCTACGATTGCATTAATGCCTGGAGAGAGATCCAACACAATATGACGATACGGCTGAAAGTTATGAATAGTTATTCTAATAATCATTTGTACCATCCGCATTTAGGTCTTATTATGCCTTGTTCTCTTCGCAAGCGTTTACGTAACTCTCTTCTAACGTGCCTTCTTATCATGATGTCGTCTCTTGTTTGGTTCGCAAGTTTTTTTATACGCTGTAACCCTATGCGTATTTTTACCCCTGCTGCATCAGAACTTTTACGCGAATCAAACCGTTGAATTTCCTTCCGCAACCCGTTGATAATATCAATAATTTTATCTGTACTTTCCTCCACGGATCGCGGTGACCCAACCTCGTCGTATGCCATCGCGAGCTCCTATATTAGATTGAATACCTTTTTCCATTCAGCAAACTTTTCTTCCTTTAAGAACGATATGAACCGATATTTATCGAAAACTTTTAGGAACTTTTTACGAGAAGGATTGTTTCTACGAGTAATAAGATGCCCTATATCTTCGGGCCTATAAGGGATTGTAACGATCGGCAAGTTTCGACTTATCACCTCCTTCCCCTGCTTGGATGTAATAGCATCGTATATTTTCCCTGATGTTATTTCGCCACGTAAGTATTTCGTTGCTTTGGATGTTGTCTTCTTTGGATCGGAGACTCCTGCAATCCCAATAACACCATCTGTTTCGCAACCACCTATAGCCTTGGCCATTGGCCATTGATATGGTTCTATTCCATATTGTTTTCTGAACGTATCAATTGTAATAGTTTTCTTTTTTGTTAAGTTATAAACCCTGCATCTGTCTAATAGCTGATACATATCAGAATCATTTGAAACAACGATTATGTCATAGTTATGTTTTCGGTGTAAACGTTCAACCCAGTAAGCAATAATATCATCGGCCTCGTAAAATGGTTTCCAATAATTCTTATGCAGACCCATTTCTGGCAAAACATCATTACGCAATACAAGGCTCTGTTCAATCATCCCTTTGCGGTCTGCTTTTTGTTGTGGTGTTCGCTTGTCTTTGCGGTGCTGTTTATAAGGAGCATAGTCTTTCTCTCTATGTGTGCGCCCACCGTCCCATGTCGTAATAAAATATTTCGGTTGGAACCTTTGTGATAACTTTAGCAACTGATACAGGTAGCCGTATATTACACCAGTTGGCTGTCCATTATACGACAACATACCCATTGTGTAAAATGCTGCATAGATAAGGTTGCTGGAATCAAGAATTAATACAGTCTCTTTAGAATCTTTTCTTCCTTTGAAGGACGTCGTCTTTAAAAGACTGTTCAATTTTGTGCCAGACCTTTTCAGTTTCTTTTTGGAGTTCTTCCTCAAGACCATTCTCCTCAATGTATTTAATAAAGCGTTTACGTCCGAATTCTTTGCCTTGAAAATTAATAGTACCTTTCCCCCATATATAATCAATCATAGAATCAATGTCATCAAGGCCATAATCGTATAAGATTGTGAATTCACTTTCTCGAAATGGTTTGGCTACTTTGGAACGTTCTACTTTCACTTCAGATTTGATGCCTGTCACTCGCTTTTGCCCTGACTTTGTGTGACGCATCTTTTCAACTTCTCTGATCCATGCAACCTGATGGGTATAGAAGTCCAGAGCTTTACCACCAGCGCGATAGGTTTTCTTTCCAAAAGTGGCGCCAATTTTTGTTCTTACTTGTGAAATGATAATAACCGTTGCATCAACGCGATTGTTTTGCATTGCTTTTGATAAGTACCGGAACCAGTCGCTTGCAAACTTTTGTTTTTCTAATTGGTAAGAACCTCCCTGTTCTGTATCTTCTTTGATACTTTTGTCCATCCGTTTTTCGCCAGCTTCTGTACCGAGTGCATCCCAAGAATCAATAATATATAATAAGTGATGTCCTGGTTCTAATTTACTTATGCGCCTTAAAACATCACGGCCCATGTGTTCAACCGTTTTGCTGCAACACCATGTAACTTTTTTATTGAAGGCTCTTCCGTACATATCAGTGATAGGAAAATCCATTGCTCCTTCAACATTGTTATACACTATATCAAATTTTGTGACCTTCTTAAAGATTTGTGAAACTACTTTTAGAATATTTGTAAACACCCAAAACGCTGCTTCCAGGGCAAGAACAGTTTTCCCACTACTGCCATCGCCGACAATATTGACAATACGTGCTCTTGCCCACCCTCCCTTTGGGCCATACCCACTGAGAGCAAGGTTCAATGTAGTACTGCCAGATCCGATAAACTCTACTGGGCTTTGCTTTTCTTTCTTTCTTCTTTTAATACTTTGTTTAACGGAATTGGCATTTCTTCGGGTAGTATCTCCTCTTCTGTTGATTTTACGTCCCATGATTCCTCCATCTCCAAAGGGCCGATTTCCTCCGTTATATGTTTTTCTCCGTTCAATAATCGTTCATTCCTAAAGTCTTGCGCTGCTTCATACTCTTTTACCTTAGACCAGTCCTGATGCAGGAGTCCTTTATTAGGAAGAAACAAATTGCCCGTACGTGCCAGTAGCTCGATGCCTTTCATTGTGCTACACCTCCTTTCCAGCATCACGTAATTTGTTTTCTTCTAATGCATGAATATGCAGATGTTTGATAATAGATACTTTCAGGTTTCTAAGTGCAACACGGAGTTCTGCCACTTCATAAGTAAGTGACCCCTCTGTTACTGCCAATACGTCTCTATCACTTACACTTTCAGGTATATTGGTCATTTTACGTATCTCCGCAGCAATCTTTTCCAACTCCTTTTGTCTTACTTTATTCCTTTCCATAACATTATACCCTCGCCTGTATTAAACCCTGTGAGTGCTTAATACGGTCCTTCTATAAGGTTTTATTTATTCCTCCAGTCCCATTTCTTCCATGATCATTTCCCGTAGTTCGTCTTCATCATCCGCATCATCAGGATCAACCTCAAGATTATTTTTCTTGATGAACCTTTTCAGTTTAGTAGTATTCATATCTTCCAACTTATCGATGAGCTCTTCTTTCTCTTCATCGGAGAGTTCATTGTCGTCATCGTCATCGTCATCATCTCCAGGTTCATTAGAACGTTCTTCGATTGCTTCTTTGATGGCTTCTACGGCATCATCCAGGTCCATGCGTTTTTTGATCTTAACATCTAATTCATAGTTTTCTATAAATTCTTTGAGATCTTCTTTCACATCGTCCAGATCATCTTCACCATCAACAATCTCATCCAGCTCTTCGAGAATATCAGAGGAGGAATCGTCTGGTTTCGATGATTCCTTTTTCTTGCTCCCTTTATCATCACCACCTGCATATGCCTCAGCCACCTCATCATATTCAGGAATGTGGACTATTTCATCGAGGGTGAAAGCATCATCGAATAGAGCATCATCAATCTCATAATCCCTATCATCAAAGGCAAAACCAATAGCGGATGGATAGTCGTTTTTGCTTTTGGCCGGCTCCGTGGTCCAATTAATGCATTTGCCTTTCTTGGGATGTACAAAATTAATAGTCTTATCTCTTTTACCATGACGGCCTTTTTTCTTGCTAATGGCCATGACGTGTTTTTCAAAATAGTGCCAACTGACGTCGAAGACCTGTATACCCTTTTCTTCTTCACCCTTATCATATAGGATAATATTGTATAAGTTCCTACGTTTGGGAAATAGTGCTTTCCAAACTTTTTCGTCAGCTCCCTTTTCCCTCAGTCTCTGCCGATGCTCACAGATAGGGCATTTCTTGTTGAACATTTCTGCCAAACACAAATACATCATGTTATTAGGGCCAACGTTTGGATGTGCCCAATATTCATACGTATAAGTGGGATCGCCTTCATCAACGAGAGGATCATATTTGCCGGCAGTGTAAGGGATCACGTCGGCAGAGTGATCGCCATCTTTTAGGCGCACCATAGGCACCGATTCATCTGCAATAATGTTTTTAATACGACCTTGGGTTCTGTCTTGTCCGGTTTTAATCCTCTTTTCAAGAGCATCGCCCATGCTTTTTCTCTTGTCTCTTCTGCTTTTCATCGATTTGTTTCCTTTCTTTTTCTTTGCCATTTTTATTTCCTCCTTTTTTTCATTGGATAAAATTGTGCCATGATTTTGGCATCGCCCTCACATTATTCATCTTTATTCTTTTCATTTTTCTGGTCCTTTGATAACTTTATAGTCAGTCGATTAAACTCTTCGTGAAATGATCTGGCAAATCCAGCACCAGCCAATCTTGCTGCAATGTATACAGCAACGCATCCAGCAACTGTTATACCGCCAATCTTAAGAGCCGATAATAATGCATGAATAAATGTTTCCACTATTTTCCTCTTTTTAAATCTTTTAGGATATCTTTCTTTGTACGTCTGGTCATAATTTCTTTATGTTCAACATCTATACGTGGTTCTATAAAATGTAACTGTAAATTTAAATCGACAAGTTTTTCCAACATCTTCTTACGATGATTAAATGCAATTTGAGCATTCTTAAGAATTCTTTCGTCATGACATGCATTTCTGTATAGGCGAGTGAGACGGAGAACTCGCGCATCTTTTGTGACTGCAAGTTTAATAGCACCTTCTGTTGCCTTGCCGTCTGGTATGTCGTACTCATCAGGATTCTTGCGTACTTCCAAATCCACTTCGGCCCTTAACAATTCCAACTTATCACGGATCCGTTCTTTTTCAGTGGTTGCTTCCGCTGCTTTGTTTGCCCATTCCATAAATAATTGGGGTTGTTCTAATAGTTCTGTATCCAGAGCAAACTTATCAATTCTAACAGCTCTGTACCCTATTTTGTCGCGTTTCTTTTTCATATTATTATTATACCTTATTTTAAGGCTTTATATAGATTAGCAAAACTCTTGATAGCTGCCGTGAAATAGTGTTTATTGTCAGGATTATGCAAAACAAATGATGGATGTACTGACCAGACTATCCAGCAACCATGGCTTTCATCCCATGTAATAGACCCACTTATACCTACGATGCCGCTCTTCTTTCCGGTAAAGAATTCTTGTGATGTGTTTCCAAATGCTAAGATAATAATAGGGTTTACCTCCTTGATTTCTCGCCTGATAAATTTTGAGCACACCTTAATCTGTTCGCTGTTTGGTTTTCTACTTATACTTGGATAACACTTGTTGATATTTGTGATATGGAACATCGCCCTTCTCAATTTATATTGTTTTAATTCTGTCCATATCATATTGCCTGATCGGCCTATAAAACCTTTGCCTTTACGATCTTCATCTGGCCCAGGAGCTTCACCAGTGATAATAACATTTATTCTTCCTGGACTTGGATGAACAGGAGCCGATGCTTGATCGCGTAGCTCACAATCGTGGCATCTTGATAAGTTATTATGACCTTCGAATGCAATATTATTAATTAATCGTTTGCGTGGCTTATATTTTGTTATGGCTGCCAGATCACCATGTACTATACGTTCCATGCGGTCAAGACGTATAGAACCAAATATCTTTGATAACTGCGGATAAGCGTTTTTAGCAGATGTAACAATACGGAATTCAAACAGGTCTTTAACGCTTTGGCTGATGTTGGTTTGTTGGACAGTAACGTCGTAAGCACCGATACTTTTTAATAGCTTGCCCATTTGTCCCTTGTGTTGCTGAACAGTAGGCGTTTCTTTTTTATTAAAGAACTTTGTGATCCCATTTTTATTATTGGATTGGGCTGCTGTTATTGCTTTCTTTTCTCCAAGCCCTTTTACTTCTATGAATGGAACAAATAATTGTCGTCCTCTTGCGCGCCAGACAAAGGGATCACTAATGCCGACTTTTGGCAATACTAATACAAGTCCTAAACGATATGCCTCTTCTACTAATTCAGCTTTCTTTTTTTGAGCACCATGGGTAAGGCTTGCGCAAATAAATTCTGTTGGGTAGTACTGTTTTAACCATCCGCACCAATAACCAAGGATAGCATATTCTACGGAATGTGACTTATTAAAACCATAACGTGCCCATTCTTGCAATCCTTCCCAGAATTCATCCGCTTCCGTGCGGTTAAATATCTTTTCTTTGATGCAACCTTTAATAAAAGTCTTACGATACTGTTCGAATTCTTTTGGGTCTCTTTTCTTTCCAATAATCTTTCTAATTTTATCTGCTGTACTATAAGGAAGTCCAGCCACCTTGCTGATAATAGACATGACTTGTTCTTGATATACCAATAGACCATAAGTTTCTTTTGTTAATTCTTCATATACTTCATGCCTTCTATTCCATTCCTTTCCATTTTTCCTCTTAATATATTCTTCTGTCATGCCAGAAGCCGATGGGCCTGGACGTACGAGAGCAAGGCTTGCAGTAACATGGGAAAATGTTAGTTTTCCCATTTCTGTTAGTAAACTTGTCATGGCCCAAGTATTCATTTGAAATAGACCAACAGTATGCCCATCACTTATATTTTTAAAAACTTTTTCATCGTCTAAAGGTATTGTTGTAAGATCAATATCTTTATTATAGTTATCTTTGATAAGTTTTTTTGTTTCGCTTAGAATGGATAAGAGTTTTAACCCAAGGGCATCGATCTTTAATAGGCCAACATATTCAGTATCTTCTTTCTCCCAGTTGACAAGTGTTACGCCGTCACGTTCTAATAAATTGCATCTTCCTGTTTGGCCTATAGGGGAACGGCTCACAACGATTGCTGCAGCATGTTGGCTGTAACCACGTACCTGCCCTTCGAGCCTTTTTGCATATTTTATTACATGCGGATATTCATTGGCAAACTCTTGCCCTTCAGGATATTCATCGATAACATCTTGAATAGCATCATCGGTGTCTGTTTCATCTATTAGTTTAGCGAACCTATCAACTTCTCCATCTGGTACTTCGAAAACACGAGCAACGTCACGTACTACCGATCTTCCTTTTAACCTATTAAAACTGCTTACGCCAGCAATATTATTTTCACCATACATTTCCTCAAGATGCTGTCTAACAAGATGCCTCTTAGTATGTTCAAAATCAATATCAATATCTGGCAAGTCTATACGATCTTCGCTAATGAAACGGCTGAACAGTAATCCATGTTCAATAGGGTCGACCGATGTGATGCCCATTAGATAAGCTATTAGTGATCCTCCAACTGATCCTCTTCCTGGACCAACAAGAATATTATTCTCCTTGCACCAAGCGATTAGTTCCCAGACTATTAGAAAGTAGCGGACAAATTTTTTCTTGATAATAAGATTTAGTTCTTCTTTAAATCTGCTGATGTACTGAGGAGCACTGTTCATGTCCTTACCGAATATCTTTTTAAAGTTATCATGGCATAGGTTAATCATAAATGCTGGTTCAGCCGTGAGATGAATGCCACGACCCTTAACACGAGGTAGCTTGACGGGCATTTGTTTGATTGTAAATCCAGAACACTTCTCAGCCAGTTCTATTGTATTATCAAGACTTTCGTCCACAAGTTTAGGTTTTAATTCTCCCTGTTTTCTGTAGGCTCTTCTCATATCCCGCTCTGAGCGAAGATATAAGCCTGTGAATGTAAAGCGAAAGCGTTTTGGGTCTTTCCACTTGGCTTTACTTTGAATGGCCAATAATACTTCTTGTGCCTTGGCATCGCCACGTTTAATATAATGGCAGTCGTTTGTGGAAATAAGTTTTCCTCCATACTTTTGTGCAAGTTTTATAACTTTTGCATTTGCATCTAATTGCTGAGGCATGTTATGGGGCATAATCTCAAAATATAGATCCGGGCCCAACCTATCATAAAGTTTTTTTAATAATATCAATCCAAACTTGCCAAATATAAATGTAGCAATGCATGCGGTGCTAACTACAAGACCTTCGCAGTTATTTAATAATTGGTCATGTAATATCCTTGGTCGATAATAAAAGTTTTCGAGATTGGCAGAAGTGAGAAGTTTGGTCAGGTTTTGAAAACCCGTTTCGTTCTTGATGAATAAACAAATATGCCTACGTTCCTTGCTATCATGGTCATCTGTCAAGTATGCTTCGCATCCAAGAACAGGCTTAATACCTGCTTTGTGGCAAGCACTTTGAAATTTGATAAGTCCGTCTATATTCCCATGGTCAGTTGATGCCAGATACTTTTGACCTAAAAATGCTGCACGTTCTGCATAGTCTTTGGCTGTACCCAATCCATCCAGTTGAGAATATTCGGTATGAACGTGTAGATTGCAAAACATAATATGTACCCCTATTAATTATACATTATTTTATAAAAGAGGATATTCCTTTTTTAGAACGTTGCTTTCCAAAGAATTCAACGAGGTCTTTTTCGCCATCCGTGATAAGTTTTACATTGGTACTGCCTTTTTCTAATTTCCCAAAAAAACCAGTAGATTTACCATTGGCCATATCTATATATTGCTGAGCAACACGTACGCGATCAAAATGCTGCAAAAGACGAAAGTTATTATGCTGTATAAAGTGTGCCTCATTTGGCTTTAACGAATTCGCATAATCAACTATATCGGCGAATTCTCGAGGCGTTGCATTATACGGAATCATGATATAGTTTTTATTCGGTGTGAATATAACTCCTTCACCTTTAGCATTATCAGCAACACCAAGATTCCTGGCGACTGGAATGCACCCTTGTAACATACCGTCCGTTGTAACACGATTGAAATGATCGCCATGTTTAGCGAACGATTTATTCCAGCTTGGGTCGATAAGACAGCGAACACTTTTTAAGATGCGGTCGCGTTTTGCCTCTATTATCCATCCAAGCCAATTCATACCATAATCCATTGCACGATTGAATATGCGTTCTGTTCCATCTTTGCCAATGTAATCGGGATCTTCTTTTTTTCTTGCAAAATATTCAGGCTTGCATTTATCTTTGCTTGTCATATAGGCATATTCAATCCCACCACCAGCAACATACTTCTTTAGGTGTGCTGGCATATAAGGAATTGCACGTATTAAGTCATCAACGTGCTTCCATCCTTTGAATGTTTGCAGGCTTAAGAATCCTGGAGTTCGTTGATTATATTTCTTCTTATATTTTTTGCTTGTGTCGTGTGGGCTGAATATAAGAGCGCGAGGCGTTGCAATGTTTTTAGCGATCCTGTAACCGCACACATGGTTACAACCAAACCCGTCAAAGTATTTCAACACGGCAGTGATATGCGGATAAGTGAATAGATGCCCATCACGAAAAACACTGACATTCTTATCGCAAGACCCATATAGGTGAAGCCAATGTGGGTTACCTTTATTTTCTACGTTCTTGCGAGGTACCGGCATTTCCCATAATATCATATCATACTTAGATAGTACGTCTGCCGATCGTTTTGCCAGCTCTTCATCCTTATATGATAAGTACCATTTCTTGTCTAATCGCCAGCCATTATACTGATGGAATATACCGAAAGCACCTTGTGTCCATCCATCCTTTCTTTTAAGACCGCTGATATCAGGGTTCTTAGTAGGTGCCTTTTTTGGTGTGAGAATGTAATAGTGAACAGTATGTCCTAATTCTCTAAATCCATGGGCACAGTTTTCAAGATGATTAACTATTCCACCAAGATTGTTTATCATATACATAGTTATTGCAATCTTCATAGGTAGTCTCCTATTGTTTTTTGTTTTTTGCCAGTGAGTATCTCTATTAATGCATCGTATACTCTGCTCTGTTTTTGCCCTTTATATATTATAGCATTGCTTTCTTCGTTAAACGTAGTGAAAGGTCTTCCGGGTTTTTTTGTCTGCCGAGCAAGTAAGATGCTTGCGCATATGTTTTGTCCTCTTCGAAATTTGAATTGGCCTTTTGTTACTATATCACCAATAGAATCTGGCACCTTAAAATCATAAAAGTCTTTGCATTCAGGAATCTCTGTGATCGGATCAAAACCTCTTTCAGTGGCAAAATTAATACCACGACTTATCTGCATAAGTTCCTTGAGATCATTAATGTTAAATCGTTCTGTTTCGAGAAAGAATGCTTGTGTATTGATAGGGTCGTAATCGTCGGTGATATACCCTGCCTCCAGGCATCGCTCGAATAGAGGTGTACCTTTATTTAATCTGAAATGACTTGCCCATATACGTCCTTTTACCTTGGCTATATCAAACATGGTTTGTAGCATAGAATGAATAGTTTCTTTAAATGGATATCCCAATATAATCTGTGCTGGAGGGTTCTTTTCTGGCCAATGTTTAATACCGATATTCCAGTATTTAGGAGTATTTTCTTTCTTCATATCTTTTAATACTTCAGGATTAGTGCTTTCAATAGGAAAAGTCATTTGTCGAAATCCGGCTTTCCACATGAGCTCACAGAGTTCCTTATCTGCTGTAGCATATACAGGGATTCCATGGCTAACATACAAACGGATCTTAGGCATTTTGTCGATAATGAATTTACAGATTGCCTTGAGATGTTCAATACCTTTTTTACCTGGGCATGGATTATCATCTTCTATTACGAATTTGTGGACTTTCCATTGTTTGTAGTAGTGTTCAATTTCCTTCTGAACCCTATGTACAGATTTATTCCGCCAAACGCGCCCTTGTATAAGGAATGATCCGCAGAATGAACATTTATGCGGACACCCACGACTGAATGTAACATAAAGCTCTCTCGTCTCGCGGTTGTCAAGGAGAAGTGCGCGGTTGGGAAAAGGTAGTGAATCCATGTCTTCAATAAATGAAGCCCTTGATTTAGAACCTTCTGTAGGTTTGATAATAGCCTCATGTCTTTCTCCTTTTAAAAATTGAAGGAACGGCTCTTCTCCTTCTCCAATACATACATAGTCAGCTTGTGAATATTTAGCAACATGCTCTGGAAACGCAGTAGCATGTGGGCCACCAAGCACCACGATAGATCTTGGGATAAAGTGTTTGATAAGTTCTATCAGTCTATATGCCCCTGTCCAATTACTACTCATTAATGAACTTACACCGATAATTTTATTATACGTACGATGGTTCATACGTAACCATTTTCTTATTTGCAAGTCTGTCCAGCCAAAACGGAAATAATTAGATTGGCCTGTTTTTAATTGCGTAGGCCTATTGGTCTTTCTTTTCTTTGGTGGATATGATAAGTCCAGGACACGCGATTCTATCCCATGCTTTTCAAGGTATGCGGCAATATATAATGGTCCAATAGGAAAAGGACTTCTTTTTACAAGATAGTTCTTCCCTTCGAATGGAGGGTATAATATAAGTACTGGCTTCATTGTGATCTCCTATCTGGTAAGGTCTATTCCTTCTTTGGCCCAGCGGTCTTCGTATTCGCTTGGTGAATATTTATATACAAGATTCCCTTCATTATCGAGCAATGAAGGCATTAGTTGTCCATGAAAATAGTTTCTTGGGTTTCCTGGTGATTTAATATTATTCCAGCATGTACGGGCAGCTTCGAGATAGGTAAATTTCCTTCTTTCAGAAGCTGTTTTGTTAGTAACAGAAACATGGTCTTGTGCTAATGTATGATCCAATAGATAAGTATCTTCATCTGGTAAGAATACTTTATCAAAGTGAAGTTTTAATATACGCCCTTTTTTGTGATATTCACGACGCGCCTCTTTTAGCCAATATGTGAGTTGATTAGTAGTCCAGTTTTCAAGTTCAGGATTGTCGGGATAATCATCAGGCATGCCGCAACACGAGCCAGACATATTTAATTCTTTGAAATCTGGATCGCTGATGCCCAATATTAAATCATGTTTGAGACAAAATTTATATATCTTTTTGACAAACTGTTCTTTGACTAATCTGTTCAATCGCATATATCCACCACGTTCACTTGGGCTGAGATCTTTGAAATAAGACATAATATCTTTAGTGCCGATAAGTTTCTGCAACCACCGATATCTTCTCATAAGTCCTTCATTTGAACGCATATCAAGAGCGAAGAACTCAAGGCTGACAGCACTGATACCTGCTTCCAGGCATCGCTCTAACAACTCATCGAGACTGTGATCTGTTATACCTATAATGAAAGGCCGTAAGCGTAGGATTGTGTAATATCCCATATCACTTAATAGTTTAATGGCCTTTATTCTCTTGCTTGGTACTGGAACACCTATTTCCACTTGACGCCCCAACTTATCATCGGCGGTAACGAGTGAAATTTGAAATGCAAAATTCTTATGTTTTGCACTCTTTTCAAACAATTTCATAAACTGAGGTCTGAATATACCGCTACCTTTGAAACTGAATAGCGTGGGATATTTAAGACGTGCCAAACCCTTGCATATTTCATAACCGATACCATTCGTCTTTTCGAAATTGCAAAAAGGATCAGCCAACCCTCCCCAATGTAATAGAAATCGTTTATGATAAAAGTGTTTATGGTAAATGCGTCCGCGACTTTCGACTGGGTTGCCAGATAAAGCACTGACAAGTTTCTTGGGATTAACCGAATGAAGTTTAGCATTGAAACTTGGATTGTTAGTCTTAAACATATAGGCAAAACAATATGTACAACCCAAGGAACAATGTGAAAAATGATCGAATGTACAAGGCATCGAACAGTCCATGAATTCACTGCTGACCCTTGGGCTTGCGTATGTTTGGGACTTGGCTGTCATTTTAAGCCCTTTATTGTCCCGAACAAACTTCATACTTTCTTCAAATATTTCATCTTGTTTTGCCATTACCGTCTCCTGATTTTCCTTTTGTTAATAATAAGTTTGTTGGTCTTTTCATTCCAGACAAATTCGCCAGATTCAAGTTTTTTAATAACTTCCATGAATAGATTGATATCATAGGTATTGTTATCAATGTAAGTGTTTACACGTATAAATTTGCCAAGACGTTCTATATCTTTAGAATGTGGGAACGTCATAAACAATGTTCGTTTTTTAAAGGTCGTTGCCCTCGGCTTTGGGCCCTTGTATACAGGAATCGGTTGTGGTTTCAGAAGAGCTTGTTCTATCTCTCTGATTTCCTTGTCCGTCTTCCCGTCTATCATCGCCATGAACTTCTCCATTACTTGTTCCTGGCGACTCTTCTTGCTCCCTATCATTTTTGTTATGTCCATCTCGTTCCCTTCTCTCTATAGCGTATTGACATTTTTCTCCATCTTCTTTTGAACAATAGGATCCACTGATATCTGAATTGCAAGCACAGAATGGGCCATCCTTACTTTCCGTTGGATAGAACTCACATGGTTCTCCAAAGAAAGACTCAGCTATACATTTTCTAATTTGGTAGTCTATTTCGTTGGATGCTCCCGTCATTGTTGACCAATAGGATTCAGGTTCTTGGGCACTGATTAATATACGTTTGTAGTAGTCAGTTTGTGCTACAGACTTTTTATAAATACGAACGGTTAAACTTATATGGAACATATCAATCTCCTATAATCTCTTATATAAAGCCAGTATATCCCTATCCATGTCTTCCATTTTTTTAGTAAGTTCTAATATAGACTTTTTTATTTTCTCAATATCTTCAGCGTTCTTTTGCATAATGGTTGTGGCTTCTTTATCTTTTGAGAAATTCACACAATTCCCGTCTGGATTTAGATGGAGTGGATCTGGGCATTCACAAATGAGTTTCCCTTCGCTCCACCCTTCATGGCGGTTGAACTTGTTATGTTTACAACTATCCATGTTACAATAAACGGGTTGTGAGTAGTCACGTGACATTGTTATTCTCCTTTCTTTAATCCAAAGAACTGTTCGGGTTTATGCCCCATTTTTCTTAGTAGGTCTATTGTCTCGCGTGCGTGACGTTCGTTACAGTTAAGAGCATTGGCCACTTTATCAACGAGCTTCGGTTCTGTTCTTTTTGTTACTTTTGCATAATTAATGTATGGTGCCCTTCCAAGTTTTTTAAAACCATAGTTATACATTGCCACTATGGCCCATTTAGGTAAACGCGCCATAAAGCGATTTAATTCAGATACGAACAAAAAAGTTTTCGGATAAAAACTCAAGAATCTATTCAGCATATATGGGTTGCTTATTGTGTCAACCTTTTTAGTAAATACGTCATTCAGCTCGTCAAATAGTTTACCCATAGAACCTCTTAGAAAGTGATATCAGTTTCAAGCAAATTAGCAGTGTCTACCAGGCAAGCAACGAAGTTAATTTCTCGATCGGCTACTGTTCTGTCTCTGTATAAGTATTCAGCAATAGATACGATTATCTCAGGCTGTATATCGTCGGGGCATGTATTTACAAACTTTTCGAATAGTAATCTATATAGCCAAACAAAATCGGTTGATCCAGCTATTATCTGTCTGATCTTCCTGATATCTCCCTTACCAAGAAGCTTAATAATATCACCACCACGATTGAACGCACTCAAAGCATTTTTTATTTTGAACTTTCCTCCTATACTACATGCTTGGAGATTATTCACTATGGTTCGCATATCTGGATAGAAACGCTTGACAATCTTATCCACATCCATTTTATCGTATCGTATCTTCTCCTTGTCTAATATATTTTGTGCCCACCCAATAACCATAACAAGATCCATATTTGTGAATTCCAGCTGAACACATCTGGAAACAATAGGTCTTATCATATGGTCGAAATTATTAGCAGTGAATATAAACCGGCAGTTAGAGTGATAAGTTTCAATAGTGTTTTTTAATGCCATCTGAGCGTCCGCTGTAAGCCCGTCAGCTTCATCGAATAATACTACGTTTAACTTATCACCCTGATGCTTGGATGCGGCGAACTGTTTCACCCTCGTCTTGATAGTGCCAACGCCACGATCACTACTGCTGGCATTGAGGATCAAAGAGGCACCAGCGCAACTATCGATCAGTATCCGTGCAACAGTAGTCTTACCACTGCCGGCAGGGCCATGAAACAATAGATGGGGGATTTCTCGCTGCCGAAGAAAACTTCTCAAGGGTTTTTTAGTTTTTATTGGTAGCACCAATTCCTTGAGATGTTTTGCTCTGTGCTTCTCGTACCAAATAAGGTTTTGCATTATTCTCCTCCGCTGATAGGTGTCAAGGCCCAACTTACCTTATCACTTTCTATCATAATAGGTGCTTCCTGAGCAAAGTAAAGTATAGGTTCATCTTTAATATCTAACACTTGGAATATCTTAGATAAGTGTTCACCGTTGATAAGTAAAGACACATCGTCTTCGGCATCGTCTATTGTTTCGACTTCTGCATCGAATGATAATTCCATTTGATGATCGGTGTCAGCACCGCAGATAAAGCTGATACTTTCGTCAGAATATTTAAGACGGGTATCTGGTGTTGATAACATTCCTATATAGCTTAAGAAGTCTTTTGTGAACGATGCATTTAAAGGAACACTATATTCCATCATACTTTTGATCTTCTTATAAGGGTCCTCGTCGTCTTCATCCATTGATAGTTTAGTACCGATTAAACTGGGATCGGTTAATAAGTAATCCAGTCTACGCTTGCCATCTTTTCGTGATACTTTGAGATGATTAGCATCTGTTTTGATTGGTATGTTCTTATCCTTTGTCAGTGAACTTAGAAATCTGATAAGTAGATCAATATTTCCTAAACCAAATTCATTGTTGATAGATTTAGACATCACTGGTTCAAAGCCCATAATGATAAGACTATTCGTGATATCTACTGCCATCACAGATCCAACTCCTCTGTTCACTTCAAGAAGACAATCTTCGATAACACCACCAAGATGGACGCAGCGTAGAAGTTTTAAGAGGCCATCCTTGATAATAAAGGAATCACTCTTATCTTTGTTTCTACGTTTAATTGCCATGTTACCCTCCATTTTTGACGGATACAAAAAAAAGAGGCAAGGGTAGCTATCCCTTGCCTCTATGGTTAATTATCCACCGTTTAAATCCTCAGCTGAAGACCTGAACGACTATTCGTCGTCATCGTCATCGGCCGCATTGGCCAGGATGAAGGTAACATTCTCGTCGCCACCTGTCATTTTGGCCATAACAGGAACAGCACTTGAGACCTTGCGCATAACTGTTCGCAGTACGAGACCATGAAGAGCACCTGCGTCCTTATCTTTAATTTCGGACGCAACCTCTTGCAGGTCACCAATCGCAGCACCATCACTGCCGGCATCCTTAATAGCCGAGTAGAGAGCACCGGGAAGAGTACCAGACCTCAGGCCTTTTGGAAGTTTTTCACCCTTGTCTTTTTTCTTCTTTTTGGTGGACTTATCCTTTTTGCCTTTCTTTGAGGACTTATCCTTTTTAGTGGGTTTTTCCTTTTTGGCCTTTTTGCCTTTCTTTCCCTTCTTGCTGGGCTTATCTTTCTTTTCAGCCTTTTGGCCTTTCTTGCCCTTTTTGCCTTTTTTGTCGGCTTTTTTCTTGGATGCCTTTTCCTTTTCTTCCATGGCATCCACGATCTCTTCGATCACATCATCGAGGTTGGATTTCTTGACGGGAGTTTCGATCTCATCTTCGAGGTCGTTTTCTTCGATGAAGGCTTTAATTTCTTTGACGGACATCTCGTTAAGTTTATCTTCGAGATCTTCTTCCTCTCCGTCCTCATCGGTGTCCTCATCGGTGTCCTCATCGGTGTCCTCGTCGTCACCGTCCTCAATCTTGGCCAACAGCTCTTCGTAGAAATCGATGATTTCATCATCTACTTCATCGATCTTGCCGTCATCATCGATCTCTTCGATCGCTTGAATAAAGTCCTCTTGTAGTTCTTCCTGTTCAGAATTGAGATCAATCTCTTCTTCTGTCAGGTCCAACTTGTTAAGGGCTTTGGCCATCTTCTTGAGTTCTTTCAAACTTGCCATGATGTGTTCCTCCTATAAAATTGGATTAATAAAGTAAACCTTTTCTTACCACTATTATATCACATTTTATCTTTTTCTTTTACCACCTCCTTTTTCTAAGGATACGTTGAATGTATCCGTTTTTAAATGCCATGCGGCATTTTCCATAAAGGCATCGGCCGTAGCGAATCGTTGTGTAACCATTACCTCTTTAGATAGAGAGAACGGAGCATGCCTATGGAATAGTACCGCTATCCTGGCCAACTGCAAATCATGTTCATTTTTAGTTTGGTTAATTGCTATTCGAACATCCAGATGGCTATCTTTGGTTTTGCTCTCGCTCGTGGACATTTGGTCAAGAGACCGTTGCGTTCTACCAGCTTTATTGGCCTGATCCGCAGTGATTAATAAACAGTCCAATTCACCAGCCAGTCTTGACGCCTTCTTCCATGATCTATCTATATTAATCCGCTCGTCCTTATAGCCTTCTGATGCCAAGATATCTAAATAGTCATATATTAGAATCTCGGGTTTCCACTGCGACTTCTCAATATATCTTAGAATAAAGTCCCTTGTCTCGTCGAACGTCTTGCTGAAACGAGGGAAACACTTTATTCTAAGATTATTCAGGCCGAAGTATTTGTTATCACGTAATGCACGTTTAAAACGCATTTTGTTAAGTACTCTAAATCTATCCCGTGCAAACCATATTGTAGGGACATAACGCTTGGTGCGCGCAGCATTCTTTCTGCCAGCGCGGTCCATACATTGTGTACATACTTTCCACGTCTTACGATGCTGTAAAAAGTAAACAACCTCATTATCTTTCTTGAATAGAGGTTTTTTCCTTTTTAGTTTGCACGTTCCATATTGATTATTTTCACAATCCAGGATTGGAAACACAATACGCCCAGCATTAAATGGCATAGCTGTTTGGCTAATACGCCTCCTTGCCCTGCTTCTTGCAACCCTATTGTTCAACTCAAAATTCATCATAAGTACTTTTCGTTTTTGACGAATAGCTGCTTGATAAGCAATCTCACCGAGGAAATAAGATTTCCCTACCTTTTCTATTCCTGTAACCGCCACAAGCCAAGACTTCTCAAGTGGGCCGATAATTTTACCCAAATCTCCATCAAACCTGTAAACACCACTGATGGCTTGACTATCCCAGTCTTGTTTAACATCTTCCTTGCTAAAAACTTGGATAACACTATCGTCCTCATCTTCTGCTGATATAGGGGAGTATGAGCGATATATTTCCTCTGCCCCATCAGGGTCACCAGCGTCAAGCTTGCTTTGTACCTTTTCCAACTTATCAGATATTTCACGTTCTCGAAGAAAGCTGATTAACACTTCCTTGATAATAAACTGTGGTTCTATGCTGTCGTTCTCAACGTACTCCTCAGCGACCCTATCCAGGGCCGTTTCTATCACTTCTACACTTTCTTCTTGGATGTTTTTACTTTTCCTATCAAAGATTTTTTGGATCGTTGATTTTGGTGCTTTTTGGTAATCAGCATAATATTTAACAAGCCATTGGAAAACTGGCCTGTAATGTGGTGAAAAGTGTTTTGTCTTTAGGATATTACTTTTGTATTTAGCATAGCACGTTGACAAAACAGAGTCCAGCATTATCATGCCACCAAGAAGAATGTACTCGTCGTCAGAGCCTTTATAGGAAGTCATTTCGAGCATTGCTATATCCTAATCTATTATTTTTATATCCGATAAATTCTCATAGAGACCCCACCGAACGAGTTCTTTGGGTAAAGTCTTTTTCCAAAAATGATCCGTTGATAAATACCTTGATAAGTCGTCAGGCTTAAAACCTTTTGGGTATTCGTTAAAAAAGTAATCAATCCTTTGAATTATATCTGTTCGATTGATATGGTTTGCATCGCAAAATTTGATAAGTCGTTCACTTGCGGAAATTAAACAGTTTTGATCTTTAGCTGTTATCTTTATGTTTTCCCAATTAGTATATCGGCGCCAAACCATTTCAAGCGTTCCGGTAATATTGGGATTCCTATCAGGTCTTATGTATGAGAACTTTTTCTGGAGGTGATGTGATCCTTGTAAACACTCTGTCATAAATGATCTTAGTTTTAACTTTTCTATTTTTGGAATTGTAGATTGGATTTCAACAGTCTTTTTATCAAGACGAAAGAATTGTGGAAGTGTAATTTTACTGAGGCCAGGAACCCGTGAATAATACCGCCCGATATACCATCGTTGTTGTAACATATGGTGACAACGATCCATGCTACTTATCACATTTTGAAAACCATGACGATCCACTGCCTGTTTTAATCGCATCATTCCAGATTGTACTACCTTGCTATCGCCAGAACGATGTTGTACAAATGGTCTTCCTAAACTATTCCAATGCTGGAAAGCTGCCTTGGTATAGGAGCTGTAATATTTAGGGACACTTGTTTCACGTTTACGTTTTTGATTATGTTTATCTATGCTTGCTGATAAGTTATCAAATCGTTTTAAAGTCCTACGTGTAATTTTATTTTTAACATCTGCTTTACGTAGTATTCGCCCACTGCCGATGCCTAAGACAGGTGGTATACCTCTTGGTTGCAGAACGTATCGCATAATCCTCCTCCCGAAAAGGTTTTCACACTTTCCAAAATGTCTTTACTAACACCCCTACGGGGTGTTAGATAAAGACAAGTTTTTTGAGGAATAATTTAAATCAAAAAAAACCATTCATTCTTAGAGAAGATTATCGGCTGGATGGGAAGTTCCAAAGATGTGTCCGGCCAGGGAAGTATCTTTGCTGAAGCCGATAATCTTCTCTAAAAACAAATGGTTTTCTCGGCCGGAACTTATCAATGAAACGAGTTTCTATTATACACGTTTTAACTTATAACACAAGGAATATTTTTTAACCTGTAATAACAATAAGTTACAATGTAGTAGTTCTACTGGATGGGGAATAACCATGTTTCTGAAATATCTCCAAACCATTGACATTCATGACATACCAGGATATCACTTGTTTCCTCATTCACAAAAGACATATTTGTAGAATGACATTGTGGGCATGTAGCGATATGTGGAACACCACCATGATACTCGAATATTTCATCTGCAGTCATTTCATCACGTGGTTTTAAGGCCACTCGTATAGAATTAGAACCAAAGTTTTTCATCGTCTCCCCTCCTGAAAGTTGATAATGCTTTTTAATTGTTCACCTTGTGTAATAGTCAAAGCACCAGGATCTTCAGCGATCTTTAACTTAACAATATGAACTTCCCCTACAAGAGGCGCCACTTCTCGCGCCAGCCGTCTTATCGCTCTATTCCCTGCTGTATCAGGGTCAAGAAGGATAAAGTATTTATGAATTTTTTTCTTCATAATAAGTTTTATTTGGTTCATTGAATAATTCAACCCCATAAAACTTATCGCACCATCACCAAGCTTCCAGACATCGATAGGGCCTTCAACATGGATAGCATCGCTTCCTTCTTGTAAGTTATCATAGTTATATACAAGATTGTTTGTTGTAATTAAACATTCTTCAGGAGAAGCATCCATGTACTTGGTACCATCCATACCTTCTATAATGCCCCTGCTTGTGAAGCAGACGAGTTTCCCGCTTAGAAAAATAGGGATGATAATACGGAACTTATATTTTCCTATCTTATAGCATGCGCGTAACTGATATTTTCTTATCACCGTACGTGGATTAAAGCCTCTATTCTTTAAATAGTTTTTATGGATTTCAGGAAAATATTTTGTCGCCTCCCGAGGCAGCCATACTCTTCTTCGTGGTGAGGCAGCCACATCGGAAGGAGGGGAGTTATGGCTGACGCCATCCTCGGAAGACGACGGGCGCAGAGCTCTTAGAGTTTTATCGGCATGCGTGTTGCCGACGAGCTCCACTATGAGTTCTCTGAGACTATGTCCTTTGCATTGCCAGCAATGGACGCGAAGGTCCCTCTTCCGTATGCCCAAGTGATTAGAGCGATCTGAACAGAATGGGCATTGAATATTTACCCATCCTTTTGAGACGTTTTTCCCAGATGTCCAGTACGGAATACCTTCATTATCTAATAATTGTATTATATCCATTTTTCCTTAGCATATACTGATAAACGTGCAATGCTATGTTGCGCAAGATATGGATAAGGATCCAGGAAGTCAACTAACTCTATTACCTTTTTCGTGACTGTAGTTCTAAAACCACGACCGATAGCTTGAATAGTTCCCTTATCATCCTTCATTCCATAAGCCAAAATAACTTTATTCAGGGATGGAATATTAACTCCTTCTTTCCATACCCGAGAAGCAATAACGATCTGTTTCTTACCCAGTGCCAATTGGTTCTTAATTTTGACGCGCCTCTCCGAAGGAGTTTCGCCATATACGAAAGGAGCCTTAATACCGTTCTTTTTTAAGAGGTCCTTAAGGATTTTTCCATGGTCCGTATATTCGATAATGATAAGAACAGTTTCGTTCTTTTTAATAGTGCGCCGAACCTCCCTGACAATAAGTCTATTGCGGATTTTGTTATTTGTTATGCAAATATTATAATACTTTTTAAAAGATTTTCCTTTTGAACACTCCGCATCCAATTTATCATCGAATGGTACTGGTAAGATGGTGATTTTTGGTTTCGCCAATATACCTCTCTTAATTCCTTGCGATCTTTTCAGTTCTGCAATAATAGGGCCGAACAACCCTTCATTGACCAGCGCGCCACGTTGTTTATTAGGAGCCGTAGCTGTCATGCCCAAACGTCCTGGTGCTAAGCAGTGTCGTAGAACCGTGCCGTAACGGCTATCCTCTTTATGTACATGATGTGCTTCGTCAACCATAACTATATCAAATTGAGAAATCCTTGTTTCGAGATCTAATTTCTCTACACTTTGAATAGTTGAAGCAACTATTGCAGAATTATGCAAACCACGTGGTGGATCATAACCACCACGAAGTTTGACAAGTCTATTGGCGAAGCCATAAATCTTGGCTTCTTTTGTAAACTGTTCTAATAAGTCCAGAGTATGGCATAGCCACAGGATTCTACATTGTGGCCACATAGAGGCAACTCCAAGTTCTATAATAGTTTTTCCACTACCCGTCGGGAATAGTATCATCCCTCTTTGGTACTTTGCAATCTTACAAAACGCTTTCTTTTGATCTGGACGAAAAGTTATGCCTGGAAGGGCAGGTTGAATAGGTTCAGGCAAGCACTCCAGCGACCCATTAACCTGTAGTGTTTCCTTCGTTTTACCTATGGCCTTTTCGACCCGAGGTAGTAGTCCTGATAAAAAGGTGCCACCAGTGCCTTCTCTGCCAGTGATTAGATGCCTGGTGACAACCTCTTTACCTTTTACACCGAATCGATTGCGCTTCCGCACCACGTCCTCGTAAGAAAGAGATTTTTTGATAAGTTTGCGTGCCTCTTTATTTGCCTTACAATGGACAACATCAAGGATTTTTATAGTTGGTTTACCCATCGTGCTACCTCTTTAATAGTTATGTCAGCAATGAAACGGCTATACCATAACTTTGAGAAGTAATTGCGTATAGCAGTTCGGCTATACTGTTTTCTTTTTGGTGTTTTTAACAGGTCTGCAATTTCTATTGGTGCGTTGAGAATAATAGCTATCATCTCTTTTGCCTCTGCACTCAGCCTGTTATAATTCTCCATTTTGATAAGTAACAATTCTGGAGAAAGATCCGGAGCCGTAAGGATACTATAGTGATTGTCCTCTTCCGGATTGCCTTCGTCGATAGGTAGAAAATCACCATACATAGCATTAAAACCTTTAATGTAGTAATCGGCCACTACCCTCTTCGGCATTTGTCCCTCCTTGTGATGACCCGTTTTTCTTTACGACGTGTTATCTTTCTTGGCTTCTTTCGTCGCGTGATTTGCTTGCGAACAGTGACAAGTTTCTTCCTTCTTTTTATTTTTCTCGGTGGAAGTTTAATTTCGGAATTCTTAACCAAGAATTCCAATTCCTTGTCGAACTGGCGACACCTTGAACAGTTTCTATTATCGCGCTTTCGCGCATATCGCCTTCTATTTAGGCACTGTTCAAAAGTTAAATAGCAACTATAAGTGTCGCACCAGAAAAATCTAACAAGTTGACGACGTAAGCAAGAATCATTATTTGCTACCCATTTTTTGTTCTTTGGACATTTTCTTTTAATGATTGTATTTTTACTGCCCTCTTTAAGATGCCTTACGTCGCCGTGTCGCCAGTGTTCACAATAATAGCAAGTGAATTTTGGTTTCACGTGTGCCTCCTTTCTGTCAGCTGCCTCATCAGTACCGTAGCGCCACCTACGGCAGACGGTGCCGAAGCACCGTTTCGGCTAATCCAGAATGTGCATTTTGTATAAGTCTTGTTCTTCTGGTCCGCCCATTACTATGGTGATAACTTGTCCTTTCTTTCTAACAAGTTTACGGATGGTACTCCGTACACGAGATGTAGCCTTCTTTTTATCAAGATGATGTTTAACCATAACACTTTCGACGATTTCTGTTAAGCTGGAACCGTTTGATTTTTGAAGCTCCTGGACGATAGTCATGGAAGGGCCATCCTTTTTAAAACCGAGCTTGCGTGTTTTCTTTTTCTTCATTTCTTTGCGTTGATCACGGCGAGTTATCTTTTTGTGGTAAACAGTTCGCCTTTTGATTTTTCGCTTTGGTTTTTCTTCAGCCTTGGTTTTACGTCGGCTAATCTTTCTGACTGGCTTGGCTTTCTCTGCGATCTTATCTTTACGAGAAGGATCAAATAGATTCTCTGGAACTGTTTTCCCTATAAAGGAAAAACAGTCTGCCACGCATTGACGCGCCTCTGTTACAAACCCTTCAGGCAACTTTTCACCACGTGCCCAGCGGTTATCCATTCTATTCAACTTAATAATAGAAAGGATGGCAACCTCTTTAGGAATGTTTTCGAATAATATTTTTTCCGATGGTTCGTGATAGACCAACATACTTTCGCCGCGACCTATCACTTTTGGGATTAAATACCAGTCGATTCCTTCCCTGATAACAACGTCTCGGTCTTCGACCTTTTTCCTGCCAGTTGCCCTTTCCGGAGGTTTTTTCTTACTTTTAACCTTTTTCTTTTTAGGTGCTACAGGAACCTTTTTGTCAGGAGTATCCATGATTTTCTTCACGGCCTTTTTGTCTTCCTTGGCTTTCTTTTCTTTCGCCAGCTGGGCCTTCGTTTTTTTCTTTTTCTTTGGAGGCTCCTTCTTTTTTGTTTTGGGTTTTTTGGCAGGTGGCGCTTTCTTTTTGGTTGGTGGTTTTTCCTTGGTTGGTTTGTCTTTGGATGCTTCAGGCACGAGCTCCTTGTATAGACTGTACTTCTGGCATTTCGGGCAATCGATATCTTTTCCTGATAACTTATCATCGTCGAGAACAAGAGTTTCCTTGTTACAACGAGCGTAACCATCATGATGGAAATGAACCCGTTTGCCGTTCATTGCCTTGCCTATCTGCCAGTCGATTGCTGGGGATACTACCCCATTATCATTGGTTGGTTGATTCTGTTCCATGACTATCCTCCTGTCCTGAGTTTTTATAAAAGTGATAAGCACGTTTTCCCGCCATGGCTTGTTTCTTCTGAAAGCATGGATAGCAAACATCAGCCGTTGGCTTCTGTTCAACTATTCGCTGTTTCAACCTTCTTTTACAAGCATGGTTGGAACACTTTACATCACTGAGCACATTGTACTTGTATGCTTTCTTCATAAAACTCCCTCCTTTTTGTGGCTACCATCATCGGCACCATGGCACCACCCATGGTGGACAGGGGCGCACAGACCCCTGTTTCGGCTGTATTAATTATAACTTATTATAGTCTTTTCCCGGTGGCCTTGAGTACTTGTAGATTATCTATTACATTGGCCATGCAGAAGTCACATCGCTTATATCGCAAATTATCATCTTCATCCAGAGTTGATAACAAATTACGATAGAAAGCAATGCACTTGCCATCAGGATCGAGAAGCATCTGGCATCTTGGGCTGCACAGATTATCGCTTGTCCTGATTTTTACATGAATGCGAGTTTCTTCGTCCGGTACTCTTGGCACTTGAACAGTCATGATTAATACCTCCCTATAAATTGCCGGATTAGACTTGTCATTCTATCACACTGGAAGCAAAATGACAAGGAATAAATGGGCTATCATCTTCAGTGCCCTGTTACCCATGCAGAGCAGACGGTGCCGGAGCACCGTTTCGAATTAACAGAAATCATCATAGGAACCAAGCGCAGTCCAGTACATTATACGCTCTCTGCGACCGCTAATCTTTTTGTAAGTCTTTCTTGCTCTATCCTGAGTAAGCCAGTCTATATCAAAACTTTTCCTCATAATGCCTACTCTGAAATAGATGCGATCGTTTTCGACTGGATATCCAGGTACCATAGAAGGAGCGTAATAGTTTGCGCTTCCAATCACTATTGCGCATCCGTTTTCCAGCCATCCAACTTGCTCGATTTCCATTTGCGGATTCATGATAATCCCTCCTTTAATTGTGATTTAGGCTACCTCATCGGTGAATAGTTGCCTACACTATTCAGACGATCGTTGGGAATCAGCCCCAACGACCGTTTCGGCTTGCTGATGATGGATATGGTTTATTTGCGATTAATAACGACTTCTATAAATGCAGCAATATCAGTCGCAATAGCATCCATCTGAGAAGTTAATGCTTTCAGGTCCGTAGCTTTCTTGCCAAGGGCGCGGACCTTTCCACTGTTGATTGTCTTATTGATAGATTCCACTTGCTTTGCGATTTTAGCAGTGGACTTCTCAAAGACATTCAGTTCGGAGCCAAGCATAGCAAGGAGCCTGTCGGGTTGTGCTTTTGGGGACCTTGCTTTTCTTGTTTTGGCTTTTTCCCTGCGAGCTGCGCGTTTGGCCTTGGCCTCTGCGATCTGCTCTGGAGTCCTTTTGGTGCGAGTAGTTTTTCTCTTTTTAGGTGCTACTTTCTTTTTTTCTTTTTTCTTTGCCATGATAAGTTCCTCCTTATGTGGCTACCATCATCAGCATCGCAGAGCCACCTGCGATGGACGGGGACCAAAGTCCCCGTTTCGGCTTACGCGAACATATTGTTAATGTGGATTTCAGGCATCCTATATAGCTGGAACCATGCCTTAAGAATAGGCGTAACAACTACATAATTCGTGACCTGTGCTTCTTCCAGAGCAAGAAGCATGAATCCCTTAACGATAAGTGGATCAAGGTTTTGAGCCAACAGGTACGAAGGGATGCTTGGACTGTCCACATGCCTACCATCCGCTATAAAGCCATCTTTGATTTTCTTAAGATAACTTTTTGCGTAACTGATAAAAGTTGGTTGGCAATAATCAACAATCTGTCCAATGAGTTGAGTTGTCAGGTTAATACCCATAACGCTTTCCTCCTTTAAATCTAAATAGTTTGTGACTGCCATCATCAGTACCTCGCCGTCACACGAGGCAGACGGTGCCCAAGGGCACCGTTTCGGCTATACTTATTATAACAGTTTTTACAGTTTTTCGTCTTTGAACGCGATGGTTCCTAATACTTTCAAGGCCATAGCAACACTATTGTTCAGGCTGATTTTCCCGACGTATAAGTTATGCTGTTTTCCCTTATATGTTACAAAAATCGTTTCTTCTTTTTGGTCGAAAGGTTTGATCTTATCCAGTGGCGGGAAGATTGTAAGTTCTGGCCTCGTCATTTTGACGAACCATAGATCGAAGGCATCGATAGCCTTCATTTTGCTTGTGAATACTCCCAGGATTTCTCCATCTTCTTTGATTACCCAAATATCCGTTTGTTGTCTAATGTTCTTTCCCATAATAATCCCTCCTTAATAAATTGTTTGGCTACCATCTTCAGCACCACAGCACCACCTGTGGTGGACGACCGCCATTGGCGGTCGTTTCGGCGATTAAACATACCCGAAAATTGCACGTTTAATTATAACGTAACCTAAAAAACATCCCAGACAAAATAGCAAAATTATACCTAACATGACTTCCCCTCCTTTAAGATCGAAGCCCATAGAACGTAACCATATGAAGGGCTTCTAATGTTGCGCCATTTAGTTTACCAAGATTCCGTTTTAGAGTTTTCCAGTACTCATGGTCCCAACCATAAACATTGTCCTCGGCGAGACGGTTAATAATTCCGTCTACCATGTTGGTTTTTTCCATTGATGATTTTGGGCTTTGCCGCATGTTAATGCTTTTCTTCATGATTGCCATTGTTTCTACGGCATCATCCTTGTCATCAGTGAAGTACGATTTATCTTCGATAACTTTTCCATCTTCGATCCATCGAACTTCATACTCGCCCCATTGTTTTCTTTCGACAAGTTTCAATTGGATCCCCATAATTCCCTCCTTGTTTATGATGCGTTCCAGTAGGACGATAACTACTACTGGAACGCAAATGGGCTGTTATTTTTTAGGTCTTACATAATCGAAGGTCAGCCATCCCTTGCGATTATCCGGGCCAGTACGCTGGAATACTCCTTGAGCACCATAATGCAGATTATAGTGTTCAACAAGTTCCTGGAGGAGGTCGTCGGTAAAGATATAATACCCTGCCTCAAGGAATTTTAATTCCTCTTCGGTTGACAGGGGATTAAACCGTTTTGCAATTACTCTGGTCACTGCGTTCTTATCGTCGTCAATTCCCAGAACTTTTGCTACCCATACCCGTTTTCCCATGGTACTCCTCCTTTCAAATGAGGAACCTGCCTCATCAGCACGTGGAGGTAATCCCACGTGGACTATTCACCCGGAGGTGAATAGTTTCGGCGTTTAATTGTTATCCTCAGCCCTGCGTTTCCAGAAACGCACATTCGCATCGGCGTCTTTGCAACGTCGGGCCCAGCGTACCACAGCAGCCTTAGATTTTGACTGTTCAACCTTTTTAGCACAAAAGGCACGCTTTTCTTCCCAGAACTTAACATTCGCTTCTGCAGTGTTCATAGCTAAACTCCTTTAATCGTTGATACAACTTCTCACTTTGTGATCAATGACACGCCAGCCAAAAGAAGCCCATCGCCCTTCAGTTGGTTTCCATCCTTTGCTGGCAATAGCGGATATAGTCGCTTTTCTTGGCTCCAAATATTCAGGATCCGTATGATCCATCATAATTGCGAAAACGTCCTCTGAATAAGTTGGCCAACAACTGTTATACCGCAACATATCCACAGGAAATATACCGCTGCCTTCAACTATAAATCTGTGCATAAACATTTTTGTTGCCATAATAAATCCCTCCTTGTGATAAATCGATTTTGAGCCACCTCATCGGCGCATGGAGCTCATCTCATGCGGACAGGGACCGAAGCCCCTGTTTCGGCATTTAGTGAACAGTGTAACCTCTGTTCTTTAGGATTGTGTGCCAGATACCCAATTTATATGGATTAGTCATCCTTTGGGTACGAAGATTAATATGTTGCATAATCTTCTCATCGCTATCGGCAAATTTCTTCTCAATATTTTCGAGCCTGAAAATTGCCTTTTCCACTTCCTTTAATGTTCTTTCTGCTGTCATAGTTTTCATGATAAGTTTCCTCCTTAAAATATTTTGACCTGCCTCATCGGCAGTACGGCGGTCAATCCGTACTGGACGGGGATCTTAGCGATCCCCGTTTCGGCTCTTATGATTTGTTCTCATAAACAAATGGTTCCGCTGTTCTGACACTCCCAAGGTCATCACAGCATACAAATCCTTCAAGATGTTTTGGATGGAGTTTGTAGGGAAGGAACAGCATCCAGACAAGCAAGTCTTCTCGCTTCTCAAATTCTTTTAAATAGACAAAGACCTTCTCGTCGTCATAGCGGTCTATTAAGTCCATTTCCACTGTTTTATCATCTATAATAATAACAATATCATAAATGTTATAAGTGGTGAACAGAACGGCTTCGCCAATCATCGGGCTTTCGCTTTCACAGCCAGCATAACATTCCCAGTCCTCTTCGCTAAAGGGCTTGAACATCATATCCTTAAATCGTGGAGTAGAATGTCGAATGTCACGCACCATAGCTGCTATGCGCTTGCCAGATTCCCTAATAGAACCCCAATCTTTGCTTAACTGTTCAATTGTTTTTTCCATCGTAAATCCCTCCTTAAAATAAATTAATATTAGACTGCCTCATCGGCGTGAACCCGTCACGGCTCACGGACTGTTACCCCGAAGGGTAACAGTTTCGGCTTATAGGAGGATTTATCGGAGGATTAATGCATCAGCCTGCGATCCTACTGAAATTCGGATCGGTTCTTCCCAAAATTCCAACGGGATTCTCTGTTGCGGTTTTCTGGCATCCAAACCCGTGCGCGGTTGGACTAAGATGTTGTGGGGATTTAGAACTGATGGCTCACTTTACCACATGCTTTATCGGGAAAGGCCTCGCGTCCCATGCCAGACGCGGTCCACGGTTTTATCCATGGCTAATCCTTTCTGGTTTTCGTAAAATTCGATAAGTTTTTATAGTGAAAAACCGTTTTAGGAAGGAGCCCTATTTTTTGCACGGCAGGGACAAAACCATACCGGAGGGAAAATCGGGTGGGATAAAACTAAGCTATTCAACGGTTAAAAACGCTATCTTAAAACCTTATGAGAAGGATAACAAATCCAGAGGTTTTTGTTTTCCCTTGACCGCCCAGCCCGTTATCCTTAGGAACCCAAGGGAGGGAGTCGCTGGAGCCCGACTCCCTGTATACATTATCGACATTTTTACACAAAAAACAAGGACCTGAGGGCATTTTAAAGGCTAAAAAGGGCCTCCAGAATCCTCCAGAAGGAAAAAAGGCCCGAAAACGCCTATTTTTACCCCTTCTATACCTAAAAAAGCGCATGTAGGCCGTTTTTCGTCCTCTCTGGACCGATATAAAATGCCCGAAAACCTAAAATGCCAAAAAAAGTCCTTTTTTAGCTATATTTTAGCTATAAGATAGCTGTTTTCACGATTAAATCTAAGTAAATCAAACTAAAAAATCAAACTCAGCCCTTCCCCATTTAGGGCTAAAAAAGCCCTAAAAACGGTTAAAAAGCCTTCCGAAATGCCGCTGCCCTACTTATCGTTTAGTCGCTAAAATAAGGATGTGAACAGTCCTGAGAGGATCCAGAATGAACAGTCGGGATAGGGCCGTAAAAGGGCTATAGGTTAAAAAAAAGCGCAAACGCTAAAGGGGTGAAAAGCGTTGCGTTACGTGTTGCACGGTTACGGGTGAAGGGCTGCGTGCGTGGTGGTGGTACAGAGGGATGGGTTTTTTAGGATGAACTCGCGCCACCTTCCCCCACGGCCACGGCCTATAGTTTGACGTTAATCCCATGCCGATGTGACCGGACACATCCGGAACATCCTGTATGTGTAAATTATCCTTGTTTATATAGTCTGTTCAACTTATCATATAGCCTCTTGGAAATCCGTGTATGAACACGGTAAATGGTTATGTGCCTGGATGGCTTATTTTCTAACAGAGGGAGTGATGCCAAGTCCCCGAAAATATAACAAGAGTATATCCCGTCGACCGCAAGATAAAAAGCGAAAGAGGAATGCTACGTTCACACGTCTCGCCAGAAAGATTATTTACGAGGCACTTGGAGCGCGAATGCCTATTAACAGAGCGACAGAGCTTGCAGGTATTTCGCCTGACGTGTATAGGGACTGGATGGACAAAGGATTATCAGATCCTAATAAGTTTCCAGTGCATGCTTGCTTCGTTCGTAAAATCAAGCGTATCCAGGCACAACATGAAAAAGATGCCTTAGATGTTATCAGGGCAGCGCACGAGGGAAAGTTTGTTATTAAAGAAACTCGCGTTTCCACTGGTACAAAAGGCACGACAATGACAAGGACCACAAAGACTGTTCATCCTAATTGGGGTGCTGCAGCATGGTTCTTGGAACGTCGATATAAGGATTATCAGATCAACCAAGCTTTAGAACAGAACTTATTAACTCCCCAACAAAAAGCATTAGAAATTAAAATGGCTCTTGATGCGTTAACAGAAACGGTGCCCAGTAGTCCTAACGGAGAAGAGTAGATGGCATTTGCTGCTCGAACACTATACGATCCTGAGAATTATGCCACTGATATGAATTTATCAGCAAGCATGGAACGTAAGGCACGTGCTCTGGTAGCCAGATGGTATAAGCTGCGTTATCATGCTGTACAGAGCAGTTTATGGCGATCGCCTTATCGTTTTAATGTAGTACCTTCTGGCAGACGTAGCGGGAAAACAGAATTGCTCGGTAAGCGGAAATTAGTTCTCAAAGCCCTGAAAGGCTCACCTTATATGGATGGGCGATATTTCGCTGCTGCACCTACAAGGGACCAAGCTAAACGCATCTATTGGAAAGATCTCAAGATGCTTACCCCTCCTTGGTTAATGGGTGGCCCTCCTTCTGAATCTAATCTAATGATTCCACTTATCAATGGCTCTGAGATCCATGTTTTGGGAATGGATAAACCGGAACGTGTTGAAGGATCTCCTTGGGACCACGGTATTCTGGATGAGATCGGCAACATGAAGCCTGATACTTGGCCAGAGCACGTAAGGCCAGCTCTTGCTGACAGGCATGGTTCTTGTGACTTTATTGGTGTTCCTGAAGGCCGTAACCACTATTATGACTTATATAAAAACGCCCAAGCGGACGACACTGGTAATTGGGGAGTGTTCCATTGGATGTCTTCTGATATCCTTCCCGAAGAAGAAATAGAACAGGCAAAACTGGATCTTGACGAACTGACCTTCCAACAGGAGTTTGGCGGACTGTTCGTTATGTTCAGTGGGGCAGCATATTACAATTTTGATGAAAAGAGAAATCAAGGAGCATACAGGCAATTCTACGATCGTAAAAAACCTCTCGTCTTCTGCTTCGACTTTAATGAGAGTCCTGGTGTTGCCGCCATTATTCAGGAACTACCTATCAAGATCTCCAAGAAGCATTTATACCTCGTTGGAAAAACGTTCAGTGCTGTTATCGGCGAGGTTCATATTCCACGCAACAGTAACACTATAAAGGTCTGTGATAAGTTATGGGAAGATTGGAAACGCCATCGTGGACCAGTGATATGTTATGGTGATTCTACTGGTGGGGCTGGAGGTAGCGCAAAGGTTCAGGGTAGCGACTGGGACCTTGTAAAGAAAGTATTAAAATCTAAATTTGGTGATCGCATATCTTTCCGTGTTCCTAAGCAAAATCCTCGAGAGCGAGCAAGAGTTAATGCCGTGAACAGTCGTCTTAAGAATACTGTAGGGCAAGTCTTTCTGGGAGTGGATCCCAAGCATGCCCCAATGACTGTTAAGGACTTTGAGGGTGTTCGTGTAGTAGAAGGAGGAACTGGGGAAATTGATAAGTCCGATAAGATGTTAACTCACTTGACAGATGCTATTGGCTATTACATCGCTTATGAATATCCTGTCAGGCAATTATTGGCTCCTAAAGAAAGGTATTGGAAATAGGGAAATGGATAGGTTCTATTTTAAAAAGACTTACTCGATACAGGACATATACAATATTTTCGATATTCCACCGACTTTTCAATGTGTGAATAAAACATATCCTTCTATAGAAGAAGCAAATAAAAAGCTGGAAGGATTTAAGAAGGCGTTCAAGAAAGGATATCGCATGTTGGCCCACTATCACCATCCGGACCACGGTGGTGCCAAGGAGAAGATGCAAACTATTAACATGATCTATAGTAATCTTATGAAGACGCTGTCACTTATCCGTAGGCAGCCACCGCCACGGCCACAAGTTGTGCACTACTACTATTATAGTACTGCAGGTTATTCTGGTTATGGTGGTAGTTCAACAACCACAGCATACTGGTAGGAGACTTATCATGGCAAAGACAATCATGGCAAAGAAAGGCGTAACAAGAATTACAGCGAAGCAGAAATCAGCAAGGCGTATGAACATTAAAAAAGCCCAAGCAGCACATCGGAAAGCGAAACGGGCTGCGGCCAAAAGAGAGAAGAGAGAACATCTTGGCACAACTCCTTGGTCTTAAATAATGTATAAGTTGAGTATATAGGAGACTTATTATGGCAAGGACAAGGGCAAGAATTACTTCAAAACAAAAGTCTGCGAGGCGAAGGAATATCAAGATCGCTCGAGCTACTCGTGGAAAGGGAGGCAGAGGTAGACTCGGAGGGAGTGTCGTGCTTGTTTCCCATACTGGAAAGATGGGTATGAAAAAAGGCCTTGGTACAATGGGGATGGCGAAGGGAGCTGCTGGTAAGACTTCTCCTGCTCAGTTACGTGGAATAGTCGGAGGATTTAAGAGACAAGGATACATTAGATAGGGAAGGAGGTAATCATATCAGTGAAAGAGGTAGTAGTTGCTGGCATACCTCGTTGCGGAACGACTTATCTATTCAGGTGTTTAGCAGGGATGTCCCCTGCCGGCACAACTCCTAAAGGGCCTGAATTAGAGCGATTGCCGATAATGAAAACTCACGGCTTGGCTCCACCGAATAGTTTTAAGGATCCGTGGAGTGTTAAGACATCAAGGCACATGGTGGCAGGAGGATTAGCAATTTTCTTGTTCGGCGATCCTGTGCTCGCTGTTATATCAACTCGGTTTCGCAGATGGCGGAATGTTCATGCTCGTAATTGTGGCTTTTTTGGTAAATTGGAACATGCTGATATTTACCGCACAGACTGTTTTAACTATGAGAAGATGTTCGATACCTGGACATCAGCGGCAAAGGCAAATGGGGCAGTGCTTGCGCTCCGATATGAAACACTTTATGAGAATCGGAGCGCGGTTGAGAAGTTCCTTGGCAGAACAGTACGTTGGAATCCTTGGAGGAAACGGAATACTGCCTACGATGCTGTCCCTCAAGACGATCTCAGGAATATTGTAAACACTTATCAAAGTTTAATCCGAAAGGTGCGTAATGCGCCAGATGTGATACAGTAGAAGGAGGAACTTATCATGGCATATCAAGATCAGCCAATGACAGAAGCAGAATGGCAAGCGTTTGATGATGCCCGTACTTTGGCAAGAGCTGAAACCATTAAAGCCGATAAGGGCCGTTTCAATAAGGCATCTACAGCAGCAAAGCGAATACTCGCTGAAGAGAAAGAAGAGACAAAGGCAATGGCCAAGGTCGCTGGTAAGAAAACCACTGAAACGAATCCTGATAAAACCAACGACACTATTGCTGGATTGAATATATTCAAAAAAATCTAATCGGAGATTACAATGGCCGAAGTAAAAACTGTTCAGGATCTCTTAGACGAGCATTGGCTCTATGCCGATAATATTTCAGAGTGGATATTTTTAATATCTGCTTATGAAGGTACAAAAGAGCTGGTGGAGCAAGGATACCTGCCAAGGCATGAGAGAGAAAGTGTTACAAACTGGATGCGTCGCAAGTCTGAAGCAACGGGATTCAATTATAGCAAGAGTGTCGTTGATCTGTTCAATCTATACTTGTTCAAAGAACCAGTGAAGAGGAACCTTGATCAATTGGCTGATGACCCTGCGTGGCAACTGTTCGAGGAAGATTGTAACCTTATGGGTGATACTTTTGATGATTGGTTCACTGAGCAAGGGCGATACGCTTCTATTTATGGTGCTGTAGGGGTATTGGTAGATAAGGCCAAACACGATCTTGTCACTCGGCAGGAAGAGCTGGATAAAAAGATTTATCCATACTGTTCGGTCTATTATCCACCTGCTATATTAGATTGGGATTGGGATAGAGATCCAGAAACTAATCGGCCTATTCTTTCATATCTAAAGCTCTTGGATGAGAAGGATTTTTATAGGATCTGGTGGCCAGATAAGTATGAGGTATGGCAGATACCCGAAGATGTGACAGATCAGAAAACAATTGATAAGTCTGCTGCGGCCAAACTTGTAGAGGCAGGTCCTAATCAACTTGGTGAAATTCCGTTTTTCTGGTTGTATAACTTTCGTGGTCGGCATGTCCCTATAGGTGTCAGTGATATACATGAAGTGGCGCGTTTGGATGTTTCTATTCTAAGAAACATCTCTCAGGGAGATGAAGTTATTGACTATGCTGCTTTCCCGATGATGCGGAAGCCACACGAGGAAGGAAAGGTTAATCCTGATGGAAGTTTAACTCATCCAGCATCTCAGGATGAGGTTGGTCCGACGGCTGTCTTGGGTTTTGACCCTGATAAACCGGAATCTAAGCCTGACTGGCTAAATGCTTCTGTCAGTGATCCTATCAATGCAATATTGGGATGGATTGAAAGAAAGGTAGCAGAAATCTATAGAGCCACCAATGCAGGAGGCATGGCAGCAACTGAAATATCAACCTCCCCTAAATCGGGCGCAGCACTTAAGACAGAGTTTCAATTATTGAATGCTTCACTCGTTAAGAAGGCAGTTTCCTTGGAAAAGGGAGAAGAACGGCTATTATATTATTGGTTGAAATGGCAGGACCAGGAAGAGTACCTTGAAAATATAACTATTCAGCGGGAACGTACTTATGATGTTGAAGACTTAACCACAGAACTTGAAAATGTGCTCACTGCACAGACGGTGGTACATAGCCCTGAATTTCATAATATGCTTGAGAAGAATGTTGTACGTTCTATGCTACCTGCGCACGATGATTCTCAACTGGAGGCGGTGGATAAAGAGATCGACGAATATTATGAAATGTCTAAACAGTATACATTGGTTGCAGCGGAACAATCGTTGAAAGCCCTGACGACGCCTCCTCAAGAGGATGAAGAAGGTGAAGGTGAAGAAGAGGGGGAGGGTGAAGAACAATGATGGCGAATCCTAATACTTCTAAAACGGTATCTGGATCGGAGAACTTATCAACGACCAGCACGGATCATTATTATACGTGGGAGGATCAAATGCACGTTGGTGAATTTTATGAGAAGGAATACTATTCACCCTGGACAGATTATGATAAGGATTACATTACGTGGGTTTTAAGAAATGAATTTTTAAAACTTTTGGAAAGAAACCGTTGGAAAGAACTCAAGCATGAAATGAGGAATGATAAGTGCCCAAGACCACCTTTAGACCTACGCCCTATGGTGCGGCATACTATTCGAATACGTGGAACGTTCAAGGGTAGGGGTGAACGGTCCGTCTCGAAGGGCTCAGGACCTTACACTATCCATTGAGCGGAGGGACGTTATGCCAAAAGGGACAAAAGTAGCGCGATGTGTTCGTAAAGTTATGAAGCAAGGCAAATCAAAGGCATCAGCGATTAGGATTTGCCAAGAGTCTACTGGCCTGTCTTATAAAACGGGTAAAAAACCAAAAAGGAAAAAATAATGTGTAGTAGTAAAAAGAAGAAAAAGAGGAAGAAGCGTAAGAAATGATAGAAGCCATTGCAGATTCTGTTAAGAGTGCCGATAAGACGCTTGATCTTTATGAGAAGAAGCACCAGAAAAGACTTCTCAAATCAATCCAATCGTTGGAAGATAAGATGGTCGGCCTCTTACAAGATATCAAAACGAAGGATGGTCGCGTTGAAGGCTTGAAAGTAAATCTTAAGCAAACGCAGGTTATTCATCAAAAGATGATAAGGATCTTTGAGGATACATATGGCGTTGCCGTTAAAGATATTCTTGGGGACTTTCAGGATGTGGCGACTATTATCCAGGATAGCTGGGCAGATCTTGGAGAGGCAGTGAATTTTACTGGCGTTGATGTTCAAATGATGAAATCATTGCAAGCACAGACCAATGCGCAATATGCGCAGTATGGGGTGCAAGCACAGGAAAGGATCGCAGATGCTTTGTATACAGCATCTATTGGAGGTCAGCCTTTTTCTGAACTATTAAGAACAGTGCGTGGAGTTCTGCGCGGTCATAAGGACGTGCGTGGTAGGCCGATGGAGTCTTATGCCCATCAGCATGCGATGGATAGTGTTAGGAACTTTCATAATGATGTGAATATTAAGAAATCTGAAGATCTTGGCATAGAACGATTCTTATATTACGGCAATCTTATTAATACTTCTCGCCAGTTCTGTAGGACAAGAGCTGGAAAGGTTTATTCTAAAAAGACTATCGAAAGCTGGAATGATATGTCTTGGTCAGGTAAGGCTGGCCCACCGTTGCAATACCGAGGAGGTTACAATTGCAGGCATCATTGGCGACCTGCCAGAGAGGAATGGTTCACAGATACTGTCGATGACACAGAAACAAGCATATTGCTCGACGATGCTGCAACAGTAGACGATCCAGAAGTAACGCGTCTAAGAAAGGATTTAGCCAGTGTTCAAAAGGAGTCTCAGGCAGTGCTGGCAGAAAAGAAACAAGTTGCGGCAAAGCGCAAATCGATCAGAGAAGAATTGGCTGCAGCGACGGACCCAAAGGTTAAAAAGGAATTGAGGCAACAGGTTGCAGATTGGCGACAAAAAACAATTAAACTTGAACAGTTGCAAAAAGCATATCGTGAAAAAACTGTTGAACTACAGGCTGAATTAAAAGAGGCGTTGGCTAAGAGTCGTGGAGTAAAGCCTCCTCCACCGAAGCCAAAAGTAAAACCGATTCCGGCGAAGCAAGTTATCACTTTAACAGAGGCTGATATCTTGAAGCTTGGCATGAAACAAGAAGAGAAAATTATTAATCTTGGAGAGGCAATACCTACAAAGGGATTACAAAGGATAAGTGAAAAGGGCAAAAAGACTTTTCAACTCAGAAGGGAATGGCAACAGGCTGAAGATGAACTCTATGCTCTTGCTGATCAATTGAGCGAAGCATCCCAACGGGAAAATGCCAGACGATGGACATGGGCAGGTAGCTGGGATGAATCTGATAATAAATTGCTTAGAGCTATCAATGCTAAGCATCAAGAAGTATTCGAAAGAAAAATGGCTTGGTACAGATCGTTGCCAAGAGAAGATAAATTGTTACAACGAGATAAGACGGTCCGTGAGATTTTAGACCAGGCAATGACAACTCAAGGGCGCAGACGATTTAAGAAAGTGAAGGATGGAACTGATCATTTAAGTTATCGTATGCTTAATGAATTGCAACGTCATGAGATGAAAATTAATTGGCAACCAGGAAGGGCTTGCTTCCGATCGTCAGAAGGCGCAATATACCTTGCTGATGCAGACTATTATGATGTTGTGGCCCATGAGCTGAGTCATGCAATAGATTCTTTGATGGGTTCTAACTTTAATGGTAATTGGGCAAGGACAGGTTTGGCTTGGAAAAACAATAATGTTTTTGTGAAGCCTGAAATGCGAGATAATCTTAGAGCATGGTTTAAAAGACAAGATAATAAAGGTCTTGGCACTTATACAAACGGTGATGGTAAATATTTTAAAGGTCAATGGATACATAACTATGAAGGTCGTTTGTATGAAGGCCGTTGGAATTATATCCATGCTACTGGGGAAGAAGTTAAACAAATGAGAGGCATTGCTCAGGAATGGTGGGCAATGAATATTCAGCGTTACAGCAAAGCAATAAGGAAAAGTACGAAAGCGTTTGCGGATGATGTTGCTACATATACTAATGCTCTTGAAGAGGCCAAATCGCAGTTGGATAATGCTTTGGCTACTAAACAATCCAAAACTACTATTCAAGCATTAGAAGCTGATATTCGTAGTATTCAGGCATCGCTGAATATAACGTATGAAAAGGATGTTGTTGGTTACATAGAAGATTATCTCGTTACACATACGGACTGGAGAAAAGTTAAAAAGATGTACCCGGAGTTTGCAGAGTTTATTGAAGAATTTCATAAGACAATTACGAGGACATAATTATGGATATACCATTAAGATCTATCCATGGTGATGGGCAGATAACATACAACGATGCTGTCTATTCACCAGTAGATTTTGAAGTAAAAGGTTCTGAAAAACTTATCACAGCAGTAACTGCTTACTTGAACAAGGAACGCGAGTTTTGGATCCCTGAGAGTCAGGATATAGATGACTATCGGGTTGATTTGAAGAAACCAATAGACGGGCTTGATTATTTCGAAATGGCATTGAGTGAGATGTTCGCTGAGATTGACATTGAAGTACTTTGGCCAGAAGTCGAAACGGAGACTGAATAATGAATGTATCAGAATTTGTCATTAAAATATTAAGTGAAACAAATGGTTTGTGTTTTCTTCCGGTAGCGGTCGATGGACCAACCCCTGAGCCTATTGAGAAGAAATTTGAGATTGGAGTGGACAAGGGTTACTTATTATTAAGACCGCGAAAGGAGGAATAGCATGCAATATCAACCAATGTATTTTAGGATAGAAGAATTAGTTTCCCCTGAGATTATTAACACTCCACCGTTCGATAGCAGAAAGGATTTGTTGTGGTGGTTGTTCGATGATCGTATACTTATCACAGCAGATCGCTTGCGTGGGCGTTATGGCAGAATGCTATGTAACACTTGGTTGTGGGGAGGATCCACAAAGTATCGTGGATTCAGGCCTTCCGGTTGTCCTGTTGGTTCTAAGTGGAGCCAGCATAAGTTCGGTCGCGCTCTTGATCTTGTTCCATTAGATACTGGAGTAGATGATATTAGAGCGAATATTATTAATGGGGAAGATCGGGAGGCCCATAAATATGTAACGGCTATTGAGTTGAAGGTATCATGGTTGCATCTCGATTGCCGAAATAATACAGGACTATTGAAGTTCAGTCCTTAGAGTTTCGTGCGTGAGAAGTTTTCTATTAATCTTTTTTTTAACGGTTGGCTATCGTGCGTTAATGGGTTAATTTCGTCGAAAGGACTTATTAGCATATATGGAAAAAAGAAAAGCCAGCTGAGCCGTTTTCGGTTCACCTGATGAGGATGTCTTAACTTACTTCTCACGCACGAATTAATTTTGTAGAGGCAATGTGAATTGAACACTGTAGCCAGTTATATCAACTTATCGCGCCGGATGGCAAAAAAGCCCGGATGGGTGAAACCCAAAACCAGCAGTATTGTATTAACTTCCGGATGGAAAACCTATAATAGCCCGGATGGGCAAAGGAGGGCAAAATGCCTTGGAAAATAAAAGCTGATGAAGAAGGGAAACCAGTATTTCAGGACGAAAAGCCAGTGTATATCGATCCCGATGGCAAGGAGCTGACCTTAGATCCTCCAAGCATGTACGAAAAAATCTTGGATCTTAATAAGGAAAGCAAGAAGCATAGGGAAACGGCAAAAACTCTGGAATCCAAGATCGTATTGTTCAATGATATTGAAGATCTTGAGGAATGGAAGAAGCAAGCCGACACTGCTATTGAAACAGTAGCGAACTTTAACGATAAGGACTGGATGAAAGCTGAGAAGGTTGAGAAGTTGAAAAAGGAAATGGTGGATGCTCATGAAGCCAAACAAGAACAATTGCGCAAAGAATTTGAAGCGAAAGCCGAAGAGTTCAAGGCAATCGTTGATAAGAAAAATGGGCAAATCAGAGAGCTTATGATATCCAGCAAATTTGCAACTTCTCCATTATTCAGCGGTTCTGAACCGAAAACTACATTGCCTCCGGAAATTGCGGAGACCTATTTCGGGAAAAACTTTAAAGTCGAAGAAAAGGAAGATGGATCGCTACAACTTACAGCATACTACTCTAATGGCGACCTGGTCTATTCAAAAGAGAACCCAGGCGAATTGGCTGCATTCGATGAAGCGATGCAATATATCTTTGACAAGTTTCCTGGGAAGGATAAACTTCTCAGGGCCAAACCCGGAAGTGGCGCTCCTCCTGGTGGAGACGATAAGAAAACTGGTGAGACCGACGACATCGCGGAACTTCAAAAACAGCATGCTAATGCTACCGCGAATGGCGATATTAAGAGAGCAATCGCCTTGAAGAATCGGATCCATCAACTTAGGATGAATCAGAAAGCGGCAGCGTAGCCATGCGCAGAATCTATGGAGGATAATTACTCATGGCTAATACTAACAATCCTGCAACAATGTGGAACTGCCCGAATTATACGGGCGAGCTTTTTCTGATCGGTGCGAATCAGACTCCCTTCCTTAACATGATAGGTGGTCTGCAAGGGGCGACTATTAAACTTGTCGCCCACTTGGAATTCCCGCTGGCTCAGCCTTGGGCCCTTGAGGCAGCAGCTCAGCCTGAAGTTACTGAGACTGATTCTCTCACTGCGCCTACAGCATGGACCTATGTCCGTGGCCAGGACATCAATACTTGTCAGATCTTTCATCGGTCTGTCAGCGTGTCCTATCTGAAACAATCGGTTACTGGAGCTGTCGTAGCCGATGCCACGACTGGTCTTGTTGATATTACTGGGCAACAGCCAGTTGGCAATGAAAGGGATTTCCAGATTGCTGCCCATATGCGGCAGATCGCTGTGAACGTTGACTATACATTCCTAAATGGAGCTTATCAGAAGGCGACGGATGCTGGCACCGCTGCTAAGTGTCGTGGAATTATCACTGCCGCGACAACCAATGCAGTGAATGCTTCTTCAGCTGATCTCTCCAAGCCTCTTGTCAATCAGCTTCTGCGGACCATGGCCGCGAACGGTGCAGAATTTGTGAATCCGGTCATTCTCTGTAACGCTTTTCAGAAGCAACAGTTGAGCGACATTTATGGTTATGCTCCCGAAAGCCGGAATGTTGGTGGCGTAAACATTAACCAGATTGAGACCGACTTTGCTATTCTCGGTGTGATCTGGGCACCGAACGTTCCCACAAGCACGCTGCTGATTGCGGATCTATCCGTTTGTGCTCCGGTGTTCTTGCCTGTGCCTGAGAAGGGAGTTCTCTTCTATGAAGAACTGTCCAAAACAGGTGCCTCTGAAAAGGGTCAGATCTATGGCCAGATTGGCTTGGATTATGGTCCGGAAGAGTATCACGGAAAAATCACCAATCTTAGCACATCGTAAGAACGTTTGATACTTGGCAAATTGGTGAATAATAATAATACTCTTTTCTAACGGAGGTTAAGCATGGCAACTAAATATCAAAAGATAAGGGACGAGATGGAGAAGCTCCCTGGTGTTCATCCTCGTATGAGGGAATGGATCACTGTGGTCAATGCTTCAATCTCTTGGCCTACAACGACCACAACCACAAGTACCACAACTACTACTACTACGAGTACAACTACTACTACATAGTAGTTTAACACTTGTTGGTTGTAAACAGGAGAAGATAACCATGGCAAAGAAGAAAAAACAAATGAGACGCTTCTATCAAGGTAAGAAAGAAGGAGTCGTTTGGGATCCTAAAAGGAATGTTGCTTATGTCGAATTTCAAGATCGGCAGTTCTTGACGGACGACCCCAATAAGATAGCCCTGCTTATCGAACTCGGTTATCAAGAGGTTTCTTTGACGGCGAAACGACCGCCTGACGCTGGCCCTGACAATGAGCCTGAAATCAAAGGAGACGTACCCGTCTTGCCTCAAGGTATGACAGAGGAAGCAATGTTAGTACGTCAGAAAAGAGAGGCGTTACTTGATCAAGGCAAAGGCATAAGTGCAGGTTCAATTACTGGAGAAGAACCAGCGCCGAAGGGTAAGAAAAAGATAACTCGGCGTAAACCTAAATGAACAGTGAGGTCTAATCAATGGCTATTACAGCTTATTCAACTGACGATGATCTTCTCACTATTCGTCCAAACATTCTCGATTTTGGTGTCCGAGACTGGGAGGAGAAGCACGTTAAAGCATTTAATACTATTAATCGCGTGCTTATCGCTCGGTGGTACAAGGAAGTTGCCGATGAACATGGAATTGATAATTGGCGTGAAACACCGTTCGATCCTGAAAAAGTAGATGCTGATCAGATTAAAGAGTTATCATGTTACAAGACGCTTGAGCTGATATATATGCATCTGATGAAGGATTCTCCTCAGGCCGATGGATTTGAAAGGCAGCGTGGTGTTTATCGTGACTTATATAATGAGGAACTGAGGACACTGCTGGCTACCGGCCTGAATTACGACTGGGATGATGATGATGTTATTGGCGATACAGAAAAGTATATCGTTCGTCAGAGGCGTCTGGTAAGGGTATAAAGCATGGCTCAACCCATTAGGCTGAAAGGGGCTAAAGAGCTCAACCGACTTTTCAAAAAGATTGGCGCAGATATATTTAATGCCGAACTATTTGGAGAGATTGGTGCATTTATGACTACGTCTATCGCTTATCGAACTTCTCAAGGTGAAGATATGTATGGTGATGAGTTTGATGAATATAGCGAGAAGTACGCAAAAAAGCGAGCCGATATCGGGCTTCCTGTGAATATCGTTGATTTGTTTTATACTGGATCGATGATGGGTTCTTTAACATGGGATGCCAGTGATGAAAAAGTTGAAGTCTTTTTCATGCCGGGAACAGATAAATCTGGTGTTGAAAATTCGCTGAAAGCCTACTACCTCAATGTTAAGAGGGAGTTCTTTGGAATCAGTGATGTTGAAAGAGAAGAGATATTAGATCTTGCTGCAGATCATGTAGACAAATTAATCAAAAAAGGTTAATGAAATGGCTGAGAATAGTATAAGGGAACAGATCATAGCACAGGTAGTAAGTGAGTTGGAAAATATCGATGGTATTAATGTAGTCCAGCGAACACTGCCTATGTTTGACCAGCTGAAAGAGTTTCCCTCCACTGTCTTCCCGTTGGCTGTAGTAGTAGGAGGCTTGCCCAAACCGGTGACGAAGCGCACCGGGAGGACAGGCCACGTGGACCATTTAACTTCACAGCTGACAATTGATGTCAATGTTTATTTTGTCAACTCTGGCGATCCGGACACGTTGATAAGTAATCTTGCTGACGATATTTGGATTAAGCTCTGGACAGATCAAACCAAGGGAGGATTAGTCCGACAAAGTGAAGTGGAATTCCTTACTAATCCAGTACATTGGGAACCATTCATAGCATTTAAGATGCGAAACACTGTTACTTATGAACATGATACTGGAGGAATTTAATTATGGGCTATAATCCCGAAGAGTATGTCATTGGTAAGGGAGTCCTGTATATAGGTGAGTGGACAGGATCTACTCCTCCTACAGATCCTGGTGATTTTGTGGATGTGGGAAACTGTCCTGTCGTCTCTGTTGAACCTGTAACTGAACGGCTTCCGCACTATTCATCTCGTGCGGAGTTCAGGAATAAGGACAAGAATCCTATTACCCAACAGGACTACAATGTCAACATTACTGCGGATCAAGTGTCTGCAGGGAACATTGCAAGATTCGTTATGGGTACGGTTGTTGGTGATACCATACGTGGATTTCAGGCGTCCAATAAGGAATATGCTTTGAAGTTTGTTTCCAATAATCCTATCGGTCCAAACTCTACATGGAAGTTCCACAAGGTAACCATGTCTGGAACTGGCGACTTGGCACTTATTGGGGAGGAATGGCAAGAGATGACCTATTTGGCTGAAGGACTTGTTGATACAGCAAACAATCCGAACAGTCCTTATTTTGATGTCCAACTTACCACTACAACTACTACTACGACAACTACGTAGTAGCGATCACGCTTTAATTCTTTTAGGAAAAGGAGAAGTGTTATGAGAAAAAGCACAGAATTTAATGTTGAGGGGAAGGAGAAGAAGTTCGAGATCAGGGAATTTACGATTGGCGAACTTCTCACCCTCTTAGATAGTGCTGGTAGCGGTTCCGGGGAGGATGGTAAACAGGATGATTCCATAGAATCTTTTGCAGAACTATTCAACGAGAAGTTCCTGCCTCTCGTTTCGAATATTACTATGGAAGATCTTCTCGGAATGACTCCCAGTGAAATTGAATATATTTGGGAGAAATTTCAAAAGGTAAATAAATCTTTTTTCCGGATGGCCCGGACGATGAATCTAAACAGCATAGCCAACCAAATGAGGGACGCGATCATAGAAGACTTTGGGAAATGGCTTGCGAGCTCATCGAGTCTGGGCACAACCGAGTTACCGAATACGGATACAGCTACTTCTTAGAAGCATATGCTGCACATATTAAGATTCAGTTTGAGAAGAATAAAAGTATGGCTGTGGCTTTTAGGATGGCAAGATTTGCTGATAAGCACGAGTGGCGAAGGTACATGAAAAGAAAATCGCCAGGATTCCGGCGTATTATTGGTCCTAATGATTAAGGTGTATTATGGCTGACGCAAGCAAAACAATGAAAATCATTATCGAAGCGCAGGGCGATCAGGCTCAACGTATATTACGAACTTTGCGCGGAGAGATGAATAAAGTTGAAAGAGATACCAATAAAGCATCTGGCTCCATGGTGAAGCTACGTGCTGCAATGTCGAAATTGAAAAGTGCAGTATTCGGCTTGAAAGGTTTACTTGTCGGGGCAGGTGTTGGTCTTCTTTCAAGGTCGTTTCTTGATGCGGCGAAAACTTCTGAAGCATATAGAATAAGATTAAATGTCTTGCTTGGAGATGTTAAGGAAGGGAACCGTCTGTTTCGAGATATGTCTAAGTACGCATCTGGCGTGTCCTTTAGCTATGAGGAAATTATGGGATCTGCGACTTCCCTTGCTGGAGTTATGAAGGGTGGCGTGGATGAAGTGAATAGATGGATGCCTCTGATTGGTGACCTTGCTGCTGCTTCGGGATTGAGTATTCAGGAAGCCACCTCTCAGATCATTCGTATGTATAGTGCTGGTGCTGCATCTGCAGATCTCTTCAGAGAACGTGGAATCCTTGCAATGCTTGGTTTCCAGTCCGGTGTTAGCTATTCGGCTAAGGAAACGCGCGAACGCCTTGTGCAGGCTTGGGAGGACCCTGCCAGCAAGTTCCGTGGAGCATCTGAACAGTTAAGTCGCTCTTGGGAAGGTATGATGTCCATGCTGGGCGATGCTTGGTTCCAGTTTAGGAATCAAGTCATGGAATCTGGTGTCTTTGATTTTCTGAAATCAGGGCTCCAACTTCTTATAGACTATATTGGCCAACTCAGGAAAGAAGGTGATCTTAGTTCGTTTGCGCAACGTGTGGGCAAAGTTATAATCGCTGTATTGAAAACTATTATCCGTGGTGTTGCATTGTTAGGAGATGCGTTCCGTGGATTAAAAATGATATGGAACGGATTGAAAGCAGCCTTTGCACTATTCGCCGAGGGACTGAATAGAGGCCTTGCTGCTTTATACGATGTGGTAGATTTTATTCTTGGCTTAATTGGCAAGGCAATTGTCAAGTATGCCGATCTACTGGACAAGTTAGATTTTACTGGGAAAGCCAAAGGTTTTAACCAGATGATCAGGGACGCTGGTTCCTTTCTTACTACTATGGAGGGTGCTGGCGATCAAATGAGAAAACAAGCCGATTATTGGTGGAAAGTCAACAAGGAAGCATCTAAAAATGTCGAGACCCTTGTCACGCAGGAGTCTTGGCTATCAAAGGC
>Ga0209536_100000292_pt1 | contig 79491 bp, 75 predicted proteins | sample DeeMarSeWOR28_12_FD_187461 | JGI IMG/M metagenome (GOLD analysis project Ga0209536, IMG submission 187461) | Marine sediment microbial communities from White Oak River estuary, North Carolina - WOR-2-8_12 (SPAdes) (version 2) | ecosystem: Environmental > Aquatic > Marine > Intertidal zone >...
CTTTTGCGCGTCGCGGGGGGCCTCGAGCACCCGGGCGATCCAGTCCGCGATGCGGGACATTTCGGGCTCCCTCATGCCCCGCGAGGTCAGCGCCGGGGTTCCGATACGAAGCCCCGACGTCACGAAGGGCGAGCGGGTCTCCGCGGGAACCGTGTTCTTGTTGACCGTGATTCCGGCCGACTCCAGCGCCTCTTCCGCTTCCTTCCCCGTGAGCTCCTCGTGGCTTCCCCGAAGGTCGACGAGAAGCAGGTGGTTGTCCGTCCCACCGCTGACCAGCTGGAAGCCGTGCTCGGAGAGTCGATCTCCGAGCGCCCGGGCGTTCGCGACCACCTGACCCGCGTAGATTTCGAACTCGGGAGCCAGGGCCTCCCGAAGCGCGACGGCCTTCGCGGCAACGACATGCATGAGCGGACCGCCCTGCATGAACGGGAACACGGCCTTGTCGATGCCGGTGGCGTGCTCCTCGCGACAGAGGATCATCCCCCCGCGAGGCCCCCGCAGCGTCTTGTGCGTCGTGGTCGTCACGACGTCGGCATGAGGGACCGGGGACGGGTGATGCCCCGTCGCGACGAGGCCGGCGATGTGGGCCATGTCGACCAGGAGCCGGGCGCCCACCTCCCTCGCGATGTCCGCGAACGCCTCGAACTCGATGACCCGCGGATAGGCGCTCGCACCGGCCACGATCATCGCGGGACGCTCCGCGCGTGCGACGTCGCGCACCGCGTCGTAGTCGAGCAGCCCGTCGCCCTCGCGAACGCCGTAGAAGACCGGCTCGAAGAGTCGTCCGCTGAAGTTGACCCGAGATCCGTGGGTCAGGTGACCACCGTGGCTCAGGTCCATCCCGAGGATCTTCGCGCCCGGCTCGATCAGCGTGAAGTAGGCAGCCATGTTGGCCTGCGCCCCCGAGTGCGGCTGGACGTTTGCATGATCCGCACCGAAGAGCGCCCTGGCCCGGTCCCGCGCAAGGTTCTCCACGATGTCGGCGTTCTCGCAGCCGCCGTAGTACCGCCGCCCGGGCATCCCCTCCGCGTACTTGTTGGTGAGGACGGAGCCCATCGCCTCCAGCACGGCCCGCGAGACGAAGTTCTCCGAAGCGATCAGCTCGAGGCCTTCGGACTGCCGGACCTCTTCGGCCCGCAGCGCCTCGTAGACCGGGGGGTCCGCGGCCGCGAGGCTCTCGGTGGGGAAATCGTTCACGGGTCTTGCTCGCGGCTTACCAGGTACGCTGGAGGTGCCGCACTCGCTCGACCCGCTGCTGGGCGACCTTCGTGGCGGCGGCATTGGTGTCCACGCCCTCCGACTTCGCGAGCTCGAAGATCCGGATCAGGGTGTCGTAGATCGCCCCCGCCTTCTCCTTGGCCCGGTCGGCCGACCATTCGTGAATCTCGCCGTAGACGTTGATGAGCCCGCCGGCGTTGATCACGTAGTCGGGCGCGTACAGAATGCCGCGCTCCGCGAGCGCAGGTCCGTGCACCTCGCTCCGGGCAAGCTGGTTGTTGGCCCCACCGGCGATCACGTCGACCTTGAATCGGTCGAGGGTGTCGTCGTTCACGACGGCGCCCAGCGCACACGGCGCGAAGATGTCGGCGTCCACGTCGTACACCGCGTTCGGATCCACCGGCGTGGCACCGAAGTCGTCCACCACGCGCTGGACTCGCTCGGAGTCGATGTCCGTCACCGTCAGCCTGGCACCCTCCGCCGCCAGGTCCTCGCAGAGGTAGTAGCCGACGTGTCCGAGTCCCTGCACGACGATATGTCGGTTCTCGAGCCCGTCATCTCCGTAACGAACCGCGGCGGAGGCCTTGATCCCCCGATAGATCCCGAACGCCGTCACCGGAGAGGGGTCCCCGGAGCGGCCGTGCAGGCCCACCACGTGGTCCGTCTCCATGGCGACGAAGTCCATGTCGTCGGGCGACGTCCCGACGTCCTCCGCGGTGATGTAGCGACCGTTGAGCGAATCGACCGCACGCCCGTGCGCCCGGAAGATCATCTCCCGGTCGGTGGTGCGGTTGTCACCCCAGATCACGGATTTCCCACCTCCCAGATTCAACCCGGAGACCGCCGCCTTGTAGGTCATGCCTCGCGAAAGGCGAAGAGCGTCGACGACGGCCTCACGATCCGTCTCGTACTCCCAGAAGCGCGTTCCACCGAGCGCGGGGCCGAGGGTGGTGTCGTGGATCGCGATGATCCCCCGGTAGCCGAACTCGGGATCGTTCCAGAAGACGAGCTGCTCGTGGCCGCCTTCGGTCAACAGGTCGAATGTCTGCATTCTCGCCTCTTCTTCAGGACTTCGCGTCGCCGTGGTCCCGGAGGATCTCCCCGGCGATCACACGTCTCATGATCTCGTTGGTTCCTTCGTAGATCTCGGCTCCTTTGGCGTCGCGCATGAGGCGCTCCACCGGGTAGTGCCGCATGTACCCGTATCCTCCGTAGATCTGGATCGCTTCGTCGGCCGCGAACGTGGCCGCCTCCGAAGCGGCCAGCTTCGCCATGGCGGCCCTCGCGGTGACTCCGTCCGCCCCGGTGCGCGGCGCTCCGTTGCGCGTGGCCTCCCAGGCCTCCGCCGCCTCGTACGCCAGCGCCCGGCCACCTGCGATCCTGTGCGCCGACTCCGCGAGCTTCGCCTGCAGCGCTCCGAATCGACCGATCGGCGTACCGAACTGCTCGCGCTCCAGCGCGTAGCGCGCCGCGTGCTCGAGCGCGGCCCTCCCGACCCCTACCGCCTGGATCGCAATGCCGATGCGCCCCAGATCGAGCGCCTCCAGTGCGTAGCGGATCCCTGCCCCGGCCTCCCCGACGAGCGCCTGCTCGTCCACCCGGACACCGGCGAGGTGAACGCGGACCGTCTCCGAAGCCCGAAGCCCCATCGTCGACTCGCGCTGACCCACCTGGTATTCGGATGCGTCGGGGTCGACCAGGAAGACCCCCAGGCCGTCTTCCGACGTCCGGGCGAACGTGAGGACGAGTCCTGCGCGGCCCCCGTTGGTGACCCAGCGCTTGTCGCCGTCGAGCCGCCATCCGTCTCCGTCGCGAGCCGCGACCGTGGAGATCGAGGACGGATCGGAGCCCGCATCGGGCTCGGAGAGGGCGAACGCGCCGAGGACATCACCCGAGGCGAGCGCAGGCAGCCACCGTTCCTTCTGCGCATCCGACCCGTGTCGCAAGAGGATCTCCACCACGGGGCCGTTGTGAATGGCTACCGAGAGGGCAACCGCCGCATCACCCCACGCCAGCTCTTCCAGCACCAGGAGATAGGTCCTCAGGTCGAAGCCCAGGCCGCCGTGGGCCTCCGGCACGAGCATTCCGAGGAACCCCGACTCCGCCAGCTTGCCGAACACTTCGTGCGGGAGCTCCCGGCTTTCGTCCCACTCGGCGGTGTGAGGCCGGAGCTCCGCTTCCGCGAAGTCCCGGGCCAGCGCCTGTAGCTCCCGCTGCTCGTCCGTCAGCCTCATCGTCTGGTCCCGTCTCCCGGTACGGTCACGCGTAGTGGTAGAAGCCGCGTCCCGACTTCCTGCCCAGCCATCCGGCCGCCACGTACTTCCGCAGCAGCGGACACGGGCGATAGCGGTCGTCGCCGAGCTCCCGGTGCAGCACTTCCAGGATGTTGAGGCACGTGTCGAGCCCGATGAGATCGGCCAGCGCGAGCGGCCCCATCGGATGGTTCATGCCCAGCTTCATGACGGTGTCGATCGCCTCCGGCTCCGCCACACCTTCCATGAGTGCGAACACGGCCTCGTTGATCATCGGCATGAGGACCCGGTTCGAAACGAAGCCCGGGAAGTCGTTGACTTCCACGGGCGTCTTTCCGAGCTCCTCGGACAGCGAGATCGTCGCCTCGGTCGTCTCGTCGCTCGTCGCAAGTCCACGAATGACCTCGACGAGCTTCATGACCGGCACGGGGTTCATGAAATGCATCCCGATCACCTTGTCCGGCCGCGAGGTGCGCGCGGCGATCTCGGTGATCGAGATCGACGACGTGTTGGAGGCGAGAATCGTCCCGGGCGCGGCCGCCTCGTCGAGCGTCTCGAAGATGGCGTACTTCAGCTCGGCACGTTCCGGCACGGCCTCGACGACCAGATCGACACCCTCGGCGCCCGAGGCCAGATCCCGGACGGTTTCGATACGGCCCAGAGTGGCGTCACGAGCGGACTCGTCGATGATCTCCTTGCGAACCTGCCGGTCGAGATTCTTCGCGATGGTCTGCAGCGCGCGCTCCAGCACCTCCTCGGACACGTCGATCAGACGCACGTGCTTTCCGGCCTGCGCCGCGACGTGCGCGATTCCGTTGCCCATGGTCCCGCCGCCCACGACGGCGATTCGGTCGATGCCCATCCGATCTATTCCTGTAAGCTGGTCCGCTGGCCGGCTCTGCGCGTCGCCGGCCGAGCCATCGATGTCGAAACGCGGTGCGCGCGCCGCACCTCGCCTGCGCCTAACGCCGCGCGGCGCGGAGCGAGAGGATCCCGAAGAACGCCACGAGGATCTTCGTGACGTCACCGACCAGGAAGGGCACCACTCCCAGCGAGAGCGCGTGTCCGAGCCCCTGTCCGGTCAGAGCCATGAGCTGCGTGACGCCGCCCGCATACAGGGTCACCACGCCGAGTGCGAGGCCCGCGAGCAGGCGCCCCGGACGTCCGTCGCGACCGGCTACCCAGCCCGCCACGAACGCCGCTGCAGGCGCCGCGAGCAGGTATCCCCCGGTCGGCCCGAACAGCCAGGGCAGCCCCGCGGCCCCGTTCGAGAAGATCGGAGCTCCGAGCGCGCCGGCCGCGACGTACGCGGCCATCGAGGCAGCACCGGCCCGGCGGCCGAGGAAGACCCCGGCCAGCACGATGAGCAGCGGTTGGAGCGTCACGGGAACGGGCGTCCACGGAAGCCGGACGGCCACCTGGGCCGAGAAGGCGGTCATCAGGGCGAATGCCACGACGCCCACCGCCGTGCGGATCGGGGCATCCCCGGAGACCGGTTCCAGTACGCGGGCCCGGACCGACTCGGTAAAGCTGCTCATGGGTGTCTTCCTTGACCTGGATGAGGTTCGATTAGGCCTTTTCCACGGAGAGCGCCACGGCGTTGCCGCCGCCGAGGCAGAGGGTGGCGAGGCCCTTCCGGGCGTCGCGCTGCTCCATGGCGTTCAGAAGGGTGACGAGAATCCGCGTGCCCGAAGCCCCGATCGGGTGTCCGAGGGCCACCGCGCCGCCGTTCACGTTGACGCGGTCCTCGTTCATGCCGAGAGCGCGCATGTCGGCGATCGCCTGGACCGCGAACGCCTCGTTGACCTCGAAGAGGTCGTAGTCGGCAATCGACGTGCCCTCCTTCGCCATCAGCTTGTTGACCGCGTCGATCGGGGCGAAGAAGAGGTCCCGGGGCTCCGTGGCGCCGGCCGCGTACGCGGAGATCACGGCTTCGACCTCGAGACCGTTGGCCTGCGCATACTCGAGCGAGGACACCACGAGCGCCGCGGAACCGTCGTTCAGACCGGGTGCGTTCCCGGCAGTCACAACGTGCTCCTCGATGTCGTCCGGAGCATCGCGAACGAACGCGGGGCGAAGCTTCCCGAGGGCTTCGAGCGAAGTATCCGCCCGGGGACTCTCGTCGACGTCGACCACGGTGACCCCCCGTCGGCTCTTCACCTCGACGGGAACGATCTCGTCACGGAAGCGGCCCTCTTCGGTGGCTGCTACCGCCTTCTGGTGCGACCGCAGGGAGAACGCGTCGGCGTCCTCGCGCGTGACACCCGCCTTCTGTGCCGTGTATTCCGCGTGGCCGCCCATGTGACACGCGCCGAACGAGCACCACAGCCCGTCGTGGATCAGACCGTCCTCGAGGGGCTGGGTGCCGAACTTGACCCCGCCCCGCATCCCGCGGACGTAGAAGGGCACCGACGACATGGACTCCATGCCCCCCGCGACGAGGAGGCGCGCATCGCCGGCTCGAATGGCCTGGGCCGCGAGCATGACCGCCTTGAGCCCGGAGCCGCAGACCTTGTTGACGGTGACGGCCGGGACGTTCGCCGGGATGCCACCGTGGACCGCGGCCTGACGTGCCGGGGCCTGCCCTGCCCCCGCACCGACGACGTTGCCCATGATCACCTCGTCGACGTCGGTCACGTCGATACCCGACCGCTCCACCGCCGCCCGAACCGCGATCGCCCCCAGCTCGGGCGCGGAGAGCGAGCCGAGCCCGCCGAGAAAGCGGCCGATGGGCGTTCGCACGCCTCCCTTCAGGATCACCGCGGTCGTGGATGCGTCACTCATCTATCGAATACCTCGTTGTCGTATCGCACAGCCTATCAAGATACCAAAATGGCCGACCCCGGTCAGGTCGTTCGTTCTCGCTCCGGTCGCCGCCCGCAGGCCTATACGTCCTCGACGAGACGCGGGCGGTCCGCGCCCGGATCGAGCCGTCCCCACGGCACCCGCGGGTCGTGCTCGAAGACGAGGAGCCAGTCCTCCCGCGAGGCCCGATCCCAGAGCCGGCGCTTCGACTCCAGCGTGACCAGAGGCTCGAGGTCGTACCCCATGATCCAGGGCAGCGGCAGGTGGGCCGACGTCGGGCAGACGTCGGCCAGATAGCATGCCGTCGCGCCGTCACTCTCGATCAGCACGGACTGGTGGAACGGCGTGTGCCCCGGGGTCGGTGAGACGCGGATTCCCTCGGTCACCACCGTCTCCCCCTCCACGAGATCCCACAGCTCCGCTTCGGAGACCGGATCCAGGTTCTCGGCCAGGTAGCTGGCACGGATGCGCTCGTTGAGGCTGTGCGCGAACTCCAGCTCACCCTTCTGCACCACGTACCGGGCGTCGGGGAAGGCCGGAACGACCTGTCCGTCGTCCCGCACCAGCGTGTTGCCCCCGGCGTGGTCGAAGTGGAGATGCGTATTCAGGACGATGTCGATGTCGGCCGGGTCGAAGCCCGCGTGGCGAATCCCGTCTTCGAGGCGAGTCGGATCGCCCGCGTTCGACACACCGTAGATGTCGGCGAACTTCTCCCCGTACTTGTTCCCGATCCCCGTGTCGATGAGGACGAGCGCGTTGGGCGCCTCGACCAGGAGGCACCGGAGCGCGAGCGGAATGCGGTTCCGGTTGTCGGCCGGGATGCGACGTTCCCAGAGAGGCTTGGGAACCACACCGAACATGGCCCCACCGTCGAGCTGCTGCGCGCCGGCTTCGACGCCGTGAATCCGGATCGACCCCACCGTCGTCGAGCGGCTGAGCGGAAGTCCTTCGTGCATGGGCTCCTCCTGTGCGTTCTCGATCTCCCCACGGCACCGCCGGGCGTCCCGTCAGCCCGAGCGGCGCGACTCGTATCCGGGCAGCTCCAAAGCATACTGCTCCGGGTTGAAGCGCTTCCTTTGCCTTCTCCGCTTGAGATACCACTGCAGCGTTTCAAGATCCTCGATGCCCCGCCCCCTCGCCTCGTCGAGCAGGCGCAGCAGCACGCGGGCGGTGGCCAGCGCATCTCCGTGGGCTCGATGCCGCGCGTGGATCGTGATCCCGAAATGCCGCGTAACCTCGTCGAGGTTGCGCCGCCGCAGCGCGGGCACCAGTCGGCGGGACATGCGCACCGTGCACAACTTCGGTACGGAAGGCACGTCTCCGGAAGCATTTTGAAGCTCCGTCGACACGAAGCCCCAGTCGAACGTAGCGTTGTGCGCCACGAAGACACGCCCGCGAAGGCGCTGATCCACCTCGTCCGCGACGTGATCGAAGTACGGCGCGGCCGACGTCATCGCGGTCGTGATGCCGGTCAGCGCCGTGATCATCGGAGGAATCGGTCGACCGGGGTTCACGAGGGTCTGGTACTCGTCGACGATTCGTCCCCCCAGGACCTCGACGATCGAGATGTCCGTGATCCGGTGGCCGCGCCAGGAGGCGCCCCCGGTGGTCTCCACGTCGACCACGGCGAAGCGGACCTGGTCGAGCGGGGCGCCCAGCGGGACGATGTCCGGATCGATCGTCCAGACGCCCGATCCGTCCACGCGGAAGCGGGGGTCGGACCCGAGTAGCTGGAAGACGGCCGCAGAGGCCGCACCGGGGTGGCCGGTCAGCCCGAGGATCGCGCGTGCGACATCGAGCGTGTGCACCGGCCCCTCGGAGAGGAGGTCCGCTGCCGAGCGAACGAGAGAGGCGTTGCCTCCCGTCGTCACGCGTCCCGCTCGTTCTGCGAAAGCGCGAAGGAGAGGGCCTCGAGCTCCATCACCAGATTGACGTCCTCCACCGGAACCCGCGGGGGCACGTTCAGCCGGATCGGAGCGAAGTTGAGGATCCCGCGAACGCCGGCGTCGACCGCCCGGCTCGCCACCTCCTGCGCCGCCTTGGCCGGGACCGCGAGAATCACGATCTCGATGCCCAGCTCCTGCACCGCAGCCTCGAACTCCGCCGGATCGCGAACGACGAGACCGCTCCGCTCCGTGCCGACCTTGTCCGGATCCGAGTCGAAGATGGCCACGCACTCGAACCCGCGAGCGCGGAATGCGGGGTACTCGAAGAGCGCCAGACCGATCCGGCCGGCTCCCACGAGCGCGACGCGCCAGGTCCGATCGATCCCGAGGATTCTGCGCAGACGGGTCCGAAGCTCGTCGACCTGATACCCGAGCCCGCGCTTTCCGAACGAGCCGAAGTGCGAAAGGTCCTTCCGGACCTGCGCAGCGGTCGTCTGACCTCGGGCCGCCAGCTCTTCACTGGACACCGTCCCCCCCGGTTCCTCGAAACCCTCCAGAGACCGAAGATAATGCGAAAGGCGACGAACGGTGCTATCGGAGATCTTCTTCGTCACACACCCACCGAAAAGCCAATAGCCATGCGGGTTTTCACGTTTGTGAAAAGAGTCACAAACATAGAGTCGACCGCCAGCTACGGCAACGCGGCGGCCAGGCGGACGAAGTCGTCGGGGGAGAGGCGCTCGGGCCGGACCTGCGGATCGAGTCCCACGCTCCGCAGCGTGCTGTCCACGACGCGCTCTTCGACACCGAGGTCCGGGTGCTCTCGGAGGATCTTTCGAAGCTGCTTGCGACGCCACTGGAAGGCCGCGCGGACGAGGACCCGAAGGCGAGCCTCCTCGTGCGGGGTCAGGGGCTCCGGTCGACGGGGGGTGATGCGCACGACCGCCGAGTCGACGCCCGGCACCGGCCGGAAGGCTCCCCTCCCGACGCGGAAGAGCTTTCGCGCTTCGGCCACCGTCCGCACGCCGACCGACAGCGCGCCGTAGCTCCGGGTCCCCACCGGCGCCGTGATCCGATCGGCCACTTCCTCCTGCACCATCAGCACGATGTCGCGCGGGCGGGGACGCTCGAGCAGCCGGAAGATGATCGGCGACGTGATGTTGTACGGGATGTTGCCGACGATCCGGGCTTCGGACGGTTCCTGCAGGTGCTCCCCGAGCGGAACCACGAGGACGTCGCCGTGCACGATCTCGACATCGGGCCGCCCACCGTACCGGTCGGACAGCGCCGACGCGAGGGCGTCGTCGAGCTCCACCAGCACGAGCCTTCCGACCGTGCCCACCAGGTGACGGGTCAGCGCTCCCCGCCCCGGGCCGATCTCCAGCACCTCGTCGGCGGCACCGGCCCCGAGCGCCGACACGATCTTGTGCTGCAGGTTGGCATCGACCAGGAAGTTCTGTCCGAGCGACTTCTTGGCTCGCGGGTGACGCCCCCCCGCGGTCACCTTGGCGGTGTACGAACCACGAGCGCCGTCCGGTCGTCGGCCAGGACGGAACGCTGTGCATTCGCGCCGAGGGCGAAGAGCGCGCTGACGATCTCCTGTGTGCCGCGAAACCGATTCTGCACGACGGTGTCGAGCACCTGGGTCTCGCCGTTCTTCAGCCCTCGGGTCGGCAAGGTGTCGGGCAGACCGTCGGTGAAGAGAAGCAGAAGGTCCGTATCGGCGTGCCACGCCACCGCCTCCTCGCCGTACGAATCCAGCCCGGCGAAGCCCACCGGCGGGTCCGTGGCCCGCAGGCGCTCGGCTTCACCATCCTGTCGGACCACGAAGGCATGAGGATGCCCCGCGTTCGCGTAGGTCAGCACTCCGGCGGCCGGGTCGAGGACCCCGTAGAAGACGCTCAGGAACATCTCGGTGCTCGCCAGCTCGTCCGCGAGGGCGTCGTCGAGCTTTCGCAGCACCGCCGCGGGCGACTCCGCCTCCCGCGCATAGATCCCCGCCGCGCTCATGGTCAGCGTCATGATCAGCGCCGACGGGAAGCCGTGCAGCGAGACGTCGCCGAGCATCACCCCCACGCGCTCGCCGGGAAGCTCGAAGAGCTGATAGAAATCTCCACCCACGAGCTCGGTGGGCTCCACGCGTCCTGCCGCGTCCGCGGCCTCGAAGCGCCCCGCGTCCGGGAGCAGCTTCATCTGGAGGTCGTGGGCGAGCTCCATCTCCCGCGCCATGCGCTCCTTCGAGAGGCTCTCCTGCACCAGGCGGTGGTTCTCGATCGCGGCCCCGATCTGGGATGCGATGGCGGCGAGAAGCTTCTGGTTGGCGGCCGAGAACTTCCCGCCGTCGAGGCGGCCGATCAGGTTGATCACACCGACGGTCCGCGAGCCTCCGGACCCGGGGGAGTACCGGATGGGCACCGACAGGAAGGAATCCCCTTCCGCGCCGGCGGCGCGCTCGGCCGAGCTGGGCTGTCGGGACGCGATGATCGACCGACCCTCGCGAAAGACCATCGACGTGATCGTGTCCGGATCGTCCGGAGCGAGTGGACCGGCGCGGCCGTCGTCTCCGACCTCCGCCGCGACGTGCAACGCGCCCGTCGCCGAGTCGTGCACCCACAGCGAACCCCGCTTGGCGCCCATCACGTCTCGAACCTCCGAGAGGATCGCGGCGGCCGCGCTGTCCATGTCCAGCGTCGAGCCCAGGGTCTCGCTGATGGAATAGAGGAGGTTGATCTCCTCGAAGCGCTCGGACAGCTCGTAGGTGAAGAACTGGATCTCGCGGGTGGCCTCGAACCCCTGTGCAAGCGCCGGGGTCAGCGCAGCCGAGACCGAATCCGGGGACACGCCTTCGGCGTGGAGAACCTGCAGCTGGAGCTCGGGACCGAGGTGAGGTACGATCGCGCTCGTGACCGCCGCTTCAGAGGGCTGGGCCCGGTCCTCCGTCTGGTAGAGGACCTCGTCGGCGGCACCCGGCTCTCCGGCCGGTACGATCACGCGCAGTTTGGCGCCGAAGGCGTCCTCGAAGTGCGCGAGCGTCTGGAGAACCGGTTCCGGCAGCGCCCCGAGAACGAGCCGGTCCGAGACGCTCAAGCCTCGGCGCCGCCCTCGAAGGGGCCGCCCGAATCGAGCCGCAGGACGAGGGTCACCTCGTTCCCGCGTTCGTTGTACCACACCTCGTCGAGCAGCTGCCGCATGAGGAACAGCCCTCGACCGCAGGGGCGGCTGAGGTTCTCCGGAAGGGTCGGATCCGGCACCGCTCGGGGATCGAATCCCGAGCCGTGGTCCCGCACGATGGCCTGCAGGCGGCCCTGCGCGATGCTCACCTCGACGACCACGCTCTGCGAAGGATCGTGGGCATTGCCGTAGAGCATCGCGTTCGAGAGTGCCTCGGTGAGGCCGACGCGGAAGTTCAGGTGGAGTCTGCGCGCGTGGACCGCGCACGCAGAGCACCGACTCATCACGTAGTCGACCGCCGTTTCGATCGACCGGACGTCCGTTGGGAGCTCGAGTACGAGTCCGCTGCCGATGCCGTTATTCAACACTCGATCCAACCCGGGTCGCGCTCAGAACCCCTCGAGGGCCTGTTCCTTCGTGTCCGCAATGCGGAAGAGAGTGTCGAGCTTCGTGAGCTCGAAGAGTGTCCGAAGATCCTCGTTCAGGCTGGAGAGGCGGAGCTCGCCCCCCTGCTCGCGGATCTTCTTCGAGAGACTCACCAGCACGCCCAGGCCCGACGAATCGATGTAGCCCGTGTTGGCGAAGTCGATGACGAACTTCTGGTCACCGTCCTCGAGCTGTTCCAGCACTTGCTGCTTGAGCTCCTGGCGATTGCCGACGATCAGCTGGCCTTCGACTTCGATGAGGGTGACGTCACCGCTCTTCGAGACCTGAAAGCTCATGAAAACGACGCTCCTGGCGTGGCGGGGTCGGGATCGAGGCCTTCGAGCGAGCCCGAAGCTGGTGTCCCTCGAGACGGGCACAATAGTAAAGAAGACACAAATCCGCGGGCAAGGAAAGTGGCGCCCGACCGACGCCGTCACCCGGCCATGAGGGAGGTGATGCAGGCCACCGACACGATGTCACCAGCGTCGGCCCCTCGCGAAAGGTCGTTGAACGGGCGCCGGAGACCCTGAAGGATCGGCCCCAGCGCGGTCGCCCCGCCCAGGTGCTGAACCAGCTTGTACGCGAGGTTCGCCGCACCGAGATCCGGAAAGACCAGCACGTTGGCGCGGCCTCCGAGTGGCGATCCGGGCGCCTTGCGCTCGGCCACGGAAGGAACCAGCGCGGCGTCTCCCTGCAGCTCCCCGTCGGCCGCGACCTCGGGCATCTCTCGCCGGAAGAGCGTGAGTCCCTCCCGGACGGTCCGCACCGACGCGCCGTCGGCCGAGCCGTGCGTGGAGTAGGAGAGAAAGGCGACCTTCGGCTCGTCTCCGACGATCCGGGTCCGCGCCCGGGCGGCCCCGATCGCGATCTCGGCGAGCTGGCTCGCGTCCGGGCTGGGCACCACCCCGGCATCCGTGAAGGTGAGCACGTCCGGGCCCACTCGATGCTCGGGATCGAAGACCATGTAGAAGGACGAGCTCAGCGTCCGGAGCCCGTCGTCGAGCCCTACGCAGACGAGCGCGGCGCGCACCACGTCGGCCGTGGTGCGGGCGCACCCCGCGACCGCCCCGTCCGCCTGCCCGGCTCCGACGATCGAGCCCGCCTGCATCAGCGGGTCGCGGGCCCAGGCGTCGAGATCCGCCGGACGGTCACGCCGACCCGACCGCCGCTCCTCGAGCCACGTGCGGGTCCGCTCGACGAGCACCGCATCGGAGGCATCCAGGAGCTCGACCCTGTCGGGATCGGTGCCACTGTGGCGGAGGCCTTCGCGCATGGCCCCCGGAGTCCCGATGAGCACCGGGCGCACGAGTGACTCCTGCACGAGGGTCCGAACGGCAGCGTGGACCCGCGGCTCGTTTCCCTCGGGGAGCACGAGCCGACGCGGGCGCGCGGCCGCTCGCGCGTGAAGAGTTGCCAGGAAGCTGTCGGAGGCGTTCGCCGATCCGGAGGTCATCAGGCCAGCTTCCGCCTCAACGCGGAGAGGACCGGAGCGGACACGAAGCTGGACACGTCCCCACCGAGCGCGGCGACCTCCCGAACGAGGGACGACGAGATGAACGAATTGCGAACCTCGGGCACCAGGAAGATGGTCTCGACGTCCGGCCAGAGCTCCTGGTTCATCTGCGCCATCTGGAGCTCGTACTCGAAGTCGGACACGGCTCGCAGCCCGCGCACGATGAGGGTCGCCCCCTCCTGGCGGGCGAAGTCGACCAGAAGGCCCTGGAAGGCCATCGGGACGATGCGCTCCTCGTCGCCGAAGACGTCACGGATGAGCGCCACGCGCTCCTCCACGGAGAAGAGCCCCTTCTTCACGTGCGTGCTCGTTCCGGCGACGGCGACGATGATGCGGTCTGCCACACGGAGCCCTCGCCGCACGATGTCTTCATGCCCTCGGGTGATCGGATCGAATGATCCCGGGTAGAGCGCGATGACGCTGTCGGATCTCCTCATTCGTCGACCTGGAGGCGGGAAAGTGCGGTGTCGCCGTACCGGCGCGTCTTCGCACCGGGAGGCAGCTGCAGCTCTTCGCGGACAGGATGCTCCAACCACAGTTCGTGCGCAAACGGCGCCTCGACGAAGCGCTCGACGAGTCTGCTCGCGCTCCCGTCACCGTAGGGCGGATCGGCGACCGCGATGTCGTAGGGCTCCTCGACGCGCTTGAGGAACCGGAAGACGTCGTCGGCCACGATCCGCGTCTCGTCCCGCGCACCCAGCTGATCGACGTTCGCCTCGATGACTCGAAGCGCGCCGCGGCTCCGCTCCACCAGCACCACCGACTCCGCTCCACGGCTCAGGGCCTCCAGCCCGAGGGCACCGGAGCCCGCGAAGAGGTCGAGCACCCGCGCTCCTCGAAGCCGATCCCCGATCGCCGACATCCACGCCTCCCTGACCCGGTCCGTGGTGGGTCGGACGCTGCGCCCGCGAACAGCCTTGAGTCGATGCCCCCTCCATCGGCCCGCGATGATTCTCACGCTGCGGGTTCCTCCGACGAGTCGTCGGGGCGCAGGTCGATCAGCCGGGCCTGCGCGCGTTCGCTCCCGTTCCAGGTGTTCTTCTCGAGCCGGAACAGGACGTCCCACCGACGAGACCGGACGGCGTCGGGCGGAAAGCGCTCGGCCAGGCCGAAGCCGATGGCGTCGAGCGTCGCATCGTTCTGGCGGAGGATCGCCTTCAGATGGCCCGAACCGACGATTCTGGGCTTCTCGATCTCCACGGAGCTCGTGCGAAGCAGCGGGCCGGGATTCCCGATCCCGTGGGGTCCGAGGTATTCCAGCCAGTGCGCGAGCTGCAGGCTCGACTCGGCCACCGAGACGTCGATGTCCGGACGAAGGACGGGCCGAAGCAGGTCGGGCGTGAGTCGGGCACGTGCCTCTCGATTGAAGGTCTCCCGAAACGCGTCGATCTCTCCCGCTGGGAGATCCATCCCCGCAGCCTGACGGTGACCGCCGAATCGCTCCAGATGATGGGCGCAGGCGGCGAGCGCGTCGTAAAGGTGGAAGCCGGGGACGGAGCGAGCGCTCCCTCGGGCCGTCCCGCCCTCGACGGAAAGCATGACCACCGGCCGGTGGACACGCTCGACCAGCCTCGAGGCGACGATCCCGATCACACCCGGATGCCAGCCCTCGCCGGCGACGACGAGCCCGAAGTCCGACGTCGGATCGAAGCGCTCGGAGAGCTTGGCGAGCGCTTCCTCGAGCGTCCGGGCATCCTCTTCCCGCCGGGCCCGGTTGAGGTCGTCGAGTCGCCGGGCCAGCTCTCCCGCGCGTCCGTGGTCGTCGGTCAGCAGCAGCGCCAGCGCATCTCCTGCCTCACCCACGCGGCCGGCCGCGTTGATGCGAGGCGCGACCTGATAGGCGACGCGCCCGGCCGTGATCCGGTCTGCGGCGACGTCAGCCACGCGAAGGAGCGCCCCGACGCCGGCTCCGGGGGCTCCGGCGAGACGGCGCAGTCCGTACCGGACCAGAATCCGGTTCTCCCCCCTCAGCGGGACCAGATCCGCTATGGTCGCGAGCGCCACGAGGTCGAGGAGCGAGTGCAGCGCATCCGGCTCGGATCCGACGCGCGCTCCCACCAGCTGAGCCACCTTCCAGGCGAGCCCGGCTCCACAGAGGTCCGGGTCCGGGTAGGAGCAGTCGGCACGCTTCGGGTTCACCACGGCGAACGCCTCGGGCAGGCTCCCTCCCACCGTGTGGTGGTCGGTGACGATCACGTCGATCCCGGACGCGGAAGCCGCCCGAACGGTCGCGTGTGCCACCGTGCCGCAGTCGACGGTGATCACCAGCCCGGCTCCGGCCTCGCGGGCAGCCGCCAGGCCGGAAGGCCCGAAGTCGTATCCGTCCCGCAGCCGATGCGGAACGAAGGGTACGACCGTCCCACCCAGTCGGCGCAGCCAGCGCGTCAGGACGGTCGTCGCGCAGATGCCGTCGACGTCGTAGTCGCCGTGAACGAGGATCGTTTCGCCGTCGCGGAGGGCGCGAACGATTCGGTCCGCCGCGCGCCCACCGTCGGCCAGAGCCTCGGGGTCATGCAGGTGCTCGAGCCGGGGCCGCAGGAAGCGCTTCGCGTCCTCGGGCTCCTCGAGCCCGCGCGCGGCCAGCACCGAGCAGACGGGCCGGGGCAGGCGGAGCTCCCGCATGAGCGTCTCGACCCGATCCCGACCCGGTATGTGCGGCAGCTCCCACCGGGGACTCGGAGGAAGGATTCCCGGTCGGGTGTCCGTAGGCCCGGACGGGCTCACTCCTCTTCGTCGCCTCCCTCGGATCCTTCCTCGTCCGCCTCGGACGGGGCCGCCTCCTCGGCGCCCTCCACCGCGGCCTGCTCATCCGGGGCCGGAGCTTCGGCCTCCGCGGCTTCCGGCGAGGGGGCTGCGAGGATCACCCCGCACCCCTCGCACCGGATCAACGCCTGCCCGTGCCGAATCTCGTTCTGATGCTGCAGAGGCACGATCCAGAAGCAGTTTCCGCACGCACCGTCCTCCGTCAGCTCCGCGACCGCGGCCCGTCTCCCACCACCACGAATGGCCTCGTAGACGCGCAGCTCTTCCGCGTCGATGCCGTCGGCGAAGGCCGCGCGCTCACGCTCGAGGCTCTCGAGCTCGGACCGCGCTGCCTCCCGCTGAGAGAGGAGCTCCTCTTTCTTCGGCTCGACGAGCGCGCTCGCCTCGGCGTACGCGGACTCGAGCTCGGCGAGGCGTTCCTCCGCCTTCCGGATCTGATCGAGCAGCGAGAGCGTCTCCTGCTCGTCACCCTGCAGCGCCCGGCGCACCATGTCGAGCTCGGCGCTGACCGCGGCTTCCTCCCGCAGATTACGCACCGAGCCCAGTCGCTCTTCGAGCTTCTTGAGGCGCTCCTGACGCTCCTCCGTAGCGAGCTGGACCCTCCGTTCCTCGAGCTTCATTTCCTTGAGCCGATTCCGGGTGGTCCCGAGCTCGCCCTCCAGGATCAGCGCGGGCTCCTCGACCTCTTCGAACAGAGGGTCGAAATCCACGATGCGCTGCCGGGAATCCCGGATGCGAACGTCGAGCTTCTGGAGCTCCTTGAGTGCCGTGCGGTGCTGCTGCGTCATCGATTCGGTCTGTTCGGGTTTCGATGGGCCGGGCGCCGCGCGGACGCCCAGTACGTCGGGTCCAGCTCTCTGAGCTCGGCGGCGATCTTCGACTTCGTCGCCACGAGCTCGAGTTTCTCCGCTTCGTCAGTCGTCTCCTCGATGCTCCGCTGCACGTCTTCGAGACGCTGCTTCAGTGCCAGGCCGCGAATCCGGTTCACCGACTTGGTGAAGACATCGATCCCGTGCGCGAGATCCTCCGGATCGGCGAGAATCTCATCGAACCGCTGGGCAGCCACGGGATCCATGGACACGGGCGGTGCGCGCAACTCGGGCTCATCGAGAAGCGCCAGAAAGATGGCCCGGTGATACGGATCTTCAAAGTCCTCCGGAGCGACGAGCTCGGCCGCGCGCTCGACCCAGTCGACGCCGCGAACCATCAGCTTGAGCAGCTGTCGTTCCGCGCCCATCGACGGCGCGCGCGGGCGTCCGGGCTTCGGGCGAGGCGCGAAGGCCGACGACGACGTGCCCTTTGCCTTGGCCGCCTCCGCCTCCAGCGTCTCGCGACGGACACCCGTCACGTCCGAGACGCGCGACACGTAGATGTCCCGGAGCGCCGGATCGGTGGCCGCGCGGATCGTCGGGAGCAACCGATCGACAGCCGACCGCTTCCTCTCGATCGACGAGAAGTAGTCACGCTCCTCGAGGATCTGGATCTTCCGGTCGAGAACGTCGATCGCGTCGTCGAGCAGGGCCCGGAGTGCCGCCGGGCCCGCCGCGCGGACCAGGGTATCGGGGTCCTCTCCCTCCGGAAGCGTCACGACGGCGGGATGCATCCCCGCCTCGAGAAGGACGTCACCGGCCTTGAACGTCGCCCGGAGTCCGGCGGCGTCCGAATCGAAGAGGAGCAGCACCCGCTTGCAGTAGCGCGAGAGCAGCACCGCCTGTTCCGCGGTCATCGCCGTGCCCAGGGGAGCGACCGCCGTGTCGAAGCCCGCCGCGGCCAGCGATACGACGTCCATGTACCCCTCCACGACCAGCGCCGACTCCTCCCGGCGGATCACGTTCTTCGCCCAAGAGAGGCCGTAGAGGTTCCGACCCTTGTGAAAGATCGGAGTCTCGGGCGAGTTGATGTACTTCGGGCCGTCCCCCTCCAGGATTCGCCCCCCGAAGGCGATCACCTTCCCGCCGAGCGCCTCGATGGGAAACATGATCCGCCCCCGGAAGCCGTCGTACGGCTCCCGGCTGCGCTCGCTCTGCTTGAGCAGCCCGAGCTCCAGAAGCATCGCCTCGTCGAAGCCGTGCTTCTCCGCGGCTTCGCGGAACGCCCGCCACTCGTCCGGAGCGAAGCCGAGCCCGAATCGCTCGGCGACCTCTGCCCCGATCCCCCGTCCTTCCAGGTAGGCTCGAGCCGGTGCTCCGACGGACTCGTCGAGGAGCTGTGACCGGAACCACGACTGGGCGAACGCCGTCATCTCGTAGAGCGGGCGATTGGGATCGTCTTCCGCGCGTCCTCGACGGCGCTCGACGACCTCGACGCCGGCTCGGCCGGCCACGTACTTGACCGCCTCCACGAAGTCCATCCCCATGCGCTCCATCACGAAGTCGAAGACGCTTCCCGACTTCCCGCACCCGAAGCACTTGTAGAACCCCTTGTCCGGGACGACGTAGAAGCTCGGCGTCCGCTCTTCGTGGAAGGGGCAGTTGGCCTTGTACTCACGGCCCGACTTCTTGAGGGGCACCACCTCGCCGATGATGTCGACGATGTCGGCGCGCGCGCGGACTTCGTCGATGACCTCGTCGGGGATCACGAGCCACCCCCGAGATCGGCAACGGTCACGCCGGCACCGCCCTCGCCGGGCCCGCCCATGCGGAACGACCGCACCCGACGGTCCGTGGAGAGAATCTCCGCGACGCGCTGGCGAAGCGCACCCGTCCCCTTGCCGTGAATGATGCGCAGCTCGGGCAGATCCTCGAGGACCGCGTGATCGAGCATGCGCTCGAGCTCCCGCTGCATTTCGTCCACGCGCATTCCCCGGAGATCGACCTCGGTGCGCACCTCCCCCTTCTCGGGCCCGGTCCAGCCGCCACCCGTGGATCGCCGCGGTGGCGGAGCATCGACGCTCTCGAGGTCGTCGATTCGCACCTCGAAGCGCATCGCGCCCACCTCGACGATGCCGCGCCCGTCTCGCACCTCGACGACCCTGCCCTTCGCCCCCGTGGAGCGTATGCGCACCGTGTCCCCCTCCCCGACGTCCGCCACCGCCCCCGGGCCCTTCGGGCGGGCCCGCGCCCGGGTCGCCTCCGCATGGCGCCGAGCGGCGCCCTCCACCACCCGACGGGCCTCACGCCCGGCATCTTCCACCGAGGCCCCTTTCGACACGGCCTCCTGCATCGCCCGGATGGCCTCCTCCACCTCGGCGCGCGCATCGAGCAGCATCTTGCGCGCGTCCGTATGGGCGCGCTCCTCCGCGGTTCTCTCCGCCTCGTGGAGCGTCGAGGCACGCTTCTCCACGTCGCTTCGGAGTCGCTCGGTCCGTGCTCGCTCCCGGTCGAGCTCGTGGATGAGGCGCTCGACCTCCCGCTCCCTCTGCTCGAGGCGCTCGAGAAGGTCCTCCATGCGGACGGTTCCTTCGTCGAGATGGGCCTCGGCCCGGTCGAGCACCTCGGTGGGGAAGCCGAGCCGTCGAGCGATCGCGAGCCCGTAGCTGCGTCCCGGCCTTCCCTTGGTCAATCGATACGTCGGCTCCATCCGATCGCTGTCGAACTGGAGCGAGGCGTTGACGATCCCGCTGTCCGGCGTGTCGAGCTGCTTGAGCTCGCCCAGATGAGACGAGGCCATCGTCGTCGCTCCTCTCCGCACGAGCTCCTCGAGCACCGCACGCGACAGCGCGGCACCCTCCGAAGGGTCGGTACCGGTCCCCATCTCGTCGATGAGGACGAGGGAGCCACGGTCCGCGCTCGAGACGAGGTCCGAGAGGTTCGCGAGGTGCGCAGAGAAGGTCGACAGGCTCTGCGCGATCGACTGCTCGTCCCCGATGTCGGCGTAGAAGCTCGTGAACACGGGCAGACGGGTACCCCGCCCGACCGGCGGCACCACGCCGCTCTGCGTCAGGGCCGCGATGAGTCCGGTCGCCTTCAGGAACACGCTCTTTCCACCGGTATTCGGGCCCGAGACCACGATACAGCGCTCCTGCGGCTCGAGCACGAGATCGTACGGGATCACCTCCTCCGTTCCCGACTCCAGGAGAAGCGGATGGCGGGCGTCTCGCAGCTCGAGCCCCTCTCCCGGGGCCGGAAGAACCTCCGGCCGTACCCCGTTCCAGGCGACGGCCGCCCTCGCACGGGCGTGCAGCGTGTCGAAGTCGACGAGCGCGTCGAATGCGCCGGCCACGTCGTCGCGGTGCGGCGCCAGGCGCTCCGTCATCGCCCCCAGGATCCGGCGAATCTCGCGGGCTTCGTCCCGCTCCAGGTCTCGAAGACGATTCGTGGCCTCGATCGCCGCGGGCGGCTCGACGTACAGCGTCGCCCCGGTCTGCGACTCGTCGTGGACGATTCCGCCGACCTCACTCTTGCCCTCGCGCCGAATCGGGATCACGTGTCGACCGTCCCGGATCGTGACCGAGGCGTCCGAGACGACGAACCGCTCGGGGAGTGTCGCGAGATACCGTTCCAGCAGGCGCACGATCCGCGCGTGGGCCCCTCGGAGTCGGTCCCGAATGCGCTTGAGGTCGTCGGACGCGGTCGACCGCACCTGGCCCTCGTCGTCGACGCAGCGCTCGATGGCCTCCTCCACGCCCCGGAGATCCACCAGCCGTTCGGCGAGCGCGTCGAGCTCGGGATAGGGCTCCGCGTGCGCCCCCAGCTCCCGGGCAAGGCGCCGGGAGGTGGAGAGCAGCACCCCGAGCCGATGGATGCCCATCGGATCGAGGACGGCTCCATCGACGCCGAGCGCAGCGAGCTCCTCCCGCACGTCAGGGATCGGCCCCGGCGCAAAGGAAGGCACCTCGTCGACGAAGCGCATCGTCGCCGCCACCCGACCCAGCTCCCGCGCGACATCCCGCGGGTCGATGCGGGGCCGAAGAGCGAGGATGCGGGCACGCCCGACATCGCTCGATGCCCGGCGCGCCACCCTGCGGAGGACGCGCTCGAACTCGAGTACCTCGAGCGCGTGGGCGTTCATCGGTCGAGATTCACCCCGCGAGCTCCTCACGTACGACCCGATTGGCATCCTTGCCATCGAAGCGGCCGCGGATCCGTGGCATGAGCTGGCCCATCAGCGGGCCCATCTGGTCGGCCCCGGATGCGATGATCTCCCGCACGATCGCGCGGACCTCGTCCTCGCTCAACGCTTCGGGAAGGTAGGCGCGCAGCACGTCCGCCTGCGCATCCTCGTTGTCCGCGAGCTCGTCGCGCCCGGCGGCACGCATCTGATCGGCAGCGTCCTTCCGCTGCTTGATGGCGCGCCCGAGAACCTGCGTCACGCCGTCGTCGTCGAGGTCGCTTCCGATCTCGATCTCCTTGTTCCGCACCTCGGAGAGGACGGTGGAGATGACGAGCGTGCGCAACTTGTCACGCTCCTTGCGTGCTGCGTTCAGGTCGTTCTGGAGCCGGGCCTTGAGATCACTGGACACGGGAAAGCTCCGCCTCGGTTTCGGTTCTCGTTCGGGTAGCTCCGGAAGCTACCGACCGACGTGACACCGATCAATCACGGGCGCCGATCGGGCGCCTCGGGCCAGGCAGGACGCCGTGTCCCGTCTGGCCATGGAGCTTCCCCTCGGCGGAGCCGACCTTCCGCGTCCCCTGCCCGCTCCAACCGGAGGCCTCCGTGGACCCCATCGCCCGAGCAGCCGAAGACGCCCTCCTCGCGCACCCTCATCCCGCGGTGCGTCTCGGGGAGCTGACGCGCATGCTCGCGGAGCCGATCGATCGAAGGCTGACGGCGGCGCGGGTGCGCGCCGTCCTCGAGGCGCACCCGGAGCGCTTCAGGATCATCGATCCGCTGCACCTTCGCTGGCCCGGGATCGCCGACGAGACCGGGGCCGGGGCCGACGACGCCTGGGTCCTGTCGATCGTCGAGCGGCGAGGTCCGGGCTGCGGGTCCTCCACGACGACGAGACTTCGTGACAGCATCCGCTGGATGGGACGTGGCGTCGACGGTCGCTCCGGCCTGGAGGTGGCGCGCTGGACCACCGTGATGCACGCCCACGGGGCCGCGCGCGCCTCGCTCGAGCGCACCGCCGCCCCGGACGGTGAGGGACCGGTCTAGGAGGTCCGCCTGAGGAGTGCGGACCGCCAGGGTCCGTCGGCGTCCAGCTGCTCGAAGCGGAAGCCCTGCGCCTCGAGACCGTCTCGCACCCCGGCCCACTCGTCCTCGAGGATGCCCGACACCACCAGCCACCCACCTTCCGGCAGCGCGTCTGCAAAGCCCTCGAAAAGGGGCGAGAGGAGGCCCGTCTCGATGTTCGCCACGATTCCCGACACGTGCTCCTCGTCGGCGAGCGTCCCGGCCGTGGCGAGGCCTTGCCGCACCTGCACACGGTCACCTACGCCGTTGCGATCGACGTTCTCCCTCAGGGCCTCGCAGGCCAGCGGGTCCCCCTCGATCGCGAGCACGTCGGACGCGCCGAGCCTGGCGGCGGCGATGGCGAGAATCCCCGACCCGGCACCGACATCCAGAATGCGGTCGCCGACCTCGACCACGCCGTCGAGCAGACGAAGACATCCGCGTGTGGTCCCGTGCTCGGCCGTCCCGAAGGCCATGCCGGGATCGAGCACGATCACGATGTCTCCCTCACGCGCCTCGGACACCTCCACCCAGGAAGGATGGACCACGATCCTGTCCGTGACGCGACGTTCCCCGAGTCCACGCTTCCACGTGTCCGCCCAGTCCTCGTGGGCCTGCCACCCGAACTCGATCCGAATCGAATCGATACCGGTGTCGTCCTCGAGCGACCGCGCGACCTCGGCTACGAACGCCTCGGGATCGTCTGGCTCCTCGAAGTAGGCGACGTACCAGCCCGCGCGCTCTTCGACCCCGCGGGCACCCCGGGCGATCAGCGCGTCGGCGACGAGAGCGCTTCGATCCGCCGTCGCCGAGCTGCGCGCGCGCAGCTCGAGCCAGCGACGCGGGACGGAGCTCAACGGTCCGGTCCGGTCATCCCCCCGTGAAGGCTTCCTTCACGCGGGACCAGAAGCCCTTGTGCGTGCCCCGTCTCACCGTGGCCGGGGCACCGTGCTCCACCTCGGCGAGCCGCTCGATCGCGTCGCGCTGATCCGACGTCAGGTCGGTCGGAGTCCACACCAGGACTCGGACGATCTGGTCGCCTCGCAGCGTCTCGTTCAGCTCCGGCAGCCCTAGCCCCCGAAGCCTCAGCGATTCTCCGCCCTGGATCCCCGCCGGGACCTTCACCCGTGCCATCCCGTCGATCGTGGGCACCTCGACTTCCGCGCCGAGCGCCGCCTGACTGAACGTGACGAGCAATTCGTGAACCAGGTCGGAGCCCTCGCGCACGAAGCGCGGATCGCTCTGCACCTCCAGAAGCACGACGAGGTCCCCGCGCGGCCCGCCCCTCGGTCCGACGCTACCCCTTCCTCGAAGGGTCAGGAAGTTCTCCGACGTGACTCCGGCGGGAACCTCGACTTCGATCTCCCGCTCGGATCGCACCCGCCCGTCGCCCGAGCACTTCGGACAGAGGCGCTCGATGGTCCGGCCTTCTCCGCCGCAGGTCCGGCAGGGCTGCACGCTCACGAACTGGCCGACGATGGAGCGCTGCACGTGCCGCTCCTCGCCGGAGCCACCGCAGGTGCGACACGTCGTCGGCGACGTGCCCGCCTCGGCTCCGGAGCCCTCGCACGCGTCGCACTCGTCGAGCAGCGAGACGCGCACGGTCTTGCTCACCCCCGTCGCGACCTCCGACAACGTGAGCGGCAGCCGGATCCGGACCGTCTTACCGCGGCGAGCGGACGAGCGCTGCCCGCGTGCGCCACGCGTGCCGAAGAGGTCCTCCAGTCCGCCGAACCCGGCGAAGCCCCCGAAGTCCCGCATGAAGATGCTGATGGCATCGTCGAAGTCGAAGCCGGCCCCTCCGGGCGCGTGCGCTCCTCCGCCTCGAACCCCCTGCTTGCCGTACCGGTCGTAGAGGGCCCGCTTCTCGGAGTCCCGCAGGACCTCGTAGGCCTCCGTGACCTCCTTGAACCGCTCTTCGGCCTCCTTCGAGCCTTCGTTGCGATCCGGGTGGTACTGGAGCGCGAGCTTCCGGTACGCCTTCTTGATCTGCTCGGCGTCCGCGTCTCGCGGCACTCCGAGCAGCTGATAGTAATCGGACATCTGCTTTCCGTTGGATCGGCGCACCCGCCCCCGAGGGGTCAGGTGGCGAGCATACGCGACACGAGGGAGGACGTGTAGTCCACGATCGTGACGACCTTTTCGTAGGGCATGCGCGTGGGACCGATGACGCCGATCACGCCCTTCAGGTCCCCGACATGATATTCGGCAGTGACGAGGGTGAAATCCGAGAGCGCGCTGTCGTCATTCTCCTCGCCGATGGTGATTCGAATGCGCCCGCCGTGCACGCGCGTACCCACCGCGCGAGAGAGAAGGTCCCGCTCCTCCGTCAGGCTGATCAGGCTCTTGAGCCGTTCGCCGCTCTCGAACTCCGGCTGCGAGGCCAACACGCTGGCGGGACCGAGGTGGAGCTGGGGCACGTCCAGCGTCCGGAGGTCGAAGAGCTCCGCACCGGACTGGACGAAGATGTTCAGGAGCTCGGCCCCACGCTCGTCGGCGATGGAGTCGCGAAGGCGCTCGGGCAGCGTCCGTCGCAGCTCGGCCAGCGGCTGGCCGGACAGCCGCTCGTTGAGCGCGATCATCACCATGGCGAGCGTTTCGCTCGGGATGTCGACCGAGAGGTCCACGTAGACCGTGCGCACCACGCCGCCGCGGATCGTGGCGACCAGCAGCACCTTGCTGCTCGATACCTTGATCAGCTCGAGCTTCTCGAGGACCGCATCCTCGAGGCTCGGCGCGACGGCGACTCCCAGCTCGTTCGAGATGAGGCTCAGCGCCCGGGCCGCCTGGCGGACGAGTCGCTCCACGGCGGAGGTCCCGGCGACTTCGAGCTCGCGCGCCAGATCTGCCCGCTCCCGGGGCGAGGGCGCGGCGGGCTCCATCAGGCGATCGACGAAGAACCGATAGGCGAGATCGGTCGGCACCCGGCCCGCGGAGGTATGAGGATGGAAGAGATATCCCTTCTCCTCGAGGTCACTCATGGTGTTGCGAACGGTCGCAGCGGACACGCCGAGATCGAAGCTGCGGGTCACGCTCCGGCTTCCGGCCGGCTCCGCGGTATCCACGTACATGCGCACGACCGCTTCGAGAACTTGCCGTTCCCGTTCGGTGAGGTCGGTGCCCGCGACGTCGCGAGGGTCGAGTGGTGCCATGGTCGAAAATCGAGAATCGTTCTTGAACGGGTCAAGCCGGTCGGCTCGTAGCCAGCGAGCCGACCCGGTGTCAAAGATCGAACCGAACGCCTTCGGACTGTTCCAGGTCGACGGCCAGCCGATCGAGCAGAAGCCAACCACGCGGTGTGAGTCGCACACGGCCGCCGTTCCCTTCACACAGCCCCTGTGCCTGCCAGTTCGACACCAGGACCTGGGCCGGAGATCCAGTCTTCGGCGCGGGAAGCCCGGATCGAGTGCGCAGGCCGAGCCAGACACGCTCGAGCCTGTGCGCCTCCTCGTCCAGTCGCTCCTCTTCCGCGATCGGCGACGACGCACGAGCCACACGGTCGCGGTAATCCTCCCACGATCGCACGTTCCACCGCCGCAGGGGCGGTGCGAAGCCGTGGGCGCCGTTGCCCAGTCCGAGGTACGGGGCGCCCTCCCAGTAGACCGCGTTGTGGCGAGACTCGAAGCCCGGTCGGGCGAAATTCGAAACTTCGTAGTGGTCGTAGCCGGCACCTTTCAACACCTCCGATGCCGTCAGGAACTCCTCCCGGTATCGATCCTCGTCGACCTGTGGCGCGCGTCCCTCCCGAACGGCCCGCCCGAGCGGCGTCTCCGGCTCCACGCCCAGCCCGTAGAGGCTCACGTGCGGAACGTCGAGCTCCAGGACCCGCTCCAGGTCCGCCTCCCATGAGCGACCCGTGGACTCGGGGAGGCCGAAGATCAGGTCGACGCTGACGTTCTCGATGCCCGCCTCCCGGGCCTCCGCCAGCGCCCGCAGGGCTCCGGTCGGACCGTGCAGGCGGCCCATCCAGCGCAGGGCGGGCTCGTGGAAGCTCTGGACGCCGAGGCTGATCCGATTGACGCCCGCCGCAGCCCACCCGCGGGCGGTTTCGGCGGAGAGGCTCTCGGGATTGGCCTCGGCGGTCCACTCGAGGCGCGCGTGGTCGAGACGGTGCGACCCCACCACGTCCGCGAGCCTGTGCATCGCGTCGCCCCCCAGAAGGGACGGCGTGCCGCCTCCGACGTACAGCGTGTCGAGCCGGTCGCCCAACCGGAACACGCCCTCCCCTTCCAGCCACGACACCTCGCCCCGGATCGCCTCGACCCAGCCGTCCACGTCGGCCTCACGGCTCACGGTCACGGCGAAGTCGCAGTACACGCACCGGCGGGCGCAGAAGGGTGCGTGCACGTACACGGATCCGACGGTCGTGCTCATGCCGCCCTCCGAAACCGCATGCCGGAGAGGCGCTCCACGTCCCCGTGCACCTCGAGGGTCGTCAGCACGGCGAGCGTGGTCTCCACGGGAAGCGCGAGCCGGTGGGTCAGATCGTCCACGGTGAGGCCCCGGTCGTCCAGCGCGGCCAGCACGCGCTCTTCCAGCGTGGACGGTGCGCCCGTGGCACCGCCGTCGGGCACCGCCTTCCCTCCCTGCCCGGGCGCGCCCACGGGCGCGGGCTCGGGGGTCGGCGCGTCCGACCCGAGCGACGACAAGAAGTCCGGGACGGACACGAGGGGTCGGGCGCCATCGGCGAGCAGCCGGTTCGACCCCACACACGCGCGACCGTCGACGGGCCCGGGAACCGTCCACACGTCGCGCCCGAGGTCCAGGGCATGATCCACGGTGATGAGCGCCCCACTGCGCGCGCCGGCCTCCACGACCACGACCGTCGACGAGAGCGCGGCGAGAATCCGGTTCCGCCGAGGAAAATGGTGCGGTGCGGCCGGAGTCCCCGGGAGGAACTCGCTCACGAGGAGGCCTCGCTCCCCGATCGTGCGAAAGAGCCGTGCGTGGAGGCGCGGGTACACGACGTCCGGTCCGGTCCCCAGGACGGCGATGGTATCGCCCTCCGCCGCCAGCGCACCGGCGTGCGCCGCGCCGTCGATGCCGAGCGCGAGCCCGCTCACCACGGGCAGACCTGCCCGCCCGAGCGCTCGGCCGAGGCGCTCCGAGAACTCGCGCCCCCGAAGGGTGGAGCGTCGTGCTCCGACCACCGCGATGCCCGGCCGGCCGAGGAGCTCGGATCGGCCGCGAAGAAAGAGCACGGGCGGAGGATCGACGAGCTGTCTCAGCGCGGCCGGGTATCGCGGAGCCGTCCAGCTCACCATCTCGACCCCGGCACGAGCCGCCCGCAGGACGAGTCGCTCGACCTCGGCGCGCAGGCCGCGAGCCCCTCGGGCTCGGGCGGCATTCACGCCGGCGACCGCCGCAAAGTCGTCGAAGCGGGCGCCCAGGGCGGCCTCCGCCGACCCGAAAGCGCGAACCAGTGCCAGGACCGTGACGGGGCCGACTCCGGGAAGTCGATCGAGGGTCAGGAGCGCGATGGCATCGCTCGGCTCCGTGGTCACGACCTCACTCCGTCGGGGTCCACCACGTCTCGTCATCCTCACCGCCCCGCTCTTCGACGACGACGGAGCGACTCGCTTCCCACAGCCTCTCGAGCAGTGCCGGAAGACCCGTCCCGGACACCGCCGAGAACGCGAGCACCCCCAGCGCTCCCTCCGCCTCGAGCGCCGGGAGCTCGTCGTCCGGTCCGAGCAGATCCGTCTTGCTCAAGCCCACGAGAAACGGCGTTGCCGCCAGATCGCGCGAATACGCCTCGAGCTCGGCCCGCAGCCGTTCGTACTCGCCCTGCACGTCGTCCACATCCACGGGGATCATCAGCAGAAGCACTCTCGTCCGCTCGATGTGGCGGAGGAACTGGTGCCCGAGCCCTTTCCCCTCGTGCGCTCCCTCGATGATGCCGGGGATGTCCGCGATGACGAAGCTGCGGAAGTCGGAGAGCTGCACGACACCCAGGTTCGGCTCGAGCGTGGTGAAGGGATACGCCGCGACCTTCGGTCGGGCAGCCGTGACCGTCGCGAGCAGCGTCGACTTGCCGGCGTTCGGCTCACCGACCAGCCCGACGTCCGCGATGAGCTTGAGCTCGAGGCGGACCCGTCGCGCCTCTCCTTCCTCTCCCGGCTCCCATCGACGGGGAGCCTGATTGGTGGCCGTCTTGAAGCGCGCGTTTCCTCGTCCGCCCCGCCCACCCCGAGCGATGACGACGCGCGCCCCCTCCTCGAGCAGCTCACCCAGCAGCTCACCGGTTTCGTCGTCGTAGGCGACCGTTCCGGGCGGCACGCGGAGCACGAGGTCTTCGCCGGAGCGACCCGTGCGGTTGCTCCCCTCTCCGTGCATCCCGCGCTCGCCCTTGTAGTGCCGCCGATAGCTGTAATCCAGAAGCGTCGTCAGCTGAGCGTCGGCCCGGAGCACGATGTCGCCGCCCTTCCCGCCGTCGCCCCCGGCCGGCCCGCCGCGGGGCACGCCGGACTCGCGACGCATGGCCTCCGACCCGGAGCCGCCGGTACCGGCCACGACCTCGATGACGGCGCGATCGACGAACACGGCTCAGGCCCCAGCGCCCGTCGGCGCGGGCAGGTCGAACGTGGCCCGGATCTCACCCACGACCTCGCCGAGGGTGTTGCGGACCTCCGGGTTCGCGTGCGCCCGGAGACGCTCGACCTCCGACCCGTCGAGAACACCCAGCGATTCGAGCACCCGAAGCAGCGCGACCTCCACCGCCCGGCGTCCTCCGTCTTCGACCTTGATGGCGAAGCCGAGCCCAGGTGCGCGCAGCCCTCCCGCATAAACCCCTTCGGCTCCGAGCTTCACGAAGACGCGATCACCCGCTTCGGCCATCACGTCCGTGCACGTGCGCCTCGTGCCTCCCACCATGAAGGGGTGCGCCGTCATGGCTTCGACGATCTCCGCAGTGCCTCCGCCACGTGCCGCATCGGCGCTGAAAGAGGCGAACGAGGCGGCTATCACGTCGAGCGGCGCGGCGAAGCACACCACGCCGCACCCGTCCGTTCCGAGGGGGATCTCATCCTCGCGCATCCCGGACCACCGGATGACCTCCTGCACCATTCGCCTCTGCACCGGATGCTCGGGGCGATGGTAGTCGGTCGGATCCCAGCCCATCGCGATCGCGAGGGCGATCATGCCGGCGTGCTTGCCCGAGCAGTTGTTGTGGATCCTCTCGGGACGCTGGCCGGATTCGGCGAGCGCCCGGGCCGCATCGGCCGAATACGGGGCGTGCGCACCGCAGCGCAGAAGCGACTCGTCCGCCCCGGCCTTGGCCAGAATCGAGCGGGCCCCTTCCACGTGGGCCGGCTCCCCCTCGTGTGAGGCGCAGCAGAGGGCGAGCTCCGGCGCTGTGAGACCGAAGCGGTCGACCACGCCTTCCTCGACCAGCGGGAGCGCCTGCATCGGCTTCGCCGCCGAGCGGTAGAACGTCGGCAGCCACCGGCTTCCGTGGGACGCGATCAGACGGCCGGCCTCGTCGCATACGGCGACGTGCACACGGTGACGGGACTCGACCCAGCCGCCCCGCCGGACTTCGATGTCGCTCACGATCCTCTCGTCCGTCCAGGCATTCCCGAATCAACGGGTTTCATCGGGACCGCGCCATGCTCGGAAGGAACCCGGCGGCGGCGCTCAGCGATCGAGAGGAGCGTCCGACCCCGCCCCGTCGACCTCGGCGATCAGCCCCGCGGGGCTGTCCGCCCCCGAAAGCACCTCGACGGCCCGACTCAGCTGCCGGTCGTGTCGACGGAGCTGGTGGAAGGCCCCTTCCTCGGCCCACGCCTGGCTCGCGATCTCCCGCTCGAGATGGTAGCGGACGAAGCGCTGCGCCGCGTCGAAGTCCTCGCGCTCCACCGCCGCGTCGTGCTCGGGCATCGAGGCGTAGAACGCGTCCAGATCCGATGACTCCAGCTCGAAGCCGGGCTCGAGGTCGGGATGCTCCGCCACGTACTCCACGGCGAAGGCGAAGACCGCGAGCGAAAAGCCTCCACCGCTTCGGAAGAGCCCCTGAACTCCCCTCGTCTCATCGAGGGTGAGCGGCTCCGGAGACACGTAGAGGTCCGGGGTCACCCCCCCGCCGCCGTAGATGGTCCTTCCCGCCTCGGACTGAAACTCCGGGCGCCCCTCGATGTCGACCGGCCGCACCAGCTGACCGGAGATCGAGAGGGAATGCGCCTCGTCGAAGTCGGTGTCCACCGGTTCGGCGTGAATCGAGCGGCCAACCGGCGTGTACCAGCGCGCCGTCGTCAGCCGGAGCACGTCACCTCCGGTCAGCCTGAAGAGACTCTGGACGGAGCCCTTCCCGAACGTCGTCTCACCGACCAGCACGGCCCGGTCGTAGTCCTGGAGCGCCCCCGCCACGATCTCGGCGGCCGAGGCGCTCGTCCCGTCCACGAGCACCACGACCGGCAGCCCGGGGTACCGATCCGGGCGCGATGCGCGGAACACGTCGTTCTGGTCGGCCGCCCTCCCCCGTGTCTCCACGATACCCTGCCCGGGCTCGAGGAAGAGGTCCGAAACACCGACCCCCTGCTCGAGGAGGCCGCCCGGGTTGCCCCGAAGATCGAGGATCAGTCCGGTCATGCCCTCGGACCGGAGCGAGTCGACGGCCGCCCGGACCTCGTCTTCGGACGTCTCGCGGAAGGTGAGGAGGGGAACGTACCCCACGTCTCCGTCCAGCATCGTCGCGAACGGGACGGCCTTCAGCCGAATGACTTCCCTCGTGATGCGAAACTCGATCGGCTCCTCGACGCCGGGCCGGAGCATCTGGACCGTCACCTCCGTGCCCGGACGCCCCCGAAGGAGCTCGACGGCCTCGTCCGTGACCATGGTATCGGCGCGGACCCCTTCGATTTCGTAGAAGCGGTCACCCGCGCGGATTCCGGCGCGACCGCCGGGCCCACCGGGGATCGGACTCACCACCGTGACCCAGCCCTCGCGCTGAACCACCTCGAGGCCGACGCCACCGTACTCGCCCTCGGTCCGGATGCGGAGGTCCTCGAACTGAGAGGCCGGCATGAAGGAGGAGTGCGGATCCCCGAGATCGCGGATGAGCCCGTCGATCGCCGAGTTGTAGAGAGACGACACGTCGACGTCTTCCACGAAGCTCGTCTCGACGCGGTCGACGACCTCCTGAAGGACCCGAACGCGAACATAGACGTTCTCCGCCCGATCCACGCCCTGCTGGAGCAGCCACCCTCCGGCGGCAACCGAGAAGAACGCCACCAGGACCGGCACGAAGACGCTGCGTTTCATATTCCCTCAATCGTTCCGGGCCACGGAAACGTCCGCACCCTCCGAGACGGCGAGCCCCGACGCTCGGGGCACCCGCCGACTTCTACTCCGTTCGACCCGGATGGGTCGCCCCCGAGCTCGTGAAGACGTCCGGGAAGCGCTCGACGAGGCGTCCACGGATGCGGGCGTGCACATCCTCCGGTGTGCCTCGGCCGCTCACCACTTCCACGCGAGGCTCGGACTCGGCAAGAGCAAGATACGCGTCGCGGACGGTCCGGCGGAAGTCGCCGCCGGCCGCCTCGATCCGATCCGCGCCACCTCCGTCGCGGCGCTGGCGCTCCTCGCCCTCCTCGACCGGAATGTCGAGGACCACGTACAGATCCGGGGCGAGCCCCCCGGTCGCGAAGTCGATCGCCTCACGAACACGATCGAGGTCGAGGCCCCTCCCGTATCCCTGATAGGCGAGGGTGGAGAGCGCAAACCGATCCGCCAGCACCGTCGTCCCGCGCTCCAGCGCAGGCCGGACCACGTCGCGCACGAAGGCTGCGCGCGCGGCGAGGATGAGCATGAGCTCGGTCTCGTCCGGCATCTCCAGATCGGGACGCCCGAGAACCACCTCGCGAATCGCCTCGCCCACCGGTGTGCCACCGGGCTCCCGCGTCGTCACGTGCGGGAGCCCGATGGCCTCGAACCATGCGGAGAGGAGCGCGATCTGAGTCGTCTTGCCGGCTCCGTCCCCGCCCTCCAGGACCAGGAAGAGGCCGCGCGGCTCGGACCGCTGCTCCGTCATCCGCTCCACCCCGTCAGTCGTAGTACTCGACCCCGAGGTGCGTGATCATCTCCTCGCCCATCAGCCAGCGCAGGGTGTTCTTGAGCTTCCAGTGCTGGATGAAGATGTCGTGCTCGGCATAAAGGCCGGGCGCGGTCTGGGGCGACTTGAAGTAGAAGGAGAGCCACTCCTGGATCCCGCTCAGCCCGGAGCGGCCGGCAAGGTCCAGGAAGAGGGCCAGATCCAGGACGATCGGAGCTGCCAGGATGGAGTCCCGGCAGAGGAAATCGACCTTGATCTGCATGCCGTACCCCATCCATCCGAAGATGTCGATGTTGTCCCAGCCCTCCTTGTTGTCCCCGCGGGGCGGGTAGTAGTTGATCCGCACCTTGTGGTACAGATCACCGTAGAGCGACGGGTACATCTCCGGCTGCAGGATGTTCTCGAGCACACCCAGCTTCGAGACTTCCTTGCTCTTGAACGACTCGGGATCGTCCAGCACCTCTCCGTCCCGGTTCCCCAGGATGTTCGTGCTGAACCACCCGGACATCCCCAGCATGCGCGTCTTGAAGCCGGGGGCCAGGATCGTCTTCATGAGGGTCTGGCCCGTCTTGAAGTCCTTCCCGGCGATCGGAACACCCTCACGACCGGCGAGCTCTTCGAGCGCAGTGCAGTCGGCCGACAGGTTCGGCGCGCCGTTGGCGTACGGGACGCCTTCCATGATCGCCGCGTAGGCATAGAGCTGGCTGGGCGCGATGTCGGCGTGGTTCTCCTCCATGCCCTTCTCGAACGCCTCGATGCTGGCGTGCACCTCGCTCGGCCGGATGTACACCTCCGTCGAGCCACACCACACCATGACCAGTCGATCGCAGCCGTGCTCGGCCTTGAAGTTCCGGATGTCCTCACGGAGCTGCTCCGCGAGGTCCTTCTTCGTCTCGCCCGACTTCACGTTCGGCCCGTCCAGCTTCTTCACGTAGTCCGTGTCGAACACGGCCGGCATGGGCTTGATCGCCGACAGGAAGTCCTTGATGGGATCGAGATGGTTCTCCTTGTGCAGCACGCCGGCGTTCACGGCGCTCTCGTAGCCGTTGTCCGGAATCGGATCCCAGGCGCCGAAGACCAGGTCGTCCATCCCGGCGAGCGGGACGAAGTCCTTGATGAGCGGCGTGTTGTTGTCGGTCCGCTTGCCCAGCCGGATGGTGTTCATCTGCGTGAGGCTGCCGATCGGCTCGGCGATCCCCCGGCGAGCCGCCTCTACACCGGCGACGAACGTGGTCGCGACGGCTCCGAAGCCCGGAAGCAGCACGCCCAGCTTGCCCTCGGCAGGCTTGATCTCGTTTGGCTTTTTCACGTCTTCCTCAACTTGTTCGCGTATTCGGCGACCGCGGTGCGGCCGTCATGACGAAATGATGATCCGGCTCTGGGCGCCCTCTTCGATTCCCTGCGCCACCGTCTGGTTCACCTTGTGCATCACCTTCTCGAAATTCGACTGCGCGGCCACGACCTTCTGGAAGGCGGGCATCGCCTGAAGCTCCTGGGCCGCTTCCGAGTACCGCTCCTTCTGGTCCTGGGACGGCTCCTTCCCTGCCCGGAGGTTGGCCTCGATCTCGGCTTCGATCGAGTTGAGTCGGTTCCGGAGCGTTACGAGATCCCGATCCTCCTCGGCGGCTTCGGACGCGCGCTTGAGCGCCTGGTACTCGTCCGTGCGCGCCAACGCTCCGCCCAGCTGCTTCGCCATGTCGTAGATCTCGGACATTTACAACTCCTTCGTTCGCGGGCGCGTCGCCCGCATCCATGAGCTCAGGCTCCGTGCGCGAACACGAAGCGCTTCCGACCCGAGTAGTCCCGGAGAATCCGGACCTCGTCGTACTGCCCGGTGTCTCGTATCAACTCGGCCACCTCTTCGGTCTGATCGACTCCGACCTCGAGCGCGAGAAGACCTCCGTCCTTCAAGAACCGCCTGGCTCCGCCGACGATTCGGCGAATCAGGTCCAGCCCGTCCGTTCCACCGAAGAGCGCTTCGCGCGGCTCCCAGTCACGAACCTCGGTCTCCAGCGCCGCTTCGTCCACCTCCGCCACGTACGGCGGGTTCGAGACGATCACGTCGAAACGCTCCTCTTCCCGCATCGGCTCGAACAGCGAGCCATGGCGGAGGTCCACACGATCGACCAACGCCGCCGCGTCCCGATTCCGGCGAGCGACCTTCAACGCCGTCTCCGAGACGTCCGTGGCAATAATATGAGTATTATACCCCTCATATGCAAGGGATAGACATATGGCCCCACTCCCCGCGCCCACCTCGAGGGCCACGGGGGCTTCCCTCCCCGAGCGCTCGAGCCAGGCGAGCACCTCACCCACCAGGACTTCGGTCTCCGGCCTGGGAATCAGCACACCCGGCTCGACGACGAGATCGAGCTCCCGGAAGGGCTGGTGCCCCAGGATGTATTGAAGGGGCTCCCGGGCTGCGCGGCGCTTGAGAAGCGGACGGAAGGCGTCAAGCTCAGCCCGCGTGAGCGGTCGCTCGAACTGGAGGTAGAGCTGGAGTCGATCGACCCCGACGACGTGGGCCAGCATGTGCTCGGCGTCGAGGCGTCCGGACTCGACCCCCTTTTCGCGCAGGTAGTCCGCGCTCCAGAGGATCAGCCGCAGGACCGTCCACGGCTCGTCGGCACTCCCTCGCTGGCTCGATCGTCCCTGCGTCCGCGCGCCCGAGGCGCTCACGCCTCCTCCGCCTCCATTCGCTCTTCCTGATCGGCAAGCCGGAGAGCGGAGGTAAGCTCGTCGAGATCCCCGTCGAGGACCTCGGAAAGCCGGTAGAGCGTGAGTCCGATCCGGTGATCGGTGACGCGGCTCTGCGGGAAGTTGTAGGTGCGGATCTTCGCGGAGCGGTCTCCGGTCCCGACCTGCAGCTTCCGCTCACGCGCCCGCTTCGCCTCGGACTCGGCGATCATGTGGTCGAGAAGCCGACTGCGCAGGACCTTGAGCGCCTTCGCCTTGTTCTTGTGCTGCGACTTCTCGTCCTGGATCGCGACCACCAGGCCCGAGGGAATGTGGGTGATGCGGACCGCCGAGTCGGTCGTGTTCACGGACTGTCCACCCGGCCCACTCGACCGGTAGACGTCGATCCGGAGGTCGTTCGGATCGATCTGCAGGTCGACCTCCCCCGCCTCGGGCAGGACGGCCACCGTGGCCGCCGACGTGTGGATGCGCCCCTGACTCTCGGTCGCCGGCACCCTCTGCACCCGGTGCACGCCCGACTCGTAGCGGAGTCGTCCATACGCCCCGCGGCCCTTCACGGTGAAGATCGCCTCCTTGATGGAGCCCGGGATGCCCTCCGACACGTTCATCAGCTCCATGGACCAGCCCTGACGCTCGGCGTACAGGCGGTACATCCTCATGAGGTCCGAGGCGAACAGCCCCGCCTCGTCACCGCCCGTGCCGGCGCGGATCTCGACCACCGCGGGCCGATCGGCGAGCGGGTCCGGAGGGATGAGAAGCTCCTTGGCGCGCGCCGCGAGGGCTTCGAGACGCGATTCGAGCGTGCGGGCCTCTTCTTCGGCCAGCGCACGCATCTCCGGGTCCTCGGCTTCCTCCACGATCTCGAGGGCCCCGGAGAGCTCTTCGAGGACCGTGTGAAGCTCGCGGCCCGCGTGCACGATCGGCTCCAGGTGAGCCCGCTCCTGACCCAGCTCCCGGAGCTGGTCGGGATTCGACAGGACCTCGGGGCTCGAAAGCGCCTCTTCCACTCCGGCGAATCGGCGCTCCGCCTCCGCGAGGCGCTCTTCGAGCCGGGGGTCGACGCCGACGTCTTTCATGCTGCGGGCGCGCGTGTGCGTCCCGCGCCCTTAGGAACCGGTCTTCCCGTACTTCTTCTTGAAGCGATCGACGCGGCCCGCGGTGTCGACGAGACGCTGTTTGCCGGTGTAGAACGGATGGCAGGTGCCGCAGATCTCCACGTGCACCTCGTCCTGCGTCGACATCGTCTCGAAGCGATTCCCACAGGCGCACACCACCGTGGCCACCTTGTATTCCGGATGGATGCCCTGCTTCATAACTGCTCCAGAAATCGTCTGGGGTGAGCGCGTCCCCTTCGTCGAAGAGACGCGACCGGTCCTCGCTCCCCGGGCGGGGAGGTCGGGGCATAGCCTGGAAAACCTATCAGAGTCGGCAAGGGGGGTCCAGCCGGATCCCCCCTCGGCGGCTCGACCCCGGCCCCGCACGCTCCGAATCAGGGACGGCCTGCCCCGGGTCGTCGGCCGGTCCAGGCCATCAGGAGGGTCAGGACCAGCACCGCCGCACAACTGGTTCCGACGAGATCGCCGACGCGCGCATACAGCGTGGTCACGTCCGTCGTCTCGACCTCCGCTACGCGCACTCCCTCCTCGAAGAGCCCGATCGAGGCCCGCACGCGTCCACGCGGATCGACGACCCAGGAGAGTCCGGAGTTCGCGGCGCGCACCACACCCACCCGGTTCTCGATCGCCCGCATCACGAGATGCGCGGGATGCTGCCAGAGGGCGGCCGTGCGGGCATGCCCCGGCTCCCGCCCGAACCACGCGTCGTTCGTGAGGTTCACCAGCACGTCCGCTCCGGCGGTCCGGAGCCCCCGACTCACCTCCGCGAAGGAGGACTCGAAGCAGATCATCGCGCCGAAGGCGATGCCCTCGACCTCCGCGAGTGACCAGGTATCGCCCGCGGCGAAGTCGCCGGCCGGTCGCATCCGCTCCGGAACCCCGAACGGCAGAATGAGCGTCCGCTCGACCACCGGCACGAGGCGCCGCTTGTCGTAGCGGTAGTCCGCGAGCCCCTGCGGCTCGAGGAGGAACACCGAGTTGAGCGGGGCGCCGGTCTCGTCGCCCACCGCGCGCCGACCGCGCGCACCGAACAGGAGCGGTGCTCCCAGCTCACGTGCGTGCTGCCGGAGCCGTGCCAGCTCGTCCGCGTCCGCGTCGCCCTGAGGCTCGATGGGAAGCACCATCTCGGGGAGCACGGCCAGCTTCACGGAACCGGGCTCCACGGCGGGAACCAGCCGCTCGAGCGCAGCGAACGTGGCGTCGCGAACCCGGGTGGAATCCAGGCGCACGCTCTGGGCCACGTCCGGCTGAACGAGGGCGATGCGACCGACCGTCCACGTCTCCAGCCGTTCGGCCCGCCAGACGCCCCAGGCCATCGGTACCGCCATGACCCCACACGCCACGGCGACGTAGCGGGACGTCGGGACCGCGGCCTCGCCCCGCCCGCCCCGCGCTCGGAGGCGGGAAAGCAGCGCACACGCGAAGAGGCCGTTGACCAGCGCGATCCAGAACGTGACCCCCCGGGCGCCTACCAGCTCGGCGATCCCCACCAGCTCGGGAAAGCCCGTGAGCGTGCTCCCGAGACCGAGCCACGGCAGGGCGAGCGACCCCGGAAGATGCGCGCGCATCCACTCGGTCCCCGTCCAGAGCACCGGGAGCGCGAGCCACAGAGGGGCTCGGCGCACGTGCACCGCGTGGTGAAGCGCGTGCCCGAGCAGCGCCGTGAGGGCGCCGAGCAGGGCCAGACCGAGGGCGAAGACAACGACCGCGACCGGGGTGAACCACAGGAGCGCGATCAGGACCCAGTGCAGAAGCAGGCCGAAGTACAGGACGCCGAACAGCCCCGCACCGCGTCGAGCCGAGGCCGACCCTGCCGGCCCCGGAGGGAGCTCGGCCATCCAGACACCGAGAGGGACCAGCGCCAGGAACGGCAGTACGAGGGGATGGAGAGGGGGATACGAGAGCGCGAGCAGGAGCGCGGACAGCGCCGGGGCCAGGCGCTCTCCCGGCCGGGGCAGCCAGCCCGGGATCGAGCCTATAGCTCGACCTCTCGACCGGACTCCGCCGAGCGGTACGCCGCCTCGATCAACCTGAGCAGCCCGACCTGCTCCACGGGAGCCGCGACCTCTCCCACACCCGTCGCCCTGCGAACGAAGTCGTCCAGCAGCCGGCGATATGCGTTGGTGTAGGCGTTCTCACCGCCTCGCGGTCGGGGCTGACGAGGCGTGACATCCATCGGACGTCCCCCGAGGCGCTTGTAGACCTCGAGCGGAGGAAGCCGTCCGGACCCGTCGGTCCCCATGACCCGGACGTAGAAGCGATCGTCGCCGGAATAGAGCTGATTGGTCACCTCGAGCGCGAGCGCGATCCCGGACGTCGTCTCGAGCAGGAGCGTGGCCGAGTGCTCCACCTCGTCGTCTCCCTTCGACATGAGGCATGTGAGACGCTTCGCCTCCGGAAAGCCGACGATCCAGAGGCACAGGTCCAGCGCAGGAATCCCCAGATCGACGAGCGCGCCACCTCCTGCCGCGGCGCGCCGCACTCTCCATGTGGGACGGCCCGACGGAAACGAGCGGGTCAGCCAGCTTCCCCGCACGCCGGTCAGCTCTCCGAGCTCCCCACCCTCCACGAAGCTGCGAAGCGCCGCCACCTCGGGGCGGAACCGGTGCGGCATCCCGACGGCCAGCAGCGTGCCTGCGCGCACCGCGGCCTCCACGAGGCGCGACGCGCCTTCCGACGAGGACGCAAGAGGCCGCTCGACGAGCACGTGACGTCCCTGCTCGAGGGCGGAAATGGCCATCTCCTCGTGGAGATAGTTGGGTGTGCAGACGACGATCGCGTCCAGCTCGTCGAAGGCCAGGAGCTCGTTCGGGTCCATCACGAGCGGGATGGAGAAGCGCCGCGAGAGCGTTTCGGCCTTGTGGATGTCGATGTCGCCCAGGGCGACGAGATCGACGTCGTGTCGTTCCGAGAAGATGGGCAGGTGGACCACCTGACTGATCGCGCCCGCCCCGACGATCCCGACGCGAAGAGGATCCTTCTCAGTCATTGCGGCCTTCTCCCGGGGCATTCGGGGCGAACATGAACTGCCATCCGACTCGTACCTGAAGATACTGCAGATTGGGCGTGACTTCGTACCTTCCCACCGTGTAGAGCCGCATACGATCGGTCACCGGGTACTCCGCACCCAGATGAAGGTTGAAGCCCGGCTCCACGGTGTCGAGGAGATCCTCCACGAAGGTCCCGTCGATCGCGGCTCCTCCTCCGTCGATGATGTGGAGCGTGCCGCCGATCCCGCCGAACGTGAGAAGGTCGAAGGGGACTTCCCAGACGACGTGCGCGTCGAGGCCGATGGCGATGTCGCGGTAGTCGATCGTCCCGAAGTCCAGATCCGGGGCGGGGCCCCCCGTCTGCTCGGCCACGAGCTGAGCGACCCGATCGGAGAACTCGGTCACCTCTCCCTGCTCGAGCCGGGAGGACCAGTACATGACGGACGGAGACAGGCGAAGCCCGGGCCCCAGGTATCCGAGGTCGACGCGCACGCCGTACGTCTGCGCTTCCTCCACCCGATTCGGCCAGATGTAGCCCCACTCCGGCGCGACTCCGCGGAAGGAGAGGTTCTCGTAGTCGATGTCGGCGACGTCCTGTGCGGCCACGTCCCGCCCCTGCGCACCCCCCGCCAGGAGGAGAAAGACGACGAGGAGCCCGGCACGTCGCACCCGGTGTTGTCCGCGCACCCGCTACACTCCCGTCAAGAAGGGGTATCCAGGTCGGCGATCAGGTCGTAGTCGAAGGCCTCGGAGATGGTCCCCCGCAGCAGGTCGCCCGGGCGAAGGGGCACGTCTCCGCGAAGGTGCGTCACGCCGTCGACGTCCACGGCCTGCCCCGCCGTCCGCCCCACGCCGATGAACTCCGCGTCGTCGGAAAGCGTCTCGTCGACGAGGATCTCGACGGCCCGGCCGACCATCTCCTCGTTGCGGTCGAGAGACACGGCGCGCTGGAGCTCCATGACCTCTTCGAGGCGCTCCTGCACCACGTCGTCGGGAACCCGCCCCGGCATCTCCGCCGCCCGGGTCCCCTCTTCGACCGAATACGGAAAGGCACCCACGCGCTCGAAGCGCAGCTCGTCGAGCAGATCGAGCATGCTCCGGAAGTCGTCGTCGGTCTCCCCGGGAAAGCCCACGATGACGGTAGTGCGCAGCGTGAGGTCCGGTACCGCCTCACGAAGCCAGCCGACTCGTTCGCGGATCGTCTCCTGGCGCTCGGGGCGTCGCATCAGCGATAGGATCCGATCGCTACCGTGCTGGATGGGCATGTCCAGGTAGGGCAGGATGCGGTCCTCCGCGGCGATGAGATCCACCAGCTCGCGCGTCATGCCGGAGGGATACATGTAGAAGAGGCGATACCACGGGACGTCCGTGCCCTGGAGAAGCGCCCGCAGGAGATCCGGAAGGACGGGTGCCGAACGGTCGTGGCGCCGCAGATCGCGTCCGTACCACGTCGTGTCCTGAGACACGATGTTGATCTCCTTCACCCCCGCGGCCCCGAGGCCGGCCGCTTCCCTCACCAGCTCCTCCACGGGCTGGGATCGGTGGAGACCCCGCATGAGGGGGATGGCGCAGAAGGCGCACGTGTGGTCGCACCCCTCGCTGATCTTGAGGTACGACGTGTGGCGCGTCTCGGTGGAGAGAATCCGAAGCGGACGCTCCATGGTCGGAACGAAGTCGCCTTCCGCCGGGAGGAGCCCCCGACTGCGGAGCTCGGGAACGAGCGACGGAAGCTCGGTGAGGCCCATGAACAGGTCGACCTCGGGGATCTCGCGCCGGAGCTCGTCCCCGTGGCGCTGCACGAGACATCCGACGGCGACCACGGCCCTGAGCGAGCCCTCGTCTTTCAACGCGCACGCGTCGAGGATCGTCTCGATCGACTGCTCCTTCGCCGACTGGATGAAGCCGCACGTGTTGACGATCACCACCTCCGCGTCGTCCACCTCCGACGACACGCGGGCCCCGTGGCCCACGAGCGCCGCCATCATGCGCTCCGAGTCCACCGTGTTCTTGTCGCACCCGAGCGTGACGAGCGCGATCCTCGGGCCCGCCTCGTCCCCGCGAGCCTCGAATTCGAGGTGGACGGGCGCGACGTCGGGTGAGACCCCGGGCCGGACGGGCTCCGGCGACACAGGGAAGACGGGAAGATCCCGGGTCCGTGTCATCGCTCCATCACCAGGACCCCATCCGGGGGAACGAAGGAGAACCAGCCCTCCTCGGGCACGGCGCCGAAGACGACGTCTTCCAGCATGATCGTGCGCACGTTGCCGTTCTCCTCCTCGAGACGGAGGCGACGGAGCACGGGCGCGCCGTCGTCGATCCACACGGTGGCCGAGCGATACGACGACGCCAGGCGCGGTACCATCCGAATGCGGTGCGTGAGCCTCCCCTCGAGCTCCTCGGTGCCCTGGTACTCGACCTCGTACTTCGTCTCCGGGTCGACGAGGAACTCTCGGTGGAAGTCCCTGCCCCCTGCGCTTCGGTCCGCGGTGGTCCGGAGCGCCGTCTTGGCATCGTTGCTGGGGAAGTAGACCCAGGCATGCTCGCCGTCCACCACGATCAGGTCGCCGGCCGGGTCGTCGAACCGCATGCCGAAGAGGTTGGGGCGTCCCTGACAGAGTCGGCCCGTGCCGGTCCGCTCCGTGCCCAGCAGGGGGACGAGAAGGTGCTGGGTGAACGCCGCGCACAGCGTCTCGACCGACTCGTAGCGGTCGGCCGCGCCGTGCAGGACATCGAGCCCTCGGTTCTGGGCCTCGGTTCCCTCCGGCTGGAGTCCGAGCGCCGCCAGCAGCAGGATGCCGAGGCCGGCCGCCGGGCGCCTCGCCCGACGTCGCCGTTCCCGCTGGCTCATCCGCCACCCAGGAGCGTGTCGAGCTCGTCCATCGAGATGAGGACTTCCCGCCCCTTCGAGCCTTCGGACGGACCCAGGACCTCCGCGTCGTGAAGCTGATCCACGATTCTCGCGGCGCGTCCGTACCCGATGCTCAGGCGCCTTTGAAGCAGCGACGTCGAGCCCCCTCCGTTCTGGATGCACACCTCGGCCGCGGCCCGGAAGAGCTCGTCCCAGTCTCCCTGAATCGCGTCCGGCCCGGAGTCTGCGTCCAGCTCCTGCCCCCGGACCTCCTCCAGGATGTCCGGCTCCGCCTTCAGAGCCTCCGTCCCCCGCTCCTCGGCGTGCCGCTCCAGCAACTCGGCATACCAGGACATGAGGCGCTCGGTGTCCTCCGTCGGAAGGTAGGCTCCCTGGATGCGCACCGGCACGCTTCCGCCCGGGGGAAGGAACAGCATGTCGCCGTTGCCCAGCAGAGCATCCGCACCGTTCTGATCCAGGATCGTGCGCGAGTCGGTCTTCGAGGCGACACGGAACGCGATGCGCGTCGGGAAGTTGGCCTTGATGAGGCCCGTAATGACGTTCACCGACGGGCGCTGGGTCGCCACGATGAGGTGGATGCCGATCGCCCGGGCCTTCTGGGCGAGCTGCGTCAGCGGTTTCTCGACCTCCGACTGCACGGTCATCATGAGGTCGGCGAGCTCGTCGACGACCACCACGATGTACGGCATCACTCCGTCGGCGTAGATCCACCGGTTCTCGTCTCCCTCCGGTCCCTTCGGCTCGGACCGCCTCATGACCTGGCCTTCACGGACCTTCTTGTTGAACTCCTGGATCGAGCGCACGTAGTTCGCTTTCAGAAGCGCGTAGCGTCGCTCCATCTCCAGGACGGCCCACTTCAGTACACCGGCGGCGTCTCGAGGGTCGGTCACCACGTTGTGCCGGAGATGGGGCAGCCTCGAATAGACCGAGAGCTCGACCATCTTGGGGTCGATCATCAGAAGGCGAAGAGTCTCGGGCGTGTGCCGGTAGACCAGGCTCGTCACGATCGTGTTCAGGCACACGGACTTCCCCGCTCCGGTCGCGCCCGCGATCAGCACGTGGGGCATCTTCTCCAGTCGCGCGACGTAGGGCTTCCCGTTCAGGTCCTTGCCGAGCGCAAGCGGCATCTCACCCTGCGACCTCCGAAACGCCCGTGAGTCGAGCACCTCCCGGAGGTTGACGATCTCCGGCGTCGGGTTCGGGATCTCCACCCCGACGGCTCCCTTACCGGGGATGGGGGCGACGATCCGGATCGTCCTCGCCTTCATCGCGAGCGCCAGATCGGCGTCGAGATTCGCGATGCGGTTCACCTTGACCCCGGGCGCCGGCACGACCTCGAACTGGGTGACCATCGGACCGGTCGTCCGACCGCCGAGCTCGCTCTCGATGTTGAACGTTCCGAGCTTCTCGATCAGGACGTGCCCGAGATGGTCGAGCTGCCGCTCCATGCTGGCCCGATCCTGGCTCTCGGGAGCGCTCAGAAGATCGACCGGCGGCGTCTCGTGATCGATCTTCATGCCCTCGTTCGGGTCCGGGAGCTCGTCCTCCGGCGGCGCCTCCTCCTCGAACGGCTCCTCGGCCCCTTCCTCGGCCGTCGCCCCGACTCCGACGGCGCCGTCCGACGCCTGGTGCTCCGAGGCCGCCCCGAACGCCTCGTCGTCCGCGTCCTCCTCGGGGTCCCCGTCGATCCAGTCGGGCTCGAAGCCCTCGACGGGGGCATCGCCCGACTCGAGCAGCTTTTCCCCGGCGCTTCCCAGGGCGTGGGCTCCTGCTCCAGCGAGCTCCCTGCCCCGACCTGCCAGCGCCCGGGCGGTGCGGCCGGCGAGGTCCGATCCCCTGCGCACGCCGTGTCCCACCGTTCGAAGGGGGTTCCACCTGAGCGTCGCCACGCTGAGCGCGACGACAAGCACGCCATCGATGATCAGGGCGCCGATGGTGCCGAGCAGGTCGGTGAGCGGAGCGCCCAGCGCCTGGCCCAGCCACCCCGCCAGCTGAGGGGATTCCGACGCGATCCACACGGCATTGGGCAGAATGAGCAGCAGGCCGCCGCTGAGCAGCATCACGCGCAGGGACCGGACCGGACTCAGCCAGCCTCCGATGCGGAGCCCGTAGGCACCCACGAGCACCGGCACGAAGACCGCGGAAAGGCCGACGAAGGCGACCAGCAGTCCGTGCACGATGCCGCCCGCCATCCCCATCATGTTCCCGGAGGGGAACCATGCCTCGGCACGCTGCGTCCCGAACAGCCCCACCGGGATCAGCGCGAGAACGAAGAAGAGCGCCACGGCGAGGAGCGCGACGGCAAGGATCTCGTTGCGCTGCTCCTCGTCGAGCATGCGCTGCTGCTTCTTCTTGCCCTTGCCTCGCCGGCTCTTCTTTCCGCTTCGTGCCACGCCGGTGCCTACGCTCCGGTCCTCGTGATCGACTGGTCCTTCATGTGCGCCACGATGTCGTGTCGGTCGACGTCGCTGCAGAGCTCGAGATCCTCCTCGAGTCCGATCTCGATGACGGACAGGCCCGCCGCCGTGAGACGGAGGAAGCTCTCGGTCGGCTTGCGCACCGAGGCGAGCGCTCCCGCCGCACGCGACGCGTCGTTCAGCTCCGGCTCCTCGTCGATCTGGTCGAGGAGCCGGAGGATCAGGTGTCCCGCGCAGAGCGCGTCGTCCAGCGAGAACCGGGCCTCCTGGCCCGCGCACAGGATGACCACGTGCTCGTCGTCCGCCACGTGGCGCGCCACGGCACCGAGGTTGGTGAAGGCACACAGCACGACCCTGCCCCCCTCCTCGGCGACGCGCAGGGCCCGCGTGCCGTTCGTCGTGCTCATCACGAGCTTCCTGCCCTCCACGACGTCCCCGGAGAACTCACGCGGGGAGTTGCCGAGGTCGAAGCCGTCGATCTTGGCGCCGCGGCGCTCTCCGCAGAGCAGCGCGTCCTCACGTCCCAGCGAAGACGCCAGCTTCACGGCCTCCTCGGTCGATTCGGTGGGGAAGATCGCGCGCGCACCGTTGGCCAGCGCCTCGATGATGGTGGTGGTCGCCCGCACCACGTCGATCACGACCACCGTCGCCTCATCGAGGTCGGCCGGCTCCACTTCCTGAACCGTGAAGTACGTCTCGAGCCGCATCAGGCCCCTTCGTCCTCCGCCATCATTCTCGCCACGAAACCCGTGTCGACGTCTCCCCGCACGAACGCGTCGTCGTCGACGATACGTCGGAGGAAGGGAATCGTGGTAGGAATTCCCTCGATGATGAAGTGATCCAGCGCGTGCCTCGCCCGGACGATCGCCTCCTCCCGCGTGTTCCCGCTCACGATCAGCTTGGCCAGAAGCGAATCGTAGTGCGGCGGCACGGAGTACCCCGTGTAGATGTGCGTATCGAGCCGGACACCCGGGCCACCGGGCGGATGAAAGGTGGTGATCGTGCCCGGTCCGGGCGCGAAGTTGCGCGCGGGGTCCTCGGCGTTGATCCGGAACTCGATGGCGTGTCGCTGGTGCTCCACGACGTCGGGGGCGGAGAGCGGCTCTCCGGCCGCGACCCGGATCTGCTCCTTGAGCAGGTCGTATCCCGTGGTGACCTCGGTCACCGGGTGCTCGACCTGGATCCGGGTGTTCATCTCCATGAAGTAGAACGAGCCGTCCTCGTCGAGGAGGAACTCGACCGTCCCAGCGCCGACGTACTCGATGGCCTCGGCGGCGCGCACGGCTGCCGCACCCATCTCGGCCCGGAGCTCGGGCGTGAGCACGGGTGACGGAGCCTCCTCGACCAGCTTCTGATGACGGCGCTGGATGGAGCAGTCCCGCTCCCCGAAGTGCATCACACGGCCGTGGGCGTCACCGAACACCTGAATCTCGACGTGTCGCGGCTTCAGGATGCAGCGCTCCAGGTAGACATCCTGGTTGCCGAACGCCGCCCGACCCTCGTTCTGGGCCTCCCGGAAGAGCTTGGGGAACGATTCGGCGTCCGTCGCGACGCGCATGCCCTTCCCACCCCCTCCCGCGGAGGCCTTGATCATGATGGGAAAGCCCATGCCTTCGGCGATCGGGATCGCTTCCTCGACGGTTTCGACGATCCCGTCCGACCCGGGCACGGTCGGGACGCCCACCTCCATCATCGTCGCGCGGGCCGTGGCCTTGTCACCCATCGCGCGGATCTGGTGCGGCGTCGGGCCGATGAACGTCAGATCAGAACGCGCGCAGATCTCGCTGAACTCGGCGTTCTCGGCGAGAAAGCCGTAGCCCGGGTGCACCGCCTCGGCGCCGGTGACCTCGGCCGCCGCGATGATGCGCGGGATGTTGAGGTAGCTGTCGCTCGCGGGTGCCTTTCCGATGCACACGTCTTCGTCGGCGAACCGAACGTGCAGCGACTCGCGATCCGCTTCGGAGTAGACCGCCACGGTCTGAATGCCGAGCTCGTGGCAGGCGCGAATGATGCGGAGCGCGATCTCGCCGCGGTTCGCGATCAGAACCTTGTTGAACAAATGTTTATCTCCTGGATCGTGCGAGACCCGTCACGTCGTCGCTTTCTCGGCCGATCCCGGCTTGCGACCGGCCCGAATGGGTCGCCGCCGATCTCAGCCGGGATCGACCCGGAAGAGGACCTGACCGAACTCGACCGGCTGCGCATTCTCGATGCAGATCTCGGCGATCGTGCCGCTGATCTCACTGTCGAGCTCGTTCATGAGCTTCATCGCCTCGATGATGCAGAGCGTGTCGCCTTCTCCGATGCGGCTGCCGACGTCGACGTATGCCGGAGCGTCCGGAGCCGGGGCCCGGTAGAAGGTGCCCACCATGGGAGACGTGATCTCCAGGAGGCCGCTCGACGATGACGAGCCCGCCTGAGCAGCCCCGGTCTCGCCGGACGCGCCCGCTTCGGCAGGCGGAGCCACCGGGGTCGGGGGAGGAGCCATGAGCGGCGCCGGCGCGGCAACCTGCACCGCCCCACCGGTCATCGTCGGCGTCTTGGCCAGCCGGACGCGTGTGCCGCCCCGCTCGATCTCGATCGAGTCGACGCCGCTCTCATCCAGCGCCTGAATGAGCCGTTCGATGTATTCGAGGTCGATCATGTGTTCACCCGGGAGAGGTATTTCTCTTCGCGCCGATCGATCTTGAGGACGTCTCCCTCTTCGACGAAGAGGGGCACGTTGACGACCGCCCCCGTCTCGAGGGTGGCGGGCTTGGTGGCCCCCTGGGCCGTGTCCCCCTTGAAGCCGGGGTCGGTCCGGGTGACCTGAAGCTCGACGAACTGGGGCAGCTCGACGCTGATCACCTTCTCGTCATGGACCAGACCCTCGCACTCCATGTTCTCCTTCAGGAATTTGAGCTGGTCTTCCCCGAGCAGGTCCCCGGCGATGGGAATCATGTCGAAGGTGTTGGCGTCCATGAAGTAGTAGAGGTCGCCGTCGGTGTAGCTGTAGTTGACCGGACGCCGCTCCAGCCGGACGTCGTTCACCTTCTCACCGGCCCGGTAAGTCTTGTCGACGACGGCGCCCGTGAGGACGTTCTTGAGCTTCGTGCGCACGAATGCGCCGCCCTTGCCGGGCTTCACGTGCTGAAAGTAGGTGATGGCCCAGAGATCGCCGTCGATCTCGATCACCATCCCGTTTCGGAAATCCGCCGTGCTGGCCATGCGGTCATTCGTGAGAGGATCGGATGCTGAGAGCTATCCGCGAATCCGCGCGACCAGCCCCCGAAGCCCCAGAAGATAGCTCTGCACGCCGAAGCCATAAACCACGCCGGCGGCCACAGGCGCCAGATAGGAGTGCCGCCGAAAGCGCTCGCGCGCCGCGGTATTGGACAGGTGGACCTCGACGAACGGGCGATCCACACCCGTCAACGCGTCCCTGAGCGCCACCGAGGTGTGCGTGTACGCGCCCGGGTTCACCAGGAATCCGTCGACGCGCTTCGAGGCCTCGTCGACGAAGTCGAGCAGCTCCCCTTCGTGGTTCGACTGAAAGGTCTCGACCTCCACGCCGAGCTCCTCTCCGAGGGCTTCGACCATGCGGTCGACGTCTTCGAGCGTGGCGGTGCCGTACACCTCGGGCTCACGACGGCCGAGGAGCCGGAGGTTCGGGCCGTGGACGACGGCGATTCTCACGACGGCTCCTGATACTCCCATCCGAGGAGGCGATCGAAGTACGCCGAGATCCGCTCCGCGTCCGGAGCCTCGACCTCTGCCTCTTCCGGCTCGGCCTCACCGGACCAGGCGAAGGGCGTGTCCACGTCGTGCCCCTCGGCTCCGCTCTCCGCCAGGTCGCGGGCGAGCTCTTCGATCCGCTCGTCGTGAAGCGCCGTCGGTACCGGGATCGGCTCGCCCGCCTCCAGCGCAGCGATCCTGACCTGAAGGTCCCGGTCGTCGGGGCTCAGCTCCAGCAGGTGGCGATACACCTCGATCGCCTGATCCGTGAAGCCCTGTCGGACGTAGAGCTCCGCGAGGGTCCTCGTATAGACCGGCTCGCTGTCGTCCGCCCCTTCGGCCTCCTCCTCCGGGACCGCAGCACCGAAATCGAAGAACGGCTCGAGCTCGTCCTCCAGCGTCGGTGCCGGCGCTACGGGCTCGACGGCCTCGAGGTCGACCGCCTCGAGGTCTGCGGCCTCGAGGTCAGCGGCCTCCGCGCCCACCAGGCTTTCCGACGGAGGCTCCTCCGCCGCGAGGGCCGGCTCTTCGGGGGCGAGGCCCGCCAGGTCCATGGCAGCTTCTTCGGGCGCCAGAGCTTCGAGGCCCATCACCGGCTCCTCCGGCGGGAGGACGACCGGCTCGTCCGGCGCCAGGGCCTCGAGGTCCATCGAGGGCTCTTCGGCCGGCTCTTCTGGAGCCAGCGCCGAGAGATCCAGGACCGGCTCTTCCGTCAACGGAGCCACCGGCTCCTCGGGGGCCAGCGCCGCCAGATCCAGGACCGGCTCTTCCACGAGGGGAGCCACGGGCTCCTCGGGAGCCAGCGCGGAGAGATCCAGGACCCCTTCGGCCGGCGCCAACGCCTCCAGATCCATCACCGGCTCCTCGGGAGCCAGCGCCGCCAGATCCAGAACCGGCTCTTCCACCAGGGGAGCCACGGGCTCCTCGGGAGCCAGCGCCGAGAGATCCAGGACCTCTTCGGCCGGCGCCAGCGCCTCCAGATCCATCACCGGCTCCTCGGCCAGCGGAGCGGCTGGTTCTTCGAGGGCCGGTGCCTCGGGGGCCAAGGCCTCGAGATCCATCACCGGCTCCTCGGCCAGCGGAGCCAACGGCTCCTCGGGAGCCAGCGCCGCCAGATCCAGAACTTCGCCCGCGGGCGCGAGCATCTCGAGATCCATCACAGGCTCTTCGGCCGGCGACGCGGAGGGCTCCTCGGGGGCCAGCGCCGCCAGATCCAGAACTTCCTCCTCCACGGCCCAGGTCGCCTCGACCGCGGCATCGAGATCTTCGTCGACCTCGACCTCCGAGGCCGCAGGTTCCTCCATGGCCAGGATCGGCTCGGTGCTCGCCACCTCCTCCCAGGCCTCTTCCGTCGCGGCCCCGAGCTCGTCGGCCGCCGAGGGGACCGGTGCCACCTCCAGGTCGAGCTCCAGCGCCGAGCGCGCCTCGTCCGAGTCCGGATCGGCTTCGAGGAGTCGCGCGCGGGCGGAAGCTGCCTCGGTGTACTGCCCCCTCTCGTGAAGGACCGATACGAGCACGGAGAGCGCGAACACGTTCTCGGGGTCGAGCTCCAGGACCCGGCGCGCGGCCTGCTCCGCCGCGTCGTAACGCCCCTGAGAGAGATAGAGCTTCGCCAGAACGACGTGGCCCGTGGCGTAGTCCGGATGCCGCCAGGTGCCGTCGAGGAGCAGGTCGAGGGCCTCACGCCGCTCCCCCTTGCGAAGGTACGCCTCGGCGAGCGTGGCAAAGGCCAGGCCCTCCGGGTCGCGGTTGGAGCGGAAGAGAGATCGGAGCGTACGGATCTCCCCGTCCAGACGATCCTCCTCCGTATCCACCGCCTCGGTCTCTTCGGCCACGGACTCCTCCCCCCCGACGACCTCCGCGGGCGGCCCTTCACCGCCCCGCTCCTCCTCATCGGGCGCCGATCCCACGGCGTCCACGGGCTCCTCGGGCGGCGGCTCGTCGGGGATGACCAGCTGCAACGACGCCTGCGCTTCGTCCGACTCCGGATCCACCTCGACGAGGGCCGATCTCAGACGCGCTGCCTCACCGTTGGCGCCCCTGTCGTGGAGCACCGTGACCAGCGCCGACAGCGCGAAGACATTCTCGGGGTCGAGCTCCAGGACCCGGCGCGCAGCTTCCTCCGCGGCCTCGAAGCTACCTTCACTCAGGTACAGCCTCGTGAGGACGACGTGCCCCGTGGCGTACTCGGGGTGACGCCACGTCCCGTCCATGAGGAGATCCAGGGCTTCCCGGCTGTTGCCCTTCCGCAGGTAGGCATCCGCGAGAGGCGCGAAGGCCAGCCCGTCCGGATCCCTCCCGGACCGGAAGATCGATTTCAGCGTCCGGATCTCTTGATCGAGTGACTCGGACACGCCTTCTCCCGAAGGTCGGCTGAGAACGGGCCAGCGCCCGGCGACGCGGCAAGATAGAGTGTGCCGGAGGCGTGTCAACGCGATCGGGAGCGCAGCCGACTCACCCTCCTCGGTGGCGGGAACCGTCGCGGCCGGCCCGGCGTATCGGAACGCTGGTCCGGAAGCCAGGGCTCCGCTCCGTTGAGGGGGCATACGGGAGCCGTTATCCTTCCGGGCCTGTTTTTTCGAGGTTTTTCAACCTGGCAGTAGGGGTAGGAGACGACGTGTCATGATGCGTCAGATGCGGGAAGCGACGAAGCCGATCATGCTCTTCACGGCGATTGCCTTCGTCGCCCTCATGGTCTTTCAGTGGGGCATGGACATCACCGGTCAGAGCGGCGGCGGGCTGGGGGAGATCGGCTCGGTGAACGGGGATGCCGTGATGTACGAGTCGTACATGTCCGCCTACCGCCAGCTCTACGATCAGGTGCAGCGGTCGCAGGAAGAGCTGATCAGCTCCCAGCAGAACACGGAGATCGAGGACGCGGCATTCGACGAGGTCGTCAATCAGCTCCTGATCCTCCAGGAGCTCGAGCGCCGCGGCATCACGGTCACGGACCGCGAGATCAGCGATGCGGCCCAGTTCAATCCGCCGGAGTATCTGAGGCCCCAGTTCACGAACGACGCGGGCGGGCTCGATCTCGCGGCGTATCAGTCGTTCCTCTTCTCGCTGCCCCCCGAGCAGCTGCTGATTCTGGAGGCCTACTACCGCGACGTGATTCCGCGCGGGAAGCTCCTCCGCCAGGTCGCGTCAGGGATCTTCGTGTCCGACGCCGAGCTGTGGCAGGCGTACAAGGACCAGAACGAGCAGGTCGAAGTCCGATACGTGCCCATGGATCCGACCAACCGGTATCCGGATGACCAGTTCGAGATCTCGGACGACGAGATCGAGGAGTACTGGCGGGATCATCAGGACGAGTTCGAGGTGCCTGCTCGGGCGTCCGTGAAGGTCGTGGTCCTCGACAAGACGCCCACGGCCGCGGACACGATCGCCTCTCGCGATCGGGCGGCCTCCCTGCGTCAGGAGATCCTCGACGGGGCGGACTTCGCCGACGTCGCCCGTCGCGAGTCGTCGGACCAGGGCACGGCAGAGGCCGGCGGGGAGCTCGGGGTCTTCCCGCGCAACTTCATGACACCTCCGTTCGACTCCGCGGCCTTCGCCGCCCCGGTCGGTGAGGTGGTGGGTCCGGTGCAGACGTCGTTCGGGTACCACCTCCTCGAAGTGCAGGAACGATGGGCGGCGGACAGCGCTCGGGCGCGCCACATCCTGGTCCCCGTGGCCCGCACCGACGACAGCGAGATCGAGCTTCTGTCGATGGCCGACTCCATCGAGGATCTCGGCGAAGCGATGCCGCTCGATGAGGCCGCGGCAGCCGCCGGCCTGGTGGCTACCACCATGGACATCGCACAGAACTTCGCGTTCATCCCGGGAGCCGGTCAGGTGTCGGAGGGAGCGGACTGGGCCTTCGAGGAGGCCTCACCCGGTGACGTGAGCCCCGTGTTCGAGACCTCCACGGCGTTCTATGCGCTCGAGCTGATCAGCTCCGAGCCCGAAGGCGTGATGCCCCTCGAGGACGCTGCGCCCTCGATCCGGTCCACGCTCCTCTTCGAGCGGAAGATGGCGCAGGCGGAAGTCGAGGCTCAGGAGGTCTCGGCTCGCGTGCGTGGAGGCGAGGTGCTGGAGAACGTGGCGGCGGAAATGGAGCTCGAGGTTCGCTCTGCGGGACCGTTCAGCCGCAACGACTTCGTCCCCGGCATCGGAAGACAGAACGCGGCGATCGGTGCGGCCTTCGGCTTGACGCCCGGGGAAGCGAGTGGCCCGGTATCGACACCCGTGAACGTCTTCGTCATCCAGGCCTCTTCGCACATCGCGGCAGACTCGACAGCGTGGCTCGCCCAGGTACCGCAGCAGCGAGCGACCGCCATCGGTGCCCGCCAGCAGGTGCGGCTCTCCGAGTGGATCGAGGCGCTTCGAAGCGCGGCCAACATCGTCGACCGCCGCGATATCGTCCTGGCACCGCAGGACGAGGACATTCCGCAGATCCCGATGGTCTTCTAGCCGGGCGGAAGCGTCGGCCGGTCGGGCCGTGTCGCGGATGCGGCAGCGTCAGCGACGAACTGTGGAGCTACGAAAAGAGAGGGCCGGGCGCCGAGGCGCCCGGCCCTCTCTTCGTTCGTTCGCCACCGTTCTCGTGCGGGGCGCAGCTCCAGCCCCGAGCGAGAACGCCCGTGATTCAGGCCTCGTTCGTCGGGACCGAATCGCTCAGAGTGCGTGGCTCCCCGTCCTCGCTCGCCGTGGCCGCCGGCTCCGGGGGCGGCGTGGTCCGGTGAATCTGGCGATCCGGCGGAACCTTCAGCTCGTGCTCGATCTCACGGACCGAGCTCTTGAACTCGCGGATGCCCTTGCCCAGCGAGGATCCGATCTCCGGGAGCCGCTTCGCTCCGAAGAGAAGCAGGACGATGAGAAAGATGAAGATCATCTCTCCCATTCCAAATCCACCAAGGCCCATCAGTACCTACCTCCATCGGGAACGAGCCCCGATGCTGCGGTCAGATCCACGAGCGTACGACCATCGCGACGATCGCGATTCCCACCAGAGTAAGAAAGTTGAGTGACAGAGTCACGGGTCCTAATACGAATGCGACGGCCACGAGATCCACCGACAGCGGACCGACCGACGCATTGACCGACGTCAGGAGGAACTCCCGGGAGGCGGTTTCGGCCGGAAGCGTCAGCTCGACCAGCTTGGTGAGAAGGCCGCCCAGGAACAGTCCCAGAACGAGCGTCCATGCGAAACGGATGACTCCGCGCCGTCCCGTGTCGACCAGCATCAGCGGGCCCGCCTCATCGACGCCTGTCCACAGCGTAGGTCACCGCGTCGCGGAGCGCCTCCGACGCCGGCCCTTCGGGGACACCCGCGAGGGCCTGTCGCGCTTCGTCCGCGTACCGGGCAGCCACGCCAGCGGCGTACTCGAGACCTCCGTTCGACACGACGATGTCGACGATGCGGGCGATCTCGTCGTCCGTGGGATCGACACGCGTGAAGAACGAGCGGATCTCCGCCTCGCCGGACTTGCCGACCCGGCCGAGCACGTCGACGAGCGGCAGGGTGACCTTTCGCTCGCGCAGATCGTGGCCCGTGGGCTTTCCGGTGACGGCCTCGGTGCCCGTGTAGTCCAGCAGGTCGTCGGCGATCTGGAACGCCATGCCGAGATTGTGACCATACCGCCGCAGCGCCTCGCGGTGCTCCGCAGCACCGGCGATCGCGCCCATCTCGCATGAGGCCGACATCAGCGACGCAGTCTTGGCCGCGATCAGGCGATAGTAGTCGTCCTCGGTGAAATCGAGCGCATCGTAGGAGGTGAGCTGTCGCATCTCGCCGACGGACATCTCGTTGGCCGCATCGGCCAGGACCGCCAGGGCGTCGAGATTCCCGATGCGGGCCAGCTCCGACACGCCCCGCGAATAGAGGTAGTCCCCCATGATCACCGCCACCTGGTGGGTCCAGAGAGCGTTGACCGTCGGGAGGCCTCGTCGAAGCGCCGAGTGATCCACCGCGTCGTCGTGGACGAGGGTGGCCAGGTGCACCAGCTCGACCACGGCCGCCAGGGTCAGCGCGTCGGGCGCGTCGCGGTCGGCGACCCGACTCGACAGGAGCAGCAGCGTCGGCCGGAAGAGCTTCCCTCGCATGAACAGCAGGTGCTCGTTGACCTCCTCGATGTCGTCGAAGTCCGAGATCACGATCCGGCGGATCTCGTCTCCGACCCGATCGAGGGCCGGGCGCACCGGCGCCTGAATCGCCGATAGCTTCGGAGGGCCCTGAAGCGCCCGAGTCACGAGGCGTCCGAGGGAGAGGGAGCGTGCGTTGGGCGGAGCATGCGTGAGCTAACGGAGTTGGCGGAGGCGCTCGGTGACATCGGCGAAATTGATGTCGAGCGAGAACACGCGGTCGTAGTACTCCACGGCCGACTCCCGGTTCTCCAGCTGCTCGTAGGCACGCCCGAGGTAGTAGTAGATGGCGACCAGCTCGTCCTCGACGGTGCCCGGCGTCTGGAGCGCGCGCTCCAGGGATTTCACGGCCGCTTCCGGCTGACCCATCTCCATGAACGTCTGGCCCATGAGCTCGTACGTCGGCAGATGGTCCGAGGATGCGCGCAGGGCAGCCTGGAACGAGGAGATGGCCTCGTCCAGAAGACCCATCTCCTTGTACGCCGTCCCCAGGTCGTAATGCGCCCGCACGTCGCTCGAATCGAGGTTCTCCGAGACCTTGTCCTTGAACTGGGAGAGCATCTTGGCGAAGTCCGCGTCTTCGTCACCTGACGGCTCTTCGTAGGCAACCGTGAAGCGCGTCGTCTTCTTCTCCTCACCGCCTCCGAGGATCATCGCCGCGAGATCCACGTACCCTTCGCTCTCCGCCGCCGGAGGGGTCGCCTCCGCGGGCTCGGGCTCGGACGGCTCGGCCGTCTCCGGAGCCTGCGTCGCCGGGGCGGGCATCGCCGTGGCCTGCGTCGGAGCCGGCTCGTGAGGGAGCGGAGGCACCGGTTCCGGGGGAGGAAGCGGAGCTTCGGGGGCCGCGGGCGGGAAGTCCGCCACGGAGTCCGCGGCCCCGCCGGCCGGGCGTGACGTGTCGACCGTCCCCGCGGCGGGCTCCTCCGTGACCACCGGGGGCTCGGCAACCGGCGGAGGCTCGATGATGGTCGGAGTTTCGGCGACCGCCGGAGGCTCGGCCGCGGCGGGCGGTGCTCCATGACCCGCGCCCTCCTCGAACGACGGGCTCGGTGCCGCAGGAGGCGCCACCTCGGGCGTCGCCGACACCGGCTCGTGCTGATCGTCCGCGCGACCCACGTCCGAGGGATAAGGCTCCAGGGGCAGCTCCGTCCCCGCACCCGCGCCCCTCGCCTCCTCCACCGCGGAGCCCATCGCGTCCGCAGCATCGCGGACAGACTCCTCGGGGCTCGGCTCAGAAGGCTCCGAGGACCAGGAGTCGACCTCCAGCATGGGAAGCTCGGCGGGCCCGATGTCTTCCTCGACTTGTGCATGCGCGGCAGCCGCGTCGGTCTCGCCACTCGGCTCCACTTCGAACGAGATCTCTTCCTCGCTTCCCTCGGAGAGATCCACCTCTCCGAACGTGATCTCCCCGAATCCCGGCACACCGCCGGCGTGCGGATCGGCAGCCTCCTGGGTCGCGCCGGCCACCAGCGCCGACATGTCGGCCTCGGGATCGATCGCGAAGATCCGGGACTCGATGTCCGTGGCCTGAGCCTGGTTGCCGAGCTCGGTGTAGTGCCGGTGCGCCACCATCAGCTGCTCGATCGCCTCCTGCTTGCGACCGTTGGAGAGCATCTGGTCCGCCACGGTGAGCCGGACTCCCACGTCGTCCGGAGCCACGTCACAGAACTCGATCAGGGCCCGGAACGATTCGTCCAGATCGCCCGCCTGTTGCATCCGCTCGGCGTACGTCAGGAAGTTCGTGCGGGCGTCCGGGATGAAGCCCTGCTCGGCCCGGATCTGTCCGATGACCAGGTACGCACGATGCCGATCGGGCACATTGCGGATGATCTTCTTGCAGACCGCGATGGCGTTGTTGGGGAGATATGCCTCCCGGTACAGCTCCACGGCCTTGTCGTAGTGCTCCACGGCCGCGTCGAGGTCACCCACGCGCACGTAGAGATCCCCGACCCGGTTGTACAGGCCGATATCGACCTGCTCGTCACGGGCGAGCTCCGCAAGCGCCTTGTTGTACTGCTCGAGGGCCTTCTTCCAGTCCTCGTTCTGCTCGTGCTTGCGCGCCTTCTGCTTGAGCGACTCGATGCTCATTCGGTGAAGTCCGGGATCTCCGTAGGCGGGCCGGGGTGCCGCGACAGGTATTGGGCGACGCGGTGTGAGAGGACCCGCGAAACATGCAGGTCGAGAACTTTTAATGTGTCCGCGGACCGCGGTTGCACAAGAGTGTCGGGGATCATCCCGATCACCTCGGTGCCCTCGATTTCGCCTCCCGAGGCCCTCACGGCCCGGTCGATCTCGGCGAATACGTCCAGCGGTGACGTGGCGTCGGGGTCCTCGAGGTTCATCGAGATCTGAAGACACTGCTGCCGCTCCAGATACAGACCGAGTGCGCGCAGTCCGGCGAAGCCGCCGCCCCGCTCCCGCACCGCGGCCGCGATCTCCTTCGCCCGCTCCAGGGAGATCCCGCGGACGCGGACGTTCCACGCGAGCAGCACGGGTCGCGCGCCGACGCAGCAGACCCCGGCACTCGGGTGTGCCTCCGAGCGTCCCGCGGTGAAGTCGGGGATCCGGCTCTCCGGCCATCCCTCGCGCAGCCGCTCGAATCCGCCACGACGGAGCGTCGCCAGGGCTCGGCCCGGGGGTCGGCTCGCGCGGCCATAGAGGTAGACGGGCACCCCGAGCCGGGCGATCGCCTCGGCCGCGCTCAGCGCGCAGGCCACGGCCTCCGCCATCTCGACGTGGTGCAGGGGGACGAAGGGAAGGACGTCGACGGCCCCGACGCGGGGATGGACACCCTCGTGGTCGCGAAGGTCGATGAGCTCGAAGGCGCACTCCGCCGCCGCCACCGACGCCTGCACGACATCCTCGGGGGCTCCGATGAACGTGACGACGGAACGATGGTGGTCAGGGTCGGCGGACCAGTCGAGAACCTCTACGTCGTGCTCCCCGATCCGGTCGACGATCTGCGCCACTTTGTCCAGGTCCCGCCCCTCGGAGAAGTTCGGCACCGCCTCGAGCACCTTCGACATGGGGGAAAGCTACCCCCACGCACGGCACGGCGAAGGGGCCGAAGGCGACTGCCTCCGACCCCTCCTCTCGACCGGCCCGGGAAGCGCCGTCACTTCGATCGCAGCGTCGCCGGGATCATTCGGGCCGGCGCCAGGTTCGGATTCCCCGCCTGCAGCTGGTAGGCCCAGTCGAAGATCATGATCGGATCGTCGTTCTGGTCGAAGCCGAGAAGGGTCACCCGGATCACCCCGTAGTGGAGCTGGCCGTCGTCGCCGACGACGCGCAGCACGTAGCTCTCCTGGGCCCCGATCTGGATGTCCTGCGCGACGTACCCGCTGGACGGCGCCACCGAGAGATCCGTGCAGCCGGCGTCCGCGCCGGGGCCGCACTTCAGGGCCGTCGTTTGGAACCCGGCCGGATAGACCGCGGCCTCCGGACCCGGCACGAGCCACCACCCGTCGATGTCCGTCTCGAGGCGGAAGTGCCGGAACGGGTCGTCTCCGTCCACGATGGGCAGCACGCTCTCGTCTTCGACGAAGCGGAAGCCGGAGCTCTGCGGCACCGCGAAGTAATCGTAGATCCACTCACCGGAGAAGTCCGGCCTCGGGGTGCCCTCGGCGAGAAGGCTACCCTCGCTCTCGTGTCCGTCGAGGTCCACCGAGGTCACGAAGTAGGCGTAGGTATTGCCGTTGGCCGCCAGGAGATCGAGGAAGCCCTCTGAGTCCGTCTCCCCGAGAATGAACACCGAGCTCCCGTCGTCGAGGTAGACGCGGTAGTGCGAGAAGTCGGCGGCTCCACGGGCGGACGGACCCCACGTAACGTAGTTCGCGTTGTCCAGGGCGATGACGAGCGGCGCGGCCGGCACCGGGGGAGGAACGAACTCGGGCACGAGCACCTCGACCACGACGTCACTCGCGCTCTCGCCCCCGTTCGGACCCACGGCGGCCACGTAGTACTCGTACCGCTGCCCTCCCAGCACGTTGACGTCCTGGTAGGTGCACACCTCGTCGATGCAGCTCGTGACCTCCGCGATGAAGAACCATCCGGAGTCCGTCACACGCTTCGAATAGACCCGGAACGGCTCACCGTTCCAGGCCGGTGCCAGTTCCCAGCTCAGGGTGACCGCGCCCGCGTAGTAGCTGGCCGTCAGTCCCCTCGGGGCCGCCGGCACCGAGTTGTCGACGTACACCACGTCGTCGCTGCAGGCCGCGAAGAACAGGATCGGTACCAGAGCTGCCAGTCCCGCGCGTTTCATCGTTCCTCCAATTCGATCGGGCCCTGCGGGTCGCTCCCTGCGCCCCATCTCGACGGGCCATCGCCGTGCCTTTCTTTGAGGCATGGGCCATGCCATACCGTAAGCCATTGATAAACAATGCCTTATGCGAAACACACACTCCCGCAGTGTCACCGATCAAGGACACTCGAGCCCCCAGGGACGGGACGCCTGACCGCCGCTCAGCGCTGGGACGTCGGCAGCCCGAGGTCCAGGTTACGCTGACGGTAGTCGAATTTCAGGTCCTCGTTGTCGCGCAGTCTGACCTCGAAGCGGAACGTCCAGTTACCCGTCGCCGTCTGGAGGAAGTCGAAATTCGCCTCCCACCGGTGCAGGTCACGGGTCAGCCGGATCGAGTGGTCGTTGAAACGGTTGAGCTCGAGGTCGTACGACGTGCGCCAGTTCACGCTCCAGTTGGTCGTGGGCTGGAGCCGCAGGTTTCCACTCAGCATCTGCGCGGCCGGAAGCGTGGGATCGCGCGGGCGCTGGAGCGAATAGCTCAGACTCGCATTCCAGCCGCCGCTCTCGCCCCGCCGGCCCCCGCCCCGCGGCTGGTTGCGATCGATGCCGGGCACGATGGACGAGGCGTCGGTCGGTCCCTCGAACGTCATCGGATCCGTGGCGTCCGGCTCCACCGCCGCCTCGGCGTCGTCGTCACCGAAGAAGTTCAGCCAGCGGAAGATGGCCGACCTCGACCCGAGCGAGAAGCCGAGGTTGAGGCTCGCCAGATGTGGATCGAAGCTCCGCTGGGTCACCACGCCTTCCTCGATCTGGTCGAACCACAGCTCGTGATCCATCGAGATCGACAGCCCGCGCAGGTAGTCCGACGAGAACTGATTGGAGAGTCGCGTCGTCTCGAAGCCCAGCAGCGTGGACCCGGAGGAATCGGCCTGCACGAAGTCGTACTGGATCACGCTCGACCGCCAGGCGAGGAGCGTGACGGAGGGATTCTGCTGCATGCGGCGAGGCGCTTCCTGGCCGGGCCGAACCGGTCCGAGGGGCTCCAGCTGCTCTCCCAGAAAGCCACCACCGAGCGAGTCGGCGAGGGCGAGGCTGTCGGCGAGCGGGCTTTCCGGGGGAAAGAGGAGCTCGTCCTCTTCGGGCGGCTGCTCTTCCTCGTCGTCCGACCGCCGCTTCGCCTCCCACGTCTGGGTCAACGACACGGAGATCGTGTTGCGAGGCTGGAGCGTCCGCGAGTTGAAGACCTGTCGCTGGAGATCGCTGGGTGTCGTCTCCGGACTCCACTGATAGTCGAACGACGGCGAGAACTTGTGCCGAACGGCCTCGAACGGCCCGAATCCCGGGAAGAAGCCGTACATGTCCGTCTTCAGCTGAGCGCCGAACGACATCCGACTCGGAGCCGACACGAAGCTGCTGGCGAGCGGATCGGTGTCCGACCGGAACAGGCTCCCCGAAACGCTCAGCCTCGGCGTGAGCGTGGTGGACCCGATGAGGCGCTGCTGGTACCCGAGTCCCGCGCTCCATCCGAGGGTCTCCTCCGAGACACTCAGGGTCCGCGCGCCGATCACGAGGTCGGCCGGGTTGGCCGAATCCCCCAGCTCGATCCAAGCTTCCGGCACGTCGAAGAGCGTGCGTCGATCGATGCTGGCCGACTGCGAGAAGCTGAGGTTCCCGAGGTTGAGGTTCGACCGCACGTCTCCGGCCAGCGTGGCGTTGTTCGCCACCGACACGTTGAAGGTGTCGGGCTGCACCCGATCGAACGCGTTCCGGCGGACTCCGACGGAGCCGGACCACGTCATGTTGTTGTAGAAGCGCGCCGTGCTGGACGGAGCCCGGAAGAGGGTGATCGGCGACAGCGAAAGGTTCATCGAGGGCAGCAGCCACTCGGTGCGATCGTCGGACAGGTACTGCCTGCGGTTCGCGGAGAAGGACAGGGAGCCCCAGTCGAAGCGTCGGTTGAGCCCGGCCTCCGAGTTGATCGACTGGGTGACCTCCTGAGGATTGAACGAGTTCTCGCGAACGAAGTCGTTGTTGGATACGAACCGCCCCGAGATGCGCAGCTGGGTCCGCTCGTCGATCTCCCACGAGTGGCGCGTGTCGAGCGCGAGCTCGGTGGAGCCGTCCGAGTTCCAGAAGCGCTTGAACGAGAGGTCGCCCTGAAGGAACTGCCGTCGAAAGTTGTAGCGGACCGAGCTGGTGAGCGCGAAGAAGGTGTCGCTGAACCAGTCCATGGCGAAGAGCGCGTCGGCATACTGGCTCGCCGCCCAGTAGAAGCCGAGGTTGCTCACGCGTCGTCGGTACCCCCCGGACGTCCGCACGATGTCGTTCACGCTGAACTGCGGTGTCAGCAGCCCGGAGCGACGCCCGCGCGTGATGCTCTGGGCGATGAACGGCAGCCACGCGACCGGGACGTCCGCGAAGTAGAGACGCACGCCCCTGGCCACCATCAGGTTCCCCCCGACGAGCTTGATCTGGTCCGTCTGGAAGTGGTAGTGGGGCTCCTCGATCTCGCAGGAGGTGAACCGCGCGTGCGCCATGAACGTGGAATCCTGCGACGCATAGGGCATGTCGCCGCTGACGATCCAGTTCGCCCCGTCCTCCCCGTAGGTGGTCTGCGCGTCGATCGCCGTGCCCCGCGCCTCGCTGAGATCGTAGATCATGTTCGCCGCGGTGACCGGGTCGCCTTCCGGCGGCGTGAAGGTGGCCTCGCCCACGGTCCGCATGGCCCCGCTGGGCTCGTCGAACGTGATGGACGAGTCGGCCTCGATGACCATCCCCTCCTGAGTCACCCGGGCGCGCCCCTCCGGTGGCGCGCGGAGCACCAGCACCCGGTCCGTCGCCGCGAAGTCGGCGGCCTGTCCCTGGTACTCGGTGAGCGAATACCCGGGCATTCCCATGAGCGCGGTCGCGATCGAGTCGATCCCCGTCCCCCGTTGTCCGGCGGCCGCCTCGGCGAGCCGTACGGAGTCCTGCACGAAGAGCACGCTGTCGGCTCCGACCGGCCGGGCCAGCCGCTCCAGACGCTGCAGGATGGCGAGCCGGGCGGAATCCACCTCCTGCACGAGCGTGTCGGCCGGCAGCGTCGAGTCCGGAACCTCCTGAGCCGTGAGCTCCCCGCCGTGAACCAGGATCGCGGCGAGCGCGAGCGCGAGGCCCGAAGCCCCGGACGCGCGGCCTGCCGACCGCGTCACGTCCGCTCCACGGATCCTGCCGGGGGTTCCAGGCTCGCCTCGTACTCCTCCTCCGCCTTCTCCCGGCGACGGTAGACGCCCACCGACAGGAAGATGCCGAACTCGTAGAGCAGCAGGAGCGGAAGCATCATGAAGATCGTCAGGGTGATCGCGTCACCCGGTGTGATGAAGCTGGCGAGCACGGTGATGAGCACGATCGCGTGCCGCCGCTTGGACCGGAGGAAGTGCGGGGTCACCACGCCCATCACGCTCAAGGCCAGGATCACGATCGGCAGCTCGAAGACGGCTCCGAAGGCGATCAGCATCTTCACGACGAAGCCGAGCGTCGCGTTGATCTCGAGCTGACCCTCGAGGGACTGATCGAGAAACGCCTTGAAGAACTCGAGGGTCACCGGGAGCGCCGCGAAGTACGCGAGCAGGACCCCGCCGATGAAGAGCAGGAGGCCGAGATAGAGGGACGGAACGATCGCCTTCTTCTCGTGCGCCTCGAGCGCCGGTGAGAGGAACGCCCAGATCTGGTAGACCAGAATCGGGAGGGCGAGGATGACCCCGCCGTAGATGGCGAGACGCAGGGTCACGAAGAACGGGTCCGCCGGCGAAAGATAGATCAGCTGGAGATTCTGATCGTCGTACGCGTTCCGAATCGGCTGAACCAGTAGCTCGAGGACGTCGAAGTAGTAGACCAGGCCGAAGGCGGCGATCGAACACACGACGACGGCCAGGAGCGACCAGAGGATCCTCCAGCGGAGTTCCTCGAGGTGATCCAGAAAGGGCATCTCGCCCCTCGGGTTACGGCGCTTTCGCATGTCGTCGGAACGTTCGTTGTTGGCGTCGACCTCGACGGGACGGCCCTGCGGGAATCGGGGGCGACCTCACGATCGACGTCAGATCTTCAACTCGACCTGGTTGCGGCGTTGCTCCTCGCGCCGCTGCGCGGCGGCCATTTCGTCGACGAATTCTTGGAACTCACCCGCGTCCTGGAAGTTCCGGTACACCGAGGCGAACCGGACATACGCCACGCGGTCGATCGGGGAGAGCTGCTCCATGACGAGCGCACCGAGCTGAACGCTGGGGATCTCCACCCCCGCGTCCCGCGAGAGCGCGTCCTCGATGTCGTCGACGAGCGCCTCGATCACCGAAGCCGATACGGGTCGCTTCGCGCATGCGACCTTCACGCTGCGCAGCAGCTTGGCCCGATCGAAGTCCTCGATGGCACCGGAACGCTTGAGCACCTGCAGGGGACGCTCCTCGACGTACTCGTACGTCGTGAACCGCGTGCCGCACACCGTGCACTCGCGACGCCGACGGACCGCGCGCCCGCCTCGGCTCGCCCGGGTGTCGACGACCCGGTTCTCGGTGGCGTCACACTGCGGGCAGCGCACGTGTCAACCGATCTCCTCGAGCTTGTCCCGGGCCAGCATCGCCATGGTCGTGCCCGGATACGTGTTGACGATCCTCTCGAGCGTCAGCCTGGCCGCATCCTCGTCGCCGAGCTCGATCTGGAGCTCGGCGATCCGATAGAGCGCTTCCGGCACGCGTTCGTGCGTGGGGAAGAGCGCCTGGATCTCCTCGAAGGCCTCGAGTGCCTCCTCCGGCTGCCCCTGCTGAACGAGGATGTCGGCGAGGAAAAAGTGCGCATTCGGGACACGGGCGTCGCTCGGGTGCTCGGCGATGAACTGCTCGAACGCCGCGGCGGCCGAATTGAGGGACTGGCGCTGGTACTGCGCCTGTGCAACGCCCCAGAGCTCGTCCGGGTTACCCGCGCCACCGATCAGGCTCTCCCCCCCGGCAGCCGTCGCCGAGTCGGTCGGCAGGCCCGTGCCCATCGGCACCGCCGGCATCCTGCGCATGTTCGCCAGCTGGTCCCGAACCGCCATCATGCCGCGCTGGTTCTCGCCGGCGATGGCTTCGAGCCGCACCAGGCTCTCGTTGATCTGCTGCAGCTGCCGGTTGAGGTCGCCACGCAGGTCGAACATCTGGTCGCCCTGCACCCGCAGCGTGTCCTGGGTCTGCCGGGTCTCCGCCCGGAGCCCGGCCATGAGCGAATCCTGGCGAGCCGATACGGCGCGCAGCTCTTCCTGAAGGGTCCGAATGTCACCCTTCATGGCACAGCCGCCCGATACGAACGCGACGGCCAGCGTCGCGAGGACGCGGACCGCCGAGTGGTGAAGCTTACGTGTCATCATGCAAAGGGACCCCTCCCCCGAAGACTCGGGGGAGGGGTCTCGCAAAGGTCATGCCGTCAGTTCGGCGGATTGATCGCGTTCGCGCCTGCCGTGATGACGAACTGCCCACGACGGTTGCGCGCCCAGGCGGCCTCGTTGGAGCCCATCTCGAGCGGACGCCCCTCACCGAACGACACGATCTCGAAGCGGCTCGCGTCGAGACCGAAGCCGACGAGGAACTGACGCACCGCTTCGGCGCGGCGGTTGCCGAGCGCCATGTTGTACTCGGTCGAGCCACGCTCGTCCGCATGGCCCTCGATCCGGAGCTGGACCTGCGGGCTGGACCGCAGGATGTCGACCTTCGCGCGGAGCGTGGTCGCGGCATCACTGCGAATCTCGGACATGTCGTAGTCGAAGAAGACCATCTCTTCCAGCGTGGCGCGGGCCTCGCGGATCCGACGCTGACGCTCGGCCTCCGCGGCACGCTCGGCCGCGAGACGCTCGGCCTCGGCGCGACGGGCGGCTTCCGCGGCGGCGACGGAGTCGTTGTACCGCTGAAGGGAGTCCTGATCCGGCTGCGGCGGCGGCGGCGGCGGCGGCGGGTCACCTCCGCACGCGCCAACCAGAAGGGTGGCTGCGAACACCGTGACGAAGAAACGACGGACGATCATCCCATCTCCCGGGTTGAACGAACTGGTGAAGACTCGCGACGCGTGCGGGCGTCGTGCAACGAAACGAAGCTAACGCCCTTTTTCAGGGTGGAAAGCCCCCTGCCATATATGCCAGAGCCCGCAGAAACGCAACGCTTACGGCACCTCGCACCGAATCGTGCGAGCCCCCTCGCACCGGGCCGACGCAGGTCGGCCCGAATCACTCCGGCCCGAAGGACGGCGACCAGTCCGGAAGCCCAACCCGCCGCCCTCCCAGCAGCATCCGAATGCGGCCCGTCGTGACGTCGGCGATCATCAGGCCGAAGCCCCAGCTCCGCTCGCCCACGAACACGAGATGCCGTCCGTCCGGTGCCCAGCTCGGCGCTTCGTTGTTGCCTTCGGACGTGAGCTGACGCAGGACGCGCCCTCCCTCCTCGAGGTTGGCCACCAGAATGTGGTAGCGCCCCCTCCGATCGATCCGCCCGTGAAAGGCGACCAGATCTCCGTGGGGAGACCAGTCGGGCGCCGCGTAGAAGCCGCCGCTCCCGTACTCGTAGGGGGACAGCGTCTCGGCGGCTCCGCCCTCGGACGGCATCATCATGACCTGGGGCACGGCGTCGCCGAAACGCAGCGTGTTGAATGCCAGCCAACGCCCGTCCGGCGAATACGTCGGGCTGATGTCGTGCCAGGGTCCGCCGGAGAGAAAGGAAAGGCAGCACTCCTCCGCGAGGTTGTACGTGAAGACCCCGCTCTGGCTGCTGCTTCCGAGAACGGAGAACGCGATCGTCTTCCCGTCCGGGTGATAGGACGGCGTGATGTAGTCCCCCTCTCCCCTGAGCGGCGGAAGCATCCGCTCGCCGCCGCCGAAGCGGTCCACCTCGTAGATCCTCGGCACGCCGGACTTCCACGACGCGAAGGCGATACGCTGCCCGTCGGGCGACCAGGTGGGAGATTCGGTGAGGTGGTCGTAGCGGGTCAGCCGCTGGAGGTTCTCCCCGTCCGCATCGATGACGTAGATGTCCTTGTTGCCCGCGTCGTCGGTCATCGTGAAGGTGATCCGGGTCGCGGCCATCCCGGGGTCGCCCGTCGCCCAGGTCACGATCTCGTCCGAGGTGCGGTGGACCGCCATGCGGAAGTCTTCGTCGTCCGGATCCGGCAGCCTGAAACGCGCCTGCTCCCGTACTTCGCCGTACACGACATCGTGGAGCTGCACGAGGAGAACGAAGCCCTCGCCGGCCCCCTCGACCTCGCCCGTGACCAGCCAGACCGCGCCCAGCCGGTCCCAGAGCGCGTAGTCGACCTGCTCACCCACCAGCGCGGGGGGAAGCGAGTCGAGGACCTCGAACCGGTCCGAGTTGCGCAGATCACGACCGACGATGGCCTCCACCTGCGGCGCGAGCGACTCGCCTCCGAAGGAGCCCGTGAACGGCTGCACGGCCAGCGCCGGCAGGTACGTGCTCGAGTAGAAGAGGCCGAGCTCCACACCCGGGAGGTCCTCCTGCGCGGCGAGCGCTGCAGGCACAGCCTGCCCGATCGCCGCCACCGTCAGTGCCACGGCCACGCCGCGGCCCCATCGCATCCTACCGATCATCGAAACTCCCGCTGCTGACGAATGTCTGTGCTTCCCAACCGAGGGCGCCGCCTTCCGGCGACCCGTCCATCGGCGCGTTCACCGGGCTGAAGCGGAAACGGACCGGGAACCGGTCGTAGGGAAGGTCCTCGGGCAGCGGCCCGAAGCGTCCCTGCCCCGCGCATTCCACCGCCTCCATGGAGGTGAAGTCGAACGCCGCGCTTCCCGAGCGCGACACGAACTGGATGTCCCGTGCGTCCACGTTCCCTTCGCGGTCGATGTAGAACTGCACCGTCGTCGACCAGCTCCCGCCCTCGCGCCAGCGGAAGCAGCGACGGATCTGCCGGATGATGTTCTCGTAGTACTGCGGATAATCTCGGCGGAGGCCCTCGATCCGTACGTTGAGCGCCTCGCCCGAGACCTCGGGCTCCTCCTCGGGAGCTTCGGCCGCAGTGGCGAGTGCCGCCGCCTCGGCGACCTCGGCCGCGGCCTCCTCGGGCTCCTGCTCCACCTCCTCCGGGGGAGGCTCCGGCTCGGCCTCCTCGACCGGCACGATCTCCTCGGGCTCCGGCTCGGGCGGCGTCGGGTCGGGCCGCTCCACGACGATCTCCTCGGTCGCCGGTGTCGGCTCCTCCGACTGGACGGCCGGAGGCGGCGAGACGAGCTCGATCTCGTACGTGATGAAGGTGAGCTCCGGGGGCTCGTACATGGTGCTCGCCCACCCGAGGGCGAACAGGGACGCGTGAAAGGCGACCGAGAGCGCCATCGACCGGCGGTCGAACGGATCGAGGCGACGCCGCCGCACGCTACCGATCTCCGGTATACGGCTCCGCCACCACGGACCAGTCGACACCACTGCGCACGGCGATCGCCATCGTCTTGAGAACCGGGCCGTAGGGCGCCAGGGAGTCGGCGCGGATGAACACCCGCTCGACGGAGCCCGTGGAGAGGAGCTGCGGGAGTCCCGATTCGAGGTCCTCGATCGAGACGGGCGTCTCCTCCATGAAGATGGAGCCGTCCCTCATCACGGTGATGAAGAAGGGGGACTCCTGCGACGTGAGCGGCTGCACGTCGGCGCGCGGGATCGAGACCTCGATGCCTCCCTGGAGAATCGGCGCGGTGATGATGAAGATCACGAGCAGGGTGAAGGCCACGTCGACGAGGCTCGTGACGTTGATGTCGGCATTGATCGGCAGGTCGGACCGGCCATTCCCGCGTCTTCCGCGGCGTCCTCCGCTGCTCATCTACACCCGGCCTTCCCGCGCGAGCGTTCCGATGAACTCGCTGGAGAAGCCCTCGAGCTCACCGCTCACCAGGTTCAGCTTGCCGACGAAGTGGTTGTACGCGATCACCGCGGGGATCGCGACGGCGAGGCCCGCGACCGTCGTGATGAGGGCCTCGGCCACGCCCGGCGCGACCGCCATGATGTTGGACGAGCCGGACGAGGTGATCCCGAGAAAGGCGTTCATGACGCCGATGACCGTCCCCATGAGCCCCAGCAGGGGCGACACCGATCCGATCACGGCGAGCCATCCGAGTCCGTGCGCGAGCTCGTCGCGCTCCTCTGCTTCCTCTTTCTCCAGGACGAGGCGAAGCGCTTCGAGCTGGGTGAGCGACAGGCCCTGGGACGGCGGTGCGCCCTCGCGGAGGGCACCGGGCCTGAGCTCGGAGAAGAAGTTCACGCCCTGACGAAACACACGGCCATACGGCGAGTCGGGCAGAGAGAGGATCGCCTTGTAGGCATCTTCGAGGCGCTGCGCGCGCTCCATGCGCTCCAGAAACTCGTCCCCCTGGCGTCTCACCTCTCGGAACTGGCGGGCCTTCGCGAAGATCAGCCACCAGGAGAAGAGAGAGGCGATCGCGAGGATGCCCAGCACGATCTTGGTGGGGAGCGTCCCCCCGACCACCATCTCGAAGGGGGTGGTCGGAGGCTGCGACTGGAGCAGCAGGAGGTAGGTCGGGCTCATGCCGTGGACTCGGACTTCTGATTGGCAATGTACTCGTACGTCTGCCGCAATCCCTGTTCCAGGGTGAAGGCGGGAGCCCACCCGCGGGAGCGGATCAGACTCGCGTCGAGCGTGCTGTGACGAAGCTCCCCTGGACGCGCCGCCTCGTGGTTGCGCGTCGGCGCGGCACCGGCGATGCCCTCCAGCACCTCGGCCAGACGAAGGACGCTGGTGCCGACCCCGGTTCCGACGTTGAACGCCCTGGAATCGAGCCCCTCACCCTCTCCCATCTCGACCTCCGACGCGAGCATGTTGGCAGCGACCACGTCCTTTACGTACACGTAATCGCGTGTTTGTTCGCCGTCTCCGAAGATCGTGAGCGGCGTTCCGGCCAGAAGCCGGTTGCAGAAGATCGCGACGACGCCGGCCTCCCCGTGAGGATCCTGCCGCGGGCCGAACACGTTGGAGTACCGCAGCGCGACGTACTCCAGACCCCGGATCTTCCGGTAGTAGTTCAGATAGAACTCACCGCCGAGCTTGGTCACCCCGTACGGGGAGAGCGGGAGCTTCGGCGCCCCCTCGGGCGTCGGTACCTGTTCGGGCTCACCGTAGACGACGCCGCCGCTGCTCACGAACACCATGCGCCGCGTGCCGACCTCGACCGCAGCCTCGGTGAGGTTGAGGAGGCCCATCAGGTTGATCGAGGCGTCTTTGGCGGGATCGGCCACGGAGACCCGCACGTCGATCTGCGCCGCGTGGTGGTTGACCAGATCGAAGCGCACGTCGCGGAAGAGGTTCCGGACTTCGGAGTCCCGGATGTCCATTTCGACGAACTCGGCCCGGCTCGGAAGGTTGGACGTGCGCCCCGAAGAGAGGTCGTCGACGATCCATACTTCGTGCCCGGCGGCCAGATAGGCGTCGGCCACGTGGCTGCCGATGAAGCCCGCGCCTCCCGTGACGAGGACCCTGAGCTTGTTCTGCATATCGATGATGTGTTTGAAGTCGTAAGAGCTGGAGAGAGAGCTCGCTGCCCCGGACTCTACCGCGCGGGCAAGGCCCGAATGCCGGAGGCCGAGCGGGGAGAACTACGCCGAGAGTCCCCGGCGGCCGAAACCGACGGGGACTCCGGTGGAGGCGGTGCGGCGAGGAACACGCTCATCCTCGCCGGCCTCATCAGTTCATCTTCTTGGTGAGTCGCACCACGACGCCCTGACGGAAGACGTCGTCCCTCATGGACATCACACGGGCCGCGGCCGTGTTGGCCCTGAGGCCGATCACCTGGAGGGTGCCTTCCCGCGCCGTGGGGATCGCCTCCCCGAAGAGCGCGAACTCGTCGCCGATGGCGATTCCGTCGTCGCTCCCGAGGTCCAGGAAGGCCACGTGTCCGACGTCGGAGAGCACCTGCTCGCCCTCGAAGCCCATGATCATGGCCTCGGGACCGGCGGTGACATCCTGGGCCTCGTCGCCCACCTCGAGCGGGAAGCTCGGCAGCGGACCGACCCAGTCACCCGGCTGGATGCGCTCGTATTCCTTGATCACGATGGCGACGACCTCGCCGTCCCCGATCGTCGACACCTCGGCGATACCCGTGGGGATCACCACCTGCCCGACGTACTCGATGGTGCTGTCGATCCGGAAGAGCTGGAGCTTCTCGCCCACGCGGGCCGGCGTAGCCATCGAGATCCGAATCCGGTCGTACGAGCGGATCGTCGACGCGCGGGCGCCCCGCTCGGCGAATCCCGAGATCCACCCCGAGTGCTCCGGCTCACCCTCGAGCCCGATGAGCCAGGGGGCGGAGTACACGCGATCCGGTGACACCGCCAGGTAGCTCCGCTCTGCCGCCGCGATGATCTGCGAGCGCCACTCCTCCTCCGCCTCGGAGTAGAAGATGGTGCGCGACTCGTCCGTCACCGGACGGGCCTGCCGGAGTCCGAACGGAACCAGGTCCTGGGGCACCCCCTGCGCCGGCTCCGCGGGCGCAGCCGGCTGCGGACCCGCCGCCGCGACCGCGTCCGGGGCTTCGGCGGGAAGCCCGGGAATCACCAGGACTTCGGCCGGATAGATCAGATTCGGATCTTCGACGACGTCCCGGTTGGCGTTCCAGATGACACGCCACTGGAAGGGATTGGAGTAGTAGCGCTGAGCCAGATCCCAGAGTGTGTCGTCCCGGACGACCTCATGGGTACCCACGGGCTCCTGCGCCTGGGCAAAACTCGGAAGAATCAGCAGGGCGACCACGGCCGCGGCCGAGCGAACCATGTGGGCTCCTTCGGCAAGTAGGACAGGGCGTTTCGCCCATTGGACTGTCACCGAAGATACGGGCGACGACCTCGGGCGGTCAACGCATTTTTTCGAATTGACTTCATATGTTTACGCCCGGAGCTCTCCCGCGAGCGAAACATACCGCCCGTGCCCGATCACGACATGATCGAGGACCGGGATGCCGAGAGCGCGGCCGGCTTCGGCGAGTTGCCGCGTCACGGCCCGGTCCTCCGCGGAGGGAGTCGGATCGCCGGATGGGTGATTGTGAACGAGGATCACGCCGGCCGCCGCCTCGCCCACGGCGACACGGAACACTTCCCGGGGATGGATCAGAGAGGCGTCGAGGATGCCGCGGGTCACGAGGACCTCCCGCACCACCCGGTGCCGCGTGTTGAGGAGGAGGGCGTGAAACTCCTCCTGGCGCACGTCCCTCAGGCGGGGGCCCATCCGGTGAAAGACGTCGGCCGGCCCCCGGATCGGAGAATCCCACGGCTCCGCTTCCGCCGCGGCCCGCCGCCCGAGCTCGAACGCCGCGACCAGCCGGGACGCCGTGGCCCGCCCCACGCCGGGCAGATCCTCCAGGCGCGCTACGTCGGAGGACGCGAGCGCGGCCAGGGACGGGACCCCGGCCGCCACGTCCCTCGCGACGCCTGCCGCGGACGCGTGTCCGCTCCCGCTCCCGATCACGAGCGCGAGCAGCTCCTCACGCGAGAGGTTCCCGGGACCGACCCGTCGAAGTCGCTCGCGCGGGCGCTCCTGGACGTCGCGTGGGCTCTCCCGATTCATGGGAGACGATCACTGTGGGGCGTCGCCCTCGCGATGGTCCGATGGGACGTCGAGCTCCGCGCGCAGGACGAGCGCGTCCTCGCGCGGCCGCTCGTAGTAGTTCGCACGGCGCCCCACCTCCTCGAAACCGAAGCGTCCGTACAGCTCGAGCGCGGACCGATTCGACGCGCGCACTTCGAGGAACACCCGGTGGACTCCGCGTCTCCCCCCTACGTCGAGCACGTGGCGGAGCAGGTGCGTCCCGAGCCCCGCCCCGCGCTCCTCGGGGGCGATCGCGATGTTGGCGAGCTCCCCCTGGTCGAGCACGCACCACAGGACCGCGTACCCGACCACCCGCTCGTCCGGCGGCGCCGTCATCACGATGAGCTCGACGCCCTCGCGCTCCATGAGGCCCGCGAACGTCTCGGCCTGCCACGGGGTCGTGAACGCCTCGCGCTCGATCTCCACCACCGCGTCGATGTCCTTCAACTCCAGCGTGCGGATCCCAAACCCCGGGGGGAGGCTCACGCCTTCCAGAGTCGCTCGGCGCTGGACGCCCGAACGTAGAGGGGTTCCCACGAGCCGAGATCCGAAACGGGATCGGAGGCGACACGCCCGAAGTAATCGACCAGGCCGTCCGCCAGGGTCCTCGTCTCGGGAGGCTCGGCGACGCTGAAGCCCGCCCCCTCGATCGCGGCGCGGTGCTTGACCGCGCCGTCTCCCGTGAACACGGCGCCCGGCGGGACCTCCCCGGCGAGGACGTCTCTCAGCTCGCCGGCATGGGGTGCCACGAGCTCCTCCACGTGATCGCTCCCCACGCCCCAGCACCCGCCGTAGACGCGGTCCGCGCGGGCGTCGAAGAGGGCGTACCGGATCGATTCGCGCTCCAGCGCGAAGGCCGCTGCGGCCAGGCTCGAGACGGCGCGCACCGGCACGGCCAGCGCCCGGCCCATACCCTTCGCCGTCGCCGCGGCCACCCTGACCCCCGTGAAGGACCCGGGTCCCTCACCCACCAGAATGCCGCCGATCTCCTCCCGATCGACGCCCGCGTCATCGAGAACCTCGTCGATCGTCGGGATCAGCATGGACGCGTGCTGGTTCTGCCGAGCCATCACCGCGCGCGAGAGAACGTCCGCGCCGTGCGCCACGGCCACGGAGCCGAACGGGCCGGAGGTATCGAAGGCGACCAGCAGCTCAGCCACGCGACACGAGCGACAGGGGGAACGCCGGAAGCTCGGGCGGCGAGCCCACCCGGTGCACCTCGACGTCGCGGAGCGTGGGCGCGCCCTCGGGAATCGAGAGCTCGATGACCCAGTGATCGGGCGGCATCAGGTCGCCCGCGCGCTCCGGCCATTCGACGAGTACGATCTCCCCACGCTCTCCGAGCTGGGTCCAGCCGAGCTCCCAGAGCTCGTCCGGGCTCTCCAGGCGGTAGAGGTCGAGGTGCACCACCGCAGTCCCCGCACCCGTCTCGTAACGCAGGAGCAGGTTGTACGACGGCGACGGCATCGTGCCCGTCACCCCCGCACCGGCCCCCACCGCGCGCGCGAGCACGGACTTGCCCGCGCCCAGCGGGCCGCGCAGGGCGATCACGACCGGCCTGTCGATCGTCTCGCCGATGCGCCTGCCCCATCGAACGAGTTCCTGTTCGTCCAGCCTCACCGTGGTGCCTGCAGAAGTGGCCGTGGTCCCCGACTCGGCGGCCCGGGCGGGCGTCGAGGCGGAGCCTGAAAGGAGGCTGGAATATAACCCCGGCCGCCGCGGGCCCCAGGAAGGGCCGCGCGCCGCAACCGCGGCCCCCGCCGGGTCAGACTCAAGACCGGTAGAGGCGCTCCCGGTCGATGATCTCCTCCACGTCGGGGTGCACCATCCCGGTGATCGATCGACCGAGGGCGACTCTGGCCCGAACCTCCGTCGAGGAGACGTCCACGCGACCGACCCGCACGGGGACCACGCCCGGCTCTTCGTCCACCCCGGCCCCACTCCGATCCATCACCGCGATCGTCGCGAGCGACCGGATGCGGGCGGGCTCCCTCCACTCCTCGAATGCCCGGTACTGGTCGATCCCGATGATCAGGTACAGCTCGGCGTCGGGCCCGAAGCGTGCCCGGAGCTCGGAGAGCGTGTCGACCGCGTACGACGGAGGTGCCCGATCCAGCTCGCAGTCGTCCACGACGAAGCGCGGATCGCCCTGCACCGCGGCGCGCACCATCTCGAGCCGGACCTCGTCGGGTGAGAGCCGCTGCTCCGGCTTGAGCGGCGATCGACGCGCGGGGATCCAGAGCACCCGGTCCAGAGAGAGCGCGTCGGCCACGTCGGCCGCGACCGAGACGTGCCCCGTGTGCGGAGGGTCGAAGGTCCCGCCGAACACCCCGATGCGCACGCGCGTCACCGGATCGGCGTCAGCGCCCCTCGTCATCGGTGCGGACTTCCGACGCGGCTTCGGAGTCGGGATACTCCAGGAGCAGGCGATCTCGGGCCTCGTCGGCCAGATCGTCGTACCCGATCGCCTGGTTCGACTGGTACAGCCCGAGCAGGGCCTGCGGCGCGTACGGGGACTCCGGGTACAGATTGACCACGAACTCGTAGTACTTGATCGCCGAGTCGTACATGCGGCGGCGGAAGTAGAAATCCGCGTTCATGTAGTCCTTCTCGGCCAGCGTGAGCCGCAGCTCGTTGGAGATGATCGCGGCCTCGGCAGCCTGCTGCCGGCCGGCGAAGTCGACCACCACGTTGCGGCAGGAGCTCATGGCCTCCTGTGTGTACGCCTGATCCCGCTGAGGCTTGGGCGCCAGCCCGGCCAGCGACTTGCAGATGCCCAGCGCGGCGTCGGCCGACCGCTCGTGCCCCGCGTAGCGATCCAGGAAACGACGGTATTCGGCCCGTGCCGTCAGGTAGTCACCCCGGTCGTAGTAGACGTCGCCCAGCATGAGCCGAGCCTCGGGGATGCGATCCCAGTCTCCGTGCGCCACCAGCAGTCGATCCAGGGCCTCGATCGCGTTGCCGTGATCACCCGACTCGAACTCGTTCGTCGCGACCTGGAAGAGCTGGTTCGCCTCCATTCCCTGATAGCGGGCCGCGCCACCACCGCAGGCGGCCGTACCCGAGACGGTCGCGAGCAGAAGCGCGGAAAAGACGGAGCGTGAGGTCGAGCTTGGCATCGAAGGTGACTACACTGCGCGGCGCGGGCGGTTTCGACAAGCTTGGAGGCGACCCCCTTCGGGGATCAGCGCAACAAGTTAACGACAACGGCCCTCGCGCAGGTGCTCGAGCCCGCGACCGAAGCGGATCTCGTCGAAGCGGTCCTGGGCGCGGTCGATCCACGACCCCGCCTGGTCCGCGTACCGGACTTGGGCATACGCCTCCATCGCGAGGTCGCATTCGCCCATGTCCGAGAGGATCTCCCCCTTCTCGAACCAGGCCTGGGCCTGGATGTTGAGCGGCTGACCGACGTCGATCGTGCGTTGCACCAGCTGCAGCGCCTGTTCCATCGCCTGGTCCGGATCCCCCACCCCGCTGGCGCCGCGCTCGCGGACCTCCCGGGCCAGGTTGAAGGCACACGTTCCGATGTACCAGTCGACCTCGCCGCGCTCCCACGGGCGCACCATCTCCCGGAACCTCTCGAAGAAGACCAGCGCGTCCTTGCAGTCGCCGATCTCGTCGTAGGCCACCCCGACCTCGAACACGATCTCGGGGGCCGAGTCAGCCGCCTCCGCCATCGCGATCTGATAGAACGGGAGGGCGCGCCCGTACTGGCCGTTCTCGAAGTAGTGGCGAGCCAGCGGCAGGGACATGTCACCCACGCCGAGGCCCGGCCGGAGGCGGAGGGCGGTCTCGACGGCGGTGGCCATGGCGAACTGATCGTCCGCCGCCCTCGCTTCCTGTGCGAGCCGCATCAGATCGGAGACCGCCTGGTCCGTGAGGCCCGGGTCCCGAGCCGCCGCGTCCACGTAGTACGAACCCGCATCGTCCACGCGCGCCATCTGCACGTACGTGTGGGCGACACGCGCGGTCACCACGGGGTCGTCCGCTCCCTGCCGGATCGCGAGCCGATACTCGGCCAGCGCTTCCTCGTAGTTGCCCAGCGCGAACGCCTCGTCCCCGCGCCGCACGGCGCTCACCTCGGTGTCCCGGGACGAGCAGCCGACCACGGCCCCGCACAGGGCCAGGATCGATGTCAGGCGTCTCGCGTTCATGAGCAATTCGTTGGGGCAAGGATCGGGCCGCACCGGGCCCGAAGCGTCACACCGACCCGGCTTCGCCGTCCAGCGACGTCTCGACCGACGCCAGATAAGCGCGCGCCCGCATGTCGCGCGGATCGTCCGCGAGACAGCGCTTCCATTCCTGGACGGCCCGCTCGTCGTCGCCGAGACGGTGCAGCACGACGCCGAGGCGCACCCGCGCGCCGACGAAGGAGGGGCGGGACTCGAGAATCAGGTCGAGCTCGTCCTTCGCCTGCTCCAGCTCGCCCAGCTCGATCAGCGTCTCCGCGAACTTGGTCCGGATGTCCATGAAGCGGGGGCGGATCTCCAGCGCGGCCCGATAGTGCTCGATCGCGTCGGTCGGGTGGTTCGCGACGAGATACAGGTCACCCAGTTGGGCGTGCGTCACCGCGAGACGGTTGCCGACCTCAGACGGGAACGCGGGCGAGTCCTGCGTGTCCAGCTCCCCCGCCCTGCTGAAGGCGACCTGCGCCTCCTCGTGCCGGCCGAGGTCGTTGAGGATGATGCCCCGGTTGAGGTGGGCCTCGGCGTAATGGGGGTTGTGCTCGAGCGCGGCGTCGAAGTGCACGAGCGCCTCGTCGAGCCGCCCGAGCATCGCCAGGCACAGTCCCGCCTTGTTCTGCACGTCCGCGAACTGGGGGTGGTCGGCCAGGACCGCTCGGAACGTCTCGAGCGCGGACTCGAAGTCGTCCCGCTCCCAGGCGCTGATGCCCCGAGCCACGATCTGGCGGGCATGCTTGTGGTCGGTCTCCATGTCGAAAGCTTGGCGCATGCCGAGTCGTCGGTAAAGGGCCACGGGCGCCGGCGGCGCCGACCTCCGGAACGAGGTGCTACCGAACCACGCCCAGGTCGCGCAGGCGCACCATGAGCTCCGAGACCACGTCGTCGACGTCGCGCCCGACCGTCTCGAGACGGATCTCGGGGTTCTCGGGCGCCTCGTACGGGCTGCTGACCCCCGTCATGTGCGCGATCTCCCCCTTCCGAGCCCGGGCGTACAGGCCCTTCACGTCGCGGCGCTCGCACTCCTCCAGGGGCGTGTCCACGAAGACCTCGACGAAGCGCCCCTCCGGCACCAGGCCCCGCGCCCGCTCCCGGTCGGCCCGGAAGGGCGACACGAAGGTGCACAGCACGATCGAGCCCGAGCGGAAGAAGAGGGCCGACAGCTCGCCGATCCTCCGGATGTTCTCGGTCCGGTCGTCCGGCGAGAAGCCCAGGTCTCCGTTGATGCCGTGGCGGACCTGATCGCCGTCGAGCAGCATCGTCTGCGCCCCTCCGTCGAACAGCTTCCGCTCGAGCGCGCGCGCGATCGAGCTCTTGCCCGACCCGGAGAGCCCGGTGAACCAGATGACGGCCGCCTTGTGGCCGGTGCGCGACTCGCGGACCGGGAGGTCGATGTTCCAGGCCTCCCAGACCACGTCCGGCGAGACCGGGCGCAGCTCTTCGTCGGTCTTCTCTTCCGGAAGGTCCTCGACCGTCCGTACCGCTCCGCGGATCATGCCCGCGGCGACCGTGTTGTTCGTGTGGGGATCGATCAGGATGAACGAGCCCGTCTCGCGATTCAGCTGATACCGGTCGAAGAAGATCGGCTGGGCGGTCGTGATGTGGACCCGGCCGATGTCGTTGAGCTCGAACTGCTTCACCTCGTCCCGGTGCAGCGTATCGACGTCGATGCGGTACACGATCCGGTTGATGAAGGCCTTCGTCTCCCGGGTCGTCTGCCGGAGCCAGTACTGCGTGTTCGGCTCCATCGGCTGCTCCGACGTCCAGCAGATCGTCGCGTCGATCTCGGTGTCCGCCGTCGGCAGGTTCAGCGGGCGCACGATCATGTCGCCCCGGCTGATGTCCAGCTCGTCGGTCGTGGCGATCGCCACGGAATCCCCGGCGATCCCCTCGTCGACGGCCCCCTCGAACGTGTCGACCGACGCCACCGTCGTGGACTTTCTCGACGGCAGCACGAGGATCTCCTCGCCCGGCCGAATGGAGCCCGACGAAATGCGCCCCGCGTATCCGCGGTAGTCCTGGTCCGGCCGGAGCACGTACTGCACCGGGAAGCGGAAGTCCACCAGGTTGCGGTGCGCGCCCACGTTCACGTGCTCGAGGTGGTGCAGCAGCGTCGAGCCGTTGTACCAGGGCATGTTCTCGGACGGCTCGACCACGTTGTCGCCGAGCAGCGCCGAGATCGGAATGAAGCTCAAGTCGTCGACGCCGAGCTTCTCCGCGAACGACGTGTACTCCGCGGCGATCTCCTCGTAGCGCTCCTCGGACCAGTCGACGAGGTCCATCTTGTTGATCGCGACGAGGATGTGCGGGATGCCCAGCAGCGACGACAGGAAGCCGTGGCGCTTGGACTGGGTGAGCACCCCGTTGCGGGCGTCGATCAGGATGATCGCCAGCTCGGCGGTCGACGCGCCCGTCACCATGTTGCGCGTGTACTGGATGTGCCCGGGTGTGTCGGCGATGATGAACTTCCGCCGCGGCGTCGCGAAGTACCGGTACGCGACGTCGATGGTGATGTTCTGCTCCCGCTCGGCCCGAAGACCGTCCGTGAGCAGCGCGAGGTTCACGTACCCTTCACCCCGTCGCGTCGACGCGTCCTCCACGGCTTCGAGCTGGTCCTCGAAGATCGACTTCGTGTCGTAGAGCAGCCGCCCGATCAGGGTCGACTTTCCGTCGTCGACGGATCCGGCCGTCGAAAAGCGCAGCAGGTCCATCAGAAGTACCCCTGCTTCTTGCGGTCTTCCATGGCTGCTTCACTTCGCTTGTCGTCGGAGCGGCCGCCCCGTTCCGTCTGCCGGGCCGCCGCGACCTCCGCGATGATGTCTTCGAGCGACGCGGCGGCGGACTCCGTGGCTCCTGTGCACGTCGCGTCGCCGATCGTGCGGAATCGGATCGTCCGCTCCTCCCACGCCTCGCCCGCCAGGAGCCGGTTGAACTCCGACTGTGCGAGGAGCACACCGTCGCGCTCCACCACGTTGCGCCGGTGCGAGAAGTACAGCGACGGCATCTCGATGCCCTCGCCGGCGATGTATTGCCACACGTCCATCTCGGTCCAGTTGGAAAGGGGGAACGCGCGGAAGTGCTCGCCGGGGTTCCGCCTTCCGTTGAAGAGGTTCCAGAGCTCGGGGCGCTGGTTCTTGGGATCCCACTGGCCGAAGCGGTCGCGGTGCGAGAAGAAGCGTTCCTTCGCGCGCGCCTTCTCCTCGTCGCGTCGGCCGCCCCCGAGCGCCACGTCCGCCTTGAGCTCGGCGAGCGTGTCGAGGAGGGTGACCGTCTGCAGCCCGTTGCGGCTCGGGTTCGGGCCCTCCTCTTCCTTCACGCGGCCGGCGTCGATCGAGTCCTGCACGTACCCGACGTGCAGCTTGGCACCGGTCTCCTCGACGAGCCGATCCCGGAACTCGAGCGTCTCCGGGAAGTTGTGCCCGGTGTCGATATGCACGAGCAGGAAGGGGAAACGGGCCGGCCAGAAGGCCTTTCGGGCCAGATGCACCATCAGGATGGAGTCCTTGCCACCCGAGAAGAGCAGGACGGGGCGCTCGAACTGCGCCGCGACCTCCCGCATCACGAAGATGGACTCGGACTCCAGGTGACGGAGGTGTGAGTGCTCCTGGGTCATCCTGAGCGTGTCAGCAGTCTGTCGGTTCGTGGGTCAGGGGATCGTGCGAGCCTTGGCGTCGTGTCGCTCCAGCTCGGCACGAAAATACGGGAGGGTCTTGCGAATCCCCTCCCGCAGGTCGACCCGAGGCTCCCAGCCGAGCAACCGCCTCGCCGCCGTGATGTCGGGCTGGCGCACCTTGGGGTCGTCGGCCGGAAGCGGAAGCGTCTCGAGGCTCGATGCGCTCCCGGTCTCCTCCAGGATAACATCGGCGAGCTCGCGAATGGTGAATTCTTTTGGGTTGCCGATGTTCACCGGTTCGGCGTGGTCCGAATGGAAGAGCCGGTAGATCCCGTCGACCTCGTCCTCCACGTAGCAGAACGAGCGCGTCTGGCTTCCGTCTCCGTAGATCGAGATCGGATCACCTCGCAGCGCCTGGACGATGAAATTCGACACGACGCGGCCGTCCCCGGGACGCATGCGCGGTCCGTAGGTGTTGAAGATCCGTACGATGCGCGTCTGGACCCCGTGATAGCGGTGGTACGCCATCGTCATCGCCTCGGCGAAGCGCTTCGCCTCGTCGTAGACGCCCCGGACGCCGATCGGGTTCACGTGACCCCAGTACGACTCCGGCTGCGGGTGCACCTGGGGATCGCCGTACACCTCGGAGGTCGAGGCAAGGAGGTACCGGGCCCCCTTCGCCATCGCGAGGCCGAGCGTGTTGTGCGTCCCGAGGCTCCCCACCTTGAGCGTCTGGATCGGCAGCTCCAGGTAGTCCACCGGGCTGGCCGGCGACGCGAAATGAAGCACCCCGTCGATGTCTTCC
>Ga0209536_100000293_pt1 | contig 79295 bp, 71 predicted proteins | sample DeeMarSeWOR28_12_FD_187461 | JGI IMG/M metagenome (GOLD analysis project Ga0209536, IMG submission 187461) | Marine sediment microbial communities from White Oak River estuary, North Carolina - WOR-2-8_12 (SPAdes) (version 2) | ecosystem: Environmental > Aquatic > Marine > Intertidal zone >...
TTTCCGCTCCAGTGAGATGATAGCCGGCGCTGTGCGCCGGGTAGCAGCTCAATGGTGTCAGTTCGCGGGCGATAGCGTGGCGCGCAGCGCCGCGCTATCAATTACTGTTGGGAATTAATTCTCGATAACCCATTATACGGGAATTAATTCGCTTATAATAAATAAAACGAGAATCAACGAACCAACCCACGGTTGTTTTTGAGTTATTTTCAACCTATGCGCCATTGGTTGCTGATTGCCCTCACTGCTCCATTGAAAGGCATTGCTGTCCAACCTACTGTATTTTTAAAGTTTTAATATGGGCATTGCGGCAACCTATCGCCACCGCAATTTGTGAATTCAGATATCAACCCGGAGAAACTCTAAGGGAAAAATTAGTATTTTTTAAGGGTTGAAAAAAGTATCTCTCTCCCCTTACGTATAATGGCAGGATTACGTTGGCTGCGGAGCAACCGGATTGAAATAACACCGATATTTTACGGAAATTACTGAAAAAAAGCAATATGAGCTACCTGTCACCGCCGCCCAGAAAACTGCTCGATCAGGTCAGAGACCGCCTGCGTACCAAACACTATTCCTACCATACGGAAAAGTCCTACCTGCAGTGGATCAGGCGGTTTATCCTATTTCATGGCAAGCGTCATCCCAAAAAGATGGCGGAAAAAGAGATCGAAGCCTTCCTGACAGACCTTGCCGTCCGGCGGAAAGTGGCCGCCACTACCCAGAATCAGGCCTTTAGCGCCATCTTGTTTCTTTACCGGGAAGTACTGGGAATCGAACTTGTCGGCGGCATCGAGGCGGTCAGGGCCAAGCGGCCCCGGCGTCTGCCGACGGTGTTGTTCCGGCCGGAGGTGGAGGCGGTTCTTCGCGGTGTCAGCGGGGTTTCCGGGCTGGCCTGCCGGCTGCTCTATGGAGCCGGACTGCGGGCCAATGAGTGCCTGCGGCTGCGGGTCAAGGACCTGGATTTCCATCTCAATCAGATCCTGGTGCGCGACGGTAAAGGCGGTCGGGATCGCATCACTGTTTTTCCGGAAAAGGTGAAGGTCGATCTGTCCAACCACCTGCGGCGAGTGCGGATGCTGCACAAAGACGATCTTGCAAATGGTTACGGCGAGGTCAACCTTCCCTTTTCTTTGGGGAGAAAATATCCGGGTGCCGGCCGGCACTGGGGCGGGCAGTATGTATTTCCGTCGCAAAGCCTGTGCCGCGACCCGCGCACGGGGAAAACTTTACGCTATCACATCCACCCGTCCACCTTGCGCAAAGCGATTAAAAAAGCCTCCAGGCTCACCGGCATCCTCAAACCGGTGGGCTGTCACACTTTCCGGCACAGCTTTGCCACCCACCTTCTGGAAGACGGCTACGACATCCGAACCGTGCAAGAACTGCTGGGCCACAAAGATGTCAGCACCACGATGATCTACACTCATGTGCTGGCAAGCGGCAGCCGCGGGGTGGTCAGCCCGCTGGATGGTTTTTCCAGCTAGGCCCGGCTGGCGGGGGATATCGCACTGGACAGCCGCTTTGCCGAAATCCGGGTTCCCTGGATCAAGTGACAATGCCTGCATGGCTGTTGTTCGGCTTCGGCCGATCGGCCGGCAGATCCGGGCCTGACGCCGTGCAGACTTACGGCTTGAACGGCCGCAGTTTTGACCGTATAATGGTCGCCAGGGCTTCGAACCAAAAAAGAGAGGAACCGATGATCGAAAAAGTCATCATCATGGGAGCGGCCGGAAGGGATTTTCACAACTTCAATGTCTACTTCAAGGACAATCCCCGCTACAGCGTGGTCGGATTCACCGCCACCCAGATACCGGACATCGAAGGGCGCCAGTATCCGCCGGAGCTGGCCGGAAAGATGTACCCGGGGGGCATCCGGATCTATCCCGAGGAGCAGCTGGCCGAGCTGATCAGAAAGCACCGGGTGGACCTGGTGGCCTTTTCCTACAGCGACGTAACGCATGCGGACGTGATGCACAAGGCGTCTGTGTGCATGGCCGAGGGGGCGGATTTTACGCTGATCGGCGCCACGTATACCATGCTGCGGTCCAAAAAGCCGGTGATCGCCGTGTGCGCGGTGCGCACCGGCTGCGGCAAGTCGCAGACCACCCGCAAGGTTTGCGAAATCATGAAGGAGCGGGGCAAGCGCGTGGTGGCGGTGCGCCACCCTATGCCCTACGGGGATTTGCGGCTGCAGGAGGTGCAGCGCTTTTCCGACTACGACGACTTTGCGGCCAACCGCTGCACCATCGAAGAGCGCGAGGAGTACGAGCCGCTGGTGGACCAGGGCATCATCGTCTATGCGGGCATCGACTACGGCAAGATCCTGAAGGCGGCCGAAGCCGAGGCGGACGTGATCGTCTGGGACGGGGGCAACAACGATACACCCTTTTATGTTCCCGACGTGCACATCGTGCTGTTCGACCCGCACCGCGCAGGCCACGAGAGGCTCTACTACCCTGGAGAGACCAACATGCTGATGGCCGATGTGGCCGTGGTCAACAAGGTCGACACCGCTCCGCCGGAAAAAGTGGAGCAGGTGCTGCAAAACATCCGCAGGTTCGCGGTCAAGGCCACCGCCGTGCTGGCCGAGTCGTCGGTACTGGTGAGCCAGCCGGAGTTGATCACCGGCAAACGGGTGCTGGTGGTCGAAGACGGCCCGACGCTCACCCACGGTGATATGCCGTTCGGGGCCGGCATTATCGCAGCCGGCCAGCACCGGGCCGGCGAGATCGTCGACCCGCGCCCGTATGCAACAGGCAGCATCATCGCCACGTACGCCCAGTACCCGCACATCGGCCGGGTGCTGCCGGCCATGGGCTACAGCGCCCGTCAGATAAGCGACCTGGAGCAGACCATCGCCAATGCGGACTGTGACCTGGTGCTGTTTGCCACACCGATCCACCTGCCGCGGATTTTAAAGATCGACAAACCGACGTTGCGGGTGCGATACGAGTACAGGGATCACGGACAGCCCACCCTGGAGGCGGTGCTGGCCGAGAAACTGGATAGCAGGTAAACCACCTTGCAGGACGCTGCGAGGAAGCTGTTCGACGTTGGAGACAATGGTGATGGCGCCAGATAAAAAAGAAGTTCTGCTGGTGGCGCTGGGCGGCAACGCCCTGATCCAAAAGGGTCAGGAGGGCACGGTGGAGCAGCAGTTTGAGAACCTGGCCGTGCCGGTCGGCCAGATCGCACGCCTATCCCGGCGCTACCGGATCATCATCACCCACGGCAACGGACCCCAGGTGGGCAATTTGCTGCTGCAGCAGGAAAGCTGCGAGCTGGTGCCCCGGCTGCCGCTGGAAATCCTGGTGGCCCAGACCCAGGGGCAGATCGGCTACATGATCGAGTCGAGCCTCGACAGCCAGCTGATGGAGCTGGGCATTCTCGCCAAGCCTCTGGTGAGCCTGATCAGCTATGTGGTGGTGGATGAAAACGATCCGTCCTTTGCCAATCCCACCAAACCCATCGGCCCGGTATACAGCGAAGAGGAAGCCGCACGTCTGCCGTATCCGACCCTCAAGACGCCCAAGGGGTTCCGGCGGGTTGTGGTCTCGCCGCGGCCGGTGACCATCGTGGAAAAGCGCGAAATCCGCAAGCTCATCGAAAAGGATTTTATCGTCATCTGCTGCGGCGGCGGCGGGATACCGGTGATTCGGGAGGGTCGCTCTTTCTGCGGGGTAGATGCGGTGATCGACAAGGACCTGGCCAGCGCCCGGCTGGCCGAAGAGGTAGGGGTCGATATTTTTCTGATCGCCACCGACGTGAAGGGCGTTGCGCTGCACTACGGAACGCCGCAGGAAGTTTTTCTGGAAAAGCTGTCGGCCGCCGAAGCCCGCCGGCACCTGGAGGCGGGGCACTTTCCGGCCGGCTCCATGGGACCGAAGATCGAAGCAGCCGTGCAGTTTGCCGAAGCCCGCCACAGGAGGTCGATCATCTGCTCCATCGCAGAGATCGCTGCGGCGGTGGACGGCAGAGCCGGCACGCAGTTCGGTTAACCGCACGGCCGCAAACCGGGTATTGCCCTTGGCCCCGCAGCCGGCCAGATCTTCCTTTTTTCTCTACCGGTCGGGCAGACGCCCTGCGGCCATCTGGTGAGCAGTTATCTTTTGCGCAGGCCGCGTTCGACGGTGACGACAAAATCCTGGACGTTGGTGAGAATCGAACGGGCGGTCAGCGATCCGCGGTCGGAAAGCTTGCTGACCGCAAATTCGGACATGTCCACCGTGTAAAAGTAGACCGGTCGGATCAGGTCGTCGTCGATGACCTTGTATGACGGGGTCATGTTGCCGGTGGCGATGGCGTGCAGCTGGGTTGCCAGGCTGATGACGGTGGTGGCCTGACGCGCAAGCGTGCGCATCTCGTCCTGGGCGCGGTAGACATCGGCGATCACCCCCGGCATGGGCCCGTCGTCGCGGATGGAGCCGGCCAGCACGAAGGGCAGGCCCTTGCGGATGACCGCCCGCATTACGCCGTCTTTGACCAAATCTTCGTCTATGGCTTTTTCGATGGAACCGACCCCGCGGATGCGGTTGAGAGCGTCCAGGTGCATATAGTGGCCCAGCGACAGCGTGCGCTTGGCGTAAAGCTCCTGGCCAAGGGCGGTTCCGGAAATTGCGCCCTCCAGGTCGTGAGTGGCCAGGGCATTGCCGGCCAGCAGGCCGTGCACATAGCCCGCATCGATTAAGGCGGCAAAGGCCTTGCGCGAATCGTAATCGAAGACCACCGCCGGACCGAGCACCCAGAGGATAAAACCGTTGCCGCGCTCGTACTCCAGCAGGTCGTAGAGTTCGTCATAGTCGATGGAAAAGGACGTCTCGCGGGTCAGGTGGGAGCGAAAAGCAAACTTTTCGGCTACGTGGGCGGCAAAATCGAATGCCGTGGTGTGAACGTAAATGCCGTCTTCGCCATTTTCCCTCCGGCCGCAGGCCACCATGTCGCCGACCTGCAGGTTGCGAAACTCCACCACTTTCAGCTCGTCTTCTTGCGTGCGCACCACCACGCAGTCCATGCGCGATTCTTTCAGCAGGCGCCACCTGCCGGCAGTAAGCTGGAAATATTCGGGATAAATCGAGGTGCCGTGGTATCCGTCCGGGGCCACCCCGGCCCGGGTAACCGCCTTGAATTCGACGGCAGGGGCATCGGTGAACTGCGGTTGACTGAAATCCGGCGACCGGTAGGCAGGCAAAACGAAAGGCATCCGTGCACCTCCATGCTCGGGGGGTTGCGGTTTCAACCTGTTGCCGAAGGGCCAAAGACGGGATACGGCATCTCCAAGCTTAATTTTGATGTAAGATTCCGTCAAGGTAAATATGATTCGAGCCTAATCCTCGGGCCGTTGCAGCGGCAACCGGCTTCTTTCGGAAACACCCGGGGATGGCCGGGGGCGGCCTCGGGCAGCCGATCCGAAGAGCGGCTTGACAGCGCCTTTGCGACATGCGCTAGATACCTCCAGCCCGCTTGTTTCGAGCATATCATTGAGGCGGGCTGAGAAACACAGAACCAAATGCGGAAGCATACCGAATCGGAGGGCTTGACCATGATAGCGCTGGAAGACATTCGAAGAGCGGCGGAGTCGATCAAGAAAACCGCCATCGTCACCCCTTTGATCTTCTCACCGGCGCTCAGCCGCATGTTCGGCGGCAACATCTACTTGAAACTGGAGAACCTGCAGACCACCGGTTCGTTTAAAATCCGCGGCGCCACCCACAAGCTGGCAACGTGTCGCGACCAGATCGGCCCGGAAGGGGTGGTGGCGGCCTCGGCCGGAAACCACGCCCAGGGCGTCGCCCTGGCGGCGCGTGAAGCCGGCCTGCCGGCCACCATCGTGATGCCGGAATGGGTGTCGATCAGCAAGCAGGAGGCAACCCGGTCCTACGGCGGTGAGGTGGTCATCTACGGGCAAAGCGTGGCCGAAAGTCTTGCCAAAGCAGAAGCGCTGTCCGCCGAAGGCAAGACCTTCATCCACCCGTTTGACGATGCCGATATCATCACCGGTCAGGCGACCGCGGGGCTGGAGATTTTCAACCAGCTGCCCGACCCGGATCTGATCGTGGTTCCGGTGGGCGGCGGCGGCCTGATCGCCGGCATCGCTTCGGTCGCCTCGGCCATGCGTCCCGACACGCAGATCACCGGCGTGCAGTCTTCGGCCTGCCCGTCCGCCTACGAGTCGGTGTTCAGGGGGCAGATCACCCCGGTGGAGGGCCGGTCGTCGATTGCCGACGGTATCAGCGTCAAGCAGGTCGGCCAGCTGACGTTCGATATCATCCAGAAATGCGTCGAGGAGCTGACGCTGGTGGAAGAAGAGGAGATCGCCGCAGCCATACTGCTGCTGCTGGAGCGCAAGAAGATCCTGGCCGAGGGAGCCGGTGCCGCACCGCTAGCCGGAGTGCTCAACGGATCGGTGAAGGTGCCCCGGCAGGGCAAAACCGTTCTGGTGATCAGCGGCGGAAATGTCGACAGCCCGCTGCTGGGCCGGATCATCCGCCAGGGGCTGATCAAAAACGGCCGGGTCATGCGGCTTCGGGTCCGCATGGCCGACATCCCGGGATCGCTGGCCAAGCTCCTGGCGCTGGTCGCCCGGCTGAAGGCCAACGTGCTTCACATCTACCATGACCGCAGCGTCCGCGACGTGCCGATCTACGTCACCCACGTGGAGCTGGAGCTGGAAACCCGGGGGCCGGCCCATGTGAAGGAAATCGAAGAAGCCCTCAGCGACGCCGGATACGAGTTCCAGCCTCATTGAGCCCCCCCTCTTTGCGCAGCCGTCTCCCGGCAGGGGGAGCACCCCACTTGCCCGTCAGCCCTGGCTTTTTTTCCGCCTGGCCAGCGCCAGGGCGGCTCTCACCCCTTTTTCGCGGATGACCTTGAGTTTCAGGCGGGTTTCGGTGAGCCGAAAAAACCGCCGGCCGTATTTTTTCAGCAGGTCGCCCTCGATCTCGAAGCCAAGGCCCGGCCGGTCGAAGGGCTGCAGCCGGCCGTTGCCGTCCGGCAGGATCGGGGCGATGATGCCTTCCCGCACCTCCGGCAGCCAGGAGGGCTCTTCCAGGGGGTACTCCAGCGGCATGGTGTTGTCCGGATCAGACAGCACCATGTTCCAGTTGATGTAAAACCCGATTCCGTTGGTCCAGGTATGCGGTGAGAACAGGCGCTGTCGCTGCCGGCAGGCGTCGATCACTTTTTTCACCTGGGCGATGCCTCCCGCAAACACCGCATCCGGCTGATAGATGTCGAAGCAGTCCTTTTCCAGCATGATCTTGATCTCATCCCATCCGTAGTTGAGCTCGGCCCCGGAAATCTTCACCCGGGCGTGCTGCTTCAAAGCGGCGTTGCCGTCGTAGTCCCGGCTATCCAGGGGCTCCTCCAGCCACTCGATCCGGTTGTCGTGGCAGGCATCGGCAAAGGTCTCGGCCCGCTGCAAGTCCCAGGCCGGCAGGCGATCGACGATGGAGACCAGCCAGCCCTGGTTGGCATCCACCCCCAGGTCCATCTCGTCTCCGATCCCCTTGCGGATTTCTTCGATCAGCCGCACGTCCTGCTCGAGGGTCGGGTTTTTTACCCGCAGTTTGGCAGTTTTGAACCCGCGCAGGCGCATGGCCTGCAGCTGCTCCACCCGCTGGGCCGGCGGGTGCATCTCTCCGGTTGACACGTAGAGGTCGATCGGCCGCCGTTTTCCTCCCAGAAGCTGGTAAACCGGCTTACCCTCTTTTTTCCCCAGGATGTCCCAGCAGGCCGGTTCGATCCAGAAGTTGCGCCACCCCAGATAGCCGGCCTGTTTGAGCAGGCTCTGGACGCGGTCGATGTCGGTGGGATCGGTGCCGATCAGGTACCCGCCCAGCAGGTCGCCGAGGCCCTGGCGTTCCCGGCCCATGGCGATGCCGGCCGAATAGCCCTCGATGCCCTCATCGGTCACCAGCTTTATCAGGGTGAAACGGTTGTGGGTCTGGGGATAGCCGGGTATCCAGGTGGGCCAGAAGGTTTTTTTCAGCGGAACGGAAACGTGGTACAGCTCGATGGCGGTGATCTTCATTGCCTTTCTCCTTTCCGCCGCAGCGGCTGAATTTCGCCTGTCCCGGTCTGCACGGGCGCAGCGGGCCGGGTGTCGGCAAGGCCGGTCGGCCCTATCTCATATCGGCCAGCCGGAGCACCGTTTCGATCTCTTCGCGAATCGAAGTGCTCGGCAGCAGACCCTCGGCGCCGTCCAGATCCTTGAGCAGGCTGTCGAAAGCTTTTTTGAAAAGGCCTTTTCCCGAACCGAACCGCACGACCACCTGCAGCAGCACGAAAGAAAGCAGCCACACCAGGGCGATGCTCACCGAGGCATGCAGAAAATAGCCGGACGGCAGCACGCGGTTGAGCAAAAAGCCCTCCACGCTCCGGTAGCCGAACAGGGTCATCAGCGCCAGGGTGGGCAGGTTGAACAGCAGCTGCAGAAGAAAGCCGGAAAGCGCTGCCGCCCGCCGGTCCATGACGGTCTCCAGGGCCGAGCGCCAGCTCGACGACAGCCGCCGGGCGAACGGGCCCTGCTCCGGAACGACGGTCGAGAAGCTGCGCACCGCGGGCAGAAATCCGGCGGCGGTCAGCCGGTCGGAAATCTGCGGCCACTTTTGCTGCACCGCCAGGCGGTACTTGAGCAGCGCCGGCTGCCAGTCGCCGCCGACGACCGCCTCTTCGACGGCGGCACGGGTCTTGCGGCGCCGCAGCAGCGAGGAAACCAGCCCCCACAACTGCAAGGCCGGGTTGCCGAAGCGCAGGACGGCCAGCGCGCCGGCGCCGGCCATCAAGAACCGGGCCCACAGACCCACCAGCCAGCCCACCGGCCCCCACCAGCGCCCGGCCAGATTCTGGTAAAACATCGCCTGCATCCCGGTGCGCAGCTCTCCCAAAGAGGCCTGCATCGCCTGCATGGCCGCCAGCCGGGCGCCGGCCTCCATCTGTTCGATCTCGGAACGCACCGCCTGCAGCTGCACCTTTACTTCCTGCGCGCGGCTGTCTGCAGAAGTGCGCACCAGACCGGCCAGGTGTTCGGCCCTCTCGATGCGCGCATCGACCAGCCGCCCGCTTTGATCCAGGTTGTCGAGTATGGCTGCTCGCAGCTTCGGGAAATCGTCGATTTCGTGCAGCGGCTGCTCGTCGGGCGGCCAGCTTGGATCGGACAGGTGGCCGCGGGCGCTGATGCACAGCACCGCCCGCACCGGAGACTGCCAGGATCGCTGCAGGTGATGCTGCAGATCGGGCAGGATGTGCTGCCTGAGCTCGTCGGCGGGGAGGCGATCGCAGCGGTTGAGCGCCACGTAGAGCAGGCTGCCCGGGTAGTGGTCGACAAACGGTTTCAGGTATGCGATCGCATCCCGGCGCTTGGGGTTTTCGCCGTTCAGCACGCAGATCAGCACGTCGGAAGCTCGAATCGTTTTTTCCAGCAACGGCCGGTACTGCGCGCTTTCGGTGCTGTCCATGTCCGGCGAATCCACCAGCACGATGTGCTGCAGGCCGCTGCCTTTCGAGTGCAGCCGAATCGTCACCTGCCCGGGGTCGACTTCGCCGAGCAATTCGTCGACATCGGTTTTCTGGCGGCAGAAAACCACGATCTGCCGGGTGGTGGGCCGATCGATGCCGGTGGGCGAGAGCTCGTCGCTGCCGGCCAGCGCGTTGAGCAGGGTCGACTTGCCCGACCCGGTGGGGCCGACGATGGTGACGATCAGCTTGCGGTCCAGGCGCTGTTCGAGTCGATCGATCATCTCCAGCGCCGCCCGGCACTCGGCCTGCAGCGGGATCGATGGTGCCCAGTTCGGGGCGCTGGCAGCCATCGATTCAACACCTTCAATCGTCTGCCTGCAGGCGGCCAGCCTGCCCCGGGCCATGAGTCGGTATTGTTCGGTCTGCATGAGTTGGCGTTCCTTTTGCTGCATGGTGATGTTGTCGGCATAGCCGCCGCCGGCCGTCAGCTTCGATCCACGGCCTGCAACGCCATCAGGGTCGTTTCCACCGCTTCGATCTCCCGGTCGGCCGAAGCGCAGAGCTGCTGCAGCATCTCCAGCAGCCGGCCGGCGATCTGTTCTTCGAACAGGGCCGCAACGATGGCCGCCCGGCTTTCGAACCATCGCGAAACCACCGGGGCCAGCATGTCGGACAGGTTCCGGCGCGTGTTTTCATCCATTCCGGCGGTTGCGGGAATCGACACCAGCGCCCACAAGTCGTGCATGCCGAAAAGCCCGTGCAGTTTGGCATATATCCCGCTGCCGCCCACCGGGTCACCGGTGGTCAGCACGTAGGCGATGCCCAGTGTGGCCGGCAGGATGCTCAGGGAGGCGAAGAGCGATTCGCGGGTTTTCTGGGTGAAGCTCATCTGCCGGCGAAATTCGGTAACCAGCTCCGCCAGCTCCCGGTTCAACTGCTGATCGCCGGAAAAGTTCAGTATGTTTTCCGCGGCAGCCGCAATCCGACCGGCTGCGGGCTGCCAGTCGCTGTCCTCCAGCTGACGGCGACCGGCGGCGCTCGCCGGTGGTGCGCCCACGTGCATTGCGATGCTGCCGGGATGCGAGCCGGCCTGGCGGAAGGGCAACCGGCTGCCGCCCGGTGCCAGCTCGGAGCGGATGCGATCCAGCAGTGCAACCAGTTTCCCGCCGTTTTCGTCCTGGCCGGTGGTCTCGGCAACCAGCTCGTCAGCCAGGATGCGGCTGCGCAGCTCCCCGGCGGACTGGAGAAGATCGGACGTCAGTACCTCCAGTGGATCGATCGGTTTGCCCGGCCGGGCGCCGGGCTTTGCATCGCCGGCGATGCTTTCTGCCAGCGAGAGAATCATGCGGGCCGGCTTGCCGATCACAGCGCCGATGCCTCTGAAAATGCGCAGATACGCCGGTGAGGTCTCCAGCCAGATCCGGTCAATCCGGCGCATGATCTTCTCCAGCGGCAGGCTGGTCAGGGACTGCCGGACGGCATAACTCAGGCAAAGCCGCAGCGCGCCTTCGTACAGGGTGAGAGAATCCTTTTCGACTCGCGCCGCTTCTGCTACCTGTCGCACATAGCGCAGGAAAGCCGCCAGGGTGCTCTGGATCTGTTTTTCCCGGATCCGGCGCGGATCGAGTTGCCCCAGCAGCTCGGCAATCGGCGGATCGCCGGTTCGCACCGGCCGAAGCCGCATCGGCTGCCGGCCGGATGCAACCGCGTCGCTGACATCGGTCCGGTAAAAGCCGAGCAGGTACGCCTGGCCCTTTTCACCGTAGAGATTGGCCGCCGTGGTGTGCAAGTGCTCCAGCACCTGCCCATCGGTCAACGTCCGGGAGCAGTTGTACACCAGGATACAGCGGCGCATCCCCGTCTCGGTTAGAATCGAACGCATGAAACGGGTGTTGTCCAGGTTGTTGTAGGTGGCATTGGTGACGATGTAGATCAACACGTTGCAGGATTCAAGCACCTCGCGTGCGATGTGACGATTGATGTACCGGTCGCTGGAGCCGGTGTCAAAGTCCGGGGTGTCCATCAGCACCTGCTCCGGCGGCACCGAACGGTGGGCGGCGTAAAGCGGCGGTCCCGGCTCCTCCAGCTGGTCTGGAGCCGCAAGCGGCTCCGGCATCCGGCCGAAAGGTTCGAACAGGTTGCGCACCATGTTTTCGTCGTCGAACACCGACGGGCGGGCGGCGGCCAGCACGCGGCGGGTGCTGCCGGCGTCGCCGCGCACCGGTGAAAGTTCGACTCCCAGAAAAGAATTGAAGAAGGTCGATTTTCCCGAGTTGGCACCACCGCAAACGGCCACCATCAGCGGCAAGGAGGGGTTAAGCAGCGGCAGAAGCCTGGCATCCAGGTTTTTCCAGTGCCCGCCGGCAGCCTGTTCGGAGATCTGCAAAAGCGCAATGAGGCGCGGCACGGCTTCACGCAGTTTCAGCAGCTCGGCTTTGCAGTTGTCGAAATCTTTCATCTTCCAAACACCAGTCCACTTGATTCATCGGGTTTTTTCAACCTGGCCGCATCCCGATCCCCCGGCGGGGGCGAATTAAACAACCTCTTTGCGCTTCAGGGAACGGATTTTCTCCTCCGAGTAGCCCAGCTCCGAGAGCACCGCGTCGGTGTCCTGCCCGAACCCCGGCGGCCGTTTGCGGACAGAGCCCGGGGTGCTGCCGAGCTTGACGGCGATGCCGGGCGCATACCCACCGCCGGCCGGATCGTCTGCGGCATCTGCGATCATCTGCCGCTGGCGGAAGTGCGGATCCTTTACGACTTCTTCGACCGTCCGCACGGCTGCCCAGCAGGCGTCCACTTTTTTCAAACGGTCTTCCCACTGCGCCAGGGATTTTTCCCGAAAGATCCGCCGCAGCGCATCGATGATTTCGTTGCGGCGTCGGTCGTCGTACTGCAGGTCGATGTATTCGGTCAACTGCAGACATTCGCACAATTGCTTCCAGAACCGGCGCTCCACGGCCCCGATGCTGATGTGCCGGCCGTCGGCGGTTTCATAGATATTGTAACAGCCGTAGCGGTGCGACAACATCGCGTCGCCCCGCTGCGGGAAGCTGCCGTCGCGCTGGCGCAGAAAGAAAGGGATCGCCAGAAATCCGAGCATCCCGTCGGTCATGGAGATGTCAACGTGCTGGCCGCGGCCGGTTTTCTCCCGGGCCAGCAGCGCCAGCAGGATCCCGGCCACGGCCTGTTGGCTGCCGCCGGCGATATCGGCCATTTGAATCCCGGGAATGCACGGCGACCGGCCCGCTTCTCCGATCAAATCCAGCACACCGCAGTGGGCCAGGTAGTTGACATCATGGCCGGCACGGTCGCGCAGCGGACCGCTCTGCCCGTATCCGGTGATCGAACAGCAGACAATGCGCGGATTGATCCTGCTGAGCGTGTTGTAATCCACCTCAAGCCGCTGCACCACACCGGGTCGAAACCCTTCGATCACCACATCGGCAGCCTGCACCAGCCGGTAAAAGATCTTTCGGCCCTCGTCGGACTTCAGGTTCAAGGTCATATGCTGCTTGTTGCGCATAACAGCTGAGATGAAAAACGCGTCGGTTTGAAACCGCCTGTCTTCGACGGCAATGACCCGGGCGCCGTGATCGGCAAGGACCATCGAGCAGTAAGGACCGGGAAGCAGCCGGGAGAGATCGATAACCGTGATGCCGGATAACGCTCCTGGATTGTCCATAGGTGAAGATCCTTTCTTTTTCCGACTGCCGCGAATCAAGCAATCGCCGCCACCGTTGACGAAATGCCGCCCGATCCCCCGTTTCGGACGAACCCGCACCGGGCTGCATTGATACGGGCGGATCGGGTCAATGGGAAGGGATGATGAACACAACCGCTGCAGGGCGGCTCTCGGAATTGATCTTCGCAGTGGTTGAACCCGGACTATAAGAGACTACCGCATCCGTGTCAAACATCCCGGCGACCGGCAGCTGCCACCAGTGGGTCTTTGCGGCGGCCGGCCGGCAATCCATACGGGTGTGTTCCGCGCATCGGTTTCGCCGCGAAAAGCCGCGGGCAACACTGCCGGAAAAATGGTTTATTCGGCACTGCAAATGGTTTATGGTGTCGCCTTGACGTCTTTCCGCCCTGGTTTCTTTACGGTTCGCACGCAAAACGAGCATCGGGATGCAATGAAGTCATCCGCCGAAACATCGTCTGCAACGCCACAGTCTTCGTCCGGCATCGCCTGTGCCGTCGGCGCCTACCTGATCTGGGGGCTGGGTCCGATTTATTTCAAGGCGCTGCAGGCAGTTCCGGCTTTTGAAATCCTCACCCACCGCATGGTCTGGTCATTTTTCTTTTTGCTGCCGATCGTGGTGGTCATGGGCCGCTGGCCGGAGTTCAAAGGCGTGGTCACCAACCGTCGGACCATGCTGATCCTGCTGGGAACAACGATTTTGGTCTCCAGCAACTGGTTCGTCTACATCTGGGCAATCAACAGCGGGAAAATCCTGCAGACCAGCCTGGGGTACTACATCACCCCGTTGATCAACGTGCTGCTGGGCATGGTATTGCTGCGCGAACGCCTGCGCCCGGCACAGGCGGTGGCGGTGTGCCTGGCGGCGGTCGGCGTGATCTACGTGACGGTGGAGGTGGGTTTTTTGCCCTGGATTGCCCTGTTTCTGGCGTTTTCTTTCGGGTTCTACGGGCTGATTCGGAAAGTGGCGCCGGTAAACGCCCTGGTGGGGTTGACCGTCGAGACCCTGCTGCTCTCCATACCGGCAACCGGCTACCTGGTCTATCTGCACATTACCGGCAGCGGCGCATTTTTGCAGGGCGACTTGCGGGTCGATGTCCTGCTGGTGTGCGCCGCGCTGGTCACCGCACTGCCGCTGCTGCTGTTTACAACCGGAGCGCGCAAGATCCTGTTCATCACCATCGGTATCCTGCAGTACATCGCCCCGAGCTGCACCTTCCTGCTGGCGCTGTTTATTTACGACGAACCCTTCCGCCGCGCCCAGCTGCTCACCTTCGCCCTCATATGGCTGGCCCTGGCGATTTTCACGGTCGACATGGTGGTACACCACCGGCGCTAGGGCAGGCCGGCTTCTTAGGTCCGAGCCTGCGGGCCTCCGGCGGGTCTACTTTGTCCGGTAGATCTCCGGGCGGCGGTTCGGCAGGAAGTAGCGCATGCGGTGCTCGCGGACGTGGTTGAGCGCTGCGGCCTTCAAATCGACCACCAGCAACCCTTCTGCCGCGTCGGCTGCACGGGCGATAATCTCTCCGGACGGCCCGACCACCACGGCCAGGCCCGGAAACTGCAGCCCCATGCGGTTGCTGCCGGTCTGGTTGCAGGCGGCCACAAAAAGACCGTTGTCGAAGGCCCTTGCGGTCAGATGCCGGGACCAGGAGTTGAACTTGTCGTCGGGGGTGCCCCGGGGGGAAGCATGCGGCATGAAGATCAGGTCGGCACCCTCCAGGGCCATGCGGGTGGAAAGCTCCGGGAAGTGGGCATCGTAGCAGAGCTGGATGCCGAATCGGATTCCGTATGCGCTAAACAGGGGAACGTCGCTGCCGGCGGTGAAGACGCCGCGCTCCGGGGGGGCGATGTGCAGTTTGCGATAGGAGCCGGCCAGCCCCTCTGGCGTGACCACCAGGTGGCCGGCATATACGCGGCCGGCATCATCCTTTTCCGCCAGGCCTGCCAGAATGACCACCTTCTCCCGGCCGGCGAGTTGCTGCAGGCGGTCGGCGGCAGGTCCCGGCACGCATTCGGCCGTATCTGCCGCCATGGACCGGGTAGTATAACCGCTGATGCAAAGTTCCGGGAAACAAAGGATTTGTACCCCCTGCCTGCCGGCCTCTGCGGTCCAGTGGTCAACCCGCTCCAGGTTTTCCCGGTTGCGACCCACCGGGCAGTTCATCACTGCCAGGGCGATGCGAACGTTTTTCATAGCCGTTGAGCTGTGCTCTCGTTCTTGGTTTGAAGTGTATCAGTGAATTCAAAGTTGGATTTCCACTTATTGATGAGGAATTGTTTCGATGGGCAAGGCCGCACAAGGGTTTTTGCCGAGGCGTACTTGTCGTGCGTCGCAGGCGCAAAACCCGCTAAACAGTCGAAAACGCAGCCCATCGGGAAAAGGGCCATCAAGAAGTGGGAATCAGACTTCGAATTTGGCTTTGATCTTAAACACCTTCGTGGCCGGCAGGTTCAGTATCTCCGTTACGCCGGTGTCTTCGGAGATCTGTTTCAGGTTCGCCTCGATCTCCTCCATGCTCGGGGCGATAAAGGTAAACCAGATGTTGAAGTCATGGTCCCGCTGATAGTTGTGGGTCACGCCGCGATACCGGTTGACGGTTTCGGCAAATTGATCGATCTTTTCCTGCGGGACCCGGGCCGCACAGAGCGTGCTGACGAAGCCGACTTTTTCCGGCACGAAATTACCGCCGATCCTTCGGATAATGTCGTTTTTTTTCATGCGGGATATGCGCTCGATGACCTCGTCTTCGGTCAAGCCGATCTCTTCTGCAATGGCCCGGTATGGCCGGGCGGTGATGGGAAATCTCGATTGGATCCGATTCAAGATCAAGCGGTCGGTGTCGTCCAGCTTCATAGGCCGTGCTCCCGGGTCGTTGTCATACGATAAACTTCTGCTCGCTCAGTCGCAGGTGGAGTTTGCGGGTCCGCGGCCCGTCGAATTCACAGAAAAAAATGCCCTGCCACGTGCCCAGCACCAGCCGGCCTTTTTCCACCGCGATGATCTCGGAAGCCCCCACCAGCGACGACTTGATGTGGGCCGGCGAATTGCCCTCCAGATGCCGGTATGCGGCCTTCCAGGGGACGATGTCGTTGAGCACCATCAATATGTCGGCCCTGACACTCGGATCGGCACTCTCGTTGATGGTGACAGCCGCGGTGGTGTGGGGAACGTAGAGCATGCACCAGCCCTCGCGCATACCCGATGCGCTGACAGCCTGTTCCACCTCCGAGGTGACGTCAACAAACTGGGTTGTGGAATGGGTCTTAACGGTGAGTATCATCGGTTCACCCCCCAAGGGCGCTGCAATTGTCGTGAACCCACAAAAAAAAGCCCTGCCGTCAAGGGCAGGGCCTTTTTGCCGAAATCGTTACAAGCGCCAGCGTCTGTGCAGTCTTACACGCAGCCAGTCGGTTTGGGAAGACCGGCCATCTTGCAGGCTCCCTTACCCGGTCCGGACGGGAACAGTTCATAGATGTGTTTCAGTTTGAACCCAGTGACTTTGGAAAGAACGCGGACCATCGGAGCAATCCCGTTTTTCTCGTAGTATTCCTGGAGAACCTGGATTACTTTGGTGTGCTCTTCGGTCAGCTCATCGATGCCTTCCTGCTGTTTGACCCACTGAACCCACTCTTCGCACCAGTTGTCGTACGAATCGATGAACCCGTCCTCGTCAACCGTAAACGTCTTCCCCATGAAATCAACACTTGGCATACAGAAACCCTCCTTTACAATATATTATCCCTACGGCTTATGCCGACGTAACGCCTATCCGCCCATTGGACCACTCGAAGTTGCTCTTTTAACGTATTGCCTGCATGATGTCAATATGAAAAATCGATTTTCGAAACCCGGTCGCAACGGTCGCAAAAACGCGTCAATACTCGCGTGGCGTGTGGTTCAGCTGGGCCAGAGTGAACACCGGTCCGTCCTTGCAAACCAGTTCCTTGCCGATGTTGCAACGGCCGCACATGCCGATGCCGCACTTCATACGGTTTTCAAGGGACATGATGATCTGATCGTGGGGATATCCCAAGGTTTCGAGTACCGGCAGCGTAAATTTGATCATGATCGGCGGCCCGCAGACAATCGCGTAAGTGTCTTTATCCGCGGCCGGTGCCTTCTGCTCGGTGATGGTGGGCACAAAGCCCGTGTTGTACTTCCAGTCGGGGTCGTCGGTACCGTCCACGGTGATGTGCATGTGGATATCATCGCGCTGTTCCCAGTCATACAGTTCGTCGCGATACAGAAGCAGGCCGGGATTGCGAGCACCGTAAATGACATGTATATCTTTGAATTTCGGCCGGTTGGCAGGATCCAGCATGTACACGATGGACGATCGCAAGGTGGTAAAGGCGAATCCGCCCCCGATGATGACGATGTTTTTGCCTTCCAGTAGATCCCAGGGATAGCAGTTGCCCAGGGGGCCTCGAATTCCCATCAGGTCACCGGCGGTCATGTTGTGCAGGTAGGAAGTGACCTTGCCCACCCTGAACACCGTGAACATGACAAAGCCTTTTTCGGTCGGTGAGGAAGCGATCCCGATGGGAATCTCTCCCAGCCCGGTGACGGAAAGCTCTGCAAATTGACCGGCGCGATAAGAAAACTTCTCCTCGTCCTCGGGATTTTCGAAAACGAACCGAAAGGTTTTCAGGCTCTTGTCCTCTGTTGCGTCCGTCACCTCGTCGATGCGAACCGGATAGGGTTCATATGGATTCTGCAACGTTACCCTCCGTTTACTTTTGGTTATACGGCGCATGCGTCCGGATCCGGACCGTAGCGGTTCATCAGTTCGCAAACCCTGCGAATGTCGATATTTACGGGACAGGACCGCACGCACCGGCCGCAGCCGACACACATGATCCCGTCGTCGTATTTGTCGAGAAAATATTTGAGCTTGTGCATGAAGCGCTGCCGCGCGCGCATGGTTTTGGTGCCCCGGGGGTTGTGACCGGACCCGTGCAGGCTGAAAAGCGGATACATGCAGCTGTCCCAGTTTTTATAGCGCACGCCGGTTTTTCCTTTGCTTTCATCCTGGATGTCGAAGCACCAGCAGGTGGGGCACACATAGGTGCAGGTGCCGCAGTTGATGCAGGAAAAGGCTACGTCGTCCCAGAAATCGGCTTTGTAAAGATCCAGGATCGATTTGCGTGCAATCTTATCGAAGGAAACCGAGGAGACGATCAGCGCCTCGGCCGCTTTCTTTTTCTTCTCGATCTGCTGCGCCGCTGCTTTTGCGTCGGCAGCACGCTGCCAACCGGCGGCCTTCATGTAGGCTGCGCCCTTGTCGGTCAAGACCTTGGCCAGGTAGTGACCGGCCATGTCCACCAGCAGCACGTCCAGGCCCTTTTCGGAGAAAGGCCCACTGCCGGTGCTGGTGCTGAAATCGGTGCTTGAGGGGGCATCCACCGCCAGGCCGACAAAGGTACAGGCCTCATAGGCATCGCACCAGTAAGGGTCGCGGTAGTCGGGTGTGTCGAAGTTTTTCTTGAGCATCAGGATCGCGGCGGCATCGTAAGGCCGGATGCCGATCACCGCGCGCGGGGAATAGTCTGCAGCCGGCCGCTTGAGCCGGTTGCAGTCCGGGCTGTTTTTGTCGGTGGTGTAGCGAAACATCACCTCGGTTTGCGGATAGACCACCGATTTGGCCGACAGCACCGTATCGGCGGCGCCCATATCCGGATGCTCTTTGTCGGCGAGTTCGTAAAAGCCGGCCAGGTCCTCGCCCGCCCGTTTCACCGGACCGACGAGACGATAAGTTTTGCGCGATCGATCCAGCCCCTTGTTCCAGTCTTTTTTATCGATCTTGATCATTTCCATGTCGAAAACCTTCGATATTATTTGATGAAATCATCCGGATCTTCAGGCCGGTAGGTGTCCAGCGGCGGCCGGACGTCCGGCGACAGGCCGGCCTCCCAGCCGAAGCTCTCGAAGCAGTCCTTTTCCAGCTTCTTTGTGAATACCCGCATGTTGATCCCCACCGGGCAGGCCCGCTCGCAGGCCCCGCAGTCCGTGCAGCGACCCGCGCAATGATAGGCGCGCAGGAAATGAAAGGTCCGCACGTCCACGGGGTTCTGGCTCTTGCCCACCCACTGGGGCCGGGCTTCGTCCACAAAGCAGGTGGGGCAGTAGCAAAGCGGACAGGCATTGCGGCAGGCGTAGCAGCGAATGCAGGGGGCCAGCAGCTTCTCGAAGGCATCCCAGCGCTGCTGCGGATCCATCGCCTCGATCTCCCTGACGTCCGCATACCGGTCCACGCCCTGCTGCTCGTCGACCGGATCGGCTGCCATCTCGTCGAAGATCACCGGGTTGCGGTGGGTGCAAACGCTGCAGTTCTGTTGCAGCAGCTCGGATTTTTCGAAGCTCTTCTCGAAATCGGCCCCGCGGACGGTCACCAGACCGTCGGATTCGACCACCTCCCGAACCTCTCCGTCGAACATGGCGTTGACCTTGCGCCGGTCGATCATGCCCTGGCAGGGCACCCCGATGATGAACAGCTGATCGCGCCCGATCTTGTTCTCGATGATGTGGGTGGCAATGTTGCGCGAATCACAGCCTTTGGCGACAATGCCGATCTTTTCCGTGCGGTTGGCCAGGTAGTTGGCCAGGTTGATGCCGCAGTTCGAATCCCACACCAGCTGGTCGGCCTCGTCCGGGCTGTTGATGAAACACGGTTCGTTCATCATCGGCACGGTCCCCTTGCGGAAGCCGATCACCAGTTCCACCCGGCAATCTGTGAGCAGCGCCCGGGCGATCTCCTTGATCCTGTCAGTATATGCCAGCATGTCAGGCTACCTTTATCTCTTTTTTCACGAACCGGTCGTTCGGTCCCAGTTTCTTGATGGTCTCGGAGACCTCGTTGACCACTTTTACGAACTTGGTCGACTCCGCCGAAGAGACCCAGGAGAACTGCAGGCGGCCGGGTTCGATCCCCATGTGTTCCATCAGGTTTTGAAACAGGTTGAACTTTCTACGGGCGTAGTAATTACCTTCCAGGTAATGGCATTCGCCGGGATGTCACCCGGACACCCAGACGCCGTCCGCCCCTTCGCGCAGTGCGGCCAGAAAGAACTTGGGGCTCATACGGCCCGTGCAGGGGATGCGGATCACCCGGATGGTCGCCGGGTACTCCATCCGGCCCACCCCTGCCAGGTCGGCGGCACCGTAGCTGCACCAGTTGCACAAAAACGCGACGATTTTCGGTTCCCAATCCGACATTGCGGTCATCTCCTTGATCTGCGCGCCACCGGGTTCGGAATGTCCGCATCCCGATCCCTATGTACGGCTGTGTGGTGGTTTCGTTAGGCGGTTTATCTGCAATCCTCGCTGCGCCGGTTCCGGTTTCGGCACCGCAGGTGCCCGTCTTATCCGGCCTCTTCGCTGATGGTGTAGATCTGGGCAAAGATCTGGTCGTTGTCAAATCCTTTCAGGTGAATGGCCCCGGACCGGCAGGAAGCCACGCACAGGCCGCAGCCCTTGCACAGCACCGGATTGATTTCCGCTTTGCCGGCAAACGGCCCGCCTTCGGTAAACGAGGGCGCCGAATAGGGGCATATGGAAACGCAAACTCCGCAGCTGCTGCAGTCGATTTGACTGGTGGCTGCGATGTTGCCACTGGTGTAGATCTTCTCTCTGCCCAGCAGCGTCACCGCGCGCGATACGGCGGCCTGCGCCTGGGCGATCGATTCGTCGATCGGCTTCGGGTAGTGGGCCAGCCCGCACAAAAACACACCGTCGGTGGCAAACTCCGAGGGCCCCAGTTTGGCATGGCGTTCGACAAAAAAGCCGTCTTCGTTGAGCGGCACTTTGAAAAAATTGGCCAGCCGGTCGTCCCGGTTGGGAATCACCGCGGTGGCCAGGCAGAGCAAGTCCGCCTCCAGGCCGATGGGGCGGCCGATGACGTGGTCCACAACCTGCACCTCGATCCGGCCGTTGTTGAGCGAAACCTGCGGCTTGTTCTCCAGCTGGTATCGGATGAAGATAACCCCGGCCTGCCGGGCCTCCCGGTAGAGCAGTTCACGCTCACCGTAAGTGCGCACATCCCGGTACAGGACAAAGACGTTCATGTCGGGGTTCAGCTTTTTCAGCGCCAGGGCATTGTCCACCGAGTGGGTGCAGCAAACCCGCGAGCAGTACATCCGCTCTGGCTCCCGGGAGCCGACACACTGAATGAAGACGGCCGTCTGGGCCTCTTTGAGGGCCGGATCCTTTGCCATCAATCGCTGATCCAGCTCGAGGCTGGTGACGATGCGCGGATCTTCTCCATAGTGATATTCACTGGGCTGCAGCGGTTTTGCTCCGGTGGCCATGATGGCCACCCCGTGCTCGAGAGCCTGCTCTTTGCCGTTGGATGCCAGCATGGTTTTGAAATTGCCCACGAAACCCTCCACAGCGGCGATGGTGGTGTTCAGGTGTACGTGGACCCGGTCGTCTTTTTCGATCTCACCGGCCAGAGCGGCCACCTTGGTCTGTATGTCTTCGCCCTTGGCGGTGCGGTAAAGCTGAAGGGCCTGGCCGCCCAGGCGACCCTCGCGCTCGATGATGTGGGTTTCGTATCCCTGCCGGGCCAGGCTGCGCGCGGCAGCCATGCCGGCCACCCCGCCGCCCACCACCATGGCGGTCTGGTTGATCTGCAGTTCGGCTTCGGCCAGCGGTTCCATCAGCGCCGCCTTGTATACCGACATTCGAACCAGGTCCTTGGCCTTTTCGGTGGCCAGGTCGGGATTGTTTTTGTGCACCCAGGAGTTCTGGTTGCGGATGTTGGCCATCTCGAACAGGTACTTGTTCAGCCCGGCGCTGGTGAGTGTCTCCTGGAAAAGCGGTTCGTGGGTCTTGGGCGTGCAGGCAGCCACGACCACCCGGTTGAGGTTCTTTTCCTTGATGATCTTGGCCATTTCCTCCTGGGTGTCCTGGCTGCACGAGTACAGGTTGTCGGTGGCAAACTCGACGTAGGGCAGGCCGGCGGCATGCTCGGCCACGGCCATCACGTCGACGACACCGGCAATGTTGACGCCGCAGCGGCAGACGAAAACCCCGATCCGCGGCCGGTCGCCCACAACGTTGGCCTGGGGGATCTTTTCCGGCTCCAGGGTGAGCGTGTTGCGCGCTTGCGCCAGGTCTTCTCCGGCGGCCGAGGCAGCGGCGCTGGCCTCGATCACCGCCTGGGGGATGTCCTTGGGGCCTTGAAAGGCGCCGCAGGCGTAAATGCCCTCCCGGGAGGTCGCCACCGGGGCAAAAGAGGAAGTAGCGCAGAAGTTGCCCGACGTGAGCTTGATGCCCAGCCGGTCGGCCAGTTCCACCACCTGCGGGTCGGTCTCCATGCCCACCGACAGCACCACCATGTCGAACTGTTCGACAATGCTCTCCCCCTGCTCGCTGACATACCGCAGTTCCAGGTCGTCGGTGTCGCCCACCGGATCGATGGTGTGCACCCGGCTGCGGATGAACCGCACACCGGACTTGTTGCGGGCACTTTCGTAAAAGCGTTCGAATTCCTTACCGGGCGTGCGCATGTCCATGTAAAACACGGCGCAGTCCAAATCGTCGCCGATGTGCTCCTTGGCGATGACCGCCTCTTTTATGGCATACATGCAGCACACCGAAGAGCAGTGCGGGTTGTCGCATTTGTTGAGATCACGGGAGCCGATGCACTGCAGCCAGGCGATTTTCTTGGGCTCGCGCTTGTCTTTAGAGATGCGCGTCACGTGGCCTTCGGTGGGACCGGAGGCGGACAGCATGCGCTCGAACTCCACAGAGGTCAGTACGTTCGGCAGTTGGCTGTAGTTGTACTGGTCGAATCGAGCGGGATCGAAGGGCCGGTATCCGGGAGCCAGAACGATGGAGCCGACGGTAAGGGAGTAGGTCTCCGGCTTCTGGTCGAAATCGACCGCTCCGACAGGGCAGATCTTTTTACAGGCGCCGCACTTTTTCTTTTGAACGTAAATGCAGCTGTCGCCGTCGATACAATATTTCAGGGGAACCGCCTGGGCGTATTCGACGTAGGCGGACCTGCGCTTGCTGAGCCCGGCGTTATACGTATCGACGATTTTCTTGGGGCATTTTTCCGCACAGGCACCGCAGCCGATACACAGGGATTCATCGATGTAACGGGGCTGGCGGATGACCTCGACGGTAAAATTGCCGACTTTCCCCTTGATTTGTTGAATTTCGCTGAGGGTTCTCAGCTCGATGTTCAGATGCCGGCCGACCTCGACCAGTTTGGGGGAAATGATTCACATCGCGCAGTCGTTGGTGGGGAAGGTCTTGTCCAGCTGGGCCATGACACCGCCGATGGACGAACCTTTCTCCATCAGGTAGACGTAGTAGCCGGAATCCGCAAGATCGAGGGCCGCCTGCATGCCGGCAATCCCTCCTCCGACCACCATTACCGAACCGATTACCTTTTTTGGCATTTTCTGCTCTCCTGTTTGCTGCCTCAGGAGGCGGTTGGAGCCGCCGCCTGGAAGATGCCCGGACCACCATCGTGGCCGAAGCTGCGGGAACAAATGGCAAATGCCTCAATCTCTCATTGTGATTGAGCCAAACCGTTTTTTTAAACGTCTGCGCGTGGTCTTGTCAACGAAAATCGGACTTCACCCTTGCGGCGGGATCGTCGACTCTCGTCGACCGCACCGTCAAAATCGTCGATATAGCGCTTGACTTGTTGCTTATGCCTTGATAGGTTGGCAACAGGTTTGTGAGCAATCAGTTCGATTGACCACGACTTATAAGCGAAATGGTCAACAGTTGCAATAAAAAACATACTGCCGGCGAAAGACCGTCCGTATGAATCCGCCTGAAAACAGACTGACCGTTTCACAAGCGGCTGCCCTGTGCGGCGTGAACCGCAACACGATCGGCGCCTGGATCCGATCCGGCAAGATTCAGGCCGACAAGGTCGGCCGCAACTACTCCATTCCCGTCGAAGAGCTGGTCTTCTTCCTTCATTCCACCGGCCAGAAAATTCCCGCCGAACTCGGCGGCGACCGGCTGGCAGGTCCCAGTTTCCGAACCATCCGGCACTGCTGGCACTACTTTCAGGACAAAGTAAACCAGAAAACCTGCGAACAATGCACGGTTTTTCAGAATCGGCTGGAGGTCTGCTTTACCGGCAAGGACAGCCATGCGCTGGTATGCAACGGACGATGCCACCAATGCGATTATTACCGGGACGTGTTTTATCCCCGCATCCAGTTCATCCAGCAGATCGCATATCCGGCAGCCGTGTACAAAGATCTCTGCCTTTGGGCCGGAAACCCGAAATGGTCCGAACTGACCGGGGTACCCGAAGCGGAACTGGTGGGACTCGGGATCGAAAAAATCTGCCATCCGGCATCGCTGGGAGAATTCATATCGAACGACAAAAAGCGCACCCTGGGCAACCCCCAGGCGCCGCGTATCGAGGACCTCTACATCCGTCACGCACAGCTTGGCAGGATGCGGGTGCGCATCGCCGTTTACCCGCTCAGCGAGCCGTCCGGCACCTGGTTGTTGCTGGGAGAAGCGCACACCGGCAAATCCCTTAACGACCAACCGGGTATCAAACGATAGAATGCAGGCGATTCCGCAATAGCCGGGCCCTGGACGAAAGGATCCCCGAAAGCTCAAAACATCTCCGGTGGCGGCAGCAACGCGCAACGCAATGACGGATCGACTGGCAAACGGCGGCGCCGCCAATTAGTGAATGCGAAGGAGGAGGTATGGTCGACACGACAAACTGGGACTGGTCACCAGGCGAAAAGCGCATCGCTTTCGGTGAATGGGCCGGCAAGTACCGGTGGGTGGAAGAACCGGCTGCCAGCCCGGATGGTGAAACGGTGGCGGCGATCGTCAACATCGACGAAGGAGAGTTCAGCGTCTGCGCCAACGGCGAGCAGTGGGAAAGTGTATTCGACAAGATCTGGCACCTGCGCTTTTCGCCGGCCGGACGTCTGACTGCGCTTGTGTCGGAAACCGGCGAGTGGACGGTTGCGGTGGACGGCAGCCCCTGGGAGGCCAGATTCGGCTACGTGTGGAATCCCCTATTCAGCAGCAGCGGCGAAAGCATTGCCGTCGCCATTCAGCAGGACATGCAATATGGCATGGCCGTGAACGGCGCGGCCTGGCAGGACACTTTCGCCAATGCCACCTATTTCATTTTGAGCCCGGACGGAACCAGAACCGCAGCCGCAGTCCAGACCGTCGATTTCGATTCCGGCGAGATCCACAAGTTCCAGGAAGGTACCTTTTCCGCCGCATTGGACGGAAAGCCCTGGGATGCCAACTTTGTGAACGTATGGAGCCTGGCCATCAGCCCCGACGGCAGCAAGCTGGCTGCCGAAGTGCGGATCAACCTCTACGAATACACCATTGCGGTCAACGGAAAGCCCTGGGAAAAAACCTTCAGCTGTGTGTGGGAGCCGGCCTTTCATCCCACCCGCAACAGCGCCGTCGCACCGGTCCGCGAGGCCGGACAGTGGACCCTGGCCGAGGAGGGCAGCCCGATCTGGCAGCGCTCCTTCGTGCAGCTCTGGCAGCAGGCGTTCAGCCCCGACGGCAGCCGGCTGGCCGCCGTGGTTGCGCCCAGATACGGGCGATGGACGGTTGCGGTGGACGGCAGCCCCTGGTCGGTCACCTTTGCAGACATGGTCACCGACGTGGTTTTCAGCCCGGACAGCCGACGGGTGGCCGCCGTGGCTAAGGATGGAGAGATCTACAAGGTAGTTGCCGACGGCAGCGCCTGGGGACTGGCCTTGGACATGGCCTGGCAGCCGGTGTTCAGCCCCGACGGCCGGCACCTGGCCGCCAAAGTGGAAAAAAACGGCAGATACACCATCGCCGTCGACGGCCGCCTGTGGGACCGCGAATGCCAGGCGGTCTGGGATCCGGCATTCAGCCCGGACGGCAGCCTGGTTTTGCTCAAATCACTGGAAGACGGCGTTTACTTCCGTCGCGTGATACCCGTAGCAGACATCGCAGGGTAGAGGGGAGGAAACAACATGGTTGACGTATACACGTTCGTCAGCGGACCGCTGGCCTGGGCGGCATTTACAATTTGTATCGGCGGCTGCCTCTACCGGCTGATCAGCCTGATTGTGCTGGCCTATAAAAAGGAGAGGTTCATTTTCACCTACATGAGCTTCTCTTACGGTCTGCGATCCATTGTGCACTGGATCACACCTTTTGCCACCGAGAACTGGCGCAGGCACCCGGTACTGACCGTCGTCACCTTCGCCTTTCACATCAGCCTGGTCATCGCACCGATATTTCTGCTGTCTCACATCGTGCTGTGGGAGGAGGCCTGGGATCTGCGCTGGCCGGCACTGCCCGACGCGCTCGCCGACACGATGGCGGTGATCGTTATCGCCGGCTGCATCTTTTTTCTGGTCCGGCGGCTGAAACTGCCCGAGGTGCAGTTCGTCACCACCGCATCGGACTACGTGATCCTGGCAATCGTGGCGGCGCCTTTTGTTACGGGCTTTCTCGCTTACCACCAATGGGTTGCATACCCGTATATGGTCATCGCCCACATCATCTCCGGCGAGGTGATGCTGGTGGCTATCCCGTTTACCCGGCTGAGCCACATGGTCTTTTCTCCCCTGACCCGGGCCTACATGGGTTCGGAATTCGGCAAGGTGCGGATGGCCAGGGATTGGTAAACCAAGCGGTTGTCGTTTGTCACCCGCGACCCACTTTTCACAGGAGTTCGACATGACTGAACCGGCACAGCAAAGCGAAACCAAAGCGCAAGACAAGGGCATCGAGGTCGGAATATCCAAGTTGGACGTCGAGCGGATCGAAAAGGTGGTCACCGGCGTCCTGAAGGGCGAAACCGGGGCCCGCCTGAAGGCGTATGTGGAAACCTGCATCCACTGCGGCCTCTGCTCCGAGGCATGCCATTACTACCTTTCCCACGACAAGGATCCGCACTACTCGCCGGTGGGCAAGGTCAAGCAGACCCTGTGGGAAATGATCCGCAAGAAGGGGCGCGTTTCCCCCGAATTCATCAAAACAGCCGCCGTCATTGCACACACCGAGTGCAACATGTGCAAGCGCTGCGCCCAGTACTGTCCCTTCGGCATCGACATCGCCTACATCATCAGCGTGGTGCGGCGCATCATCCACCGGCTGGGGGCCACACCGCTTTATATCCAGGACACGGCCCACAGCCATTCGGTCACCATGAACCAGATGTGGGTCAAGGCAGACGAGTGGCCCGACACGCTGCAGTGGCAGGAGGAGGAAGCCCAGGCCGAAATTCCGACCCTGCGCATCCCGCTGGAAAAAGAAGGCGCGGAGGTGATGTATTCGGTCATCGGGCCGGAGCCGAAATTCCAGGCCCAGCTGATCTACCAGGCGGCAATTATCATGGATGTGGCCGGCGTCAACTGGACCATGCCGGCAACGATCGGCTGGGACAACAGCGACATGGCCATGTACACCGGCGACAACGAGCTGATGGGCCGCATCAAGCGCACCCACTTCGAGACCGCCGCCCGGCTGAAGGTCAAAAAGATCGTCATGGGAGAATGCGGTCACGCCTTCCGGTCGGTCTACGACATGGGCAACCGCTGGCTGGGCTGGAAGATGCCCCCCATCCGGATCGTGCACGCCATCGAGTTTTACTACGACCTGCTCAAGGAAGGGCGCATCAAGATCGTCAAAAAATTCGACCAGCCGGTAACGTTGCACGACCCCTGCAACGTGGTGCGCGGCGGCGGATTGGGCGAAAAATCGCGCTACGTGGCCAATGCGATCTGCGAAAAGGTCATCGAAATGGTGCCCAATTACGAGCACAATTACTGCTGCTGTGCCGGCGGCGGGGTCATCAACTGCGGCCCGCCGTATAAGATGACCCGTGTCAACGGCAACCGGGTGAAGGCCGAGCAGCTGTTTTCTGCCAAAACCAAGGGCGCCAAGGTCCTGATCGCGCCTTGCCACAACTGCCACAGCGGTCTGCACGACATCGTGCACCACTACGGCGTCGGACTGGATATCAAGTTCTTCGCAGACATCATCTACGCGTGCATGGAAAAACCCGAAGCGACCGAAGCCTAACGACAGGGAGATAAAGATGAAAAAGTCCGCCTTGTTCACCGTTGCCGTCCCGACGTTGCTGCTGCTGATGATCGCCGTCGCCGGCTCCCAGGAGGAGATCGAGTTTGTCGACAACAGTGATTTCAGCAATGCGCAGCGGCCGCCGTCGGTTTTCCGGCACGAAGAGCACAATGAGATCGCCGAACTGGAGGACTGCGCCGAGTGCCACCACATCTACGACGACAACGGCCAGAAACTCGAGGACGAATCCTCCGAGGATCAGCGCTGTTCGGAATGCCACGAAAGCAGATCTTCCGGCCGCAAGCCTTCGCTCACCCGGGCCTATCACGTCAACTGCAAGGGGTGCCACCTGAAGCAGAAAAAGGGCCCGTTTCTGTGCGGTGAGTGTCATGTCAAACAGTGAAGGGCACCACGGAAACGCCGAAAGAGAGGAACTCCATGGCCAAGAAAATCCTGATCATCGACGATGACCCGGTGGTGGTCAAATACCTGGAAAACCTGTTCCAGGACAACGGCTACGAAACCTGCTCGGCCTCCAGCAGCATGGAGGGCCTGGAACTCGTGCGCCGGGAAAAACCCGACCTGATCTCCCTCGACCTGGAGATGCCCGGTGAGTGGGGACCGCGATTTTACCGCAAGCTTCGCAAGGACAAGCAGCTGAAAGACACACCGATCGTCGTGGTCAGCGGAATCGACGGCGACCATGCCATCAAGGATGCGGTGGCCTTTGTGGCCAAGCCTTTCGATCCCGACAGGCTGCTGGGGATCGTCAAACGAACGATCGGCTGACCGCTGTCCACACCCCACCGCTGTCGAACGCCAGTTGTCAGTGAGCCGGTGCGCCAATTCAGGCTACGCCGGCTTTTTCGTGTCTGCCTGACCGCTGAAGTCCCGAATCGGCTTGATCTGGCATCCGGTATCGGGTATGTGATACCGACCGATGTGAACGCAAAGTCGTGAGGATCCGAACCGACTGCCTCGTTGCTGCCGACCCATGCAAGAAGAAAGAAACCATCTCCACAGCCATCGACCGCCGGTGCTCGTCATCTGCGGGCCCACCGGCATCGGCAAAACCGCAGCGGCCATCGAGATCGCCCGCCGATTCAACGGGCAGATCGTCGGTGCGGACGCCATGCAGGTTTACCGCCGCATGCAGATCGGCACCGCCAAACCCAGCGTCGAGGAACAATCCCTGGTGCGTCATCACCTGGTCGATGTGGTCGAGCCGGACGAACCCTTCGACGCCTCCCGCTATTGCGACATGGCCCGGCAGGTGGTCGACGAGCTTCACGCCCGCGAAGTACTTCCGCTGGTGGTGGGCGGCACCGGGCTGTACATCAAGGCGCTGCTTTACGGCGTGTTTCGGTCCGCGCCGCCCGACCCGCAGGTGCGCCGTCAGCTGAAAGCCGAAGCCGCCCGAAACGGACCGCGGGACCTGCATCGCCGCCTCGAAGACGTCGATCCTGACGCTGCCGGGCGGATCCATCCCAACGACACTTTCCGCATCATCCGGGCGCTGGAGACGGTAGCGGCCACCGGAGAGACGATTACGGCCCACCAGGACTGTCACCGGTTCCAGGACGCACCCTACCGAACATTCAAAATCGGTTTGAACATGAAGCGCGATGCCCTGTACGAGCGGATCAACACCCGTGTGGACGCCATGCTGCAGGCCGGATTCGTGGAAGAAGTGCGCAGCCTTCTGGAAGCCGGCTACCGCCCGGAGTTAAAATCGATGCAGTCGCTGGGGTACCGCCACATGGTCGCTTTTCTGCAAGACAGGCTGCAGTGGGAGGAGGCGGTGCGCACAATGAAAAGGGACCACCGCCGCTACGCCAAGCGGCAGCTGACCTGGTTTCGGTCGGATCCGGATATCATCTGGTCCGAACCGCAGCAAATCTCCGGGCTGTTTCCCGCCATCGATGCGTTTCTTTCGATACGCACGATCCGACCAAAACGGCTATGACATTCCGTCAGGTTTGCGGTGCGATGTGACCTTGCCGGTTGGGTCCCGTTCTCGACGTCTTCATGGAATTCCAGGATATGGTTGATTCATAGGCTCTCGCGGCTTCGGATCATGAGGGCAGCTTCTGCGCCGGAATCGCGATCCGGGCAATGCCCACCGGGTCGGCGGCGCAGCAATCGCCGGGGGAACAGAGCAATGACGGTACGCTCGCCGGCTGCCTGCCGTTCGTCGAGCTGTCGGGTGAGAACTTCCTTGCAGCAGCGCAACCGGGCCGGCTGAATTTCTGTTCCCCGCTTCAAATGCCTGAAGGCGAGCCGATATTGCAAAGCTCGCCTGCAGGCCATTGTCAAACCAATGAAGCTATTCGGAAATGACTTTAAATCCATGAACGTCAATCACCGGACCATCGTCGCTGTCTTCAACGTCTCCGGTGACCGACACACGGCTGCCGACATTATCCAGCAATTCGTCACCTTTGTCGGATTCAGTGACCGTGTAGATCTGACCATTGTCGTCCACGAGCAGATAGTCGTCGGTGATCGTTCCATTGACGGTCATGACCCTGCCGGCAAAGGCCGTGGCAGAAAAGGCCACCAACACGAAAACAACCGCGATTCGCGAAAAATGTCTCAACTTCATTGAACTGCCTCCTTATGATAAAGTCCAGATACCTGTGTTGCCTCGATGGAGGAAGCGGAAGTGGAAAACGCATGTGCGCTGCGCGCAATGCCCCCTCCGGGGTATTCTACAAAGCAATCGTCGTGCCAAGGACGTAAGGGTCTGATATCCGGAGTTTCTCCGGTTGTTCCCCGGGCGATTGCGAACCGCAGCTTCCGGTTTTGCCTGCTGTAGCCCGAACGGTCGGGAGAGCAACGGACGCGATATTTCATCCAACTGCCTGAAATACAGGTGTTTTTTGCTTTTTCCCCGGGCAGAAGGCCTGCCTGGGTGCTTCGGAACCGGGGATTCTGCTCGGGGCGCACCGCAGGTGGGTGAAAACAGGAGGAAATTTTCCCGGCTTTTTAATTGCGGAAAACCGGAACCGACAATTCTGTTCCACCACGCCGAATTCACATATTTCCTTTAATTCCAAAAGGCTACAATCGTGGCACATGTATTGCTAAACAACACGATTCTGCCTTTCAACCGCAAAAGGGGCTTTCCAAGGCGGAGATTTGACAGTATGATCCGACAAACGATCACGTCATCGGGAAAGGAACAATCATATGCCGTTTAATATTTTGGACGGTGCTGTCGGGGAAATCGGGCCGGTAGCAAGAGAGGTGGAGGAGCAACGCAAGATTGCTTCGGATCCCCACCAGCCGATGGAAATGCGCCTGGAAGCGTTTGAAGACATTTTTGAATCCGAAGTGGGAGATACCGGCCTGGTGCGAGCCCGCAATCTCGAACGGGAAGTGGGGCTGCGCCAGATTTACCTCAAATTCGAAGGCGGCAATCCAACCGGCACCCAAAAAGACCGGATAGCGTTTGCCCAGGCCATGGACGCTCTGCGCCGCGGTTATGACCGCATCACCATGGCAACCTGCGGCAATTACGGAGTGTCGATTGCCCTGGCTGCCTCTTTTGCCGGGCTGGCCTGCCGGATTTACATCCCCGAAACCTATCACACCAATCGGATCAAGGAGATGGAAGAGCTCAACGCCGAAATCGTGCGGGTGGAAGGAGACTATGAAAAAGCGGTGATCGTCTCGGGCGAGGCCGCCCAGAAAGAGGAGCTCTACGATGCCAATCCGGGCGGCGACAACACCATGCACCAGTTGAAGGCCTACGGAGAAATCGCCTACGAAATCTATGACGAACTCAGGGACGCGCCCTCTGCGGTGGCCGTTCCGGTTTCCAACGGAACGACAGTGGCAGGCATTTACAGGGGGTTTCTGAGCCTCTACCGGCGGGGGAAAACCTCCCGCCAGCCGCGTATCGTTGCCGGTTCTTCCTTCGGTAAAAACCCCATCGTTCAGGCGTATCTGAAAAATTCACCCGTGTGTGAAGACCTGGTGCCAGAGCGAATACACGAAACCAATGTCAACGAGCCGCTGATCAACTGGCACGCCATCGACGGCGATCACGCCCTGGAGTCGATACGTCAAACAGGAGGCTGGGGGGCGAACGCATCCGATAAAGCCATGCTTGCCTACGCGCGGTTGATTCGAGACAAGGAGGGATTGCAGGTGCTCCCCGCATCCACCGCCGGCCTGATCGCACTGATCGAATATCACAAGAAATCGCCGCTGACCAATGACCGCTATGTTGCCGTTCTCACCGGGAGGAGATCGTGAACCCAAGGGACACCGTCGACGGGAATGCAGTCGTGTACTGTGAAGGAGCTTACAACACGCCCAACGGAAAGACCGCGCACGGCCTGGTGCGTTTCACCAACCGCTACCGGGTCGTGTCCGTAATCGATTCCCGCTACAACGGCCGTGACGCCGGGGAGGTGCTGGACGGCAAAACCGACGGCATTCCGCTGGTTGCTTCACTGGAACACGCACTGGAACACGCCCGCAGACAAGGCCAGGGGGCAACCCATTTCGTGATCGGCCTGGCGCCCGACGGCGGGAGGCTGCCGGAAAATGCACGCGATGCGGTGGCCCTGGCACTTACCGGGGGATTGAACGTCGACTGCGGATTGCACGATTTTCTTTCCGAAGACCCCCGGTTGTCGGAACTGGCCCGGCAGAAGGGACTCGCCATACGGGATATCCGCCGGCCCCCGGATCGAAATTCCCTGCACTTTTTCAGCGGCAAGATCGAAGCGGTCACCGCATTCAAGGTAGCCGTGTTGGGCACGGACTCTGCTGTTGGCAAACGGACCACAGCCTGGAAAATCGTACAGGGATTCAACCTCAAAGGCGTGAAAACGGAAATGATCGGAACCGGGCAGACCGCCTGGATGCAGGGCGCCCGATACTGCCTGATCATGGATTCCTTGATCAACGACTTTGTCTCCGGAGAAATCGAGCATGCGATCTGGTCTGCCTGGAAAGAAGCGGCTGCGGAGGTGGTCGTTATCGAAGGACAAGGGAGCCTGATGAATCCCGCCTATCCCGGGGGTTTCGAAATCCTCGCCGCCGGCAGACCGGATGCGGTAGTACTGCAGCATGCACCGGCCAGAAAGGATTATGACGGTTTCCCGGGATACCCGATACAGCCGCTGGCGCAACAGATTGAAGTCATCGAAAAGCTTTCCGGCAGGCCGGTGGTGGCCGTTACCGTGAACCACGAAAACCTCGATGCGGAAGAAATCCCTCTGATCTGCAAGGATATCGAAAAGCAGGTCGGCGTCCCTGCGTTCGATGTGCTGCTGGAAGATCCGGTACGACTGGTGGAAACACTTCTGTTATTTAAGGGCAAAAGAGATAGATCATGACAACAGGACAACCGGAATCTCCGCACGGCAGCGACCCTGGCATACACAATGCGCAAACCGATCCGCTGAAACCCCTGCGGGTATTCGACCGTCTCGAAGTAGGGCCGATTCGCATAGAACCCCGCCGTTTGGTCGCTCCCTACCGTTTGCACTTTGCAGGGCAGGAAACAGGCATCGACCTGATCTGCCGATACGAGGAGGATGTGTTCACTTCGCAAGAGCCGGGATCGCAGAACCTGGCCGCCCTGATCGCCGCGCAGGTGGCTATCAATTACGGCCTGTTTTGCCGCGAGATCGTCTTCAACGGCCTCTTTGATGATCTGGATCGCCGGTTTATCCGGGAGATGATCGAAAACACCGCCCGGGAAATACTGGTGAAAAAATTTCTGGAGCCCAATCCATTTCTGACGCCGGATGCACCTCGAATCACCGCCGTCAAACTACCCAGATACGCTCACGCTGCGGTTCAGTTCAAAGGGGTTTCGACGAAAACGCTGGATGAAAAATGGCGGCTGTGGGCCACCGACCGGGAGCGGCACTGCGTGCTTTCCAGCGGTGGAAAGGACAGCCTGCTCAGCTACGGCCTGCTCGATGAGCTGGGAAGAGAAGTCCATCCGATTTTTGTGAATGAATCGGGAAGACATTGGTTCACTGCGCTGAACGCCTACCGGCATTTCAAGGATAACGTGCCCCATACCGCCCGTGTGTGGGTCAACTCCGACCGGGTGTTCAACTGGATGCTGCAGCAAATGCCTTTCATCCGCAAAGATTTTTCGGCAGTCCGATCCGATGAATACCCCATCCGCCTGTGGACCGTGGCGGTCTTTGTATTCGGCATTTTGCCGCTTGTGCGCAAAAAAGGCATCGGAAGGATCCTCATCGGTGACGAATACGATACCACTGTCCGCGCCAACCGCGACGGGGTTTTTCATTATGACGGACTCTACGACCAAAGCATTTACTTCGATAGCAACCTCTCCCGGTATTACCTTCGCAAGGGCTGGTCGGTCAGCCAGTTCTCGATCCTGCGGCCGCTTTCCGAGCTTCTGATCCAAAAAACACTGGCCGAAAGATATCCTCAGCTCCAGAAGCACCAGCTCTCCTGCCATGCCGCACACAAGCAGAGCGACGAGCGCATCCACCCCTGCGGCCGCTGTGAAAAGTGCCGCCGGATCGTCTCCATGCTGACGGCCATCGACGTGGATCCGAAACACTGCGGTTACAGCGACCGGCAGATCGGGGATTGTTTGGAGGCGTTCTTTAAACGCGGCGTACTGCAGGAAGAGGAAGGCAGACAGCAGCTGGGTTTCATGCTGTTGAAAAAGGAGGGGGGCCAACCGCCGGGGAACCGTCAGCATCGGTTCAAAGAGCATCCGGAGGTCTTGCAGCTGAGATTCGATCCGGTTCGATCTCCCATTGACGGCATTCCCGTTGATCTGCGAGTCCCTCTTTACCGCGTGTTTCTGCAGCACAGCAACGGAGCGGTCCGGCGGACGAACCGTTCGTGGAAAGCCTTCGAGCTGTTGCAGGCCAAAGAATTGGGGCTTTCCTATACCTTCGAGCTCAACGGTACCTTTCAGGACGCCTTTCCCGGCGCGACCGCCGATTTTGCCGATCCGCAAAGCTGCCTCTGGGGGGAGATGACATGGGAGGATGCTGAAAAACGCCTCAGGCAGGTGGACATCGCTCTGCTGCCGGTTGGGGCCATCGAGCAGCACGGCCCGCACCTGCCGCTGGACACCGATGCTTTCGATTCCGATTACCTGGCCCGCAGGGTAGCGCAGGCCTGCAGCCCTCCCCGCCCGTTGGTGCTGCCACCGATTGCCTACGGCGTGTCGTATCACCACGACGATTTTAAGGGCACCATCAGCATCGACAACCAGACTCTCACCCGGCTGGTGTACGATATCGGATTGAGTGCGGCCCGCAACGGGGTGAAAAAACTGGTCATCATCAACGGACACGGCGGTAATGCACCGGCGATCAACCACGCCGCCCAGATGATCAACCGGGACGCGCATATTTTCGTGTGCGTGGATACCGGCGAAACCAGCGATGTGGACATCTATCGCTTCATCGAAACCCCCAATGACGTGCACGCCGGTGAAATCGAGACGAGCACGAGCCTGGCGGTGCGGCCCGGCCTGGTTCGCATGGAAAAAGCGGAAAAAAGCGTCCCCGAGTTCTCCAGCCGCTACCTCGACTTTACCGGCAAACGCGGGATTACCTGGTATGCCTTCACCCACAGAATTTCCTCCAGCGGTGTCATGGGCGATCCCACGAAAGCCAGTGCGGAAAAGGGCGAAAAAATCTGGGAAATCATGGTGGCCCACCTGGCCGCGCTGGTCGAGGAGCTGAAGAACATGACCCTGGACGAAATCCACCACAAGCGGTATTGACCGTGAAAATCACCCGCCTCGAGGCCTGGCCGGTGCGCATGCGTCTGGCCGTGCCCTACACGATTGCCTATGAAACCATCGACCGGACAGAGAATGTTTTTCTGCGGGTGGAAACATCCGTCGGCATCACCGGCTTTGGCTGCGCGGCTCCCGACAAAAGCGTTACCGGCGAAACGGCCCGGTCGGTTATGGACGCCTTTGCCGCCGTTATCGAACCGCAATTTCGAAACACCGACCCGCTGCGCATTGCCTACCGATTGGAGAGGTTGAAATCGGCCCTCGAAAAACAGCCCTCGGCGATAGCCATGGCAGACATGGCACTTTACGACCTTTTGGGAAAAAGCGCCGATCTGCCCATCTACAGACTCATCGGGGGCTACCGGCACCACATCAAAACCAGCATCACCATCGGCATCCTTCCGCTGGACGAGTCGGTGGAGCGCGCCCGCGAGTTCGCCGGCCGGGGGTTTGCGGCCTTGAAGATCAAAGGCGGGCACGACGTGGCCGAAGATATTCAAAGAGTGGTGAAAATCCGCGAGGCCGTCGGAAGCAAAACCCAACTGCGTTTCGATGCCAATCAGGGCTACAGCGAAGTCGATGCCGTCCGGTTCGTGCGGGAAACCCGCCAGGCGAACGTGGAGATTTTAGAGCAGCCGTCTCCCATCAAGCAGGAGGAGACGCTGGGCAACATCACCGGACGGGTGCCGATCCCGGTTATGGCCGACGAGAGTCTCATGAACTTGCGGGATGCGTATAAGCTGGCCAGGAAAAACCTGATCGACATGGTCAACATCAAGTTGATGAAGGTGGGGGGAATCGACGAAGCCCTCAAAATCAATGCCGTGGCCCGGGCCGCCGGTCTGGAGGTGATGGTGGGCTGCATGGATGAATCCGCTCTGGCCATTGCGGCCGGACTGCACTTTGCCCTTGCGCGCCCCAACGTGGCCTATGCCGATCTTGACGGTCACCTCGACCTGATCGCTGACCCGGCAGCCGGTGCCGTGCGCTTGAAGGCCGGGGTCTTGTATCCGACGGGTCGGCCCGGGCTGGGATTTGACTTGAAATAACGACAGGTCCCGAAATACTACCGGTACGAATCAATAGCCCTGCAGTTTTCTGCAGGGCTATCGGTTGTGCGGCATAGACAAAATTTACTGTAGCGTTTAGTTGATGGCGGCATTCAAAGATTTGCCGGGGTTGAACCTGGCAACCTTTTTGGCGGCGATCTTAATGCTTTCACCGGTTTTCGGGTTTCGCCCATTGCGGGCCTTGCGCTTGGATACTTTAAAGGTCCCGAAACCGGTCAGGGTCACGGGCTCTCCCTTTTTCAGGGTCCGGGTGATGTGGCTGATCAAACTGTCCAATACCGCTGCGGCCTGTTTTTTGGATTCCAGCACCTGGCCCATCTCGGCAAGCAATTCTGTTTTATTCAACGCCAATTCCTTTCTGTAAAATGCGTTCGGGGTTGATGGAGAATCGTCCGGCTAATAGTATTTGAGCCGGTAGTGTTTTTTCTTGGTTTCTAGGTTTTTCCTTTCCCCCTCGTCGTTCGGTTTTGATTTATGGTGTCGGCACTGGGGGCAGCGGAGCGGTTCGGAAAATCCCAGGCGTTCGTATCTCAATCGATCACTGCCGCTGAAGACAAAATCGGCTTCGCATTGGACACATGTCAAAATGATGTCTTTCATTGTTACGCGCCTTGGTAAGACTGTGCAGTGCAAAAATGCCTTCAGTAAACTTTTACCGCGCTGTGCTGTTTACCGAAGACCTCCATGGTGTTGTGCACGATGATAAATGCTTCAGGGTCGCTGTGCAGTACCAGTTCTTTTAATTTGGGAAGATCCGTCAGGGGACTGACGGTCAAAAGGATTTTCTTCTGCTGGCGGCTGTAGCCGCCTTCACCGTTTAAAATGGTCACGCCGCGCCGGAGACGGCAGATAATGTCATCGGCAATGCTTTCTGCCCGGTCGGAAACAATCATCACCGACTTGCGCATATTAAAGCCTGAAACCACGCAATCGATCACCCGGCCACTGGTGAACAGCAGTACGATCGAGTAAAGAGCGACATTGATGTCGTGCAGATGAACGCCGGCAATGATGACGGCCGTGTTGATGCCGAAGGTGACCGCACCCATTCTGTACCCAAATCTTTTGTGCAGATAAACCGCCAGGATGTCGAAGCCGCCGGCCGAGCCCACAGATCGCAAAATCAGGCCGCTGCCGGCACCACAGATTACTCCGGCCAACAACGCCGCCAGCATCGGGTCCTGAACCTGAACAGCCGGTGGTTTGACGACGGATGCGGCCACCGAGAAAAAGAAGATGCCGAACAAGGAGTATAACACAAAACGGCGGCTGATATGCAGCCATCCCAGAAGGATCAGGGGGATATTCAGCACGAAATACACCACTCCGATATCCATGAAGGAAAACCGATAATTCAGAAGCAATGCGATTCCCGTCAGGCCTCCGCACAAAAAGTTGCGAGGGACCATGATCGTATTCATGCCGATGGCAAACAGCAGACTGCCAACCGATATCAGTCCAAGGTTTACCAGGAGCGTATTGGTGCTCCGGGCTGTTTTCTGGAAATTGCCCTCGCCGGGAAAAACCGTGGTCGCCATAATCACCCCTCTATCATTCACAGTGACAGAATAACTGGCGCAGAGCCATCTCGGGGAATTTGGCTCCTTGCTGAGTGTAGCACAAGGCATGCCAAACCATAACCGTTTGATATAACGACGATTTTTAGTTTCGCAGCCCCGGTGCCCGGAAACAGTGATTCACCGGACCGCTTAGTGGAATCGGTTCGACCGTCACAGGGGTTGACGTAACATCATGAAATTACCTAAAATTTGGTGGATGGGGAATTGATGTTTCCGGTTTCCGGGGTAACGGAACTCTTGGTTCCGGTACCGGCGGCTATATCGCACAGAATGGAAAAGAAAAAATTGATAAGTGGGATAAACTGCGGTATTGGGATGCTTTAGAAAGGGCCTGGAAGAACATCGAGACCGAAAGAGAGCCGATATGCAATCAGTGTTGGTAGCTTCGGATAAAGGCGGGATTGCAGGGACCATTGAGTCTGCACTGGCGGGAGAATACCGGGTCGACAGTGTTGCCACCATGCAGCACGCTCTGAAGAAGCACAACGCCAGACGTTACGATATTTTATTTCTAGATCTTGCACTGCTTCAGGTGAACCAAGGTGCGGGGGGATTTGAAAAAGCGTTTGATCCGTTCAAATCCCGGTACCCGTCCATCGAGATCGTGGTCATCTGTCCCATAGAACAGGTGAAACAAGCCGTGGAGGCGCTGAAGGCCGGTGCCAGGGAATACGTGACGGATTCCGTTCTGCCGGAAGAAGTCAAGCTGGTGGCGGAAAGCATACGATCCGCCATCATCCAGCGTTCGGAGCTCGACTATCTTCGCGATCAATCCTGGCGACTGGATGTCAAGGAGGTGGTTTTCACCAGCAACGATGAAATGAAGGCCGTGTTCAAGAAGATCACGTCGGTCGCCCCTACCAAAGCCACCGTTCTGCTGAGCGGTGAAACCGGCACCGGCAAAGGGGTTATGGCCAGGCTTGTTCATCAGCACAGCCCGCGGCAGAAAGCACAGTTTATCAGCGTCCATTGCGGGGCCATGCCCGAGACGCTGCTGGAGAGCGAGCTGTTCGGCCATGAAAAAGGGTCCTTCACCGGTGCTGTGCGCAGAAAACTGGGCAAATTTGAAATCGCTCGCGGCGGCACCATATTCCTGGACGAAATTGCAACCATTCCACCGTCGGCCCAGATAAAACTGCTTCAGGTCCTGCAGGATGGAACTTACAGCCGCGTCGGTGGCGAAGAAGTATTGCGCACCGATGCCAGGGTTATCGCCGCCACCAACGCAGATCTGAAAAAAATGGCTGATGAAGGCTTGCTGCGCAAGGATTTGTATTATCGCCTCAATGTTTTCCCGATAGAGATCCCGCCGCTGCGGGATCGTATCCAGGACCTGCCGCTATTCCTCGACTATTACCTGAACAAACTGAATATGTTGTACCGAAAAAAGATCGCCGGCATACGGCCGGTGGTCGTCGAAGCCCTCAGACACTACAGCTGGCCTGGTAATATCAGAGAGTTGGAGAACCTGATTGAACGGGCCTATATCCTGGAAGAAACCGATCAGCTCTCCCCCGAGAGCTTTCCGATCGATCTGTTTGAAAACGAGGCTCCGGCGACCATTTTACCGTTGGATACCTGCCTGCCGCTGGCCGAGGCCCGCAAGCGCGCCATTGAAGCCTTCGAACGCCAATACCTAAAAGACCTGTTGATCCGCAATCACGGAAAAATCAAAAAGTCGGCCGAAGAGGCCGACGTTACCACCCGCCAGATACACAAACTCTTGACCCGCCACGGACTCCACAAGGAAGATTTCAAGGGGTAAGCCCCTCACCGATATGCCGCCTTCCCGCCGGCAACGACCGTCATAGATGACAGGCGCTGGACCACAACGTCACCAAAAGAACCGCAAGTTCTTGTTTTCCCTTTATCGGAACTCAATCGTTCTAACCTAAATTTCTTTTATATTTCAGAAAGTTATCACGTTATTTCCCCTTCCGGCAACGGTCGTCGACCCGCACCCGCATGGGTAAAAAACGCCCCTGAATTCCCCCCTTCACAAAAACAGTTGCATATTCAGCAGGATATAATGTTGGCATAACAATTGCCTCTACTACCGGAGGGAAGAAAACGGACAAAAACTTCATGCAAGAACGACGATTATGAATACGGAAACCAAAACCCATCCATCGACGAGACCCACGGTGAACCTCAGAGGTGTCATCGTACCGACCGACTGGGATGATATCGGGAACTCTACGGCAGTTGCCCTGGCAGCGGACGACGAACAGGAATACCGCATCAGCCCGGAGAATAAAACCGGGCGGTCGTTGCATCAGCTGCTTCGCATGCGGGTGAAGATAGAAGGAACTGTTGATTCGGAGGCCGTCGATGGACACGGGAAAGTCATCTTGGTGAACTCATACCGGATTTTGGAGACCCCCCAGCCGTAACATCTCCGGTCGACGGGCCGCAAGACCGCCGGCCCGGCAAAATTATCCCCAAGCGTGAAGATGACATCCCGGGCAGGGTAAAAAACCGCTGCGGGAGAGCATATCGCGCAATCAGGTTTGACGTCGCGGTTCATCTTCCGGCCATGCCGTTAATCAGGGCCAGCACATTCTCCCCAAGGACATCGTGGTTATACCCCCCCTCCAGGATGGCGAAACATCCACCGGCGTTGCGCTCGGCCGCCTTTCGGACTTGCCGGCCGATTTCCTCGTAGTCCCCGGTGTGCAGCAAACCGCCCCAGTCGTCCGTGTGGTAGTCAAAGCCGGCGGAAATGCCGATCAGGTCCGCCCGACAGCTCTTCATGGTCTGCTCCACCTGCTGCAGGTATTCGCTGCGGTTGCTGGCCTCCACATTGACGATGCCTGCCCAGTTGCGATTGCCGAAAATGTTGACCGTGCCGTCTCCGAAATGAAGGTCGATGTCGAGGACCAGGGCGCTGTTGATTTTTTTCTGCCGCCGCAGCGTTTCCAGGGCGACGGCCATGTTGTTGAAATAGCAAAAGCCCCAGGCCGAGGCTGCTGAAGCGTGATGCCCCGGCGGGCGGATCAGGGCAAAGCACGGCTCGAGCAGCCCGATTCGGGCGGCCTGGACAGCGCCTCCGGCGGCCAGGGCCGCAATGTCGAACAGTCCCTGGTCTTCGACCTGCCGGATGTGCGCCTCGGAGTGGACCGCGGCGATGTACTGGCGAACCGCCGGCTCGGCCCGAACGAACTCCACCTGCGGTTCGATGGTTTCCACCACAGCCTCCATGCGTCCGGAAGCCGCAGCCGGATCGCCGGTATAGACCTGGTAGAAATCTTCGTGAAATACGACCTGCATGGCGCTGGCCCCTTTCCGGTCTTCAACCGTTGGCGGATCTGCTTGCATCTGCCGGCGGCAGATTCGCGCTCCCGTTGCCAAACGAGACTGCTGGCGGTTTGCCGGCAGGTGTGTAATGCAAATGAAGATAGCAGCATCCACAGCTTTTCGTCAATTGGCTCCATATCGCCGATAAGCAAAACCGGGCTTTACAATCGATGCCGCGCCAGCTTCTTTGGCACGCCGGACAATTTCCGATGAGACTGCGCCTGCTCCACGGATCCGGTCGGCACATTGCACCGCATCCGGCGTATTGGAAAACTCGGCGAGCAGGTTGTCGCCGACGAATGCATCCAGCCGCCCTCGGTTTTTTTTCACTCCCGCTGCAATCCGACCGCGACAGAGGGTAAGGGCGCGAATCGCAGCGATTCGATCGTCGGCCGTCAGGCGGCTGTAGCCGACCACATCGGCACTGATCAACGCCGATAGATGCCGCTTGTATTGCCTGTCACGGATGCGCTGTTTCTTGCATTGGGGTGCGAAGAGTCTGGTTTATATTCATTGCGGATACCGCTTGAATCCTGCCGGTGTCGGGTATCCTTGAAGCGCTTTTGCAGATGCGGCATGTCGGGGGACTCTTTTTCGATCCAGCGGGCGGCAGGGCTTCTGAAGCGAATCGACGGAGGAAGACCTGCCCCTTTTCGCCTGTTACAACCTGTTACAAGTAGTTACGTTGCGGATAAGCATTATTTGCGGGACTGCCTTACTGTGGGATCAAACGATCGCGGCACCGGCTGCGACGTTCAACAACAATTCCTTACAGGAGGCAGTCATGAACAAGCGAAATCTTCTATTCCTCACCCTTTCATCTTTGTTTCTGGTCACCGGATTTACGGCCTGCAGGCACGGGTACCACCGCAGCGGGTTCGACGAATTCGACATCGAAGCCGCCACCAACCGGATTGCGTCGCGGCTGGAACTCAGCGAAACCCAAACGGCCGATCTGAAGGCGATCACCGCCGAAATCGCAGCCAAGGCAAAAGAGATGCACGCCGATCGGGAAACCCGGCACCGGGAGCTGGCCGCCCTGGTGCGCCAGGAGACCATCCGCCGCGATGAAGTCAGCCGCATGGTGGACGACAAACTGCAGAAAATGCAGGAGCTGGCAGACTTCGCAGCGGACCGGCTGGTCACGTTTCATGCAACCCTTACCCCGGAGCAGCGCGAAAAGACCGCCGAGCTCATCGAAGAGCACTCTTCGAACCGGTGCGGTTTCTTCCGCCGCTGATGGGATCCGTCAAGGGGGGGCCGCCGGCGGCCAGATCCCGGTGCCCCCCCCTTTCTTTTGCAGATAAAACCTGCTACCCAAAAACAGTTCACTGCCGTCCGGCAACCCCATCAAGCCACGAGGGATCCGACATGCCATGGGCCATTCTGGTCATCGATGACGATGAAAAGCTGAACCGGCTGTTGAAACGCTTCCTCGGCGATTTCGACTACACCGTTTACACCGCCACCGACGCAGAGCAAGGACTGAAAAAACTCCGGTCCGTGTCCCCGGACCTGATCATCCTCGATGTGATGCTGCCGGCAATGACCGGCTTCGACCTCTGCAAGCGGATACGACAGTCGAGCGCCGTGCCCATCATCATGCTCACCGCTCGGGGCGATCTAATGGACAAGGTTGTGGGGCTCGAGCTGGGCGCCGACGATTATCTGCCCAAACCTTTCGAGCCGCGGGAGCTGGTAGCCCGCATTCAGGCCGTACTGCGCCGCACACGGCACACCGGGACGGACCGCCGCCGACGATTCGGACGGCTGGTCATCGATTTCCATCGCCAGCAAGCCTGGCTGGACAAAGACCGGATCGGTCTGACCACCAATGAATTTGCCGCCCTCGACCTGCTGGTCCGGCACGCCGGAAAGGTGATGGATCGCGATGAAATCCTCCAGACCCTGCGCGGCATTGACAGCGATCCATTCAACCGGGCCGTGGATGTCACCATCAGCCGGCTGCGACAAAAGCTTGGGGACGACCCCAAAAACCCCGAATTCATCAAGACCGTGTGGGGTGCCGGATATGTATTCATTGCCGAGGAGTCCGCGGATGCACCGTCGCAAGGTTAAACGCCTTTTTCACTCGGTTTTCACCAAGCTGCTGGTGACCATCCTGCTGGCCGGCACCGCCATTTCGCTGATCGTCGGGATCGGATTCGCCCTCATGCGGTTTCACAGCCTGTCCCACCTGGATCGCAACCTGCTGCTGTATGCCGAATACCTGGCCCGCGATATTGGCGATCCGCCCGATTTCGATCGCGCGGTACAAATCGCCCGGCGAACCGGATTTTCCATTCGCTTCGACCATCCCGACCGCGGCTGGCAGACCGGCAAGATCCCCGGATCGTCTCAATTCACGCGAGCGCGGGTGCGCAACCACGGTAACGGCATCTGGACCGGTCACCAAAGGGGGCAGTTCTTCATCCGACTGCCACACGGCGGGGGCGAGCTGATGCTCATCACCCCTTTCAGGGCCGGCGACCATGAAAACGCGGGAGCCATCCTGGCGTTTATGGGTGCCGCCCTGGCGGTGGTTCTGGCAGCCGCCTATTTTTTCATTCGAAGGGTGCTCAAGCCGCTGCGCACCCTGGAAACCGGTGTGAAGGAGCTGGCGGCCGGCCGGCTCGAGCACCGGGTGCCGCAAGCCGGTGACGACGAACTTCGAGACCTGGCCGAGGCGTTCAACACGATGGCCATGCGGCTGTCCGATCTGCTCGACAGCAAGGAGCGTCTGCTGCTGGACATCAGCCACGAGCTGCGCTCACCGCTCACGCGCATCAAGGTGCAGCTGGAATTTCTGCACGATGAAGAGGTTCGCGAGGCCCTGGGCGCCGATGTGGCCGAAATGGAAGCCATGGTGTCCGCTATCCTGGAAAAGGCCAGGCTGCGAGCCTCCGCCACGGCGCTGAAACTGGAAACGGTCGAAATAAGCGAGTTGATTCGAACGGTTGCGGAGGAATTCACGGAACGCCCACCGGGCATTGTTTGCCATGCACTGGAGGCGGCTGAAGTCCGGGCGGATCGGGAAAAGATGCGCATGGTGATGCGCAATTTGATGGACAACGCGCTGAAACATACGCCCGACGATGGTGAGGCAGTAACCATATCGACGGCCCGCAAGCCCGATGGCATTGACATCGTCGTGGAAGATCGCGGCGAAGGCATCCCCGAAAATGCCCTGCCTCAGATCTTCGATCCATTTTTCCGGGCAGACGCATCCCGCTCACGAAGAACCGGCGGTTACGGTTTGGGGCTTAGCCTCTGTAAGGCCATCATCGATGCCCACAAAGGCCGCATCGAAGTTGCCAGCACTCCCGGCAGGGGCACCAGGGTGGCGGTGACGCTACCTTTGGGCGAAAAGAAAACCGGACAGGGGCGTTCTGGCCGGGTCGCCCTCATTTGAATTTTTTCATGCCGTACTTGTCGGCCAGCCCGATTCTTTCGCCTTCGGGCAAGGAAAGCATGTACGCCTTCCAACCCGGGCACCAGTTGGCATGAAACCGCCAGAGCCGGCCCAGCAAAGATTTCGGGCGCTTATCGTACTTTTTCCGCAATCCGCAGGTCGCACAATTTTCACCTGCCATCGTTCCTCGCTTTGTTACTCAATCCGCGGTCTTCGTTTGCCCTGCAGAAGTTTTAGGTAAAAACGCGCGGCACCCGGGCGCTGATGGCGGTCACCACCTCGTAGTTGATGGTGCCGAGCAGGTCGGCGATTTCATCGGCGCTGACCGCTTCCGCGCCCTGGCGGCCCAAAATCACCACTTCTTCGTCAACGGCCACGCCGGGGATTTGTCCCACATCGATCATGGTCAGATCCATGCAGACCCGGCCGACAATGGGTACGCGCCGGCCGCCGACCAGCATGATGCCCCGGTTGGACAAAAGCCGGCTGTAACCGTCGCCGTAACCGACCGGGACGGTGGCAATGGTGGTCGGCTGCGCGGTGCGGTGGGTCATTCCGTAGCTGACGTAAAAACCGGCGGGGACTTTCTTCAAATGAACGATCCTGGCCTTCCATGTCAGGGCCGGTGTTAGGGTGATCGTTGATTGTCGGACCTCGCCGGAAGGGTAGAGGCCGTACAGGGAAATACCGGCCCGCACCATGTCCAGGTGGGTTTGGGGCATGTCGATAATGCCGCCGCTGTTGGCGGCGTGCCGGATTTCAATTGACAGACCGGCTTTCTTCAGCCGATCCAGAAACCTTTCGAAAAGCGCCAGCTGGCCGTGCGTGTAGGATTTATCTGCGCTGTCGGCACTGGCAAAATGGGTGAAAACGCCTTCCAGGTGCAGCCCCGGAAGGCCGGCCATCTGCATCACCTCGCGCACGGCGGCATCTGCCGGTGCAACGCCGGATAGCCCCGGTCGGTGCTCATCGGTGAGAATGCCCAGCCGTCCCATTCCGGTGTCCACCTTCAGGTGAACCTTCAGCCGGTCACCGCTGCCGGCAGCTTGCTCCGACAGGGCGCGGGCCGCATCCAGACAGTGGACGGACTGCGTCAGATGCAGCCGGATCAGCTCCCGCGTGCAGCGGGCCGGGGTGTATCCGAAGATCAAGATCGGTGCGGCGATGCCGGCCTCGCGAAGCTCTAAGGCTTCCTCGAAGCGAGCCACTCCCAGCCAGTCGGCACCGTGGGCCAGGGCGGTGCGGGCAACCTCCACCGAGCCGTGACCATAGGCATTGGCCTTGACCGCCACCATCAGTCGTGCTGCCGGTTTCACCACCCGACAAAGCTCGCGCACGTTTGCGGCAATTGCGCTCAGGTCCACTTCGGCCCAGACCAGTGGAAATTCGATTCGCACCGGACCTCCTTCCACTTCTTTATCGTAACTGCCTGCCGAGCTCAGGATCAGATCAGGCTTTCCACCGGCACGTATTTCAGGTTGAAGGCTTCTGCCACGCCCTGGTAGGTTACCTTGCCTTTCACCACATTCGCGCCCAGCCGGATCTCCGGATTGCTGTCGAATGCCTGCTGCCAGCCCTTGTTTGCAATCTCGATCGCGTAAGGCAACGTGGCGTTGGTCAGGGCGATGGTGGAGGTCTTTGGAACGGCCCCGGGCATATTGGCCACGCAGTAGTGGACCACACCGTCCACCACGTAGGTCGGCTTGCCGTGGGTGGTGGGCTTCGAGGTTTCGAAGCAGCCGCCCTGATCGATGGCCACATCCACCAGAACCGAACCGGGCTGCATGGTCTTGAGCATTTCCCGGGTCACCAGTTTGGGCGCCTTGGCCCCGGGGATCAGTACGGCACCGACCACCACGTCGGCGTCGCGCACCAGCTCCCGCACCGTGGCCGGGGTAGACATCAGGGGAAAGCAGTTCCTCGGCATGATATCGCTCAAGTACCGCAGCCGACTCAGACTGTTGTCAAGGATGTACACCTTGGCCCCCAGACCGCAGGCCATCTTGGCGGCGTTGGTGCCCACCACTCCGCCGCCGATCACTACAACGGTACCCGGATCTACGCCCGGGACCCCACCCAGCAGTACACCGGCACCGCCCTGGGCCATCTCCAGGTACTTGGCACCCTGCTGAATGGCCATGCGCCCGGCCACCTCGCTCATCGGTGTGAGCAGCGGCAGGGAGCCGTCCGGTTTCTGAATGGTCTCGTAAGCGATGTTGATGTTTCCGCGTTGCATCAAAACACGGGTGAGTTTGCGGTCGGCCGCCAGGTGCAGATAGGTAAAGACAATCTGATCTTTGCGAATCAGATCGAACTCCGGCGGCAGGGGTTCTTTGACGTGCATCACCATCTGCGCCCGCGCAAAAATCTGTTTCGGGGTGTTGATGATGGTAGCGCCGGCTTTGCGGTAGCTTTCATCCGCAAATCCGCTGCCCAGCCCGGCACCTTTTTCCACCAGCACACTGTGGCCGTGCTGCTTCATCACTTCCACTCCTCCCGGGGTCATGGAAACGCGATTTTCTTCCGTCTTGATCTCTTTCAGAATGCCGATGATCATTGCCACCTCCGATGGGTTCGACCTGCTAACTCGGTTATTTGCCTGGGTCCGCTTGCCGCCATATCCGATCATCCTCCCAGTCCCTGCTCCGGGATCGAGAAGGAACATCATCCTTTAGGGTTAGAGCATTTCGATTGCACAGGCCATCGAAACCCCTCCGCCGCCGCACAGCGTCGCCAACCCCAGGGTCTTGCCGGCCCTTTTCAAGGCGTAAATCAAGGTCACCATGATCCGGGCCCCGGTGGCACCGACCGGATGCCCCAGTCCGATGCCCGATCCGTTGACGTTGGTAATCTCCCGATTCAGATTCAACTGCCGCTCGCAGGCGATATACTGGGCGGCAAAGGCTTCGTTCACCTCGATTCGTTCGAAGTCCTTTATTTTCAGACCGCTTCGCTGCAGCAGATCGTTGACGGCCCGAACCGGTGACAACCCCATCACGGACGGATGGCAGGCGCCCTTTCCGACGGCCCTGATTCTGGCCAGCGGCTGGATATGCAACTCCGCGGCCTTTTGCGCCGACAAGATGACCATTGCCGCGCTGCCGTCGTTGATACCGCTGGAGTTTCCTACCGTCACCCGGCCGATATCGGGGACAAAGGCCGGCGGCAGCCGCTGCAGATCCGCCAGGGCGAGCCCTGGACGGAAATGCTCATCCACCTGAAAGACACTGTCCGGCTCCTTGCCCTTTGAAGCCACCTTTACCGGCACGATTTCATCTGCGAAGGCTCCGCTGACCGTCGCCCTTTCAGCGTTGTTGTGGCTGCGCAGGGCCACCTCGTCCATTTCTTGCCGGCTGATGCTCAGATGCTGTGCGAGAAACTCGGCCGTGTGGCCCATGATGTAAGGCTTGCCCACAAAATTAGACAAGGGCGGTTTGGAGGCGTCCACCGGTCCTTGTTCCGGGTGGGGGATGATGTGCGATCCGCAGTGCAGGGCGCGAATCATGGCGTCAACGAGCACCTGGTCCTGCAGGCGGAAGCCCCAGCGCGCTCCCGGCACCTGGTAGGCGACACCGGACATGTGCTCCACCCCGCCGGCCAATACCACGTCTGCCATGCCGGACTGGATCATGGACATACCGGAAATCACCGCCTCCATCCCCGAGATACAAACCCGGTTAATGGTAACCGCCGGTACCGTGTCCGGCAACCCGGCCAGCAAAGAACCGACCCGGGCGACGTTCAGCGAGTCCGCCGGTTCCATGCAGCACCCGAAACGAATGTCGTCGAGCAGGTGCGGGTCGACACCGGCTGTTTCCACCGCGGCTTTCATCGATGCCGCTGCAATTCGGGCGGCAATCGTATCCCGGAGGGCGCCGCCGAAGGTGCCGATGGCCGTGCGGCAAGCCGATGCAATGACGACTTCCTTCATTTGGATCTCACTTTGCATGAGGGGCCAGCAGAACCGGGGCGAAAGGACATCCGTTTTGATCTGCCCGAAAGGTCGAAGTCCTGTCCGGCAGGTGGACTGCCGCCGCCGGCCGGCCGATCATGGCCGCCGCGCTGTGCGTTGAAGCGACCATCCGTCGGGACCCGGATTCTGAAAAAAAGCGCCTGTTCGTGTGCCCCCGGACGGACGACCGGGGTGCGATGCAGCCGGCCCGGCAGTGGAAGCACGCTGTCGCATCCTATGGGAAAGGGCCGGAATTTGTCAAGCAACAGCCGAAGCCAAATATGAACATTTGCTTGACAAACTTTTTTCACGAACAGTAAGTAAAACAATCGTCCTCCAGTGCTGCCGCCCGTCGAACCTGCCGGCAATCATCCTCTCACAGCCCCGCGCAGTGCCGGAGAGCCGAGAGAGCCCGAAACAGACAACTACAAACGCATAGTTCAACCGGTGGCCATGGAAATCACCCACAACCGCAGGCGCTGGATCCGGGAGGTGTTGAACCCGCCGGAAATCGGTGTCCTGTACACCGGCAACCAGGGATTTCTTCCCGGCGCATCCGCATCCAGGCAGCCATCGTTGCTGTTTGTCGATCTGCTCAACCGAAGCCTGGGCGGGGTCATCCTGCGCACAAAATGGCAGATTGAACTGGAGACCGAGTTCTATCTTCAAATCCACAATGCCCTGGAAGATCTCTGGGAAACCGTCAAGGTCAGGGCCAAGTGGGCCAATGCAGATCCGCACAGACCGGGCTATACCATCGTCGGGGTGGAATTCTGCCCGCCGGAAGAAGCCGGTCGGACTCCCGAGGAACAACGGCCGTCACGCAAAATCGTACCACTTCCATCGGATTACGAACTGTTCCGTGACTGGGAACTGTTTCAGGCCATCCCCCGCACCGCCGTGTGCGCCGTACTAAACGAGTTGAAGTTCGAAACCGTGAAGGCCGGATACCGGCTGTTGAAAACAGGCACCCGCATCGACACCTGCTACCTGATCCAATCCGGATCCTGCATCGTGCACGTCGAAAAAAACGGGAAACCACAGCCCGTCGGCCGCTTGCATCCCGGCGACATTGCCGGTGAAATGGCCCTTCTCGATGACATACCGCTGGAAATGCACGTTGATGCAGAAACCGACCTGGAGCTCTGGACGCTGAACCGCAAACGGTTTGACGCAATTTGCACCGAACACCCGGAGTTGAGGAGTTTTTTGACGTACCTGTTGACGCAGCGGTTTGAGGCCGCAAACCATCACCTGAGAAGAATGCTCGATCCGTACCTGATTACGGATATAACCGGTGAGGGATCCCACAGCCTCATTTTCAAGGGAATGCACGCGACCTTGAAACTTCCGGTCAGCATCAAAATGCTCAAACACGAGCTGTCCCTGGAAAAACCGTTCATCGAACCGATGGAAAAACAGGCCCGCCGGATTGCCAGGCTCAACCACCCCAACGTCGCCCGGATTTATCAGGTTCAGCACCGCTACCGGACCCTGTTCTGGATTTCGGAGCACCTGTCGGGCGAACCGCTGAAATCCCTTCTGGAGCGGTGGAAAAAACTGCCCCTGAATCGTGTCACCCACTTTCTGGTGCAGGCATGCCGTGGACTGGATCACGCTCATCAACACGGTATCACCCACTGTCGCATTACACCGGGCAACCTGATGATCACCACCGGTGATCGGCTCAAAATCGTCGACTTCATGATCGGACCGCGGGCCGAAAAACTGGCCGTCGAAGACACCGGCGGGCTGCACTACAGGGCGCCGGAACAAACGCGGGGCGACGGGTTTGATCATCGCGTGGACCTGTTTGCGCTGGGATCCGTCGCCTACGAGATGATATCCGGCCAAAAACTGCATGCAGGGGACAAAATCGCTCCATTGTCCGATGATCCGGTATTCCGCCAGCCGGGATTTCCAGAAATATTGAAACGTTTCGTCGCCAAGGCCTGTGCTGCCGATCCGGCCGAAAGATTTGACAGCGCGCAGCAGGCGCTGAACCATCTGCAGGCGCTGGCCGATCATTACGGTGTCCCGCAAGGGCAACCGGCAGGCGAGCAGCGCAAAGTCGCCACGATATCGCTGGTCTTTCGGGAAAGGGATCAAAACGCCCTGAACCAAACCCTGGAGGCATTCAGCGCCAAGGTCATCGAACTGGACGCCGAAATAACCGGGATCGACATCGACGATCTGTAAGCCAGGTACCACCGCAGCCAGCCGATCGGGACTCCATGACGGCGTAGCGGGTTCTTACTTCTCATCCTTATCGATGCTGCCATTTCAGATATGCGATCACTGCAAGGAGGCGCACCATGACACAACAATGGGTCTACCGTTTTGACGAAATCGATGCGGTCGAAAAAGCCGTCGGCGGCGACTGGGAAGACGTGCGGTCCCTGCTGGGAGGCAAAGGTGCCAATTTGTTTGAAATGGTGCGCCTGGGAATTCCCGTGCCACCCGGCTATACCGTGACCACGCAGGCGTGCAACGCCTACCTTGCCGGCGGTGGCGCCGTGCCGGCAGGCATGTGGGACCAGATGATGTCCGCGCTTGCCTACATGGAAGAGTCGACCGGCAAAAAATTCGGGGATCCGGACAGACCGCTTCTGGTCTCCTGCCGATCCGGCGCCAAATTTTCCATGCCCGGGATGATGGATACCGTGTTGAACATCGGTCTGAACGATGAAACCGCCCGGGGCCTGGTAAAGCTGACCGACGACGAACGCTTTGTTTACGATGCCTACCGCCGCCTGGTCCAGATGTTCGGCAGCGTGGTGATGGGCATGCCGGACGAGGTCTTTGAAGAAGTGATCACGACAGCGCGCAGGAAAGCGGGAGCAGCGTCCGATACGCAGCTGACGGCTGAAGACTGGAAAGCGATAACTGCAGAGTTCAAGGAGATCTATCGCCACTACACCCACCACCGGTTCCCGCTGGAGGCGCGGGATCAACTCAAGCTGGCCACCGAAGCCGTATTTAAGAGCTGGAACGGCAAACGCGCCGTGGATTACCGCAGAGCCGCCGGCATCGCAAACGACCTGGGCACGGCGGTCAATATCGTCACCATGGTTTTCGGCAACATGGGCGATACGAGCGCCACGGGCGTGGCCTTAACCCGAAACGGCTCCACCGGAGAAAATCGGATCGAAGGCGACTACCTCACCAACGCCCAGGGAGAGGACGTAGTGGCAGGCATCCGACTGACCAAAGATCTCAGGGAACTGCAGATCGAAATGCCGTCTGCGTATGCCGAATTCGAGCAAATTGCCATGCGCCTGGAGAAGCATTACCGCGACATGCAGGATGTGGAATTTACGATCGAAAGCGGGAAACTGTGGATGCTTCAGACCCGCGACGGCAAGCGGTCGGCCCAGGCCGCCGTGCGAATCGCCGTGGACATGGCTGGTGAAGGGCTGATCAGCCGCAAAGAGGCCGTTTTGCGTGTCACCCCCGAGCAGGTGGATTTTTTCCTCCACCCGCAATTTGATCCGGATGCCACCAAAGCGGCCAGGACCGCCGGGCACCTGCTGGCAAAGGGCCTCAACGTCTCACCGGGAGCTGCGATCGGGGTGGTGGCATTCGACGCCGACCTGGCGGAGAGCTGGGCCAAAAAGGAAAACAAGAAGGTGATCATGGTGCGTCCGGAAACCAAACCCGACGACGTGCACGGCATGCTGGCAGCCGAAGGAATCCTCACCAGCCGCGGCGGGCGGACCAGCCACGCCGCACTTGTGGCGCGCCAATTCGGCAAGCCGGCCGTAGTGGGCGTTGCCGAGCTTACCATTGAGATCGCCAAACGCCAGATGCAGGTCGGCGACAAGGTGGTTCAAGAAGGCGACTGGTTGTCCATCGACGGAACCACCGGAGAGGTGTTCACCGGGAAACTGGAAACCATGGTGCCCAACATACAGGACCCGAATTTGCTGCAGCTGCTGACATGGGCCGACGAATTCCGCCGCCTTGGGGTGTGGACCAACGCCGACTATCCGGCCGACGCCAAACGTGCCCGTGAATATGGCGCCGAAGGCATCGGGCTGTGCCGAACAGAGCACATGTTTTTCGAAACCGACCGCCTGCCCCTGGTGCAGAAAATGATCATGACCGACCTGCCGGTGGAGCAGAAGGAGGCGCTGCAAGCCCTGCTTCCGTTTCAGCGGGAGGATTTTGCGGGCCTTTTTCGAGCCATGGACGGGCTGCCGGTCATTATCCGTCTCATCGATCCTCCCCTGCACGAATTTCTTCCCGACCCCATGGAGCTGATGCACGAGCTGACCGATCTGAAAATCCGCCTGCAGCATGCGGCCTCTCTGGCCGAAATCGACGAACTGCTTCAACAGGTAAAGGCCAGGGAAACCTTGCGCAAAAGGGCCGAAACCCTGCGGGAGCAGAACCCGATGCTCGGCCTGCGGGGAGTCCGCCTCGGCATTTTGATACCGGAGCTGACCGCCATGCAAGTGCGCGCTATTTTTGAGGCGGCTTGCCAGGTGTCCAGGGAAGGCGTTTTGGTGCACCCGGAGGTAATGATCCCGCTCACCAGCCATGTAAACGAGCTCAAGGTTCAGCGCTCGGCGCTGGAAGCCGTGGCCCAAAAGGTCATGCAGGAAAATGGCGAAGACGTCGACTACAAGTTCGGAACGATGATAGAGATCCCGCGGGCGGCGTTGACCGCGGACCAGATCGCCGAGCACGCCGAGTTTTTCTCTTTCGGAACCAACGACCTCACCCAGACCACATATGGTATCTCCCGCGATGATGCCGAAGCCGGCTTTCTGATCGATTACATGGAAAAAGAAATCCTTCCCAACAACCCTTTTGCCACCATAGACGAAGATGGCGTCGGCAAGCTCATGGAAATGGCAGTCCAGAAAGGTCGCGCGGTCAAGCCGGACCTGGAATGCGGGATCTGCGGAGAGCACGGCGGCGATCCGGAATCGATCAAAATCTGTCACCGCATGGGATTGACCTACGTCTCCTGCTCCCCGTTTCGGGTTCCCATCGCCCGCCTGGCGGCCGCCCACGCAGCGCTGGAAGAAAAGCCGTAGGAACCGAAGATCGGCAGATCTGCTGGTAGCAGCAGCGAAGTGAACCTGCGCCCGGCCTTTGTTTTTTGGATCGGCAAAACAGCTGCGCCGCCGGGCGCGTGGCGGATTTCAATTGATGACAAGGCCGTTCATCCCGGCCTTGCGGATAATGAAAACGGATTATCAGAATGCGGAGCGGCCTTCGCGTTTTTGCTTTTCTTCCTTTTCCTGCCGCTTTTTTTCTTCGGTATGGATAAACTCTTCCAGGTTGTCCGCGTAGTAGATCATCATCCGATAAAGGGGGCGCTCGTTGCGCCGGGACAATATGGCAACGAGAAAAACATCACGGTTGTCTTCCCAGTAGCGGATCTCCCCGCGATTTTGTTCCAGCTGCAACAGCGACGGCTGTCCGTATTTTTCGGAAAGGGCGTCGAAGATATCAGAGATGTCGCGAATGGATTCGATCTTCACATACAGCGGTTTGTGCGTATCCTGGGAAAACAGCAACTCGACGTAGCTGAAAGGCAGGTTTTTTCTTGCGGACCAGCGGTACATCAGCTTGATGGTGGGATGCTCTATGCGTTCGCCCGCGGGGTAGTTGAGTCTTTGGTTCAGCTCGCCGATGGTGGGAAAATGCTGCTGCAGGAATCCGTTTTGCACGATTTCCAGATTGATGGTGCTGCGATATTCGATGGCATCGGAAGAAAGGGTATCGACCAGGCGATCCCGCAGGGACTTGCTGTAAATCGTGTGATGGTGGACATCGAAAAACGTAAAGCCCCCGGAACGCTCCTGCTGCTGCGGCTCGATCTTTTCTTCCGAAGAACAGGCCGTTACAAGCAGTAGGATCGACAGCCCGATCAAAACCTGTAAGGCACTTCTGGTTTTTGGGTCCTGGTGCATCATTCTCGCTCCCGGCAGTTCCCGGTTCCCATCCCTGCTACACAAGACCATAAGAAATCGCTCCGACAGTGTCAAGCTGTGACTGCATACGGCAAATCGGCTTGTATTTGCCGAATCGAGCGGATACACTGACGGATGTGTATGAAACACAAAACCCGCTTGCAAGGAGAACCGGCAGGATGCGAACCAGGGAAGCGATCATATCCTTTTCCCAGAGCGAAAAAATCAAAGCCGGTATAATCTGGCTGACCCAGGCGCTGGAGATGCTGGCCGGGCTCCCGGAAAAAAACCGCAGAAATGCGGAAAGGGTCATGCACGTATTTCTATCCTCGATGCTGCGGGATGTGCATCTTTCCGCCAGGCTGTCCGGCGATGACACCTGGCGAGATGCGGAGAAGAACATCGACATGGCCCTGGTGATGCTCGACTCCGGAGTCGCCCGGGAGTCCACTTACCACATCACCCGCGCGCTGGGAAGCGTCACCGCTATTGGCCAGCGGGCCATGGCCCACCTGAAAGACGAAGGGTTGTTGTAAAGCGCTGCTAGGTGGCGGCAGGTTGGCTGCGCATCACTTGGGCGGGTGTATCCTTCGGGTGATGATATCAATGTGGAAAGAGAACGATTCTGCGCGTCGATCCTGCAAGTAGCGTTTCAGCGTTTTTTCGACAACCGGGAAGGCAAGCTGTCCCCAGGGGATTTGCTCTTCTTTGAAAAGTCGAACATCGCGGCTTTCATGGGTAGGCTCGAAGCTGTTGTTTTCCAGCTGCGCCCGAAAGAAAAAGTAGATTTGGCTGATGTGGGGGATATTGTAAAGCCCGTAGGGCTTCAAATCCAGCACGTTTGCGCGGGTCTCCTCGAAGACCTCGCGGCGGGCGCCTTCGGATACGGTTTCGTTGTTTTCCAGAAATCCGGCCGGAAGCGTCCACAATCCCGCGCGGGGTTCTATGGCCCGCAGGCAGAGCAGGATCTGATTTTTCCACTGCGGTATGCAGCCGACCACCATCTTCGGGTTCCGGTAATGAATCATGCCGCAAACCCGACAGCAGTGCCGCGGCCGATCGTCACCGGCCGGCACTTCCAGCAGCAGCGGTCCCCCGCAGTGGGTGCAGTAGTTCATGGCAGTCAATGGCTTCGGTTCGTGTGCGACAGTCAACTGTTGGTCGGCCGGCTGGCCCAACCGCCCGCTGCCGGCCGTGCACCGCGGCAGCCTCCGGATCCGCTCATCGATTCCAATGAACGATTCCGCTGTTAGGAACCCAGGAACAGGAAGTCGGCGTCCGTGCCGCCGATCGTTTCGCTATCGATTTCCCCGGGGACTTCCGGCAGGATGACCGTGTAGGGGAGGTCAACCCGCTTGCGTATCTGGGCCGGAACGGCCTGCTTGCGGGCATGCGCCGCTCCGGCCAGCAATACCATAACTGATTTCGGGTTGGATTTCAAATACGCCACAGCACTGGCGGCCATGATATTATCCCACACCAGCTGGGCTTCGCAGAAATAGACAAAGTTCAGATTGCCGTGCGCATGGGCACCGAAGGATCGGCGAATGTATTCCATGTATTGCTGGTCCACCCGGCAGGTGATGTTGGAAAGCACTTCTTTCTGCTGTTTCGAAAGCGACTCAAACCCCTGTCGGGCTACCTGCCGGGTAATCTCCCGCGACACATTCAGGCCGACAACCGGTATTTTTTCCTCTCTGGCATATTCGAAGATCGGCCTGTACAGCGACCAGTCGTAGTTCCAGTTGTCGTAATAGATCTCCTCCAATTCCTTGACGGATATCTCTCCGTTCACCCAGCGATCGAGGTCCGGCTGACTGTCGTTGCGAAACATTTCCATTCCGATGGCGATTTTCACACCGGCTTCGTGCAGCTGACGGATAACTGCGAGCTGGGCCCGATGGTGGGCCGGGTTGGTGTGCTGTTCACCGACCAGCACCACCCGGCTTTGCCGCATTCGGCCGAGAGCCTCTGACATGGACACATCTTTTTGAAGGTTCAAATCGAACAGCCGGTAATCACCAGTCCTTGCGGCCGTGCATCCGGCCACAAGAGCGATGAGAACGCTCGATACCATCCAGCAAATGACAATTCCCTTTTTCAAGACTATCCTCCGCGCTGCAATAAGACAGTGCCGATCCCTTCGGATTTCTCCGATCCGGAAGCCGGACGCTTTCTATACGGCGTCACGGGCTCGCGGCCCAGCGGTGAATTACCGGTGAGTCTTGTACCGGCCAGATCCCTTTTGCCCGATTGACCCCACGGCTGAACGCCAGGTAACTGTACCTGCCGTAATGCGTTACCTTTCGGGCAACCTTGTCGGCAAATGCTGCCGTCAACGGCAGAAAAATGCCTGCAACCCGCTGTTTTGCAATCGGATGCGGGCCTACTGCGAAAAATACATCCCAGGGCTGTGTGAACGTCGTTTTCTGCAGAACAAAGCCGTCATCTTCGAAAGTGACATGGCCGTTGGTGTCCGGCAGCCAGCTCCGGTCTTTGGGAATGCCCACCAGCAGCAGGTCGTGATGGCCCAGCTCTTCAGGATCGATCGCACCTTCCCGCGCCATCCGCACATTTTTCAAACCCAGGGAAAGAGCCAGCGTGCGGGCCGCACGCCTGCTGCCATTGTCGAGGCTGTCGGCCAGCACCACCAGAACGGACGAGGATCCCTTGATGGAGTTGACCGATGGCGGGATCTCCGACGGTGCCAGCCGTCTGAATAGGTTCGCTTCAGGGTCAAAAACCAGTTCTTCGGGTGGGGCGTCCAGCCGAAAACTGAAGTGGCTCTGTGGGCCCGACAATTGGACTTTTTGGGTGACAGCGCTGCCTCCGCTTCGCAGCAGCAGGTCGGCGGTCAATTCGTAATACGGGCTTTGCTGGACCACGCGTCCGTTTACGAGCCATTGCCGGTTTTCCTGCCGAACCGCAATGTCACTCAGTGCCGGTTGCGGGGCACCGTCCCGATCGATCCATTGATCGAAAAACCGGCCCAGCGGAGTATTAGCGTTATTTTCAAAGGCCTGCTGGAAATGGCGCCAGGAAACGGCCTGAAACAGGTGCCGGCGGTAGACGTCTCGCAGGCTTCCCCAGAAGGCGTCTTCGCCGAGGCGAATGCGAAGCATGTGAAAGACCATCGCGCCCTTGTCATAGCCGATGGCGCGCGTAGCCGGGCTGGTTCGCCGTTGAAACTGACGCAGGGGAAAATCGTTGTCCGGTATAACCAGCGATGCGTAGTTGCGCAGCAGGGTTTGTCGGCGGTCCAGGGCCTCGGCGGGCGAAGCGTGCTCCTTGTACAGATAATCCGCCACGTATGTGGTCAGCGCTTCCGACCAGTTTCCCTCGGCATAATCCACCAGGACACCGTTGCCCCACCAGCAGTGGGCGATTTCGTGTCCGAGGCTCGTGTCTATGATAAACGGCAGCCGCAGGACCCTGCTGCCCAGCAGGGTGTAAGACGGAAAACCGTAGCCGGTGGGAAAAAAGTTTTCCACCACCGCAAACTTGGGAAACGGATAGGGGCCGAAGAGATCCTCGTACTTTCGAATGTAGCGCTGGGATGCTTTCAGATACGGCTCTGCGAGGTCCCGGTTGTCCGGCAGAAAGTAAGTGGAAACGGTCACTTTCCCGGACTGCCGGTGCTCCGCGTGGAAAGCAGCTGCCGACAGTGCCAGCCCCTGCACCGGATGATCGACCTGCCAGACGGAAACACTGCGTCCGTTGCGATTTTCGGTGCCGAGACTTCGCCCGGCTGTGACGGCGATAATGCCTGCCGGGGCTTCCACCTGGAGCCGATAGGTGGCTTTTTCTGCCTCCAGGTGGGGGTACCAGCCGGCCCCGGCCAGCAAAAAGGCGCCCTGCTCCCCGATGGTGCCGGCAACGCCATAGCCGGGATTGTGGGTGTTGACCGGTTCCGCGGGCACCGGATCGTCGAACACCGCGGTATAGTGGATCGTCAGCTGCAGGTTGGCATCGGCTGCACGCGGCGAAACCGGCGTTACGCGCAATATGTTTCCATCGAGCGCGAAACGAACCGGACTGCCGTCTTGCAGAACCTCGATACCGGAGGCAGAAGATGCGATGTGAAAGTTCAGTTCACCGGAACCTGCCGGCTTTATCTCCATCCGGTCGATACCGGTCAATCGCTGACCCGAAGGATCGAGGCTAACCTGCAGGTCGTGGGCCACGTCGATCGCTCCTGCCGCTGCTGCAACGCTCGCCCAGATCAAGCAGATCCAGCAGGCTGTCAGCCATCTTATAGCAAGCTTCATTTTCCACAACCTTTCCCGAACACACATAAGATGAAAAGTAAGATCGGATCTGTGGATGTCAAAAAAGCCGTGGCGGCGGCAAACGCCGCGCAGCCCAGCGCTTCGAACCGGTTCCGGCCTTGACATTTCCGCTATTTTCGATCATGAGTGGCAAAGGCCATGCTCATCTGCAGGATCGCAGCCGTCGCCGGCAGGTTTTGCAGAGTGGTCTTTTCTATTTCGCTCGACCAAATCAGGCCGGAGAGGAAGGCTCCGCCGATTCGATGGAATACCGATTCTGCCCGCGCTGCGGACTGCAGCTCCAACTTCGCCGGGACCTGGAAAGCACCCGCCCTCATTGCACCGGTTGCGACCGAACCTATTACCGCAACCCGATTGTCGGCGTCGCGGTGATTCTGGTGGAAAACCGCAACATTCTGCTGGTTAAAAGAACCGGTTCCTATGAGAATGCCTGGTGCATACCGTGCGGTTATGTAGAATGGGACGAGGATGTGCGGCAGGCAGCCAAACGGGAGATGAAAGAAGAAACCGGCCTGGAAGTCGCGCTCGGACCGGTTTTCGACGTACATTCCAACTTTCACGACCAAAACAACCAGACCGTGGGGATCTGGTTCTGGGGAAAGCGCACCGGCGGCAGGCTTGAAGCCGGCTCGGATGCGATAAAGGCTCGTTTCTTTCCGATAGAATCCCTGCCCGAGCCGATGGCGTTTCCAACCGATCGGGTCGTGTGCGACGAATTAATAAGCAGATTGGACGCGAAGGCTGCTGCCTGCAGCGACCAGCACATCACCGAAACATGAAAGGAGATCGTTATGAGCGAAGTGGAAAAACATCTAAAAGAGGCATTCGCCGGGGAATCCCAGGCCAATCGCAAGTACCTGGCATTTGCCAAAAAGGCGGACCGGGAGGGCTATGCCCAGGTCGCCAAACTGTTTCGGGCCGCCGCCGAAGCCGAAACAATCCACGCCCACACCCACCTTCGCACCCTCAAAGGAGTGGGAGCGACGACCGAAAACCTGAAGGAGGCCATCGCCGGCGAAACCTACGAATTCAAGAACATGTACCCGGAAATGATCGAAGCTGCAAAGGCCGCCGGTAACAAGGCTGCCGAAAAAAGCTTTACATATGCCAACGAGGTGGAAAAAATCCACGCGGGGTTGTATCAAAAAGCCTTGGAGAACCTGGATCAGCTGGAGGCGGTCGACTATTACGTTTGCTCGGTGTGCGGATACACCTGTGAAAAAGAGCCGCCGGATGTCTGCCCGGTGTGCAATTCCAAGTCCACGGTATTTTTCAAGGTTGACTAACTCAACATCCGGCCGTCCGGCAGAGTTTCCCCGGGAACGCTGTTCCGTTTTTGGTCCGGTTTTCGATTTCATCGCACCAATCCCCCGCCCTTGTTCGCAAATATCAGGGCGGGGGGCTTGCCCTCCGAATTTCGCCTGAACCACATATTTCCCGTATCCGCTTGCATGGGTCTGCTCGAAAAACCTGCAACGCCTTGCGCGTCTGATCTTTCGGGATTAGATTGTCCATTACATCACCATTGCCAAGGAGAAGCCGCACAATGAAGCAAAAACAAAATGCCGAAGCCGCCACGGTCCAGAAAACCACGATGTACGGGGTCGCCTTTGTCGCCCTGGCGGTCGGATTTTTTATCGGGGTTGTATTCAGTGCGTACCGCACCAGCACTCCTGTGCCCCAGGCCGCTCAGGCCCCGCCACCGCCGGTTGTCGAAGATACCCGGCGGCTCGAAGGCCTGGTAAAAGAAACCGCTCAAAATCCGGGAAACGTCGCCGCCTGGACCGACCTGGGCAACCTGTACTTCGATGCCAATCAATTTGACAAGGCGATCTGGGCATACAAGAAATCGCTGGAACTCAAACCCGACGATCCCAATGTCTGGACGGATATGGGTGTGATGTACCGGCGCAAGGGGGAGCCGGAAGAAGCGGTCAAAGCCTTTGAAGAGGCCATACGCGTCGATCCGAAGCACGAGGTTTCACGGTTCAACCGGGGAATCGTGCTGCTGCACGACCTGGACAAACCGGAAGAAGGCATACGGTCCTGGGAGGAGCTGCTGAAGATCAATCCTTTTGCAGAAGCGCCGGGCGGAAAATCGGTGGACGAACTGGTCACCATCTACAAACGCAACTTTGAGCAGGCAAAGTGACCCGCTTGCCACCGATGGCCATGCGCACCATCCTCATCGCAGCCCTGGTGCTCGGCTCGCTGCTGCTGCAATCCTGCACGGACGAGCAATCTTCGTCCGCCCCCCGACAGGCGAGCCGTCAGCACCTGCCGGTCCTTAACAGCCGGGAGGCGCTGAGCCGGGTGATCAGCGAAGCCGGCGACCGCCTGCTGTTGATCGATTTTTTTGCCGACTGGTGCCTGCCCTGCAAGCAGTTGGAGCCCATACTGGAGGAAATTGCCGCCAAAGCAAAAGACAGGGTCGGTGTGTACCGTATCGATCTGGACAACCACCAGTCACTGTCCCAGAGTTTTCAGGTGCGGGGAATCCCTCATGTGGTATTTGTAAAGAACCAGGTTATCGTGTACCGGCTGGAGGGGCTGCACCCCAAGGAAGCCTACTGGGAGGCCGTCGACAATTTCAGCCCCGACTCCGGCCCCTGAGACCGGTTTGGGGCACTCAGACCCGCCAGGCCCGCAGGCCCCACAGCAGGGAGGCCAGGCCAAGGGCACTGATGACGGCTGAGGTAACCACCGTGGCCGTAATGCCGCCGGCCAGCCACACCGGCCCACCGAGAAGCGCTCCGGCCATTCGGCCGATCCCGGCACCGGCCAAAATGGTTGCCATTGCCGTGGCCCGCCACTCGGGCAGCAGTTCCGTGCTCAGGGACAGAAATGCCACAATGGTGAATTCAAAAACCACGAAAAGCATGAACAGCCCGCCGAGCGCCAGCGACAGACTCGAGGTGCAGAAAGGCAGCACCAGGTAACACAGCATCGTCAGCGTCACTCCCACGACGACCGATTTTTTCAGGCCCAGCCGGTCGGCAAACCCTGCCGTACAGATCTCGCCCAGCAGTTCGGCCGCACCGATCAAACCGGTTCCCAGACCCAGTCCGACCACAGTGAGTTGAAACGACGACTCGAGCCAGACCCCGTAGATAACGAACAGATTGTCATTGGCGGCACTGATAAAAAAGCCAAACCCCAGGGCCCCCAGCGCGGCCCTTTCTCCAAAAAGCCGGGGCCATGCGCTCCAGAACTTTTTCCCGGAAACCGGCAGAGTGGTTTGCGCACCGCTTTTTCCCAGCAAAAAATAGAGGCAGACCATGGCCGCCATGCCTGCTGCGGCGAGCATGAAAAACGGTGACCGCCAGCCGCAGCGATCGATGAGAAAACCAATGGCCGGTATGCCGATCAGTGAACTCCCGGCCCAGCTGAATTCCAGGATACCGATGACCAGCCCCCTGCGTTCGAACGGAATCCGCGAACCGGCATAGGCCTGAATGGCCGGGTCGAATACCGTTTTCCCCAGACCGGCCAGCAGCAGGGCCGCCAGTACGACCATGTAAAAGGGGGTCACACCGGCTGCAAACATGCCGACAACCAGCATGCCCATACCGGCGGTCATCATGAGTCGGTAACCGAACCGGTCGGCCAGCGGCCCGAAGAACAACCCGGCCACGCCGGCCGCCTGGTTGACGGCAATCAGCGAGGTGATGGCTGTGAGCGGAACCCCCAGCTCCCGTCCCAGGGCCGGCGCAAAAGGATAGGCGAAACGGCGGGCGGTGTTGAGCAGGATTCGGCAAACGGTTGCCGCGACGATACTGCCAACCAACCTGCGGGTCGAAGGGCGGTCCGTAGCGGCCGATGATTGCGGCATAATTACAGCGTCTCCCGAAGATCAGGTGATCTGGTCATCTACCAGAGCTTGCCCTGGATTTCAAGACCGTCACCGGAGGGTCAACGAAAGTCGAAAAATCCCGTCCGATGGATGACAAAACTCAATGGATGATATATGATATGCGCGTTTACCCGTTTACAATTCACAATTCAAAACGCAATCCGATTGCTTCCGATCCGGATATTTTTTTATGCAAGCGCGAACTACCCATATCATCTGTATCCTGCTGGTTGGAATTTGGCTGCCGGCGGCGGCCGCCGCCCAGACAGTCAATACGGTTTCCGAGGATGTCCGGGCCGAGCTGCAGTACCTGCTTTCTTTTGTCGGCCCGCAGGACAGTCCCCACAGTCGATTCGATCCGGAACAGTTCCGGCAAGTGCTCGATTTCGTCGCCACACCGAAAAACGAAAAAACATTGTACGATGCCGGGCAGCTGAACGGTTCTCCTTCGGCGTACCACGATTTCTCCATCCGAAAAAGGCTGCGGGATATCCTTTACATCGCCTATGATCCGGATATCCCGTCCGTCATATCTTCGCCTTCCAGTCTCCGGCTGACCCGCTGGAAGGAAATTGAGGGAAAATCGCAGCCGGTTCCCCGCTTCTGGGAAAAAATGTCCGATTTCGACTCGCCGCTTATCGTCACCGGTGTCGAGTACACCGTTAATACACCGGATGTGCATTCGGGCACGTATTACGAATACGACCTCGAACGAACGATGATTCTGTGTAAATTCCGCGGCAAAAACGTCTTTATCTCCATGTCCACACAGCCGGAGCGCTCCGAGGTCGGCAAGAAGGGATTGGTGATTGGACCGGACCGAAACTGGGAGTATCTGTATTCCGGGCAAGCCGGTGTCGGCCTGTCCGGCCTTGGCTGGGTTCACTCGTACATGTACGATTCGAACGCCATCATCATCTATTATGAAACCGAACCCGCCAAACCATTGACCCGGTTTGCGGTCTTCAAATGGGTCCGGGCCGGTTGGAAGAACATCAACTTCGTCAAAAGATCCCACATTTACAACGGCCTGCTGCGGTTTGCCAAAGATTTCAAGGCGATTCTGGAAAGCCCCGACCTGCCGGATCCGGCGCTGCTCGCCCAGTCCTGTGCGGAAATCCGCGGTTTTTCCGACGAACAGCTGCGCTCGATCATTCAGGAGCACCTGTCGTCGATTGAACAGATCAGCCGCCGGGAAAATTTGCTGCCGGAAGCCACGATCGAAAAGCTGCTGCAAAGCCGGCAGTATCTGGACGGTCTTACCAGAAACGAAATGGAGAGCCTGGTGACCCTCGTGTACCTGAAGCAACTGCTCGGCAGGGGACAGCAAAAGCAATTGACCAGCCTTCCGGTCTCATCGAAACTGCCCAGATGAACTCCGTATCCGTCAACGCATGCAAGTTCAGACCGCCACGATCGTAACCGGCGCCTCGCACGGCCTCGGGGCGGCAGTTTCCAGACAGCTGGGCTGCGCCGGAGCGGCGGTTGCGCTGGTATCGCGCTCTGCAGACGACCTGCAGCGCAGTGCCGCAGCCGTCCGTGAGTGCGGTGGCGCCTGCCTGGCGCTGCCGGCAGACGTCTCCGACCCGGATGCCTGCCGCCGGGTGGTGGAGGCGACCGTCGGACATTTCGGCCGCCTCGATGCCGTGGTCAACAACGCCGGCATCGTGGCACCGCTGGAGGTTGTGGCCCGGACCGCGCCGGCCCATTGGCGCCGTAACGTGGAAGTCAATCTTCTCGGTCCGGTGTACATTACCATGGCTGCGCTGGCAGCGCTGCGCAGCAGCCACGGCCGGGTGGTAAACGTGAGCAGCGGCGCAGCAACCCGCGTCATCCAGGCTGCCAGCGCATACTGCGCTTCCAAAGCCGCATTGAACCAGTTCACCCACGTTCTGGCTGCCGAAGAGCCGGATATCACCGCTGTAGCTGTTCGTCCCGGCGTCGTCGACACACCGATGCAGGCCTTCCTGCGCCGGGAGGGACCGGCAAAGATGCCCGCGGCGCAGGCCGCCTACTACCAGGCCCTCAAAACCGAAAACCGGCTCGAACCGCCGGAAGTGCCGGCGCGGGCAATTGCCTGGCTGGCTTTGAAGGCACCGCATTGGTTAAGCGGTCGGTTTCTGAGCTATGACGATCCCCGGATTGCAGAACCGGCCGCAATTTTTTTCAAACAAGGTCTTTCGTGACGCAACTGTTTCCGGCCAACCGGACCGGAATTCGATCCAACAGGAGATGACATGAACGCACAGATCAAAACGATTCTCGACAAATTCGAGCAGATCAGCCGGATTCCGCGACGCTCGAAACACGAAGAAAAAATCTCCCGGTGGATCCAGGACTGGGCCGCCGACCGCGGCTTCGGTCTGCGCAAAGACGGTGCCGGCAACCTGTGCATCGCCGTTGAACCGACGGCGGGCTTCGAGAATGCGCCGGCCGTAATCGTCCAGGGCCACATGGACATGGTCTGCGAAAAAACCGAGGACTCCACCCACGATTTTAGCCGCGACCCGATCCGCTTTGTCTATGACGGCGACTGGCTTACAGCCGACCGGACTTCACTGGGCGCGGACAACGGGATCGCCCTGACCCTGGCGATGGCTCTGGTCGAAGACGAATCAGTTTCTCATCCACCCCTCGAACTGCTGTTCACGGTAGATGAGGAATCCGGATTGACCGGCGCCACGAAGCTGGATGCAGGCATCTTCAACGGCCGGCTGCTGCTGAACATCGACTCGGAGGAGGAAGGAGTGTTTACCGCCGGGTGCGCAGGCGGCAGGGATGTCCGCGTGCACCTGACCCTGGAGACAGAACCATGCCCTGCAGATCACCGTCTGCACGAGGTAATCGTCCGGGGCTTGTGCGGCGGTCACTCGGGAGTAGACATCCACAAACAAAGGGCCAGCGCCAACCGGCTTGTTGCCAGAGCCCTGCTGCAGGCCCTGGCCTGCTCGGCTGTTCGCCTTGCCTCCATGAAAGGCGGCAGCGTTCACAATGCCATCGCGCGGGATGCCGTCGCTCGCATTGCCTGCCCGCCGGAAGATGTCTCGAAGCTGGCCGATCGAATCGAAACATTTACAAAGGTGCTGCAGCAGGAATTCGCAGCCACAGACCCGGCAGTAACACTGGTTTTCCAGCCGCCGAGAGAGGCTGCCGTCGCAGGCAGTGTTCTTACTCCGGAAGATACCCGCCGGGTGGCTCGGCTGCTGATGGCCCTTCCGCATGGGGTTTCCGGGATGTGCACGGACCAGGCTTCTGTAGTGGAAACTTCCAACAACCTGGCCACCGTCGAGCTTGCCGGCAATTCCCTGAAGATCCTCTCCAGTCAACGCAGCTCGGTGACTTCCCGCCTGGAGGAGATCACCTCCCGGGTCGAGTCGATCGCCTCGCTGGCCGGAGCCCGAACCACTGAGACCAACAGCTATCCAGCCTGGCAGCCTGACATGGCTTCACCGCTTTTGTCGCGCTGCTGCCAGGTCTACCAGGACCTTTTCAACAAAAGCCCCCGGGTGCAGACCATCCACGCCGGACTGGAGTGCGGTATCATCGGCGCAAAAAAGCAAGGAATGCAGATGATCTCCTTCGGTCCGACGATCGAAAACCCGCACTCCCCGGACGAGCGGCTGTACATCCCCTCTGTCGGCAAGGTGTGGGAATTTCTGGTTGCGCTGCTGAAAACCTGATGAACCGACGATTGAAGCCGCCGTGGGCTTGATGCCCCCGGCTCCGCGACGAAACCAGATCATGCGGTAACCAACCCGCGTATACCAGCGTGATCGTCCATCGCTTATTGGTCGCACCTCTTCCGAGAGCCTGGAAGCTGACAGGGGCCCGCGTTGAACCAGAGGGTGGACAAGTATTTTCTAATTGACACTTTCAAACACATCAGCAGGTACCAAAACCACCGCCAGCACTGCATGGCCACAACATATCGTGGTTGCCAAAGTTCAAAAAGGCGGTATTCATTGACTGTCTCCCAACTATTATAATCCCACCTCGAATTAAAGCATCGCTGTCCGTTTGGACTCAATAATCTTGGTTTCTAAGGTTACTTTCAAACCCGCCAGATATCCTAATCTCCAGATTGACATATCCTAATCACACATGTAACTTCGTCACATCCCCTACATCGGCCAGATAGAGCAAGCACCAACGCTCACCTTGAATTTGCATATATCTCAGTATATCCGAACGTAATCGGATATAAGGCGGGATATGAGATACGCGGGAAAAAGAGCAGTAGGTGTTTGCATGATGAACCTGATTAATGCCCGAAATTATTATCTCTCAGGAGGCCATTATGACAAAGGACACTATCGATCCCAAGGTATATGACTTATACGATGAATACTGCCACACCCAGATGACAAGGCGTAATTTTCTGAATAAGGCCTCGTTGCTGGCAGTCGTTGGCGGATCAGGTCTTGCTATGGCCAAAGCGCTGCTGCCTCGCTATGCTGAAGCGCAAACAATCTCCTTTACAGATGAACGAATCAAGGCCCGTTATGTTGAGTACGACTCTCCAGGCGGCACATCAGGCAAGATGCGCGGGTATCTGGTAAAGCCTGCCGGTGATGGACCTTTTCCCGCTGTGCTGGTTGTTCATGAAAATAGAGGTTTAAACCCTTATATAGAAGATGTGGCACGCCGTGCCGCTGTTGAAGGCTTTCTCGCACTCGCACCTGATGGACTCGCTCCCATCGGTGGCTACCCCGGAAACGATGACGATGGAAAAGTAATGCAAAGGTCTTTGGATAGAGACAAACTCTTCACGGACTTGTTGAACAGTGCCAGGTTCTTGAAAGGCCATGAGCTGTCCAATGGCAAGCTGGGAGCGACAGGCTTCTGCTATGGTGGGGGTGTTGTCAATAATCTTGCAGTGCGAATGGGAACAGGCCTGAATGCCGGTGTCCCGTTTTATGGCCAAGCCCCAGCAACTGAAGATGTCGCCAAAATTCAAGCACCGCTTATGATTCAGTATGCTGAGAATGACCCGCGAGTAAACGCTTCACGCGAGGAGTACCGAAAAGCCTTGGAAGAGAACAAGAAAGATTTTATTATGTATACCTATGAAGGTACCCGCCACGGCTTCCATAATAATTCAACACCCCGTTATAACAAAGAGCAGGCGAAAATCGCCTGGGAACGTACAATGTCGTTTTTTAAAAAACATCTCTACTGATCCAACGCACATTCACATTTCATTTGTTGAAAGGCTGATCGGTTAATGGCAGCTTTTTAGAAAACATATAAATTGTTATTTTCTCGCTGATATTGCTCTATATTTACTTGGTATCAAAAATAATCCAGATTATATCTACTAATTCTTCAGCCCAACATCCTTGCCACCTATATTGAGGCACCACTATTTTCACGGTGCGATATTTGCTTTGTAACAACCACCCAAACGAAATTAGGCAGACACTATATGTTGTGGTCTGACTTTTTGAATTGATTCTACAGATTGTTTGCCGAAGACAAAACTATCAGATTTTACATGGCGTATTTAAATAGAATCTGCCAATCACAAATTTTTCGGAGGTTTGATAGGGTTGGGATCACAGCCGGTAACAAAACCATCGCAATCATTGTATGGCCGCAAAATATAGTGTTTGCAGCAAAATAGAGAAGTAAGTTTCTATATATTTATTTTAGGATCCCACCCAATTAATTGGTGTGCGCTTAAACTTCAAAATTTGATCTTAAACCACAACGTTTGGGGTGAAAGATCTGCAATGTTGATTGCCTAACTCTTTGAACGTGCTTTTCTCCATCTCAAAACGGATCTCAACCCTTCTTGTGCGACCCTCCTGCCTTGCAGCTCGTCAAAAATGGCAAAATTTACAGCATTTATTACATCAATGTTTCTCTGCTTGATGTTTTCAAACGGTTTAAGATTAAGAGCTTCACGAAAAATGACTTTAAATTCATGTAGCCGGTCTTCTGTAAACACCTTATGAAAAATTTTATAAGATTTATCTGCGATACCGATTTCATCAAAACGCCTTTCAATATAATTTAGCGTCCTGCGTGTCACTGTAAACCCCAGAATACTTTTCAGATTTATCTCTATAGTTGGTGCTAACAGCCCCTGGCTATTCTTTTTTTCGGCAATATCAATTGAACTGGTGGCATTTGCTTTCGGAGTGGCAATTTTCTCGATACCTTTGCCGGCCCGCTTTATATTGAGAGATTCGGCCGAGCGACATAAATACTCTGCCTGTAGAGCGGCGACCTGAAGGTAGGCGCTTAAATTGTAAAACCCCGTATGTATATAATCAGGAAGAGTTACACCACTTCGACTGTTTACGTATCGATATTTGTGATCAATTTCTCCCCAAGCCTCCTCAAGAATAGTCCTCAGTTGGAACTCAAATCGAAGATTCTCCAGTCTGGAAGGCGCTTCTGAATTTTGGCCTAACTCAACCTGATAATGAATAGACGAGTATCCGCTATATGTTATGTCAAAGCCATCCGATATTGATTCACTACGGTCAACAGGTAGTATGAAAGATCTCTTTCGTACCGGTCCTTTAACAAAATTTAATATATTTTCTTCAGACAGCAGCTGAAGATACGATTCGACTTTCTCGACATCAGAAAGGCGAAGGCATATTATCCTTACACCTAGCAGATCTCCGATTTTATCATGATAATTTCTTTTCGAAACTCGCTCTTCTCCGTTCCCGAGTGCATTATTGTGTATGTCAATTTTCTCAATTAATCTTAACTCGTCTTTAACGCGATATACAATTGTATGAAAACTTTCTTTTGGTGAAGAAGGATCATCTTGAATGAATTGCGTTATATATTCTCCAAGTTCTTTATATTTTTCTTTTTCGTTATAAAACGATATTAGAATTGCTTCTTTCTGGCGTTTTTTCATATGCTGATTTTACTAAAATTTGATGGTTGCTGAGCGTATTAGTTAAATGAATACAGGACGGTTTCTTATTTAGTATCTATCTGTCGAGAGCTATTCGTTCCTTTTCTCATCAATATTTTTGCGGATAGTGCTTATTAGTTTTTCAACACGATCCCTTTGTTTTCGTATTTCGTCTTCCGCCCACTCACGTTCGACGATCTTTGCTATAGTTTCGGCAATAACTCCAATAAGTTTTATTGCCTCCTTGTAGAACGTTCCTTCATCTAATGCAGGCGGTTTTTTTAAGTAGCATACCTCCAATGTGCCTATCTGCTCACCATTGATGACAATAGCCTTTGCCGATTTCCATTTGGTGTCTTTAAAATTTTCTGTAGTAAACTCATAACGATCAAAAACTGCACGGGCACAGGTTATTTCAGGGTATCGAAATGCAGGCGGAATAAGATCGACTATTGTTTGGAGGATAGTGTCTAAAGAAAAATCCGGATTTGCACCGTATCTTGAAATTGTATAGAGGCAGTTTAACTCATTTGCACGTTCTCTAAGTTTTTGGGACACCAGCGTCAATACTTCTCCATCATCACGTACGTATTCCTTTATCTCTTTTTCAAGCTCCTCGTTTATTTTCATGAGGCTGATGGTGCGTCTCATATGCCTGTATTCTATTGATCTTCGCTTCCTACTATATTTTTCTTCCTTGCGCACATATTTAAGAAACTCTCTTTCTATATGCTTGATTTTTTGCTCCAATTTCCAATAAGTTGGTTCTTCGGTCATGTTAATCTCGTATGTTTTTGTTAATTTTATTTGAAATGTAATAGCCGGATAGTATTTGATTGAATTTAAAATACTACAATTTTTTCAACGACCTCCGGAAGAAGCGTTCGATCATTAAGTAACGACCATTGCCAGCTGCTATTGTTTGATAGCCTGATAACTGGCAGAAAAAGTTCTATGCGGGTATCATCGGAAGAAAATCTAAAACAGACGAGATGATAATGAAATGCTGAAGTAAATCTAATTCTAACAAAGCTCCATACATACAGTAACGTCTGAAATCAAGCTGAACATAGCACATTGCAATCAATTGTCAAAATATAACTTGCCAAGACCTCCAGTCGCCAGATTCCATGCACTGGAGGTTCATTGCAAAAGTAACATGCTCCCTGTGGCCAGCAGGAAGCCACCAACCCTGTGGTGAAAGGCAGCCCAACATGAAAGTACATTCCACCGTCCATTGTTGTCTGTATTATCATCGAGTAAATTAAAAATAAACACAAATAAAAATTATGAAAACCTGCATGCCATTTTCAACCGCGAGTTCGGCGATCGGGAGCTGGAATCCATCACATCCGATGAGATCATGGTTTGCCTTAACCGGCTATTTGAAGGCTTCCGACAAGCCACCAAATAATTCCGTTGGGTTCTACTCAAGGCCTTTTTTATTTACGCATAAACACCATCGACGAAAAGATCGCCAATTTCTGCAACTCCACCATTTGGTAAAATACACAGCGAGCAAAGGATCCGTGATTGGCATGTCTCCGAAAAGGACCTGGTTGGTGACATGATTTTTAGAACCCGTAGCCAGCGCAACCGTTTGATGTTTGAGCGGATGGCCCGCAACGGGGTGAAGATCGGTGAGGTGTTCATAATCAGCGCAGGTGACCTCGAGGACCGGTCCTACTTGTTTTCGGATACCCAGATTGACATATTCGGATCAAACTTGTAATTTCATAACAATACTTAGGTTTCACTGGTATTTTACGATTTTCTACTTTACAGTTTGCCAATTGAAATCAAAACCCAGGCGCATGCGTGAAGGAGTTGCGGTGGGCTCAACGCAAACATCCATCATCGTCCTCGTTTTTTTCTGTTTAATCGTGACTGCGTTTTTTGTGACGCTGCTCATCCAGATAGCCAGACACAGCCGGGCACGAAAGGCATTGAGTAAGTGCAAGCAACTATATTTCAGGGCGATAGAGAGCTCTACTGACGGCCTTTGGGACTGGAATATCAAGTCGGACACCGTATTTTACTCGGATCGTTTTCTGGAAATCCTGGGGATTTCAGCTGATGATTTCCCGGGATCGATTGAATCGTTTCGCAGCAGACTTCACCCTGAAGACGCCGAAGCCACGTGGACGGCAATAGAACGCCATCTGAAAGAGCGCGTACCATTTCATGTCGAATACCGCCTGCGAACAAAAGCAGACACATACCTGTGGTTTTTAGCACGCGGCCAAGCGGTCTGGGACTCTGCCGGAAATGCTATCCGGATGTCAGGGTGGATTCAAGACATCACCAAGCGCAAGCAGTCCGAACTGGAGTTGCAGAAAGCCCTAATCGAAATAAAACAATTAAAAGAAAAACTTGAGGCGGAGAGAGCTTATCTGCAGGAAGAAATCAAATTGGCGTACAACCATGAGAACATTATCGGGCGAAGTGACGTGATCCATTACGTTCTGTATAAAGTTGAACAAATTGCCGCTACCGATACAACCGTCCTGGTTCTTGGCGAGACCGGAACTGGTAAAGAACTGGTCGCCAGAGCCGTTCACAGCCTGAGCCTGCGAAAAGATCGCGCATTAATAAAAATAAATTGTGCCGCGCTGCCTGCCGCTCTCATCGAAAGCGAGCTGTTCGGTCATGAGAAAGGGGCTTTCACCGGTGCCCAGTCAAGGCTGCTGGGGCGATTCGAAATTGCCAACGGTGCCACCCTTTTTCTGGATGAAATCGGCGAAATGCCGCTTGAACTGCAGACCAAGCTGCTAAGAGTGCTACAGGATGGTGAATTTGAGCGCTTGGGGAGCCCCCATACAATCAAAGTTGATGTACGCGTTATTGCGGCCACCAACCGTCAACTCGAGCAGGAGGTCCGCGATGGGCGTTTCCGGAAGGATCTCTGGTACCGGCTGAATATTTTTCCGATTACCGTACCCCCGCTGCGGGAACGCAGTGAGGACATTCCTCCGTTGGTGGAATATTTTGTTGGTATCGTTTCCAAAAGGATGGGCAAATCCATTGAGAACATCCCAACGACCGTGATGAATTCTTTGCAGAATTATCACTGGCCCGGCAATGTCCGTGAGCTTGAAAATGTCCTCGAGCGTGCGGTAATCAACTCTTCAGGACCCAAACTACGTCTAGTGGATGACCTGAAAGGGCCGAACAAGGAGTTAGACAAGGCTGATCTGACCCTTGCGGATTTAGAACGGGAGTATATTGTTCGGGTGCTTGAGCAGACCGGCTGGAAAGTGAGTGGGAAAAACAGTGCCGCAGAGATTTTAGGTCTTGACCGAAGTACATTGCGTGCCCGAATGCGAAAGTTTGGAATCCAAAAGCCATAATATTTTTCACATCCTAAATGGAACCACCTTGTTTTCTTCAAATATTTAGTGGATGCGAGTCATCCCAGCCAAACGGGTTATTCATTTCCTTTTATCATGAACCTTCCAAACACGCAGAGAAAACCGTAGAACAGGGTCATATATGACCTTTGGTCATATATGACCCTGCATAAGTGCCTATCTGCAACGCCCCATTCCGGATATATTACCCAATTCTATATATAAATCAGTATGATGCGTAAAAAAATCAGAGCGTACATATTTCGGCATGAATTTTGATTACTTAGAACACATCACTGATAGTGTCGATGTATTGAATTGCGCGTCAAACTTTACATTATACGATTCTCTTGAAAGCCAGTGCCCCACAATCATTTGCAGTGAATCTGCAGCAGGAGCAATACCATGAAGGAGATAATTGAAACCATTGCACAGGCCTTAGTGGATCAGCCGGATTTCGTATCTGTTAACGAAATTGATGGCACGCATACGTCCATACTGGAGCTCAAGGTCGCAAAGTCCGACATAGGCAAAGTCATCGGCAAAAATGGTCGAACCGCCGGCGCATTGCGGACCATATTGAGCGCTGTTTCAGCTAAAGCAAAAAAGCGAACAGTGCTTGAAATAATAGAACCGTAGAAGCTGGGACCGCATAAAGGTGATCATTATGATCTTTGTTAGAATTACCATGAACTCAATTCCGGAAAAACAGCTGGAGGTGATGCAAACCCTGCTATCTATGATCGAGCCGACGGAAATGGAGTCCGGTTGTTTAAGTTATGCCTGGTTTAGGGATATCGAAAACGAGAATCGTTTCAGTATGCTTGGAGAATGGGAAACCCGCGAAGATTTGGATCGCCATATACAGTCTGCCAGGTTCGGCGTTTTGCTCGGAACGAAAAGCCTTTTGCGCGAACCGCCGCGAGTTGATATCCACACGATTTCCAATTCGGAAGGAATGGAAAGCGTAAATGCCGTCAGGGGTAAAAGAGGTTAATCTTCATCCGGGATGGTCCCCATGAATATATTACTAAAATTGTGCTCGTATTGCTCCTGCCAGAATGAATGCTTTCTGAAAGGAGTCTTCAGGACTGTGGCGATCATATTCATTTTTTTATCAACCACAATGACGGGGGGATTCAATGAAAGTGAGTAAAGAAAAAATTAAAAACAATGTGTGGGGTGCTATCATTGGTGCCACTATCGCCATTATTATCGGCTTTGGTTGGGGCGGTTGGGTATTAGGTAGTACGTCTCAGAAAAACGCTGATACAATGGTTGCGGACGCGCTTATCGCCCGTTTGGTACCGATGTGTGTCGCAAATTATAGTGCAGATGCGGAGAAAGAAAAGAAATTTAGAGAATTGACTGAGAAAAGCTACTGGGAAAGAGATACATATGTCATGGAGCAGGGATGGGCAACCATGCCATTTGAGAAGGAACCTGACAGCATGGTTGCAGAAGTTTGTGCTGAGCAGATCATGAAAGGCCAGTAAGCACTCGTTGCATGCGAATCACAGGGGCAGGTGGGAATGTCCCTCCTTTATCTTGTGGTATTTATATCCTTGTTAATGCACCTATCCCATGACCGTTAATAAAATAGGAAGAATCAGAAAAATGTTAAACATGCCCGGAATCTGTAAATACTTTCTTTTAACTATTGGCTTTGTCGTTCTGTTCAGTCCTAAGAGCGTGATCGCTCAGGAAGGCCTTTTGGATGGTAAAGTTTTTCTTGGCCAATCAGGAGAGAATCACAAAAGCTCCGTGGACGAAGACGAACTCAGGTTTGCGAATGGCAATTTTTATTCAGTCACATACGGTGAAAAAGGTTTTGAAAAAGGAGTATATCTTGCTAAAGCAGTTGAGAAAAAAATATATTTCGAGGCTGAGACTCTGAGTCCTAAACATGGCAAAATTTCATGGCGTGGAATTATCCAAGGAGATTCCATTTCAGTGAACTACCAGTGGCGCAAAAAGGGTTGGCTTAGCGATACAGTCAAAGACTTTACGTTTGATGGGACATTAAAGAAATGAATGACATACTATCTACCATCCCATCCCTTCCCTTTTTCATTTTTAAAATAGTATCAAATAATTGACTCAATTGAAACTGCTCCGGTCGGATCACTTCGGCAGGGTAGAGGTTCTGATATGTGCTAACCAGCGCATAGGAGTTTGATTATATGAACGTTCTCTTTGTTAACCCGGAATGTCCCGACACTTTTTGGTCTTTCAAATATGCTCTAAAATTCATCCGAAAGAAGGCCGCATACCCGCCGCTAGGCCTGCTCACCGTTGCGGCAATGTTACCGGAGGAATTCCACAGGCGTCTGGTGGATGTTAACGTAGAGTGCCTCACAAAAGATGATCTCTCGTGGGCCGACGTAGCCTTCATTGGAGGAATGGCGGTCCAACGGGAATCAGCCAAACAAATCATTGCTCAGTGCAAGACGGCGGGCTTGAAGGTCATTGCTGGAGGGCCGCTTTTCACGGCAGAACCGGAGGCGTTTGCGGAAGTGGACCACCTTGTTTTAGACGAGGCTGAACTTACATTGCCTTCTTTTCTTGAGGATTGGATAAAAGGGAGTCCCCAAAAAATCTACAGGGCCTCCGGTTTCTGCGACCTGCACCGCACCCCATCTCCGGCTTGGGACCTGATAGATATGGGAAAATATGCGTCCATGAGCATTCAGTTTTCCAGGGGATGTCCTTTCAACTGCGATTTTTGTAACGTGACGGTACTGTTCGGCCACAGGCCCCGTCTGAAATCAGCACGACAGGTAATTGCGGAATTGGATCTTATTTATGCTGCGGGTTGGCGAAGTAATATATTTTTTGTTGACGACAATTTTATCGGCAACAAGCGCTACTTAAAAAAGCGCCTGCTGCCGGCACTGATCGAATGGCGTAAAGGCAAACACGGGTGTGTTTTTTTTACGGAAGCTTCGATAAACCTGGCCGACGACCAGGATCTTATGAAACTGATGGTAAAGGCCGGTTTTGATACTGTTTTCATTGGGATCGAGTCACCGAATGATGCCAGCCTTACCGAATGTCAAAAAGTTCAAAACAAGAACCGGAACCTCATTAATGATGTAAGGATTATGCAGCGTGCCGGATTGGAGGTTCAAGGTGGTTTCATTGTCGGTTTTGACAGCGATACGGCTTCAACTTTCCAGCAGCTAATCGAATTTATACAAAAAAGCGGCATAGTCACGGCGATGGTCGGGCTACTGCAGGCACCACCAGGGACAAAGCTTTTCTATCGACTCAAGAGGGATAACCGTTTGCTGGGTAAGATGATCTCCGGCGACAATGTGGATGGCACCACCAACATTGACCCCAAAATGGGAATTAATCAGTTAATGAAAGGCTACCGGTCAATCATGGGTCATATCTATTCCCCCAAGCATTATTATCAGCGTATAAAAGTATTTCTCAACGAATTCGGCAATTCCGAGAGGGATAACCAGATGGATCTGCAACGATTTCTCGCGTTTTTCCGTTCCAGCATTCGACTGGGAATATTGGGCAAAGAGCGCTTCCATTACTGGTATTTAATGTTTTGGACTTTGATGCGTAAACCCCGACTGCTCCCCATGGCCGTTACCTTTGCAATATATGGACATCATTTCAGGAGGATATGCGAGACACATATTCTTAAAACCGGACAGCCAATTTTTTAAATCGAGGATGATTGGGAAGCAAGCGAATATAATAAAGACAAACAAGAAGAGCAGAAAAAACAGCCAAGCAATCAATTAAGCAGAAGCGGAAACAAAAAAAGTGCCCCGACACTGACATTTATTCCGGTATATCAACCGTTGTCGTCCATCTTTACTGCCCGCGCCCAACCAAACAGGCGATAGGCGAAACATCCCTGCCAGCTTTATTGAAACAGCGGTAATTGTTCTGGTGTGACATTCGGTTCGTAATAATCACTCAAATGGTAAAAGGCAGACACTATATGTTGTGGTCTGCCTTTTTCAATGGAATTTATAGCTTGCTTGCCACTCACCAAACAATCTGAATTTTAACGAAATATGAAGATAGGGTCTGGCAATCACCAAATTATCGACGAATCGATAGGTTTCAGAGAATAGCAGATGTGTATCAAGCGGGGTTCATTTGTCGGCGCGAAGGCAACGGTCAAGTGCAGCCAATGGTTCGCCATGTGCGTCTCTTGATGTTCTTCACAGCCCGTGGAATCGCTGGTTGTTCATCCATTGAGTTATGAATGCTACCGAATTAGATGTGCCGTTTTCCTTTTGAAGACGGCTGCCCAATGTAGCAGCGTTTTGGCGCATCGTTGAGTCATTCATCACCACGTCAATAGCTTGACAGAGACGCTTAACGGTCAGCCTCTTCCGTGGTATTGGAGACGGCCCAACTCTGAGGCGCTCGACGTGCCGCACCCACCATGGTGCACTACAGCATTGACCTGCGGGAAGAGCCAACTATGTGGTGCGGCTTCGATGAACATGACTGATTCTGTTTGCGCTGAATCAGTTGGTTCAAGACCACCCCAACCCCGTGCAAGAATCGCTCGCACTCCGGTACGCCGGACTGCTTCCAAGATGATCTGTGTGACCAGCTTCGGATCACGTCCGAAGATGCTCCCAAACCCGAAGTACACTGGCGGTTCGCCCCTTGACAAGAACTCGGTCAAGGATCGTGGAGGATTCCAGCGCTCAGCTTGGTCGAGAAACCAATACCCCGTCACAATTGCAGTCTCGGGCCAATCTTCTGGGCGAGGGATTATGTGTCGGCTGAATCCATGCAACGCTGGGATCGGGCGGCCATCCGGAAGCTGCATCCTGAGACCGGGGCTGCGTGGGTCTAGCCCGTTCTGTGTGCGCCACTTCCTGACTCTCTTGCTCATCATCAACAATATCCTTCTAATGAGGTGATAGGTCAGCAAACGATACCCAGGTCCTAAGGGGATCTCGGGGAATCCCATTGCTGGAAATCTGGTTGTCGGCACATACATTGGGAGCCAGAAGGCCAGCATGCACGGCACCCCGAGTTTCTCGGCGAAGTCTGGCGCACCGAGAGCCTTGGGGTGGTAGAGAATCAGGTCCGGAGCTGACTCCTTGTTTGCCGTCCAGACGTCTGCCATCTGCCGCTCTTGGAGATTGCCAAGCTTCGAGATCATGGGCACCAGAGTTGCCAGGGTCTTCCAGAAGCTTCCCGCATTCCCGAGGATGATCTTCCCCTCTGGTGAGTGCATGAAATCGATGAAATCGTTGTTAACGTGGGCATAGCCGAGACCGTATTCCCTTATGAAGGGCTCGAAGTGCGCACAGGTACAAATGGTGATTTCATGGCCGGACTCCATCAGTGCTCGGCCCAATGCGACATAGGGTTGAACATCACCTCGTGTACCAATCGTCGCAATCAGGATCTTCATGCTGATGCTTCTCTGGAGAACGTTTGAGCTGTGCCGCGCGGAAGAAATTCAGCTCTTGTAGAACTCGAGATCCGGGCCGGCGAAGGGGGCAACCGCGTCGATGCGTTTCTGGCGTTCGGCCTGGTTCCAGTTCCATGTTTTGCGGGCAATGGCAGCATTTTGGGAAACCTGTAGGACGCTTTCCATACCACTGACAAGGGAGGTGGTGGGCAGGGACCACACGAAGCCGAAGACATCCTCCACGGAAAGAACCGCCGGTATCGCCGGCTTGACGGAGACTTCCGTGCGACGCCAACCCTTGTTCC
>Ga0209536_100000294_pt1 | contig 78991 bp, 73 predicted proteins | sample DeeMarSeWOR28_12_FD_187461 | JGI IMG/M metagenome (GOLD analysis project Ga0209536, IMG submission 187461) | Marine sediment microbial communities from White Oak River estuary, North Carolina - WOR-2-8_12 (SPAdes) (version 2) | ecosystem: Environmental > Aquatic > Marine > Intertidal zone >...
ATAAATTCTCGCAATTTATGAGAGAGATCCATTTCCAAATCCGATGCTATAAGGCTATTTACCCATTTTTTTTAGCTGACCGTTTTGGAATACTCTCTCTTGCGTATCGAACCGCTTCCAGAAGACGCTCGCCCATAAGCCTCTGGCGCTGATTCCCTCGAGCGATCAATTCCTCTTTCGTTGGCCTTCTGATGTCCTGCTTCAGGAATGTTCTGATCTTATCCGCCAGGTCAGCAGCAGAACCTGCCTGAAAGAAAAAAAGATTTTCTTCGTTCTCTATTTCTCTGTTGACAGGAATGTCGGAGATAATTGCAGGAACGCCCAGAGAGACAGCATCATACACCGATCCGCCGCCGGGGCCTCCCTCGAAGAGGGTTGGCTGGAGCACGGCAAGGGACTTTTTCATGATGGCAATCTGGTCGATTTTGGGGATGTGCCCCAAAAAATGTATCCTGTTTTCAATTCCTAGATCACTAATTTCCTTCTGCAAAGCTTGGATGTGTTCAGGAAAGCGGTAATCTTCCATCTTACCAGTACAAACAATGTGGAGATCAGCGCAAATCTGCTCATCCACCAGCATCGCCAGTGCCCGGAAAGCGGTAATGTGTGACTTGTGAATCCAAAACTGGTTGGAAATCAGAAAATAGCGCGACGGAAGTCTATAGCGTTCAAAATTATTCTGGACACCATCTTCAAGCCAGCTCGATACTGGAGACGCGGAAAAGGGCAAATTGAAGACCTTGCATTCGAGATACGGGAAAAAATTGTCGATATCGTCTTTCACCGACTTGGCATTGACAATGACCGCTTTTGCATCCCGCATCATTTTCGCAAAGTGGATGTCCCTGTTCTGGCACTCACTGGCACTGAAATTATCAGGATAATACTTATGTTGGAAGTCATAGACATATCCCACCCAAGGGAGGGGAAATGATTTCCCCAACGAGCGGGCAGCAGGCATCACTACGTCGGCTCCAATTCTCTGCAAGGCAGGGACCAGGCCTGTAGCCTCGTTGTATTCGACAGGTTCAACTACACCTTCAACATTCCTGAAATAATCAGAAAGGGTGGGGTCAAAACTCGGCTTCGCACGGGGTAAAGAGAATTTACCCTGCCTAACAATTTCCGCAGCGGTTTTGCGAATAATCCCAAACATATCTATGAAGTTATCTATCCTATTTTTTACAGGAAGAAGTAAAAAAACTCTTACCTGATGTTCATTTCTAATTGAAAGAAGGGCGTTTGCGAGATTCCGAAGAAATTCCACTCCACCGCTCCAGAGAAAATCCCCCCCCAAAAAGGCTATATTGAGAGACCGCTTCATCTAATCCTGCATGCTGGAGTACCAACGTACGTTCCTGGTTCGACAATATCTTCAATGACGGTTGTCCCGACGCCAACAATTACGTTGCTACAAATAGAAATAGAATCCTTGACCGTAGCACCTACTCCGACAAAAACAAGATCACCAATTTTACAACGACCCGCGATGGTGACATTCGGCGCTATATGGCAATGCGCCCCGATGGTTACCTCATGCTCAATAACAGATGCTGTATTGAGGATCGTATTCTTGCCTATGACAGCCTCGGGACCTATGTGGCAAAAATTCCCGACAAAACATCCGACCTCAACGGTCGCGCTATGCCCCCTGTGCGAATTATCTGAGATGACAGTGATGAGATTCTTTTCCCCTATTTCTTCCAATTTCATTTTTCTCGCTTCATTATTTCCAATCGCCAGGAACACATGTTCGTCGTTGAGGACATATCCCCGATAAACATTGAAGCCGTAAATCTGTTCTCCGTCACGAGCATTGTCGTCGACAAACACTAATGATGCCTCAGGGTAAATCGAAAGGAGTACATCCGTGACACTCCGGCTGTGGCCTCCGCATCCAAAAATGACAATTTTCCCATCCGGCTCGTCCATCAATCACCTTCGATAAAATGAGTTACTGCCTCACAAATAAATCGGATCTGCTTTTCAGCAAGTCCCGGCCAGCTCGGCAGGTTGATTCCCTGCCACCCCAAGCTCTCAGCCACCGGGTGGCGTTGGAATTTCGTTGAATACATCGGCATGGTATGAATAGGAAAAAACACCGGCCGCGTTTCGATCCCCACCCTCTCCAGTGCATCCCGGAAAGGGTCACGCTTTGCCGGGTCATCGACTAATATGGAGCACATCCAGAAAGAATGCCGGACATCTGCTGTTTCATCATGGAATGTCAGCGGAAGTCCCGCAAGCCCCTCCCTGTAAAAATCCGCGATCTTGCGTTTCCGTGCAAGAAGTGCATCGGCCCTTTCCAGTTGAGCAAGGCCCAAGGCAGCGCAAATGTTGGTCATGCGATAGTTATAACCAACCACGTCATGCCAGTACTGGCGGTGCTTCGCAAGTCCCTGTCCCTTAAAATGCATACTGCGGTCGTAGAGGGTTTCATCGTTGGTGACCACCATCCCTCCTTCACCAGTGGTAATAGTCTTGTTCCCAAAAAAGCTGTAGGTAGCTATATCCCCGAAACTACCTACGTGTTTTCCCTTGTAGAAGGCGCCGAATGCCTCTGCGCAGTCCTCGATGAGAAAAAGGCTCTGCTCCTTGGCGATGGCTGTCAATGTATCCATGTCGCATGGGTGTCCATAGAGGTGCACTGCCATAATTGCCTTGGTCCTGTCCGTCACCTTCCTTCTTACATCCTCCGGGTCCATCTGCCAGGTATTCTCTAACGAATCGACGAAGACCGGAGTCGCTCCAGTATAGGTAATGGAATTCACGGATGAGATATATGTCAGTGTTGGTACAATCACCTCGTCTCCAGGGCCAATGCCGAGTGCCAGGAGAGCCAGATGTAAGGCGACTGTGCCATTACAGACGGAAGCAGCATGCTTCACTTCCGTGTAATCTGCAAACTTCACTTCGAATTCGGAGATGAAACGACCCTTGGATGATATCCAGGTCGAGTCAAGGCATTCGTTCACATAAGCTTTTTCATTTCCATCGAGAGAGGGTTGATAAATAGGGATTTTAAATGTCATGTTACAGTTCCTCGATTTGATTAGATCTCGTATTGAACACCTTCATACCACTGATACGCTTTATTGCCTTGCTTCCTGGGAGGAACGTCAGTTTTCCGAGCTCATCCCGGTGCTCACGGAACTTTGATTCCACATAGCCCTGTTCTGGCCTTAGTGGCTTGATATTGCCCAAGCGGTCCTTCCTGATGAAATAAGCATTGTTTCCTGCGCTGTTCGAACCGATGAAGACATACCCTTTTTCTTCAGCCAAATCACACAGGGCTGACAAAGATGCTCCGGCGTAAACCCCGCTGTGATGGGCTGTATACCGGTTGAAAACTGGATCGTATGGAATCGTAATAGCCCGCTCAAAACCGAACAGGCTGTTGTATTCGATAATGGCGATGACTGGAGAAACGACGTCTATTGCTTTCCAAATCCAGTAGTCGTTGCCATCCACATCAATGTGCAGCAAACCGATTTCACCTGTGTACTCCGCTTTCGACAACATTTCGTTTATGTTTTCAGCAGTCACAAAGGTAGCTAATGCTGTCAGGTCATGCTTCCAGTAAATATCATCTTTCTTGATATAAGCTATATTCTCTTCGGAGCAATCCATCACCAGTCCGGACCAATTATTGTTCAGCAGGAGAAACCTGGTATTGGCTTCGGTGTAATCTTCCACTCCGAATTCGATAAATCTTTTAACCGGGATGTCGAGTCGGTTCACCAGATACTGGATGATACCGTCATCACCCCATTGGGAAAAAACCTTAAATTCAGAGTCATGGAGATTTTTCAGGTATGAATAATCTTTTATTCTGTTAGTAAGAAATTTCCCTGAAAGAATACGTCCGTTTTCCAGTTCTTTCCTAAGGATAGAGACGTTTTGGTTCAGTTCATCGATTTGATTCAACTTGGCAAGAAAAGATTTTATTTGTGTTAACTTCGTCATAACTTTATCTATAATTTTATTCAGTACCAAAATACATCATAACTCTATTGAGTCCATCATTGGTAATGGTTTCACCTTTAATGATCATCGGAAACTTCTTGCGCAAGCATTTTGTAAGCCCGTCAATCGAATAGTTCACCGGTATCGGACTTCTCCAGCTTGCTACATGCTTATCTGTAGGATCAACATATTCGAGAATAATTCCTTTTTCAGAATATCTCATACATATATCACAAAAAACATCGACCGGAATCTTTTGGATAATGCATATATGATGAATTAACCCCAATGCCAAAACGATATCAGATCTAAACCTTTCATACGAATCTCTACCATACAAGGCGATCCCGTAGCCGGGCGTCGGCCTGCTGAAATCCAATAATGCCGGCGTAATTGCAAGTCTTTTTTCTTGCGCCAGGGATAGGCATTGATCTACACAATATTCTTCATAGTCGCATGCGATAACCGCTGCCCCGAGCAGAGCGGCCATCTTGGAATAATATCCTTTGTTTGCTGCAAAATCGAGCACCTTGCTTGGCTTCATTTTTTTGAGAATGTCGTAAACAAACTTCTGCTTGGGCAATTCAGGCTTGAGGGGGTTCAGAGATTCTCCGCATTGCTGATAGTTTGACCAGGTTTCTTTATGATTAGTCACTGGCTTGTGTTTTCCTAGCCATTCGTCAAGATATTTGAAAAATTCAATCGGAGAGGTAAAATATCTCCTGAGATTATTCAGCCTTTTGAAAGCAATTCTATTTAATAATTTGTTTTCGAAAAGTTTAAAACCAAAGCCATTTGTATGTTGTCGGCGATATTCTCCTGCATAACTATTCCATCTAGTTGATGCTAGCCAGATAGGAACACAGAAGTACTTCTTGAATTCTTCAAACCAATGCAGTGATACCACATCTAAATTTGTGATAGACCCAAAATCAATGACTGTCGCAAGTCCTCTATTAAACATCACATTCCAGGGATGAGCATCTTTGAGAGTTAACCCATGTCTCGACAAGGAAAGATTAACATTCACAATTGCTTTCGCTGCAAGCCAATGCATGAAATTCGAAGATTCAGCTGGATGCGTCTCGAATGGAATGGCGTCGTGTTCGAGTGTTACAAAAGAGCCCTGCAACGATATTTCTTCAGATATTCTTGTCTTGACTAAACCACAATCGAATATTTCTTTAATCCATTCATTCTGTAAAATGTCTTTGTAAAGTTGCGAATATTCCCTGGAATATATGGCTCTGAAGACTCTTCCATGGTAAAAAAATAACTTTCCTGCATCATCTATGATTGATGCTTGTGAAAAGTTAACTTCTTTTGGTTCTAGAAGTTTCAAGAAGAAATCTCCCATTGGTGCCTTACCAATACTTTGGTGAGCCTGGAATCAGACTCATTAAATATTCTACCTGTATTGAAAAAATCAGAACCCGTGATATCAAGAAACGCGGCGCTGGCCAGATAGTCCTCCATATCACCGCTACTGAAAAAAGCAATATTGATGAGATACCGGCCGGGAGTCATGTTTATCTCTTTTGTAGTGCAGATGATACGCCCTGCTTTCGGCAGGATCGCTGGGAGACCCCCTGTGATTTCTGTGTCGAGCCTTGTTATTCCTGCCCCCATATTATCGTACACACCGAGGATTACTCTGGGATTCCGAACCTCTTCACTGCCCTGATAGTCAATCTGAAAAGATAGTTCCGAACCGATGGGAAATGAAATATTCTTGTTTCCGTGCGTGTCCTCGATATTCAGCTGCGTGATCCTAACTCGCCCTTTTCCTTTGCGATCGGTTCGTTGGTCTAAATTTGTGCTACTATCTGAAACAAATGAATTGATATACTTGTTGACAGCTTGCGCCACCTCTCCTTGAAAGACCTTCGCTCCTTGATTCAATACAATTCCGATGCTACAAAGATTTCCCACGGCTGCCATGTTGTGACTCACAAATAGCACCGTCCTTCCCTCCTTCCCCACCTCCTCCATTTTCCCGAGGCATTTCTTCTGAAACTGGGCATCCCCAACCGCCAAAACTTCATCGACGATAAGGATCTCTGGCTCAAGGTGGGCGGCAACTGCGAAAGCAAGGCGCACGTACATCCCGGATGAGTAACGTTTTACAGGCGTATCGAGAAATTTTTCCACCTCGGAAAAGGCGACGATCTCGTCGAACTTTTTCTTGATCTCTGCTCTGGTCATACCGAGTACAGCGCCGTTGAGGAAGATATTCTCCCTCCCCGTGAGTTCGGGGTGAAAGCCGGTGCCAACCTCCAGCAGGCTGGCCACCCGGCCATCAATGGTGATTCGACCGGAGGTCGGTTCAGTAATGCGGGACAGAAGCTTGAGCAGGGTAGATTTTCCTGCTCCATTACGTCCGATGATGCCGACCCGGTCGCCCTGCTTGACTTCGAAGGAAACATCCCTGAGCGCCCAGAACTCTTCTGTAGTGGAAAGATTTCCTAACGGCTCGCCGGACGAGGCCCGGAAGGGGTGAAGGAACCGCTTGCCCCAATCTCTGGCCTTTTGGGCCATGGTGTCTCTCAAGGTGAGATATCTATCCTGCTGATGCCCGATCAGATATTTTTTAGAAAGATTTTCGACTCTTATGACGGTATCCATGGCAACCTCATATCACATCAGCGAAGGTACGTTCCACGCTCCGGAAATAGCGCAAACCAGCCCACAGCAATACCAGAGTCAACCCCAGCGAGAGGATAAAGCCAGGAAGGTAAAGTTGTGAGTCGCCACCCAGCAGCGCCCAACGGAAACCGTCAATAACCCCAACCATGGGGTTCATGAAGTAGAGCAACCGCCATTTTACCGGCACCAGACTGCTGCTGAAACCAACCGGAGAGACGTAAAGACCGAACTGCACCATGAAGGGGACGATGTAGCGGAAATCCCTATACTTGACGTTGAGGGCCGCCAGCCAGATGCCGCCGCCAAGGGCTGTAGCCAGGGCCAGGATGAGGAACAGGGGCAGAGTCAGGATGCGCCAGTCTGGCACATATTGATACCAGACCATCAGCAGCACCAGGATGCCAAAAGATATCAGAAAATCAACCAATCCCACGATCACCGCACTGGTGGGGATAATAAGTCGTGGAAAATATATTTTTGAAATCATAGCCGTATTGTTGATCAGTGAATTGCTGGTCTCACTTAGTGCATTGGCGAACAGCTGCCATGGGAGCAGTGCTGCAAAAACCATGACCGCATAGGGGGCGTCACCCTCGGAAGGAAACTTGGCAAACCTGCCGAAGATAATTGTGAACACCAACATAGTCAGAAGCGGCCGCAGCACGCTCCAGGCAATGCCGATGATGGTCTGCTTGTAACGCACCAGGATATCGCGCCAGGACAGGAAAAAAAAGAGTTCGCGGTAGTGCCAGAGGTCTTTCCAGTAATGGGTTCCACCGCGGCCAGCCTCAATGACCAATCTAGTCTTAACATGCTCGCTGTTCATCGCTTTACCTCTGGCGCCGGCTTGCTGACCTCACTACGCAAAATATCCTCGAAGGTCAGTGCAGGTCCGTAGATTCTTGCCTCCGCCACGCCAAGTTGCAGCAGTTCCTGCTTCAAATCCTCCGCCCGCTGCAGGGCGGTGAGAATGATCGGTCCATTGCTGATCTTGACTCCTTCCTCCAGTGTGACCACTGGCCGGTTAAAAAACCTTTGTCCAATTTCCCGAAGTTCCATTACCAACTCTAATTCGAGGCCTGCTTCCTGCAACGAAAGAAAGAAAATCTCGGTCAGGTCGTCAAGGCCGCAGAAATTTACCGTCTTTACCTGTTGCTCGCGCAGATGTTTAAAAAGAGTAAGGCTGTCCTGACGGGTGACGCTGTAGAGCTTGTTGAAATTGCTCAAGTGCTTGAAGGCAAGGCGGCTTTTCTCTGCAAATCCCCTTGGCGTCAGAAGGTAAGCGTATCGATTGCGGGGCATAGCCTTGACTGTGACAAAACCTTTCTTCACAAGGGTCTTGAGATAGGAGTTAACCAGGCCGAGGGCAATGTTGAGCCTGCCGGCGATCTCCCGTTGGGAAATGGGCTCCCCGTCTTCTAATTCACTCATAAGCAGGAATGAACGCAAGTTATCCTGGTTGTGGTCCTGTTTATCGTTCATAAAATGAACATTAGTGCAAAAAAATGGTAAATGCAAGAATTTTTAAGAGGATAGAAACATTTTGTTCAGAATATGAACAAATAAAGATGGGTTTTGTGACTCATGATGATAGGTTCTCGCACCTACTGTTCCTCGAGTAGGACGCCCATACGGCCCGGCCCGATTTCCTTTTCCATCCGCTCGCTGCCGCGGTAGATCATAACCTTGATATGCGCCCTGCCCTCCTCTTCCGCGGCCTTGATGGCATTGCGAAGATCGTCGATCGAGTTAGGCCGCTTGCCGTCGTAGCTCTCCAAGTAGTCGCCCGGGAGGATACTGGCTTTTGACGCGTTACTCTCTTCCTCGACCCTTAAAACCTGAAGGGGTGGTGCCGGCATAAGGTCCGTCGGAGTACGGTAGAGGATCAGGTATGCACGAACGAGATGGATGGCCTGGTTGACCTGATCTTCCGTCGGTCGAATTTCTTCCGCTACGCTGGAGAAGTCGTATGGCTCAGGTTCGTAGCGCAATTCTGCAGTCTCACCGGGGATGATATAGGGTGTCAGGTCGATCCACCAAGGCCGCACGATATCGCCCGGCGCCCAACCGGCGCGCGAGTACTTCCACGTCCCGGATTGCGGCCGAATGGGGTTCAGATAATTGTCGGTCTTCCAGAGGGTGTCCTCGAATCTCTGCTCCGCTGCCGGGTCTCCTCCCTTTACAGGAGCAAATACCACTGTGCGACGGGACGATGTGAACTCGCCAACCTGCGAATGGCCCGTTGTGGTTATGAACAGCCGCGCCGCCTCTGTCGAAGCGTCTATGCTGAGGGTCTGCGGGGTGAAGAAGTCGCTGAAGTGATTGTCTGCTGACATGTACTTTGCCCTGCCATACCAAACCGGTACAACACGGTATGGCTCAAGCTCCGGCCTGCCGTGGTAGAAGTCGAGCGATACGCTCATCATGAAACCTTTCTTCTCATAGTTATCCGACTCAGTTGCGATCACGAACTTCACCTTCCCTGCCAGCCATGGCCTGAAGTGTGTAACATCCACCTGCCAATAGCAGGGAGTACGAAACGAGGTGATAAAAGGCAGGATGTCGTATTTCGTACCGTCTTGCCAGGTAACATAGAGATAGCCATTCCGGTCCCACTCGTCCCAATCCGGGCCGGCGTCGTGTATTTCCAGTGTCAGGATAATACGCCCATATGCCCAGTGGAGCGGCGGCAGCAAAACCTCTTTCTCATAGGATGTCTTCAAGTTGCCTGTCATAAAATGATTGAATATCTTAAAGTGTTTCGGAGGGCGTCTCGGCTTTGCGGGCTCGCTCATTGTAAAGGCTATATCCTGCACGTCGAACTCTGTCGTGACATCTTCTCGTGTTCCGGCACCGATTGCTAAACGCGATTCATATGGTACCATCCCCGCCAGGAAGTAACGGTCGTACACCGTTTCGTCAGAGACCCGAACGGTGACCTCAGCGCCGCCGATCACATGCTGCACAGAAATCTCCCATTCCTTAAACTCCCCCCGAAACTCCATTGTGGCAACACGCTTGACGATCTCGCGCCCATCCCAGTGCAATGACACCTCGCGCTCCGGTAACCCTTGGTAGTTGCCCCACGGCCCGTACGGCTCTTCTTTCGGCGGATTGTGAACGTCAATTCCCACTGCAAAGGTCCCAGTAAGATTTGGCTCGGTCCAGCTTTTGACATAGGGTGCCGGACCGCGCTTGCCATACTCAGCCGTATTCAAAAATACGAAGGCGCCACCATCACCACCCTCCATTACGCGAAGCATAAAGCGTAGCGTCACTTGCTCATGGGTCCCCTCCTGTACTACTTCGAAGGCTACTGCGTTCGACTGCCCGGTCGTATCGCTCCCTTCGAGTAGATGATAAACCCCATCGGTATATAATGGCCCATTCCCCGCTCCAAACGCTGAGGGATGAGCTGTGGGGACAACCTGGGCAAGCAGTCCTGAGGGCATCAGCGCACAGAAAAGGAGAGCGATGATCCTGGTCACGGTAAAATAATATGAATTTATAGCCATTTAAGTGATATCAATCCCAATAAACATGAAATTCAAGGGCATCATAGCGTCTTGTTTAGTATCATTGCATATCCAACTGAAACAAGGATTAATGTATACCATGCAGTTTTGCAATACAACTCGTTGCTGGTGAAGAATCGTCGAACCACAAAGAATCTACCGCTGAACTGCAGAATGCCGAAGGAAAATGGATGGAGGTTTTGCTGTTTCATTCGTTCCTCGTTATTCGTAATTCGCCCTTCAATCTTCGGACAAAGTCCTCGCATCAGGATGAGAATTTTGTATATTAAGCCGGGAAATACCTGTAGAATGTCAGAATGTTACTGCAATATGACAACAGGGTCTGCTTGGAATTTATCCGCATCTATTGAATGAGGTTCTATTGAATCCCGTAGTTTCTATTATCATCGTCAACTGGAACGGCCTTATTCATCTTCCGGATTGCCTTGACAGCCTGGCAGCCCAGAGCTTCCGAGACTTCGAGGTCGTTCTGGTAGACAACGGCTCAGAGGACGGTTCTGTAGAGTTTGTCAGGGACCATTATCCCTGGGTGAAGATAATTCCTCTCCCGAAAAATACAGGCTTCGCATCTGGCAACAACCGCGGGTTGGAACATTCTACCGGTGCTTATATTGTCACCCTGAACAATGACACCCAAGCCGATCCGGACTGGCTGGATACCCTTGTCACGGTGGCGAATGGACACCCGCAAGCCGGCATGGTAGGAAGCCGGATCTGCTCATTTTCCGATCCGGATATCATTGACTCCATTGGCATGGGAATCTGCAGGGACGGCATGTCGCGAGGACGATTCCGCAACAAACGCTGGTCGGAACTCCGTTTGCGGGACGTTGAGGAAATTCTCTTCCCCAGTGCCTGTGTGGCACTCTATAAACGAACGATGATCGAAGAGACAGGATTTTTCGATGATGATTTTTTTGCCTACGCAGAGGATTCCGATTTAGGATTGCGGGGCAGACTGGCCGAGTGGGAGGCGGTGGCGGCCACACAGGCGGTTGTCTATCACAAATACTCCCAGACCGGTGGAATACTTTCTCCTTTCAAGGTATACTTGGTTGAACGCAATCATTACTGGGTAGTGTGGAAAAATTTTCCTGTTAGCCGCCTTTTAGCCCTGCCGTTTTACTCGTTCTGGCGTTACTATGAACAGGTACGAGCTGTTCTGGGCGGTGGCGGAACCGGCAGCGAGTTTCATGCCAGCGGCTCTCGAAGAGAACTCATCACGGCACAGATAAAGGGAATTTACGATGGTCTAGGCGGAATACCGCGGATGCTTCGCAAACGGAGGGAAGCAGTGAAAATAAGGAGGTTGCCCATAAGGGAATTTTCTGAGCTTTTACTCCGCTATCGCATCACCTTCAAAGAACTGCTCGACCATGATTGATTGCGGAGCAATACAGGGAGGCGTGAGAAAATTATGACAAATCTATTCGCCTTTGACAGAGTCCAATTCTTTGCAATTTTATTCAGCCTTTTCGTCTTTTTTTTCATTTTCCGGCTGGTGAAGAACAGGAGCGTCAAGGAGGAGTATTCCATCCTTTGGTTTGCCCTTAGTTTCTTCCTCCTTTACCTGTCCATCGACCGGCATGCCATTGACCGGCTGGGCAACCTGTTCGGGGTAGCCTATCCGCCGAGTGTGCTGACGCTGATGACCACAGGCTTCGCCTTCCTTCTGCTGATCCACATCACCATGGTCATTTCACGTCTTTCAGACCAGAACAAGGAGCTGATCCAGGAACTCGGCCTCAGTCTACTCATTACGCCCGCGAAGCAGACTGATCTCCTGGTCATTGTACCCGCTTTCAATGAGGCACAGGTTATCGGCCGGGTCATCGAGGATCTGCGGGGGATCGATCTGGAGCTGGATATCCTGGTGGTGAATGACGGTTCGGCGGACTCTACCTCGGCCGCTGCAAGGGCTACCGGGGAAGCACTGGTCGTTGACCTGCCGAAAAACCTGGGGATCGGCGGGGCCGTACAGACCGGTTTCAAGCATGCAGCCCGCAATGGCTATCGTATAGCCATCCAGTTCGATGGTGATGGTCAGCACCTGGCGGCCGAGATCCCGAAACTGCTGGTCCGGCTTGAACAGGATAACGTCGACATGGTAATTGGTTCCCGCTTTTTGGAGAAGCATGCCGGCTTTCGCTCCACGATTTTACGGCGAGTGGGGATTCGTCTGTTCGAAGGACTGAACTCCCTGCTGATCGGCCAGCGTATCACCGACAACACATCCGGCTTCAGGGCCTATGACCGCCAGGCAATCGAGTTCCTGGCGCAGCATTACCCCGTGGATTACCCAGAGCCGGAAGTCGTCATCCTGCTTGGTCGCAACCATTTCAAGATTGCCGAAATATCCACCGAGATGAGGGAACGGCAGGCAGGGTGGTCTTCCATTACAGGCATCACGGGAGCTTACTACATGATCAAGGTTATCCTCGCAATTATCATGACTTCTTTGCGAAAACCGATCCTGCCGGGAAAGAATCATTGAGTTAAAACTATTGGGACCGTCAGGACCAGCCCGTGAGCTTTTCGGCCTGAGGAAATGTTGTCATTTAGGGGAAAATTCTTATAATGTTAAATAAAGATAATCCATGGAGGACTACATATGTCAAAGAACAGTTTTTTTATGATCATCCTGCTGATAATCGCTCTACCTTCCGTCCTGTACGCTGTTAGTATGGAACAAATAGGAGGCATGGGAGGCGGGGGGGGCATTGTAGACAAAGTCAACATACAAACCAAAACCGTCGGTACTGTTGTTTTCAGTCATGTAAAACATGGCACCAATTGTAATGAGTGTCATCCGAAACTCTTTCAAAAAAAGAGCAACAGCAACCACGTCAGCATGAAAGTTATGGAGAGAGGCAGGTCCTGCGGCGCCTGCCACAATGGAAAAAGAGCATTTGCCGTAACCGGCGACTGCGCTAAATGCCATGCGGGCGACATCCTCTTCAAGGACGAAAGCGCAGGTAACGTCACCTTTTCTCATACCGTTCACATTGATTTATTTGGTGGCTGCAATGATTGCCACCCCGACCTTTTTAAAGCTCAGCGGGGTGCGAACAAGAAAACTATGGAAGACATGGAGAACGGCGAATCCTGCGGTGCATGTCATGACGGCTCCTCAGCGTTCAGTGTTGCCGAGGATTGTGAGTCGTGTCACCAGATGTGATTTTGAGTCTAATCAAGATATACAACAACATAAAATCAAGAATACAAAATATAATAATAGCACAGAATACAAGGCAGGATATTATTCAATTCTTTCCGTCTTTTTTTATTATTTTATTCCCTTATGGCAGTAAAAAGGTTGCAACCAAGAAGAGCAGGGAGTCGACTGGGGGTGACAGTGCCAGTCCGGCTCTTTTGTTCATAATATTCTTCAAGAACTAATCTATTTAAGTTTACTTAAGACCTTTTCTGGGCAGTAATATCATTTATTATAATATTCCATCCAATGAGTTCTTCATTTTTATCGAAAATAGGTGAAGAAACTCTCCTGATCCGCCTACCATCGATCAATTCAAATTCATGGGTAACTTTTTTTTCTTTTACAGGTAATTCAAAGCTTGACTGAATAAAGTTGTCCGGGTCACACATAAAATGTTTTAGCCATTCAATGTTTTTACTATAAACATCATCTAGTAAGACCTCCTCAGGAATATTAAACATCTTCTGATACAAGGTGTTGCGCTTGATAATGCGTTTTGATCTATCCAGTATCATCCAGCCAACATCGTCCATACTTTCCAAGGCGGACTTCATAAGCCAGACTTCTTCCTGCAGCTTTTTTCTCAGTAGGATCTCTTCGGTTAAATCACCAATTGTGACGATCATGCCCATGTACTCACGATGTTCAAGAACCGGGATGCACCAGCCAGAACGATAGGCTTCTTTACCACTCGGGGTAATTATTTTAATGAATGTAAACTCTTGTGGCTCCATGGTTTCCTTCGCTCTTAAATAATAATTTTGGAACTCATCAAGCCGTCCCAGTGGAAAGGTTGCATTCGCTTCGGGGACAGAACTGCCAATGAGAGATTCCATAGGAATACCAATCTTATTGAGTAGCCAATTGTTCACATAATAAATTTTATCATTCTGGTCGGTTACTAAAACTCCGGACTGCATTTTCTCAACAAGGATTTTGTAAAAATTCTTCGTATCCAGCAGCTGTTTTTCAATGCGCTGGTAATCTCTGATATAATGGCTTAGCCTATTTATCAGAGATTCAACTTCCTCATCACGTTCGCTCTTTACAATTAATTCAGGTTCCAGGCCATTCTGGAGCCGACGACCCACGGTTAGAAAATCCTCGTAAGGGCCGTAAAGTATATTTGCCAATCTCTCCTGAAGTTCTATGGATGCTTTTTTTGTGCTTTTCAGCACAGCTGAAATATATGATTGGCTGACGCCCAATTTACTGGCCAGCTTGTTCTGCGTACCGCCTTTATCTTTGTATTTGGCATAAAAATAATTAAGTGCCAGCAGAAAAATTTCCTGTTGATCGCCTGCCATGTCAATCCCCCAGCTGTTTTTTAGCCGCACTCATGGATACCATATCCAAAAGAGCTATTTTGGGCTTCTTTGACATTTATTTACAACCAATAGGTAATATTATCAAGTTTGTATTGCTTTTTGGTTTTATTTTATTCATCAGAAATTTGTGATTAGCCAATTAGGCTGGGGCCCAAAACATACTTATTAAAAAAGTTAAATCCTCACAATCAGACAGAAGCAGCCACGCCAACCTGCCCTGAAGGCGTCAATATTCCGTTTTTGGAGGATTATTATCTAAGCATTTGGTTGTAATGAGAAATCAAAACATGTGCATCTGACTCTCCTTAGATTTTGCGAGGATTTTGCAGCAGATTATTGCTTCTGGCAATAGGATTGAAATGGCCTTTAAAAGAAAAAAGATTAAATGTTTAACAGGTTATAAAAAGACAAAAAAAAGGGGTTCAGTCTCTCATATTGTGCCTTTGCTGCAAAACATTTTTCAGCAGGCAAGGGCATATCATAAGGCTGAAAAACTCTCTCAGGCTGAAAACCTTTATAATCAAATACTCCTGGCCGAGCCAAATCACCCTGAAACATTGCATTACTATGGCATCCTTGCTCAACAAACAGGAAGAAGTGAAATTGCCTTTGAGATGATTAGCAAGGCACTCAACTGCCGACCTGATTACATTGATGCACACAACAACCTTGGTGTTTTGCACCATGATCAAGGCAAACTGGGCGAAGCGGCTGCCAGCTTCCAAAGAGCGCTTGTTTTAAAACCTGATTATGCTGAAGTGCACAACAATTTAGGCAACGTCCTCAGAGATCAGGGCAAGCTAGACGAGGCGGCTTTGAGCTACCTATGGGCACTCTCCTTGAATCCGAACAATGCTAAGTTCTACAACAATCTTGGAATAATCCGACTTAAACAGGGCAAACTGGGCGAAGCGGCTGCCTGCTTCCAAAGAGCGCTCGCTCTCGATCCAAATTACGTTGATGGGCACTATAACCTGGGAAATGTCCTCAAGGAGCATGGTAAACTGGACGAAGCGACTTCAACTTTCCGCCGGGCAATTACTCTAAAACCTGATTTTGCCGAGGCGCACAACATTCTGGGTGTTACCCTCAATATTCAGGGCAATCAGGACGAAGCGATTGCCTGCTTCCGTCAGGCTCTCACTTTAAAGCCGGATTTTGCTGAGGCACACAGTAACCTTGGTTGTATAGTCAGGGAATTCGGCAAACTGGATGATGCCATTACCTGTTTTAGGAAAGCACTGTCTCTCAAACCAGATTATGCTGGAGCTTATGCTGGTTTGTCTTCAATTGTCAAATTTACCGAAGTTGATGGTGTTATTCATGCAATGGAACATCTATATAATAAAAAGAGCACTTCTGAATCGGATCGCATAAATCTGGGGTTTGCTTTAGGTAAAGCTTTTGAGGACCTCAGGGATTACGACAGGTCATTTGATTTCATACTTGAGGCAAACCGGCTGAAACGGAAATCTTTTGAATATTCACTTGAAGACGAACTTGAATTTTTTGAAAAAATTAAAGAGATTTTTTCAGCTGAATTTTTTGCTGGTCATCCTGGCTCAGGCTATCAGGATAAAACACCCATCTTTATTATAGGAATGCCACGGTCGGGCACATCGCTCGCTGAGCAGATCCTAGCAAGCCATCCTCTGGTTTTTGGCGCAGGCGAGCTTACAGTTCTCGAAAAACTGATCAATGGTATTCCCATAGGCGGGACAAAATCATACTTCCCGGAATGCATGTTATCTCTTGATGGGGATGCATTTGCGAGAATAGGCTCGGACTATATAGATAAAATCCGCAACTATTCAAAGGATGCGGAACATATAACAGATAAAATGCTCTATAATTTTTTACATGTCGGCTTAATCAAGACAATTTTACCTGCTGCAAAGGTCATCCACTGTGCAAGAAACCCTATGGATAACTGTTTTTCGATATTTAAGAAGAACTTTGCGGGAGCCGGGGGATTTGCATATGATATAACAGAAATCGGCCAGTATTATAATCTTTATAGTGACTTAATGGCACACTGGGACAAGGTACTTCCTGGATTCATGTATACCCTCAGATATGAAGAAATGGTCTCGGATCAGCAGAACCAGACGAAAAATCTCCTTGATTTTTGTGGCCTTCCTTGGGATGAAGCCTGCCTGAACTTTCACAAAAAAGAAAGAAAAATCACTACTGCGAGTTTTACACAGGTGCGTCAACCTATCTACAAAGACTCGGTTGAACTGTGGAAGCGATATGAGAAGCGGCTTGAACCACTCAAAAAAGCAATATATGGTTAACTCATTATATAATAATGGGGTCTTTAGGAGCTTCCCAATTTCATTCCGTTTAGTTCAGACTCTGGAGTACAATTTTTAATTAGGCTGCATCTTTAATCCCTTCTTTTCCTGTCGCTGCTTAATCATTAAAAGCTAAAGCTGGAAGGCAGAATTATTTGCTTTTTCTCGGAATTATCCCATTCAGAATTGATAGTCTTAGACGTGACAGGGATGTACAGTCTTCGACCAAATTTCTCCTCTCTATGTTAGAATCAGAAAAGGCCGCTTCATGTCCTTTTTCCAGCCAAGGAAGACGCTCACCTATATAATTGGTATTATTAACATTATCCTACAATAACTAGGCGATACTTTTCTCCGGGAAGACAAGGTACCTCCGGAAAAGGAAGTTTCCTATAAACCCCAGGAGGGCCGCCAGGGACCTGCTTATCATCGGAGACACCCCAGCCCCGATCAGGCCCAGGGTGATGCCCATATCGAAGGCACCCATAATTGCCAGCGTCATCAGGTATGCAGCAATTTCACCGAATGTTGTCCAGCGTGCCTTATGCCTGAACAGGATCGATATACACAGCAGATAGTTGATAAGCGCCGCCCCGGTAAATGACAGCACTACAGCAGTGGGTATCCCCATGCCGATGCCGAGGAGCATACCAAAAATGAGAATATTACTGACCGCACTGACGCCGCCGATAAACAGATAGATAAGCAACTGCATAGGCAGCGGAGCTGTATGAGCACCGTAATGCAGAATACAGTAGAGGGCTCTTGCCCCATCTTTCCAGCCGATCTTCTTTCCTTCCTCGTAGGTTCTTGGCAGGTAGGTGATGGCGCATTCCCATACACGGCAACGCATTTGTGCAACGTTGGATACTATCTCCGGTTCAATTCCGAAGCGATTCTCTTTCAGGTCCATCGCCTGTATGATTTCCCGCCTGAAGAGCTTGTAGCAGGTCTCCATGTCGGAAATATCCATATTAGTCATCATATTGGACAGGAATGTAAGTGTCTTGTTCATCCAGCTGTGCCAGAAATACAGAACCCTGCGAGACCCCGGGCGCAGATAGCGGGAGCCGAATACAACATCGGCTTCGTTGCGCTGGAGCGGTTCCAGAAGCTTTTTGTATTCCAATGGCTCATACTCCAGATCCGCATCCTGCACCCCTACGAAATCCCCTGTGGCATGCGCAAAGCCTGTTCGGAGTGCTGCACCCTTTCCCTTGTTTACTTCGTGATGAAAAACTGTCACCTCGGGATACTGCTGCTCCAGAACACGTGCCACTTCCAGACTATTGTCCTGCGAGCAGTCATCCACGATGATGATTTCAAGATGCAGCGACTCTGACTTGAGACCCAACACACGCTCCACACATTTGTCCAGAGTAGCCTCTTCGTTGTAACAGGGAACAACGAGTGTAAGAGTACATGGACTTGGCAATGTTGCTGCTTCGTTGAACGAGGTCATAGAATAAGTCTTTCTTTAAGATATATACAGAGAAGCGGATAATTTATACAAGCTTGCTGTCATTACGCAATCTATCCCCGAAATAGGCATAGTCTTTTGCAACCCTCCCGCGCAAGGTAAAAATGAATTTTCCAGATTTTTCTCAGGTCTCCAACAGGGTCAGCTTCGCCTATTCGTTATGAGTATCACTTTCGTACGTCTTTGAAAAAACTCAACGGACAGATGCCATGCCCATAATTTATTGCTATTAATAGGCCCCGTTGATGATGAAGAGTTTTTACGATTGCATCATTTTTGCTTTATCATTCTCTCATAAGCGGGGTTTATGTCCTTAAACCCGCGCGCTTTCAAAAAATTCAAATCATTACGGGCCTGCTGAATGTCACCCATCTCATAATATGTTATTGACCGTTTATAATAATAATCGAGCTCATTAGGATTCATTTGAATTGCTCTATTAAAAGCTTCCAGGGAGTTTGCGTATTGTTTATTCAATCTGGCTACCATTCCTAAATTCGACCACATCGATGGATTATATGGATTCATGCCCAGGTATTTTTCAAGATCCTGTTGGGCGTCAGCATACTGCCCACGATTAAAGTAAATTCTGGACCTGTAAAAATAAATTTCATGATTTGCAGGATCTTGTCTTTCGGCTGCTTTAAGATCCTGTAAAGAATTATCAAACATGTTCAAATTAAAATACGTAACTCCTCTGCCTACTAAATATTCAATTGTTCCCGGTGAGAATTGAATGGCTTTGGTGTAATCCCGCAGAGCTAATTTGAATTTATCGGGATAATCTGAGTTTAGGTACAAGTTGGCCCTACTTTGATATAATCTTGAATTGTTGGGCTTTAAAATGATGGCCTTATTATAGTCATATAAGGCCTCATCTATTCGCCCTGCCTCTTCGTAAAAATTTGCCCTGTTTGCCCACGCCACAGAGGTTGAAGGGTAGTATTTAAGCACATAAGACCATAACGTTTCTCCATTCTTCCAAACCTTGTTTTGTTCAAAGTTGATATATCCAAAAACACCCAAGATGATTAAAGCAGTGAGATAAATCAACTTGTCAAAATTTTCATATTTTTCCAAAACCCATTGAACCCCATAAGCATATATGAAGAATAGTCCCAAATAGGCAATATATGTAAATCGGTCAGATATAAATCCTTGGCCGGCACCGAGAATTTGCAAAAGAAACATGATGTTGAAAGTAAAAAAGAACAGTCCGAAAACCAAAACCTTTTTTCTTTTGAGAAAGAAATAATAAGTTAAGCCGAATATGCAGATGACAGGAATCATGCTTGCGTAATATACCCAGTCCATTTCTGCCGGATAAGGATATACCGGAACCAGTCTATAGGGCACAATAGATTTTATCATGTATACGATATACGAGTAGGAACCGATGAATATCCTTTTTATAAAGGGGAAAAGATTATTATTACCTATACCGCCATCTATTCTCAGAAAATAGATTCCTGCAATCCCGGTTACCAATGAAAGTGAAAAGTACAGCCATTTCTCATAGAGCAGTTTCATGCGTAGTTTTCTGCCAAAATAGTAATCCACCAGCAGCATTGAGAGAGGAAAAGCCACAGCTTGTATTTTAGAAAGTAAAGCCAGAATAAAGCTTAACAGGATTATCAATGAATAACGTTTTCGGAAAGATAACTTGATGGATTTAATATAATAATAAAGGGCAAATAAATAAAATGCCCCAAATAAAACATCTTTACGTTCCGTAATCCAAGCCACGGATTCAACTCTCATCGGTTGAATTCCAAATAAAAGGGCACAGAATGCTGCCGGAATTAATTTCAGACCTAATGCTAAAGTTATACGAAATACCAGAAGGACACATATGAGATGCAGGATGATATTGTCCAGATGCAGCCATTCAGGGCTGTCCAGTCCATAAAGCATCTTTTCAAAAGCGAAACTGAGTATTGAAAGAGGGTTATAGTTTCCTGCCACATGTGTCGTGAATATTCCCTTCACATTTTCAAAAAAACTTTCCCAGCCAGAGATGTCAGTAATATAAGGGTTAGCATAGATGTTTACCTGGTCGTCCCAATTGACAAATCCGTTTTGCAAACTGGGTATGTAAACCATAAAGCTTATGAGCAGGATCACTGATAAAAACAACAGGTTCTTTCCATTTTTCCAAAAAGAAACCCTTTCAGCTGGAGCTGCTGTTAAAATTTGTCGATTTCCCGAGTTCATTCTTTTTCAGTATGGTTTCCTTTCCTGATCATAATATTTTAGATTTTATGACTGATGCTAAACAAATAATACTATCTTTTGCAGCGGCAGATAAAACATTACAAGCACATACCGTGAGTTTATTGCTCAGAAAGGAAAATTAAAAACCGGTGCAGCCAGTTGGCTGCCCCGGAATTATTTGCTGCTTGTTCTTGTTCGGTCAGGTCTTGCAATCTCGGCAATCGACGGATGACAATTGTGCCGATCCATAATTAATAGGGATGCTCCAGGTCCTTGTCCTCGAATTCGTGTTTTCTCTGCCGAAAAACGGACTCCTTCCCTTTCCTCCAGCTTTTGATCCGCATGGAATCCTTTCCCAGGGCCCTTCTCACCAGGCCGATGGGAAGGACGATCACAAAAAAGAGCACTGTCAGAATGATCTTGGAAACAACTGTGCCCAGTGCTGTGCTCAACCAAAACCAGAATCTGGCGAACGGCTGAAAAATAAGGGGATAGGTCATGGCCACAACCAGAAAGATTATGGCCAGGAGGATGAAAATCTCCAGTTTCCATACCTGGAAGCAGATAAGGCTGATAAGAACCAGGGCCAGACCTGAATCTTTGCACTGTTCAACGGTGATTTTTTTCAGACCGGATTTCATTTCTTACGACCTTTTTTAGAATAACGAATAGCGAGTGACGAATAACACGTTAAGCGGGCATATATCTAAGGTAACTTACTCCCGGTCAGAGACCGGGGAAAAATGGAATATTGGGTAAGACATGCCCGTCATTTCAAGACTCCAATTACATGCGGCTCTTCTCTTCGTCATTCTTCATTCTCCATTTTAAATTTCTGCAGTTCCCTCATCAGTCCAGTTCATACTTCTGCTTCCAGTAATCTCGGTCCGCAAAATGGGGCTGCTCCTCCTTTTTGAACAGGAAATCGCCCATGACCAGGTAATCCATTTCAGTTCCCATGAAACAGCGGTAAGCATCTTCCGGGGTACAGACAATGGGTTCGCCCCTGACATTGAAGCTTGTATTGACGATTACTCCATAACCGGTGCGCTGCCGGAAGGTATCGATCAGCTGCCAGTATCGAGGGTTGATCTCCCTGTTGACCGTCTGGATCCGGGCTGAATAGTCTATATGGGTGATGGCCGGTACATCCGACCGCAGATGATAGAGGCGGTCGTAAAGGGGGAGAGCCTGATACCCTTCGGGAAGGGGCTTCTGCCTCTCCTTCTGAACCTGGGCTACCAGCAGCATATAAGGGGACGGCCGATCGAGTTCAAAAAATTCTGTGTTACATTCCTCGAGGACCGAGGGAGCAAAAGGCCGAAACCCTTCCCGGTACTTGATCTTCAGGTTGAGTTTTTTCTGCATTTCGGGGCGGCGGGCATCTCCCAGGATGCTGCGGTTCCCAAGCGCCCTTGGTCCGTATTCCATACGGCCCTGGAACCAGCCGACGACCTGCCCCTCTTCCAGGAGGCTGGCCACGTCCCGGCAGAGGACCCCGAAATCATCATAAGCATGGTAGGGTGCCTGGTACCGTCTCGCCAACTTGAGGATCTTCCTGGCACCGTATTCCGGACCGAGCAGCGTTCCTTTCATGGCATCATGCCCAGCAACAATTTCCCTGGGTTTGTCCAAGTGGATATGCCAGCCGGCCAGGGCAGCACCCACAGCTCCGCCTGCATCACCGCTTGCAGGTTGGATCCAGATATCCTTGTACAGCCCGGACCGCAGGAGTTTGCCGTTGGCCACGCAATTGAGGGCAACCCCTCCCGCCATGACCAGATAGTCGCTTTTCGTGAGTTCCCGGGTAGTTTCTGCCAGCCGCATAACTATCTGCTCGGTGATCTCCTGGATTGCCAGGGCCAGGTCCATGTAGTCCTGGTCCAGCATGGTTTCCGATTTCCGCCGGGGTACGCTGAAGAGCTTTTCCCATGCTTCGTCGACGCACATGGTCAGACCGGTGGCGTAATTGAAATAGTCCATGTTCAGAAGAAAAGAACCGTCCTCGCGCAGATCAACCAGTTCGGAGAGAATAAGCTCCTTCCACTTTTCCACCCTGGGAGAGCCGACTTTTCCGTAAGGGGCCAGCCCCATCAGTTTGTATTCACCGCTGTTGACCTTGAAGCCGCAGTAATAGGTAAAGGCGGAATAGAGCAGCCCCAAAGAATGCGGGAAATCGAGTTCCCGCAGGATCTCGATCCTGTTTTCCTTGCCTGATCCAATGGTGCAGGTAGCCCATTCGCCAACACCGTCCAGGGTAAGGATGCCGGCTTCGGCAAATGGAGACGGGTAGAAGGCGCTGGCAGCATGAGAGAGATGATGTTCGGGAAAGAGGAGTTTCGGGTCGGTGCAGCCGAGTTTTTCAAACTCTTCCCGCAGCATCTGGCGCATGAAGAGCTTTTCCTTGATCCAGACAGGTATAGCCGACAGGAAACTTTTCAGGCCACTGGGCGCAAAGCTATGATAGGTTTCGAGCAGTCGCTCAAACTTAAGGTAGGGTTTGTCGTAGAAGGAAACGGCCGTTATGTCCCCGAGATCGAGCCCCGCCTCGTCCAGTACATAGGCTACTGCATGGCGGGGAAATGCAGAATCATGTTTTTTACGGGTAAAGCGCTCCTCGTGGGCAGCGGCAACAATCTCCCCGTCTACCACGAGGGAAGCGGCGCTGTCATGGTAAAAAGCGGAGATGCCAAGGATTGATTCCGACATTATCCGACGTCCTTTCTAAAAAATGGCATAGATAAAGGGGGCGATGGCTGATCCACCGGTTAACACGATCAATACCCCGAAAAGCAACATGAATAGTATGATCGGCAGCAGCCAGAATTTTTTTCGTTCCCTTAAAAATCCCCAGAGATCTTTCAGAAAATCCATTTGTTTTATCCTTTCAACAGGTTTAAAGGCGGCCGTTGTTTATCCGCCATGTTACTTACTTATTGCAAAATGGAATACTTGAATCATGGAAGGGAGAAATGCTGAGCATGCTTTTCTCCAATTTTCCAACATTTCGATATTCCATCATTCCCTTATTTTTATCATCCTAACAACTCAGACTCCGATACAGGATTCAGTTTTTATTTACCCGACTCACCGCTTACCGGCATGCCCTGCCGGTAAACTTTACGAGATAGAACATTGCCATTCCTATCCCAAATAATTTCGGCACCGTTTGGTTTGCCCCAATCAATATCTACGAAACGCTTGAGCCGGCCGTTTTCGTGAAATTCTACCTGGACGCCATGGGGTATAGTGCGGCCGGCAGAGTCGCGGATGATTTGCGTAAGCATCCGTGGCGCGCGGGAAGGGTAGATATCCAGAATGATATGGGAAAGCTGCGGATTGGGTTTTTGACCTCTGAGCAATGGGCGCATCTGATCCAGGGTCCTTCGGGCAACGGCGTTATTCGGGTTCAGACGCAATGCTTCCAGTAAACTGGGATAGGCAATCCCTGGTCTCCCTCTCTTGGCCATACCCATTCCGAAAAGTGCGTGTGCCACGTCAAAATGTGGCAACTGCTGACAAACCAGCAGAAGGTTCGCTGCAGCTTCTTCAATTTGCTGAAATGGGGGGTAAATAATGGTTTCACCAAGTTTTAACCGAAGCTCAATAGCGCCCGGAGCCTTCTCGATAGACGAATGCAGCAACTGTACAGCGAGTTCAGGCTGCCCCTGATATGCATAGACTGATACCAGGATGCTGGCAGAGTCTACGGCAACCTGCAGATATTCACCGGCAATATCCTGAGCCTGCCTTGCAAGCCGGGCGGCATCCTCCAGTTTTCTGGCCCATAATAGTACCCGAGCCAGGTTGGCCAGTGCCCGACCATGAGCCTCTTTATCAATCCTGCCTTCTATTTTTCTCTCAACTGCCGAGATCGCCTGCTCGCCCCATTCGGCCCCGGTCTGCACCACCCCCTCCTTTACCAAGGCCTGGATCAAAGCTACAGCAAGAATCTTATGTCCTTCGATCGTCGGGTGGACATGGTCAAGGAAATACTCTTCACCCGGAATGGGATAGCCTTTTTTTGTCTGCATGCTCTTCTCAAGTATATCAACATAGTCGACCAGGCCAGCGTCCTGCTCCCGAGCGACCCCGGTTACAATTTGTCGCATCGGCGTCAACGCCCGCAAGGGGCAGACATCTTCATCACGAGCAAGGCGCAGAGCTATTCCGGCCTCATCGAAGCGACCAAGAGCCAGCAATACCAGGCCGAGGCGATACTGCAGCTCGGCATGACGAGGATCCAATTTTACTGCCGTTTCCAGAAGGTTGAGCGCTTCATCCCATTTTTCATTACGGATCGCCTCTTTGGCCTTGGCCAACATTTGTTCCAGGCGTTGCCTGGACGCCGGGTCAAGACCTTGGGTATGTTCGCTTTTAAAAGGTGTACAATCTTTCAACTGTGAGGCAGGTGTAACGAAGATGACCTGCGCCCCAACTGATCGGGCCATCGCCACCATTCTTTCAAGACTGATGCGGTAATGCTTGAGGATATTCTCTTTGAGTGGATCGTCACGGGTATAACGCTCGAGTCCAATGGCTTGGTCAAGAATTGCATTCACCTCCATCCCAAGTTTGGCGCGATCTTCTTTTGCCTCTTCAGGATAGATTCCCAAACTCTGCATTGCTGAAGTCATTGCTGACCAGGTTCGGGTCTTCGCAAGAACTGAAATAGTTGACCGGACCACTGGTGGTATGTCCTTGATCTTGCTATAGGTCCGTTCCTCAAGGAATTCATTGTGGCCAGTATAAATGATGAAGAGATCCGGTTGATACTTCACCAGTTCTTCCATCAGATTTGCCACCCTGTAGCTGGCATAGCTGATGCCCCCGGCATTAATTACCTCCCAGTTTTTATTCTTGTCAGCCAGTGGCAGCAATTCCCGAAGCCAACTGGAAAAAGACGTTGCGTCATCATAGGGGCGACCAAAGGTGGTTGAGCCGCCGAGACAAAAGATACGATAAGCGCCCGGGGCTTTTTCAAGAGGAAAACTTTGCGGGTTAAAATTGTTCAGCTTGTTTTCAGCGGTGGTCAGGACCTGGCCTCCTCGTGGACCTGGAGCAGGCACAAACAGTGGGACATTAAAAGCAAACCCGACAAATGGGTCATCCGTTGAAAGGGCTGGCTTGAAACCGAACAGGGCCAACCCTCCTTCAAGCAGAAGAAAAAAGATCAGGATCGCTGCAAGAGGAAGAACAAGAGCTTGCCAGATGGGTACGCGCCGGGGTGGCTTAGAGAGGGATTGTGGCGCCGAGGATGAATTTCTTTGATCTGGTTTTTCAGGGGTTGAGTTAGAATGTCTGGTCATGGTAGGTCTTTAAAATTATATCATTTCAGCTACTCAAACTCGGAGATTTGAACAAAGCTGCTGATTATGCGACCTCAGATCGCTGATGACCCGGTCGGCGGGAAATAGCCTAACGGAGTGGGACGCAACTATTTAGTCCCAGGCAGCAGGAGTAGATCTTACATTAATTTTTCTTCTGTAGTTGAACAATATCAGACAGTTCAGGTTTTCCCGAATTCTCTACTACGATAATAATACAATCGATCCATTTTTGCAATCAACGTGCCAAGCGCTGCAAACTGATAGGATCCAGAACCTGTGAGGTATTCTGTCTGGCAAAAAACAGTAAACAGCCGTTTTGTATAACGGCTTGTAGAAGCGTACGGATACCCCAGAGTATGGCCAAATGACCAAAAAACGTTTTCACTGCAGCGGCCTTATTCCCATTTTTAAGATTGTACCAGCACTACAGGTACAATCATCAGAAATAAAATTTCCTGTCAACTCTACTTCCCGGAAGTTATACAATTAAGGCAAGAGGCTAACGGATGATAAATTTTTTAAAAGCCTTCCAGGGAAAACACATCTTTTTCAGTACATTTAACACGTTCAATCAGCTTGCCTGAACTAAAGAAACGCTTTACAAGGGTGACTTCATTCGATTACATTTAATTCCGACAGCAAAAAGAGTTCTGAACTTTTTTTTAAAGTGCAACATTTACATATAAAGACTTTGGGGAGGGCTTGATAGGTTTTTCCTAAAGGATGAGCCTCTGCAGGCAAACTAAGAATTGGCCTTCTTCTTGCCTCAGGGGCTTTTCTTCTCATTCTCTTATCGGGCATAAATTATGGCTGCAGCAAAACAGAAAGGTAAAGAGGATAACAACATTGACCCGGCAAGTCGTCCGGTCAGCGACGAGGCTATTCTCAAGGTAACTAAAGAGGTTGTGGTAAAATTCATTGAAGTAGGACGGCTGACCCCGCCTAATTTCGACGAAACCTTTAAAAGCATATACAAAACCGTACACGATGCTGTACGCTCCTAACACATTTTTTTCTATCGGTGAATCTGCTTCCTTCTCTTAATCGCTTTCCTGGCCTAGTCCGCCACATTCACATTATGGGTGTCTGCGGCACCGGCATGGGTTCCCTTGCCGGCATGCTCAAGGATTCCGGTTATGTTGTCACGGGGTCTGATGAAAATGTCTACCCTCCCATGAGTGATTTTCTGGCAGCCTGCAATATTGAAATAAAAAACGGCTATAGTGCTGAAAATCTATCCCCCCAGCCTGATCTTGTCGTGGTCGGCAACACCATAAAGAGAACAAACCCTGAGGCCCTGGCACTGGCCGAGCTTGGCATTGCCTATGTCTCCTTTCCCCAGGCCCTGGCCCATTATTTTCTTGCAGACAAAATCTCCCTTGTGGTGACAGGCACGCACGGCAAGACCACCACCTCATCCCTGCTGGCCTCCCTACTGCACAAGACCGGCCAGACACCGGGATTCATGGTCGGGGGCCTGGTGCAGGCATTCGGCCGTAATTACAACCTCGGGGACAGCCCCTATTTTGTCGTGGAAGGTGATGAATATGACACGGCTTTTTTTGACAAGGGACCAAAGTTTCTCCACTACCAGCCCCATATTGTTATTGTCACCTCCATTGAATTCGACCATGCGGACATCTTTGCAGACCTTGAAGCCATCAAGCAGGCATTTTCACATCTCATGACGATAATGCCGAAAGACGGCTGCGTTGTTGCCTGCCTGGACAGCCAGGTGGTGCAGGAAATAGCTGCCAGGGCACAATGCACAGTCCTTGGTTATGGAATGGATGCTGAAGCGGAGTGGACGATCAGAAATCTCAAGGTTAAACCCGGGGGGACATTATTTGATGTTATGCACAAGGGCAGACTCTACAGCACCTGCAAAAGCCCCATGCCAGGCAGGCACAACGCATTAAATGCTCTTGCGGTCATTGCCGTGCTTGACCGGCTTGGCCTGGATAAAGAAGCTATTACTACCGGGTTGGGCAGTTTTGAAGGTGTGCGCAGGCGCCAGGAGGTCCGGGGCGTGGTGAATAACATCACGGTGATTGATGACTTTGCCCACCACCCCACTGCGGTCAGGGAAACCCTTGCTGCCCTCAGGCAGGCCTATGACGGTCACCGGTTGGTGGCTGTTTTCGAACCGCGCACCAACTCCAGCAGGCGGCAGGTCTTCCAGAAGGACTATGTCTCCGCTTTTGACGGTGCAGACCTGGTAGTGGTGCGGGAGCCTGTGCCGCTGCCCAATTTTCCGGCAGACCAGCTCTTTTCTTCCAAACAGCTGGCTTCAGACCTGAAGACCCAAAACATTGCTGCACTTGCTTTTGCTGACACGGACGGGATCCTTGAATATCTGCACTCCACGCTGCTTCCCGGCGATGTGGTGGCAATCCTTTCCAACGGCGGATTTGATAATATCCATACGAGGCTGCTGGATATGCTGGGCAAGAAGAGTGAGGAGTGAGGAGTAAAGGGTAAGGACTGAGGTCTGAGGACTGAGAGGGTTCACAGACAAAAAAAATGGAGCCAGGGTTTTAACTTAAAGACGTGCCTCGTGATCCTTTAGGGGCTTATGCGTGTACTTATTGACAACCTCAAGGAGCGCTTCCGGAGAATCCAGAAACTCACCCGCGGGTTTTGAAGAACCTTTCAGTTCTTCATCAAATGTTGTGATGCGATTCAGGTGCTTCCAGCGGATAAGATAGTAGTAAATAATACTTGTAAGCTCCGTAAAAACCGTGACCTCAGGAGAGTCATCCCTGTAGCTTGATCTTTCCAGTTTCTGGATGGAAAGAGTCTGCGTTTCATAAAAGCTCTTCATGAACTGCATTTCGGCCGGCAGCCGGACCTCGACCCCCAACCGCCTGAGCCATCTTATAAGCCACTTAAGAAAGGTCTGGCCGCTCATGGCCAAAGGGTAGGGGATATAGATCTCCCTGGGAGTCTTGACATCCAGGTAGGTCTTGATGGCCTTGATCAGTGCGACCAGCTCCACGGGTTCTTTATCCACGAAATTGTAGGACTGTCCAGTAAACTCATCCCTGTTTTCCAGTATATGATCCACAAACAGTGGGATCTTCTTGGTGTTTGAATAGGAATGACACGCTCCGGGCTTGCTGAGGATAAAAGGCATGGACTGGTCGGCTATGGAAAAAAGAAGCCGCTGAAAACCCTGTATCTTGTGGTCATGTTTGCCATAGACTATTGCCAGCCGGATAATGGTATAATCAAGTCCCTGGGTTTCATGCATGTATTCCATGGTTTTTTCCGCCATCAGCTTTGATTTTGCATAGTTGGAAAGTTTCGGGCTGAGTTCAAGAAGATCCTCTTCCGTTATGTTCTCACCCATGGGTTGGGTCGCGGAGGAACTGAAATGGATATAGGGGATTTTGAGCTGCATGGCCATTTTGGCAAGCCTGACTGCGCCAAGATAATTTATTTCAAAAGCAAGCTGGGCATCACTATCAAGCGGCGCAATGGCACAGTTGATGATGAAATCCGGCTGATATTTCTCGAAGTAAAACCTGATATCCTTTGGCTGTCGGATACTCAGCCTTTTGCTGTTGGGACCGAGAACTTCTATGTCGCCGGTCTTCTTGTTATTGAAATAATGCATCAAGGCCCCGCCGATCAGGCCGGAACTGCCTATTATAATCCCGAGTCTCTTGGTCGTGATATCAAGCCGGGAGGAGGTATCTTTCAGGCGCCTGAGAAGTGAATTGGTCTTTTCAACAGCCTCCCCTTCCTCAAAGTGCACCTTGTTATAGAAATCACACCTTTTGCAGGCCACCTGCTTCCTGGCAAATGATCCCTGTACGGTCCCGCCGCAATAGGTGCCGGCGACCACCCAGCAGGCCCGCCCTGAATTAATGCCGCCATGAATAGTGTCCAGTCTTTTATCCATGGCGGCAGGGCAGACCCCCAACTGCTTTGCCTTGGCCCCTTTCGGGCCCCTGCCGCAATTCATGAATTCCCAGCAATTGAGTTTTTTCTCTGTCATAACAAGATATAAACAGGCTTTTTCGTTCTTCTGCAAGGAAACATTTTGCTTTCTTCATTACTCATGTGTCTCTATGACCCAAAATATATCACCTTCTGGCGCAAATTCATAATCCTGCTTCAAAAAAAATCCCGCCAAAGCATGATGCTCGGGCGGGATCCATTCACAACGGGCAACTTGTTAATATGAAGATCAATCGCTCTTAAACTCTGCCACCAGGGCCTGAATAGATGCCTTGGCATCACCGAAATACATTCTCGTGTTGGGATAGAAGAAAAGTGCATTCTGAATGCCGGCAAAACCGGGATTCATGGAACGCTTGAGAACAATAACCGTCTTGGCCCGGTGGGTTTCGATAATGGGCATGCCATAGATCGGGCTCGACTCGTCATTCAGGGCAGCCGGATTGACAACGTCGTTGGCGCCGATGACTACGCAGACATCGATGGAATCCATCCTGGGATTGATGTCATCCATTTCAACCAGCTGGTCATAGGGCACATTTGCCTCTGCCAGGAGAACATTCATATGCCCCGGCATTCGGCCTGCCACCGGATGAATTGCATAGCTTACCTCTGTGCCGTTCTTCTCCAGGAGTTCGCCAAGTTCCTGCACCACGTGCTGAGCCTGGGCGACCGCCAGACCATACCCCGGTACAAAGGCAACCGAGTCAGCTGCCTCAAGGATATAGTAGACATCTTCCGCAGTGGCCGGTTTTACTTCGCCCTGCTGCTCACCAGAACCAACTGCCTGCGTCGTTGCCCCAAAGCCGGAGAACAACACATTGGCCAGTGAGCGGTTCATGGCCTTGCACATGATATTTGTCAAAATAATACCGCTGGCACCGACCAGGGCGCCTGCCACGATCAGGATATTATTGGTGATAACGAAACCTGCGGCACAGGCCGCGATACCGGAATAGCTGTTGAGCAGCGAGATAACCACCGGCATGTCCGCACCGCCGATGGGTATGACCGAAGTAACACCGAACAGAAGAGCCACAACCACTATAACAAGGAAAATGGCATAGGTGTTTGCCGGGTTGAGGGTGAATATGACACCGGATACCAGGGCTGCTAAGAGGATAGCACCGTTGACAATGTGCTGTCCTTTAAAGACAATGGCTTTGCTCGGCATCATCTCGGCCAGCTTGCTAAAGGCAACCATGCTGCCCGAGAAGGTGACGCCGCCGATAAATGCAGAGAGTAATGTCACCACGGCTATAAAGACAGAGAGTTCCGGATGCTGATGGTATTCGCTCCAGGCCAGCAGCATACTGGCAATACCGCCAAATCCGTTAAACAGGGCCACCATCTCCGGCATGGATGTCATCTGCACCTTGTATGCAGCCACCAGCCCAATCACGGTACCAATAACCACACCAACGGTAATCCACTTGTAATCCAGCCCCGCATAGAACAGGGTGACCACGATGGCCAGAAACATGCCCAGGGCGGAAAGAAGATTGCCCCGCCTTGCGGTAGCCGGAGAACTGAGCATCTTCAAGCCGAAGATGAACAGGCCGGCTGCAATCACATATACAAAATTTATAAGGAGAGTAGCTGTGTTCATTTCGCCCCTCCCTGATCTTTTTTCTTGAACATCTCAAGCATCCTGTTCGTCACTGCATAGCCGCCGACAACGTTTATTGTGGCAAAGGCCACTGCCAGGGTGCCGAGAATTACCGCCACGGTGACATTGTCAGCCTTCAGCGAAGCCAGCGACCCGATCAGGGTAATACCTGAAATGGCATTTGAACCAGACATGAGCGGGGTGTGCAGCGTTGATGGGACTTTTGAAATAAGCTCGAATCCCAGGAAAATTGCTAATACAAAAACAAAAGTCAGAAATACGGGTTCCATTTGCTCCCTCACTTTTTCATAATACTTTTGTAGGTTTCACTAAACAATTCACCCCCATGGGTGATCAGGGCTCCCTTGAAAAGATCATCTTCAAGTTTCAGCTTGAAGATTTTCTCCTCTTTGTCCCAGAAATGATCAATAAAATTACCCAGGTTGGATGAATACATCTGGCTGGCGGTCATGGGCACCAGGCCGGGCAGGTTTCCATAACCAACGACCTTGACACCATCAATCTCAACCACTTTGTTGAGTTCCGAGCCTTCGACGTTGCCGCCGGTCTCAACTGCCATGTCGACGATAACTGACCCGGGCTGCATCTGGGCTATCATGGCACGGTCTACAATCCGCGGGGCAGGACGCCCGAAAAGCTGAGCCGTGGTAATTACTATATCCGCCTGGGCACAGGCCTTGGCCATTCCTTCCTTTTGTTTCTGGATCTGTTCCGGGGTGAGCTGAACGGCATAGCCATCCTTGGTCTGCCCTGTCTCGCCCAGGTCGATCTTGACGAATTTTGCGCCTAGTGATTTTACCTGTTCCTCGACAACCGATCGGGTGTCAAAGGCCTCAACGCGGGCCCCAAGGCGCCGGGCTGTAGCAATAGCCTGGAGGCCGGCAACCCCGACACCGATAATGAAGACGCGTGCCGGCTTGATCGTCCCTGCAGGGGTGGTCATCATCGGCAGGATCTTGTCCAGCTGTTCGGCGCCGATGATAACAGCCATATATCCGCCAAGATTGGCCTGGGAGCTTAAGACGTCCATTTTCTGGGCAATTGTTGAGCGCGGCAGCATTTCCAGGCTGACACAGCAGATCCCGCACTCCTTCATCTTGTCAACCAGTGCAAGCTCATTGAAGGGGTCAAGATAGCTGATATGAATGCACCCTTTTTTCATCAGACCGACCTCTTCAATGGGCGGCTTGCGCAGTCGCAGGACAATATCAGCAGACTGGAGCATATCTTGCCTGTCTTTGTTTACCTTTGCCCCCACTTTCTCGTAGTCAGCATCCTCATACCGGCAGGTCACCCCCAGTCCTGGCTCGATTTCCACCTCGGCACCAAGCTTGACAAGCTTTTCAACGGTGGGTGGAATGAGAGGGACTCTCGTCTCGCCCTCGAAAGTTTCTTTCATGACTGCAATTTTCATAACGGCCTCTTTCTTTATAAAAGACGGAGTTAAATAAACATATTAAAACAAATAAATATAGGGTGAGACTTTGCGTAAGTTCACCCATGATTGATTGGCTTTATGCCATGGAATTGTATCACATTACAAGTATAATTTATACTTTAGGATTGAGCCCAATACCATATTTTATGGATTTTTGCACCCCCAAATATGATTTTTCCCACCTGCAGCGATTTGGTCCCCAGTCTCTTCTGCACCGGGTTGTTCGGTTGAACGCCCTCCACCTGGCGCTGCAGCTTTTCTCCAAAGGCTAGCCCCATGTCCGAAACACCTATGCCAGGCAATTTGACAATCAGTATTTCATATATATCAGTTTCGCAGTATTATTATATTTTCCACTAGTAAAAACATTACGGTATCTTCAATCATGGGAGGCATCTATGCGTATAAGGATTTTTTACATCAGTGCAGTTCTCATCAGCATTCTGCTGTTTGCCTCACACATCAGCGCCTATGAGTCAGGAAATGGCTTTTTATGCGTTGATGGCACCGGAGCAGCAAACCTGGCTGACGATTTTCAGAGCGCACTGGATGCAGTTACCAGCACCAATGATGAGGTGCGTCTCATCTCCGGAACTTTTTCCTTACCGAATGATCCCACGGGTCATTTTTCCATAACAGTTGACCATTCACTGGAAATAAGCGGCGGCTGGAATGCAGACTGTTCTTCCCGGTCTGCCGGCAAACCCGATCTTACAAAACTTCAAGGAACTACTAAGCAAACGCTTCCCGGTGGTGTCCTGTCAATTATGGTTGAAGACAATTCACCAGCTACTGTTTCGATTCATAATCTAAACATCAGGAACGGCAGATCCGAAGAATCCGGCGGGGGTTTCTATTTTTTTCATACGAATACCCCAGGGGATACTGCTTCAACCGTTACTCTAAATCTCTCTGATATCATTGCAGAAAATAACATAACAGATGTCTCTGGTTCAGGAATTCACATTGAAGATAACACCACTTTTGGCGGCACATTCGTTACCATTTCCAGTTGCCGGATATTGAATAACTCCTCTATTGGCGAAGGAGGGGGGCTCTATATTAATTCAGGCTCAGGAAACGCAACTCTGGTCAACAACCTTATTGCAGGGAATGCAGTATCAAGTGAGAATGGGGGAGGATTATATATTACCAATACAGAAGGCTACGATATTATCCTGACAAACAATACTATCACAGCCAATAAAACACAGAACAGCAATGGCGGTGGACTCTTTGTTACACTGGTTGATGGTTTTTCCCAACTTGATATTTATAATAACATCATTTACAAAAATGATGCCGTTGGTGGCATTGGCGATGATATCTATATAGATAATACCAATGACAATACCGTTAATATCCGTAATACTGATTTTAATTCCACACAGGACACAGGCTTTTATATTGCAGGTAACACAAATCTTAACAATATAAACAATTTAAATGTTGATCCGGAATTTGAAGATCCGGCCAGCGATAATTATCACCTGCGGGAATCATCTCAAGCTATAAATGCAGGCTACAACTCTGCCCCGCATCGGCCTAATTATGATCTTGACGGGGAGGACAGGATCCAGGATGGAACAGTAGATATGGGAGCCTATGAGTTTTTAGGGGATAATAAAATTACCGCTGGAGAGGGCTGCTTTATTGCCACGGCAGCCTACGGTAATTCCCTGGCCAGCGATGTCATTCTTCTTCGACGATTCAGGGATGAACACCTTCTCACCAATCCCGCGGGCAGGACTTTCGTGAGACTGTACTATACATACTCCCCGCCCATTGCAGAATATATTGCCGGGCATGCTACCCTGCGGGCAGCTGCCAGAATTTCCCTGACTCCCTTGGTGTTTGCGGTTAAGAATCCTTTGACAGCAGGTTATATCTGCATACTGCTTGGACTCTTATTTATTGGTGGATTATTGAGAAAACCCGAGAAAAGTTAAACACCTGATATGCTTGTTACATTTTTACAAAGGCAGGGTTTCGCAACCCTGCCTTTTTTCATTACCAAAGCCAGATTACTGGCTTAAAGACTGGATGTACATTTTGAGTGACCTCACGGACACGCTGCGGCCATCCAGCTTTTCTCCTTCCATCTTGTCGACCAGGCAGTTATTGAGCAGCTTGGTAAACTTCTTGTTCCCTACTGCATTTTCCAAGCCTTTGCCGCCGGCATGACAACTGTTGCAGGACGACTCATTATTCGAATTCCCAAGCTTCGGGTCATTAAAAAGTTCTTCCCCCTTTTCCGCTGAACTTTTCCCTGCAGCTAAAACGCTGGACGCTGCCAGCAAGGCTGCTATTGCTGCCACTGCCATAATCCGATTTTTCATTGTTCCCTCCTTTTTTAGGATAGTTTTTTTCTTATTGTTTCATAACAGTTCTCTACCGCGGTACCTTTCCGGATGGTTATTTATTGCAGCATCACGGTCTCCGGTCAACGCCAAGAAAAAATGAGATAAATGGTAGGTATTGACTACGGGCCCTGTATGATTTTTCTATTTCTCTTATTATTTTTTTGTGCACACCATTAGGATACAGCGCTTTGACAGGGGAAAAATTAGTACTTATTTTTTAAAGTAGAAGGAGACTACAGCTATTAGATAAAACCGTATTCAGCCTTCATTGGTTTGCAGGATGAGTGCGGTATACAAGTAGTCGTTAGAAGGAGGTGATCGTATGAACATTGTTCCGTGGAAACCTTTCGATGAACTGACAACGCTTCGGAAGGAGATGGACAGCCTCTGGAACCGGTTCTTTCCGGAAACACCTTTCCATGAAAGGTATGTTAGCCATGAGTGGCTGCCGTCAATTGACTTGAAAGAGACCAAGGAAAAACTGGTGGTAAAGGCAGAACTGCCAGGCCTGGAAGCAAAGGATGTGGAGCTCAGTCTAACCGAGGATGTTCTCACCATTCGGGGCGAGAAGAAGGCGGAAAAGGAAGAGAAGGATGAGCATCACTACTTTGTGGAACGGTACGCAGGTACCTTTGAGCGGCGGATCAAACTACCGACGATTGTCAAGACGGAGAAGATTGATGCGACCTTTGACAAGGGGGTCCTGACCGTTACCCTGCCGAAATCCGAGGAGGCCAAGAAAAAGGAAATAAAGATCAAGGTGCATTAAATACAGGAGATAACCTGCTGAAGTAAAAAGGACGGCCGAGATGACCGCCCTTTTATTTATCTCGAATGCATTTGTATTTCTGAATCATCTTAATATATTCTTAAAATTTTACAGTTGGTTGTCGACGTACCCTGAAAATTTTGCATTACAATCTGTTTCTTGATCTTTGCTTTATTTTTTCAGAAATGCTCACCAAAGGCAAGCCGGTACAACCCAACCTCCTGCGTGGTGGCTTGTTACGCTATGCAAACTAAATAGCGTAATGCCAGATATTTGTATGTCGAGTGTCTCAACTCGTGAAATTCTCGAGATAATCCAGAATGAATCACATGATGCCCTTGACAGCGGCTGTGGCAATATCAACCACGCTAGCAGGCATGACACCCATGATTATGATGATGATAACGAGGGCAATACTGATCGCCTGGGCCAGTGGTGCTACAGCAACGGCCGGTCTTTCTTCAGGATCGGTGCAGTAACTGATGCGGACCACCGAGAGATAATAGTAGATCGAGATCGCCGTGTTTATTGCTGCCAGAATGACGAGCGCAAGGTAGCCTTCTTTCAGGGCACCTGCCAGCAGCATGAACTTGCCCATGAAACCGACAAACGGCGGAATGCCTGCCAGGGCAAACATGCCGACCGCCAGGGTGAAGGCCATAAGCGGGGCCCGCTTGTACAACCCGGTCAGATCGCTGATCGCCAGATTCTCGCCCTTGGGTGATACGTTGCAGATGACCAGGAAGCAGGCCAGGTTCATAAGCATGTAACCGGTGATGTAATAGATGGCCGTTGCAAACCCGGTATCCTTTAAGGTGATGATACCGAGAATCACATACCCGGCATGGGCGATACCGGAAAAGGCGAGCATGCGCTTGATGTCTTTCTGTACCAGGGCAATAAGATTGCCGTAAAACATAGAACCTACTGCCAGGATCATCAGCAGGTTTACAAGGGCCTCTGCCGATGGGGCAGCCAGGGTGGCAATCCTTATCAGCAGGGCAACTGCACCCAGCTTCGGTACGGAAGCAATAAATGCCGTGGTTTCATTCGAGGCCCCCTGGTATACATCCGGAAGCCAGAAATGGAATGGGAAAAGGCCGAGCTTGAAAAAGAAACCGCCCATAACCATGGCAATACCAACAATGGCTGCAGGCGTTGCAATTATATTGTTCATGGCCGGAACCAGTTCAGCCAGGTAAGTGGTCCCGGTAAGGCCGAAAAGATAACTCATGCCGAAAAGCATGATGCCTGTAGCCACCACACCGAACAGGATATACTTGATGCCCGCTTCCATCTGTTCACGCAGGCCGCCATGATCATCCCGCATCGGCACAAGCAGATACAGGGCATAGGAGGAAAGTTCCAGGGCCACAAAGATGGAAAGGAGCTCCACGGAGCTCACGAGCATGACCAGCCCTAGTGCGCTGAGCATCAGGAAGAGGTAGTATTCTGTCCTGATGTTTTCGTCTATTCCTTTCAATTCACTGAAGAGAAGAAGCAGTGCCACACCGCCGGTTATCAGCAGTTTAAAAAGCTGGGAGAAGAGGTCAATCCGGTATGCCTTGAAAAAAAGCTCCCCTTCAAGTCCGAGGCTCACGGCACAAACCAGGAAAGTGATGACTGCCAGGGCCGAAGTGATATTTCTGACGGTGCTGCTGCTCATCTTGCCAAGGGTGAGCAGAAAAATAACGAGGCAGCTAACCAGGAGAAACAGCTCCGGAAAAAACAATGCCATTTTCATCTTAAGCCCTTTTTTGCTCTATCGTTTATTGTCGGCATCGTAAAAAGTACGATGCGGACAGGTGCTGCGCCTATAACCTATTGATTTTATTAGGCCCTGTTGCTGACTGCGAGACATTTGCGATTATATCAATCATTGTGGTATCACAAGTTTAGCAATTTCTACAAAACTCTGCTGGTCTGCGCCCGCAAAACCAACCTGCTGTATCAGGTGGTTCACGCTGGTGTGCATGACATCCATGAAGGGAGCCGGATTCAGACCGATCCACAGAACAAAAAGCAGCAGAGGAGCCAGTGTAATGATTTCACGTACATTCAAGTCTGTCAGGTAGGACTGGTCAGGATTGTTGGTTCCGCCCCAGACAACCTTCTGCAGCATGCGGAGCATATACGCTGCTGCCAGTACGGCTCCAGGAATGGCACAGGCCGCAATGATCTTTGTCTTGGAAAAGGCTCCTGCCAGCACAAGAAATTCGCCTATAAAACTGTTGGTGCCGGGAAATGCCAGCGAAGACAAGGAGAAAAAGCCGAGGAAGGTGACATAGACCGGCATGAACTTGCCAACACCGGCTGCCATGGCCAACTCTCGACTGTGCGTCCGCTCATAGATCATGCCGACCATGATAAAGAGTGCCCCCGTTGTAACGCCGTGATTGATCATCTGCAGGATGGCACCCTCAATGCCGTTGGTGTTGAACAGAAAGATACCAAGGGTGACAAAACCCATGTGGCCCACGCTGGAATATGCGATTAGCTTTTTCATGTCCTGCTGAGCCAGTGCCGTAAAACCACCGTAGATGATACCGGCAATGGAAAGCCAGAGGATAAATGGCATGAGGGTGATGCTTGCCTCCGGGGTGATGGGCAGGCAGAAACGCAGGAAACCATAGGTCCCCATCTTCAGCAGGACGCTGGCAAGAACCACGGACCCTGCGGTGGGCGCCTCAACATGAGCTGCCGGTAACCATGTGTGGAACGGGAACATCGGCACCTTGATGGCAAAGGCCAGGAAGAAGGCCAGGAAAACATAGACCTGAAATACCGATGAGTAATCCTGCCCCATCATCATGGGAATGCTGAAGGTCCCGTTTTTCATGTACAGGGCGATGATGGCAACTAAAAGGAGCACCGAACCGGCCAGGGTATACAGGAAGAACTTGATGGAGGCATAGATCTTCCTGGGACCGCCCCAGATGGCAATCAGCAAATACATGGGGATGAGCATGGCCTCCCAGAGAATATAGAACAGAACAAAATCAAGGGCCATGAAAACGCCGAGCATGGATGTTTCCATGATGAGCAGACAGGCCAGGAACGGCCGCACCCGCGTGGTTATGTAACGCCAGGAGCAGAGCACGCAGAGCGGCATAAGCAGAGTGGTCAGCAGGATGAGAAGCAGACTGATGCCGTCAATGCCCAGGGTGTAGTTGATATCCCACATGGGGATCCAGGTATGATGCTCACCGAACTGGTACAGGGCTGTCGTTTTGTCAAACTTGAAATAAAGAGGCAGGGAAATAAGAGCAATTACAAGGGTTATCACCAGGGCCCAGTACTTGGCCGCCTCGTCGTTCTTCAGTATCAGGAGGGGGATAACCCCAGCAAGCGGCAGGAAGATCAGCAGGCTTAAGATGGGGTATCCCAGAGTATTCATGATCAGAAAATCGTACATTTCCTGTTTCCCTTGTTGTTTCTCGTTTTTATCCTAAAATTTCATATGCCGGATCTTTACCATGGCAGCTTTCAGCCGAACACGTAGGCAACGATCAAAACGGCAACAATTGTAACCGCATAGTAGATATTGTACTGCAGCCTGCCGCTCTGCACGGTCCGCAGCCTGGTCCCCATCGACCGCACCGTGCGCGCCAGTCCGTCAACCACCCCGTCTATGCCGTGCCAGTCAAACCAGGACCAGAACTTGGCGGTGGTCATCAGGGGATACAAACCGACGGTCCGGTAAACTTCGCCAAACCAGGTATCAAAGGCCTGGATGGGTTTCCTGGCCAGCCAGAAAAATCCCCTGCCGCCCATGCGGTAGAACCAGTCCATATCGATACTGATGGTCGGCTCCGGGGTCAGCTTCTTGATGAGCAGGAAGAAACCCAAAGCTGTGAAAAGCAGAATCTGCAAAGATTCTGACACATGGTAGGATGAATAAACATGCAGGGCGTAGTCTGCCGCCTCATGCTGATAAGGCAGCATTTTATACAAATAGGGCGTATAGCTGCCGATAAAGATGCAGAGAAATGATGCCACTGCCATGGCAACGTTCATATTCCAAGGCGGATCAGCAGCCTTTTCCCAGGTCTCCTTGGAGCAGTTGTTCTTGCCGAACCAGATAAAATAGGGAACTTTCAGGCCTGTATGCAGAAATGTACCGGCAGAGGCCAGGGTAAGCAGGAAGGCGGCCCAGTAGAGGTGCTCCTCAAAGCCGGCATACACGATCATCGACTTGCTGACAAAGCCGGAAAAGAGCGGGAAGGCCGAGATCGACAGGCCGCCGATCAGGGTAAAGACAAAGGCCCATGGCATTTTCTTGTAAAGGCCGCCAAGTTCACTGAACTTGCTCTTGCCGGTCATATAAAGGACAGAACCGCAGCCCATGAACAGCAGTCCCTTATAGAGGATATGGGCAAAGGCATGGGCACAGGCGCCGTTGATCGCCATCTGGGTCCCGATACCCACCCCGGCTACCATGTAGCCGACCTGGCTGATAATGTGATAGGCCAGCAGGCGCCGGGCATCGTTTTCGAGCACCGCGTAGACAACACCGTAAAGCGCCATAATAACGCCAAGGAGTATGAGAATGTCAAGTCCGGCCAGGCCGCGAGCCAGGGCATACACTGCTGTCTTTGTGGTAAAAGCACACATGAAAACCGCACCGGAGACCGTGGCCTCGCCGTATGCATCGGGCAGCCAGGCATGAAACGGCGGAACAGCGGCATTCAGGATAAAACCCACCATTATCAGGTAGGTATAGAGTGTCGGGTGGTCCACATCGAGCAGGTTAAAATCAAGGGCTCCGGTCGCCTTGTAGCGCAGAACAAAACCGGCCAGCAATATCAATCCCCCGGCAGTATGCACCAGAAGGTACCTGAAACCGGTGGGCAGGGATTGCTTACGTTTGCGGAACCAGACCAAGAAAACCGAGGAAAATGCCATCAGTTCCCAGAAGATGAAAAGCGTTATATAGTCGGCACAGTATATAACCCCCAGTGAACCGCCCACATACATCCAGGCAGCCATGTGTTCCTTGGGATCCTTCACGTGCAGGCCGTACATTGAGCCGATGATGCACATGAGCGTCATAATATAGCCAAACACCTGGCTCAAGTTGTCAACCCGGCCAAAGGTCAGCTGCCAGTCCATGAAATGCACAACTCCGTAGATGCCGTCCTGCATCCTCAGTACACAGGCAAAGGCAAGGATCGGCACGATCATGAGATAGGGCTTGCGTAGCGGCCCCATAATAAACGGCAGCAGCAGTGCACCAAATATTAAGACAAACCCGGGATGAATAAAATCAGTTGTCATAATAATCCTCAGGGGACATTATTCTAAAATTACCGCCAAACCATTTAACATGGCCGTACCACTTGGAAAGAATGATGATCAGCACGCAGGCAATAAAGCCGAATACCGACCAGAAGCCCGGCAGATGCTCCATAACGGTATGGGCAGCATGCTTGTCTACAAACGTGACATCATAGACCACCAACAGGCCAAGAACGACATAACAGAGACGGATGACCGTTTTGAGCCTGTCCCGCAAGTAATCAATCAATTTCACTAGCATAGCATCACCGCATTACAGATTAGTAAGCTTCATCTTATGCGCCTCAGTGGCCGGCAGGCGGCCCTTGGGGCACGGCAGGTTCACCAGACGGCACGACAGGTTCACCATGGGGTTCTACCGCTTCAACATGGGGAACATCCGGAGCATCATGCGACGCTCCTTCTATTGCGCCGTGCCCTCCAGTGGATGGTACAAATACAGGTGCCCCTGCAGGATCATACTGCGGCATGGCGACAGCTACGTTATCCGGTGTCACCCTGTCGACAAAATTCATCATGAACCCGGGAAATATCCCGATAAGTACTGAAATGATAGCAGCTATCATGATCGGTATAACCATGGAGAGCGGTGCTTCCTTTATGCCCTCGTATTTTTCCCCGGGAGGCAGTTTGCCGAAAAAGGCCTTGTAGGTTACAGGCGCAAAATACCCGACATTCAACAGGGTGCTGGCCAGGAGCACCAGGAGGATACCCACGTAATACGATTCCATCTCCATGGTCCCCACCAACAGCTTCCACTTGGTGACAAAACCGGCCACCGGCGGAGCGCCTATCATGGACAGCGAAGCTATACCAAAGGCGGCAAAGGTAAACGGCATGGTGCGCCCCAGGCCGCTCATCTCGGAAACATTCTTCTTATGGCTGGCCACATAGATAGCACCGGCACAGAAGAATAGCGTGATCTTGGAGAAGGCGTGGTTCGTGATGTGGATGAGCCCGCCCTCGATTGCTGTGGGGGTGAGAAGCGCCACACCGAGGATGATGTAGGATAGCTGGCTTACCGTTGAATAGGCAAGCCTGGCTTTAAGGTTATCCTTTGATAGCGCGATGATCGAGGCCATGAGGATGGTAAACGATACGAAGTAGGCGGTGGGCACCCCCAAATTCAGTGCACTCATGGTGTCAACGCCGAATACGTATAACATGACGCGGGTTGTTGAGAACACGCCGACTTTGACCACGGCAACCGCATGGAGCAGGGCGGAGACCGGTGTCGGTGCAACCATGGCGCCGGGCAACCAGTGATGGAACGGCATGATGCCGTTCTTGGCAAACCCGAAGATGCAGCAGATATAAAGAATGGTCACAAGGGTGGAATTAACTCCCGGCGGAAAAATACCCGTGCTGATATTCGTGGCAAAATCAAGGGAGCCGGTCAGAACATAGATCAGGATCATGGCCGGCAGCACAAAACCCTTGGCGGTTGTGGTGAGGTAGACAATGTATTTCCTGGCCCCCATATATCCTTCGTCGTCCTGGTGGTGGGCAACCAATGGGTAGGTGCAAACGCTGACGATCTCGTAAAAGAGGTAGAGGGTAAAAAGGTTGTCAGCAAAAGCCACGCCAATAGCCCCGAAGAGTGCCAGGGCAAAACAGGTATTGAACCTTGTCTGGGCATGCTCGTGCAGGCCGCGCATATAACCCATTGAATAAAATACCGCTATAATCCACAGGAATGAAGCAGCCAGGGCAAAGATCATGGAAAAGGCATCGACCCGGAAGGTCACGCTTAAACCGGGGAGGATATCAAAAACAGTACACTTCAGCATATTGCCTGCCAGGACATCCGGTACCATGGAGGCGATGATCAGGAACATGATCACTGCCGCAACGGTTGACAGACCCTCCCGGAAATTGGGTTTGCGCCCGGCCATGCTCACCAGGATCGCGCCGATCAGGGCGGCTAATACGGCATATAATGGTTTACACGAAGCAATTTCCATGACCTGTTTCCCTTATCCTCAACCTATCCATTCAAATCCGCAACATCTTCAACATCAATGGTGCGGTAATTCCTATAGACAGCGATTATTATGCTGAGGGCAATTGCTGCCTCGGCAGCAGCAATACCCATGATAAACAGGGTAAATATCTGTCCCACTGTCGGGTCAGGGGCCAGAAACCTGTTGAAAGCCATAAAATTTATGGAAGCACCGGCAAGGATCAGTTCACCTGCGATCAGCATGCCGATCAGGGTGCGGCGATGCACAAGGCCATAGAATCCTATGCCGAACAGCAGCGCAGCTATGATAAGGTAGATTATAAGACTGTCGCCAAATGCCGGGATACTCATGACTGCCCTCCTGTGCGCGACCTGCCCTGCCGTGCCAGAACGAGTGCCCCGATGATCGACAGCAGGAGCACAAGCGAAATTAGTTCAAAAACCATGCTGTAGTTTGTCAGCAGGGATTTTCCCACCTCTTCCAGGGAGCCGTCATTTGTGCGGCCCTGGGGCAAAATCCAGACAGTCCTGCCGGCCAGTGCCGACAGGCTCCAGAAAAACATGATGCCAAGGGCAAAGCTCAAAGGCCCGGAAAAGATGCTGCCCTGGCCGGGTTCACCTTCTGGATTCGGATCGGCGAGCATGACGGCAAACACAATGGTTACGCAGACAGCGCCCACATAGATCAGCATTTCCATCAGGGCGACAAAGGGGCTGTTCAGGTAATAATAGAGACCGGCTACACCGATGAAACAGATGGCCAGGCCAGTGACAGCCCTGATGAGACGCTCGGAGTGCGTGGCGATAACCGCACCCAGCACCGTTGTCATCACAATGAAAATGAAAACCAGACTTGAAAGTCCTTCAGCTGAGAACAGAGGCACCATCAATTTATTCCCTTTAACCGTTTAATAAGATCAAATATGAAGTCTTCCTTGCGCGGACTGGCAAGGTTGTAATCCTTTGAAAACCTGATCGCCCCGAACTTGCAGCTTTCCACGCACTGGCCGCAGAGGCTGCAGGTGGTAAAGTTAAGGATATACTTGGTCAGCACCTTGCCCTTGACCCCCTCCCGCTTTTCACCGTCAAGAGTGATGCATCCGGATGGGCAGCCTTTCTGGCACATGCCGCAGACAACGCACTTGGGCTCACCGGTTTCTTCATCAGGGATGAGCTCGATATGGCCGCGGAACCTGGGCGTCATCTCCAGGTGCTCATGCGGATACTGCAAGGTAACCACCGGTTCAAAGAAATATTTGCCGGTGATCCCCAGACCGATAAAGAGACTTTTCGTGCCGCTAATCAATTCTTTAAAATATCCGCTCATAGCCTATAAACCTTTCTGTTACAGCCAGGGAAAAATCTTTATCTGCAAAGCTGTCAGTATCAGGTTGAACAACGAAATAGGAATCAACACTTTCCAGGAAAGGTTGAGCAATTCATAAAACTGGGTTCGCGGATAAGTCCAGCGTATCCAGATAACTGTAAAAATCAGGGCATAGAGTTTGATGAGAAACCAAAATAGCCCCCAGACAACCCCAAGAAAGCCCGCCGGACTAAAAGGTATCGGTGACTGCCAGCCGCCCAGGAAAAGGATAACCGACAGGGCGCAGCCGATAACGATATTGGCATATTCTCCCATGAAAAAAACGCCGAAGCCCATGCCCGGGTATTCCGTGTAGGCACCGGCGATGAGCTCACTTTCCGCTTCGGCCATATCAAAGGGAGCCCTATTCGTCTCGGCCAACGAGCAGGTGAAAAAGATAAGAAAGGCAACCGGCATCAGGAGGCTCATGTCAAGCCGGAAGATGTGCCAGTGCCAGAACCAGCCGTCCTGCAGCCGCACGATCTCATTGAGGTTCATGGTGTTGGTCACCATGACCATGGTGATCACCGTGATCAGCATGGGAATTTCATAGGCCACATTCTGGGAAACACAGCGGGCCGCGGCTATAACCGCGTACTTGTTGGCAGATCCCCAGCCGCCCAGCAGCAGGCCGAGAACGTTCACCGAGGCAAAGGCAAAGATCATGAGCAGACCGATGTTAATCTCCCGGGCCACAAAGGTCTCACTGAATGGGATGACCACAAAGCTCATGATGGCAGGGACCATGACCATGAGCGGCGCAACCATGAAAAGGATGGGATCAACTCCCTTTGGCAGGAACAGCTGCTTGGTCATCAGCTTGATGCCGTCCGCGATTGGCTGCAGAAGTCCGAACGGACCAACCTCCTTCGGGCCGATACGCCGCTGGATATGTCCGGCCCCCTTGCGCTCGCACCAGACCAGATACGCGGCATTCAACCCTGCAAAGGCCATAACGAAAATAATAAAAAGGATAACTCGAAACGGTTCAGGCATTGTTATCTATTACGTCCTTTTCATCTGGGTTAATCTTTGGCTGCCAGTTTCTGCTCTGCTCAACAACATTAAAAAATCACCTGTCGATCTCGGGTATGACCAGGTCAAGACTGCCCATCAGCGCCAGGGCATCGGGAAGCAGCATGCCCCTTGAGGCCTCGTCGAAAAGGCTGAGGTTGGAATAGGTGGGCGAACGCAGCTTCAGGCGATAGGCGGAATTGCTGCCGTCGCTGACAATCCGCACCCCAAATGATCCTCGCGCAGCCTCGACTGCATGGTAATAATCACCTTTCGCCGGCTTGATTATTTTGGGTGGCTTGGCAGCCATGATCGGACCATCGGGCAACTTGTCCAGTGCCTGCTCTATGATACGCATGGACTGTTCCATCTCATCCATGCGTACCATGTAGCGAGCCATGGAATCTCCCTCCTGGTAAACCGGGATGTCAAAATCAAATTCAGAATAGACCGAATAGGGCTCATGCCTGCGCACGTCAAAGTTAATGCCCGATCCCCTTGCCACGGGACCTGTGGCGCCATAGCGGCGCGCCATATCCTGGGCGATAGGCCCGATATCCTTGAGCCGCTTGATAAGAATTATATTCTTCGTCACCAGTGCGTCATACATGGGAAGCCGCCTGCGCAGCCGCTTGATAAACTCCCTGGTGCCGGTAATAAATGAATCATCAATATCGTTGTAGACCCCCCCGAAACGGAAGTAGCAGTAAGTCAGCCTGGAACCGGTGACGGATTCCAGCAGATCGAGGATCTGTTCACGGTCATCAAAGGCGTAAAGCAGCGGTGTGAATCCCCCCAGGTCTAAAACAAAGGCACCGAACCACAGAAGGTGGCTGGAAATCCTGTTTAATTCAACGGTGATCACCCGCAGGTATTCGGCCCTCTCCGGGACCTCGATCCCGGCTGCACGCTCCACTGCTGCCACATAACCATGATTGTACGACAGGGCCGAGAGGTAGTCCATTCTACCGCAGTTTGGCAGAAACTGAGCCCAAGTCCGGTTTTCCCCCATCTTCTCATGCATGCGGTGGATATAGCCTAAAACCGGCTCCGCTTCGACGATGTATTCACCGTCCATTACCAGTTTAACACGCAGGACGCCATGTGTTGCCGGGTGCTGCGGCCCCAGGTTCAGGACAAAGGTTTCCTGATTAACATCTTGTTGCAGTAATCCGTTCATGCCTTGAAATCCTTGAGCAGTGGATGGAAATCAGCATCTTCCGGCAGCAGGAGTGGTTCAAGATTTGGATGGCCGGTAAATATAATGCCGAAAAAGTCGTGTGTCTCTCTTTCATGCCAATTGGCACCCTGGTAAATATGAGAAATGGTGGGGATCTCAGGATTATTGCGGTCCAGCCTGGAGCGGATTACAACACGGCAGAGCTGTGCAAAATGATTGAAATCATACACTACTTCCAGCTGCTGCTCATCGATCCAGTCAACACCGGTGATGGCCTCTATAAAGAAATTCTCCCGGTTGAGGATCTCAGCTGCAGCTACAACTTTTTCAGGTGGCAGGTCAACATCAAGGTGGTAGCCTTTCTTTGTATAGTCCTTCTCCCTGGGCCCTGGCGGGGGCGGGGGCTCTGCCGCGGCTTCAGCTTCGGGTCCTGCTTCCTGCTCGCCAGATTTGCTTTTTTCTGCCTGCGCTTCCGGAGAAGTCTCTTCAACTGTCACTTCAGTCTCAGGCGTTTCAGGCGTTTCTTCCGGCGCTTCCTGAACATCTTCATACAGGCTGTTTAATGCCTCTTTGATCTTTGCCAGCAGCATCTCTTATTTTGCCTCCACCCGTGGCCATCTCCTAAAACCGGTGACCTTTTCCTCAAGTTCCAGGATCCCCTCAATAAGCGCCTCGGGCCTGGGAGGGCAGCCGGGGATGTAAATATCAACCGGTAGAAACTTATCCGCTCCCTCGACAATTCCATACTGGCCCTCGAAAACAAACGGCCCGCCGGAAATGGCGCAGTTACCCATGGCAATAACCCACTTGGGCTCAGGCATCTGGTCATAAAGGGTCTTTACTGCCGGCTCCATCTTCTTGGATATCGTACCGGCCACAATCATGACGTCGCACTGTCTCGGAGACGGCCTGAAAACTTCGGCACCGAAACGGGCCAAGTCAAAGCGTGAGGCTCCGGTGGCCATCATCTCGATAGCGCAGCAAGCCAGGCCGAAGGTCATCGGCCACAGTGAGTTAGCCCTGCCCAGGGACAGTATCTTGTCCAGGGTGTCAAAATGAATTATCGGGGGTTGTATGTCTTGCGTTCCCACTTGAACACTCCCTTGTTCCATGCATAAACCAATGCCAGCGATAAAATGCCGACAAAAATTAAAATCTCGACAAAGTCACGGATAACGAAAGCGCTGTCATAAGCCAGCGCCACTGGAAACAGGAAAAGGACATCAACGTCGAAGGCGAGAAACATCAGGGCATAAAGGTAGTAGACAATGCCGAACCTGATCCAGGCATCACCGATGGGCTCGACACCGCACTCGATTGCCTGCTGGGTTTTGTTTGTGATGTTTCGTGTACCGCGGGGTGCAAAGATATGTGCAATAATGAATGGCCCTACCGCCATAAGAAGACCGCCCAGGAAGAAGGCGGCCACATACAGATGGTCTAAAAGAGGTTGTTGTGCCACGTTAAAAGCTCCTTGGTGAAGGTAGGAGAATGAACACGTTCACTTAGCGGCAGTTTCTTAATTCAAACGCTATGCCTTGTCAAGGAAAACTGAGGTTCAATTCATAAAAAAATCTCGGCGTCTATCCCTTGCTATTACTGAAAAGTACCACAATGTATCAGTCCTGAAAGTTGGAGCAGATTGGCCAATCTGAACACCTGCCTGCAACGGCACGGCATTAGGTATTTTTACCCACGACCAAAATAGGCATTTTTACGGGGCTGTTGAAAAAAAATCGGGTCCCCTCCCGCAAGATTCTCAAGAATGGGCTAACAGCCTGTCAATGCTCACCAATTGGATGCATATGGCAACCAGCTCCATTGCCTTGTTAACATCTGATACCGAAGGAAAGGAGGGAGCGATGCGGATATTCCTGTCGGCTGGGTCTTTGCCATACGGAAAGGTGGCTCCGGCAGGCGTAAGCTTCACCCCGGCGGCAGCAGCCATTTCAATCACCTCCCTGGCGCAGCCCTTAAGGGTATCTATGCTGATGAAATAACCACCATTGGGCCTGCTCCACGAAGCAATGTTGCTTCCCCCAAGTTCCCTGTCAAGCACATCGAGGACTGCATCAAACTTGGGCTTCAGGATAGCCGCATGTTTCTTCATATGCTCTTCTATTCCCTCCAAATTCCTGAAAAAAAGGACATGACGAAGCTGATTCAGCTTGTTGGGCCCGATGGTCTGGAACTGCATCTTGCTCAGGATAAATTCTATATTCCTCCTGCTGCCGGCCATCATGGCCACGCCGGATCCTGCAAAACTTATTTTGGATGTGGAGCCGAACAGGAGGACCCTGTCAGGGTTGCCGGCTTCCTTACAGGCAGACAGCATATTTTTCAGAGAATCGTGATCATCGGACAGGTGGTGAACGGCATAGGCATTGTCACAGAATATGCGGAAATCTCCGGCCTTTGTTTTCATGGAGGCCAACCTGTCAACTGTCTCGTCAGAAAAGGTGATACCGGTGGGGTTGCTGTACTTGGGAACGCACCAGATTCCCTTGATCGTTTCATCAGAAGCGACAAGTTCCTCGACGCGGTCCATTGCAGGTCCGTTGCCATTCATGGCAACAGTGATCATCTCAATACCGAGGTACTGGCAGAGGGCGAAATGACGGTCATATCCAGGACTGGGGCAGAGAAATTTAACCTTCTCCAGTTTCCCCCAGGGTTGATCGCTGCCAACCATGCCATACACCAGGGCACCCATTATAGCATCATGCATCATTTTCAGACTGGCACTGTCACCGACAATTATCTCGTTGTCAGCAACTTCAAGGTAGTCAGCGAAAAGCGTTTTTGCCTCATTGATACCGTCCAGGCCCCCGTAATTGCGACAATCCACCCCGCTGTGCGAACGATACTCTCGATTGATATCACCGGTCAGCATTCCCATGCATAGGTCAAGCTGCTCTGGACTCGGCTTGCCGCGGGTCATGTCCAGGGCGAGATTTTTCTCCTGGAAAGCCATGTAGCGGGCAAGTAGTTTCTCCTTAAGGCCTTTCAATTCAGATGTGTTGAGCTCGGCATACGCGGTCATGTCAAAATTCCTCACAGTTCAAAAATCCTCTACACTAATCAACCTGTAACTAACCAGTATCTTTTCATTTTACTAACAAAGCACTTCTTTGAGAAAAAGCCCGTGAGCCGGCGCTGTCGGCCCGGCCTGCGATCTGTCCCTTGCTGCCAGAATAGCGGCGATATCAGACTGTAACAGTCTCCCCTTTCCAACATCGACAAGGGTCCCCACAATATTTCTGACCATATGCCGCAGGAAACCGTCGCCGGTGATGATAAACCGCAGTCTGTCCTCCCCACCGACTGTCTCGAGAGTCGCTGCTGTAATGGTGCGCACGGCACCGCGCCCCGTAAATTCCTGGTCCCGGGAGCCGGCACCTTCAAAACTTGAAAAATCATGTGTACCTACCATATGCGCCAAGCCATGTCGCATGGCCAGGATGTCAAGTTTTTCAAAGACATGAGCGCAATAGAGCCGTTCCGTCGGCAACTGCACCGGGCCGCTGCTCAGGTTGTACCAGTAAGTCTTGGCCCGGGCATTGCGCCTGGCATGAAAACCCGGGTCAATCTCGCGGGCCTCCAAAACCCGTATATCAGATGGCAGCATGCTATTTAATCCCTTGACAAATGCCAGGCAGGGAATGTCAGCACCCGTCTCGAAATTTGCCACCATCCCCAGGGCATGCACTCCCGCATCAGTCCTTCCGGCCCCGTGCAGACAGGAATGCTCCCCTGTCATTACCTGGATTTTGTCTTCCAGGGCTCCCTGGATGGTCTTTTCAGATCTCTGCCTTTGCCAGCCGGCGTAAGCCGTACCGTCAAATGCCAGCAGCAGTTTTATGTTCCGTTTTTCGCTCACGGGAATAATGGAACCGTAAGAAGTCCCCGGGATTCCGGCAGGTTGCACATGAGGTTCATATTCTGCACCGCCTGCCCGGCTGCACCCTTTACGAGGTTATCAATTGCCGCCAGAACGATTATCCTTCCTGTACGGTTGTCCGTCTTAAAACCTATGTCGCAGAAGTTTGATCCCCTGACATACTGCGTTGCAGGAAGAACATCTTTATCACAGAGCCTGACAAAGGGCTCATCCTTATAAAAATTCCTGTACAGATCGTATACCTCTGCGTCTGTTTGGGGTCTGGCAAGTTTAGCATAGATTGTGCTGAGAATGCCCCGGGACATGGGAAGCAGATGCGGTGTAAAAGAGATGGTGACGGGCTTTTTGCAGAGTTCGCTTATTTCCTGTTCCATCTCAGGGGTGTGCCGGTGGGCAGCAACCTTGTAAGCCTTGAAACCTTCGGTGACTTCGCAAAAGAGGGTCCCGGTCTGGGCTGCCCGCCCCGCACCGGAAGCACCTGACTTGGAGTCCGCTATGATGGTCTCAGGGTCGATAAGTTCAGCCTGCAGCAATGGCGCAAGACCCAGGATTACACTGGTCGGATAGCAGCCGGGGTTGGCAACCAGCCGGGCTTGTGCGATCTGCTCCCGGTGCAGCTCCGGCAGGCCGTATACTGCCTCGACAAGGTATTCCTGGGCTGTATGCTTCTGGTACCACTTCTCGTACACACCAGCATCGTGGATCCGAAAATCTGCAGAGAGATCGACAACCTTCTTGCCTGCCTTCAGAAGATCAGGCACAATTTCCATGGCGGTCTGGTGCGGTACTGCCGTAAAAAAGAGATCAGCCCGCTCAACCAAGTCTGCTGTCCCGGGGTCTTCACAGACAATATCAACCAGACCCGCAAGATTGGGGTAGGCTTCCGCAAGTTTCTTCCCATTATACTGACGTGACGTAGCCACGGTCAACTTTACATCAGGACAGTGGCACAGCAACCGGGCCAGTTCAGCACCGGTATACCCTGATGCTCCCACGATACCGATTCGAATCATTTTTTTCTCCTGATAATAAGCAACACTGAAAGGGTTGCTTAACAAATGTTCCTGAACACATAAATGTATCAGGGTTTTATTTTTGTGATTTTTATTCAGCCATTTCGCGCTGCCGAGCAGCGAAAAAACTGCAGAAAAAGGAGTTTAAACTGTTTGAGTACCCCGCTAGCTAGGGGGTATAAACACCCCATAAAGGGGTGCGAGTTTTTAAACTCTCGGCAGATTTGAGCAGCACCCCTCAAGGGGGATATACTTCGGGAAGACCCGCAACGCGGGACCAGATAAATGGGCTGCCCTTTCTTTGTCAGCGTACGATACTCGCTGACGGTGTAGGGGTTTATCATTTATTGACCACTCCTATAACCTTTGGTGTTTAAGTTGCCTTTAATGTTGGGCAAGCTGTCTGTCAATCATCAGCAGCCTTGAATGCTGATAATCGTCGGCAGGTTCATATGCCGCAAAAAAAATTAGCAGCAATAATATAAACAAAAAAAAACAGGGGAAGACAACCGCAAATCTGTCTTCCCCTGTAATTTGTAGGGTGTAAAGCTGGAAAGTGAATATTAACGCTTTGAGAACTGGAATTTTGCCCTGGCCCCTTTCTGGCCATATTTTTTTCGTTCCTTTGCTCTCGGGTCCCGGGTCAAAAGACCTGTCTTCTTCAAAGTCAGCCTGTATTCCGGATTCACTTCCAGCAGAGCCCTGGAAATCCCATGGCGCAGGGCTTCTGCCTGAGCGTTTTTACCGCCACCTTTCAGGGTAGCCATGACATCAAATTGCGAAAGCGTTTCGGTTGTTTTAAAAGGCTTTTCAATCTTGCGCCGCAAGTAGCCTCCGCCAAAGTAATCTTCAACCGTACGATTGTTTACCTGGATATCTCCAGCTCCCGGCTTGATCCATACCCTTGCTACAGCTGTTTTTCGTTTGCCGGTGGCGTAATACCTGTTATCTGCCATTAGTTACTCTCTCCGTCAATCACTTGTACTTGCTTAGATTTGTCGGTCTCGTAAAGCTCGAGACGTACTGGTTTCTTGCATGTAATCTATTAATTTTAATAGGCCCTGCTACTGGTTGTGAGATTTTTGCGAATGTATCAAATTTCAAGCATTTCAGGTTGCTGGGCAGCATGAGGATGCTCGCCACCAGTATATATCTTGAGTTTCTTCAATTGTTTGCGGCCCAAACTGTTTTTGGACAGCATGCCTTTTACGGCCATCCTGAGAAGTTCTGTCGGCTTCTTCTCAAGCACCTCCCTGGCGCTCCTTTCCGTTAAGCCTCCCATATAACCGCTATGGTGATAATACGTCTTATCATCGAGCTTATTGCCGGTAAGCTTGACCTTTTCGGCATTAACAACAACAATGAAATCGCCGACATCCATATGAACGGAATAGTTCGGTTTATGCTTGCCGCGCAACCGTGTTGCTATCTCGGAGGCCAGGCGTCCGAGCACCTTGTTCTCGGCATCAACCACAAACCATTTCCTTTCAATCTCCTTGACTGGAGTATGATAGGTTTTCATGACATCATCCTCAAAAACGTCTCAATCTTTTCACAAAAGGCTGAAAATCAACCTTTGACTTTTCTGCAAACAGGAAACAGGCTGAAACCGCAATTCCGCCTGCAAACAAACTTTTAATTTATATTGCGATATCTTTAATCTGTCAATAAAAAAAGGCCCGACAGCTGTCGAACCATTCCAGTACAGAACCCGTAAAAAAATGGAGCGGGAAACGAGATTCGAACTCGCGACTTCAACCTTGGCAAGGTTGCACTCTACCACTGAGTTATTCCCGCTCGCTCAACCTAACTGGAAAGGCAGGGAATATAACGGGTCACCTACCCAATGTCAACAAAAAAACTAGAGCGCTTTTCCCTTCATTTATTGCATACGGGAAAGATTTTCAAATTATTTTTTTTTAAAAATCTCATATCCCTATTGCCCTCCAATCACACAAATTGTATAGGTATATAACCCTTGGTGCAGCAAACCGCATCAGGACTTTATACATAACCTGTCACCTTGGTGGAATCTCTTCCGCTTGAGAGAATTTCAACCACACAGTATAGCACGGGAGCAAATGTCATGGGCAAAACATCCAGAGTAGGAAAAGTGCACCGCACGACAAAAGAAACGGACATCAAGCTGAGCATTATACTTGATGGACTAGGCACAACTTCCATTCGAACCGGGGTTTCCTTTATGGATCATATGCTGACACTTTTTGGTGTGCACGGTTTCTTTGATCTTGATATTGAAGGTGGAGGCGATACCGAAGTGGACGACCATCATACTGTTGAAGACCTGGGCATCTGTCTTGGCCAGGCACTTAAATCCGCCATGGGTGACATGAGCGGCATCTGCCGCTACGGCTTCAGCGCCATACCCATGGACGAGGCCCTTGCCCAGGTAACCGTGGATGTCTCCAACAGGCCCTACCTGTATTTTGATGCTCCCATTAAAGACCAGAAGGTGGGCACGTTTGACACAGCCCTGGCAAAAGAGTTTCTCAGGGCCTTATCTTTACACGCAGGCCTTACCCTACATATAAAAGTCGAGCATGGCGAGAATACACACCATATAATTGAAGCGGTCTTCAAGGCCCTTGGCAGGGCTCTCGGGCAGGCGGTCAGCATTGAACCCCGCACAAAAGGCCCCCTTTCCTCAAAGGGTTCCTTATAGGCACTCAATCATGACAGATTTTACTAACAAGATCGGTCATTCCAACATAATCACGGAGCTTCCCATGAATAGACATATCACGGTTTTTGCCTGTTGGGTTCTAGTCGCCTTTCTGGTTCTCTCTGCCGGATGTGCGTATATTGCCCCTGAAACTACTGAAAAAGAGCTGGTTCCCATAAGCACCATAGGGATTTTACCAGCCCAACCTGTCAGCCTTCAGCCATCAGAAACCGGTTCAGCGGAAGAGCTTGAAGCCGGTTTAGAGGCCATTAATGGACTGCTGGCAGAGTATTTCATGGATGACCGTGGGGTCGGTTTTATCTCGCAAAGCGAGCTCGAGGGGTTGGCGTCGACTGAAGCAGGCAACCAGTTTTTCCTTGCCAGAGCCGCAGGACAGCAATTTAAATACGATGCCGTCATGATCACTACCGTTGAACGTTACCAGGAAAGAGACGGTTCAGAATACGTTGTGATAACCCCTGCCTCTGTTTCCTTCTCCTTCAAGCTGCTTGCTGTTGAAAGCGGCCGCATTATCTGGAGTTCTGATTTCGACCAGACACAAAAGCCTCTTTTCGAGAATATCCTCCGGACCCGCTCAACCGGTTCAGGCTTCCGCTGGCTCACTGCTGCAGAACTTGCCTCAGCCGGCCTGACCAAAAAGCTCAACAGCTGCCCCTATCTGAAAAGGGATTGATTACCAAGGCTTCATGGGCGTCCTGACCAAGGCTGCTAACCGCCGGATAGGCCAGGCCATGCACAACTATACAATGCTGGCCGATTCAGACCGGGTCCTGATTGCTGTTTCAGGTGGTGTCGACAGCCTTGTCCTAGCCTGGATCCTTAACCATTGGCTCCACAAAGCTCCGATCAGTTATAAAATTCTCGCGGTATACATTGACAATGGTTTTGACAGCCGGCTTGTTGACAACGTGGAAGAGCAGCTGCGCAACATAGAGGTTCCTTACCTGATTGAAAAAACCGACTTCTGGGAAAAGGCTGTTGCTGCAGAAGAAGGCAAGAGCGTCTGTTACCACTGTGCACGGTTTCGCAGGAATCGACTTTTCTCCCTTGCGGAACGACGAGGATACAACAAGTTGGCCTTCGGGCATCACAAGGATGATATTCTGGAAACCTTTTTCATCAACCTGCTTTATGCAGGAAATCTCAGCACCATGGTGCCTAAGCAGAAACTCTTTGATGGCAAAATTCAAATTATCAGGCCCATGGCCTATCTTGACAAGAAAGACATCCTGGAAATCGCCGATAGTGCGGGAATCCTTCCTGTCAAGAACCCCTGTCCGCAAGACAAGGACTCCAAAAGACAGGAGGCGCGAAAAATTGTTGCCACCCTCAGCGCCATGGACCCCAAGATCAAATCCAACATTTTTGCCGCCCTGGCAAACATCCGGCAGGACTATCTGCTGGACAGCCAGCCCAATTATTGAAGCTCCCCGCAGCACCTAGCGAGGAATCTTCTTACGTAAAAACTTTACATTATCAAAGTCGCTCGGTTGTGCCTGCTGTAAAAACTGCTAATATCGCGGCAGGTAAACGCAGACTTCCGATAAGCACCCTTGCAGGGTACTCTCTCTTTTTTTTAGTACCTCCTTGGGAGGCATAACCTTCGACTTCGAGCAGTGAGAAATACAACCAGCAAGGGATAGAAACGCTCCCTGCTCGTGTTCATAAGTATTTCTGAAGGAATTCTTCCAATTCCGCAGCCTGACAATTTTTGTCATTTTTCGCTGCCGCCCGAGGAAATCCTGTCTTTCAACCCGTAGGCCCAATCATCACTCCAAAAACCAAACTCACTATAACTGCATGAAATCATATGTTATTTCAAAAATTTCCTGGCCAGTATCCGTTGATTTGCCTCAGCTGGCATGTTTCTTGCTGATTTTTAACGAGGAGAAATTCCAATGAATACAAGGATTAAGAACTTGATTCAGATGGAATGCAGACCACGGTACATGCGTTAGGTTTAGCACCGAGGAGGGAAATACTCAGAAAGGTCAAAGCAGAAGGAGGTGTGCAATGGCTGTCTGGAGATTTTCAATCCAGGGGAATGAGGTCAGCTACGGCACGAAAAAACGCAAGAAACTGACCAAAGATGGCTGCAATGAGCCTTTCAAGGCCCGCTACTGGTGCCCCAAACTACAGTGGTTCCAATGTGAGCCCTGCCCATTCGTAAACCAGGAGGAATGCAAGAATTTTGAAATTATGTGTGGCGCTCGCTGGTTTCCATAATAGAGCCGTACAGCAAAGATACTCAGAAGTTAACTGCAGGCTATTTTCCGGCCAAGTGGATCAATTCACCGACGTTCTCTTGACATGCCACTGAAATCCGCAGTCTTCTCTCCTTGACAATGGGTTTGCTGTCCAAGGCTTCTGCAGCTAGACAATAGGCAATTTCCGGCCGATTGTTCTCCTCGCTGAGATGGGCTAATACCACATGCTGCAGGTCTTCATGCAGCAATTCCTTCAAGAATGCAGCAGCCTCGCCATTATCCAGGTGCCCCTGGCTGGAACGAATTCTCTGCTTCAGATAGGGAGGATATGTTCCATTCTGTAGCATTTCAATATCATGGTTGCTCTCAAGCACAAGTGCCTGGCAGGTTGCAAGCCGATGCCGTATGAGCTGGGAAACCTTGCCTGTATCCGTGCAGTAGCCAAGGGAAACCCTGCCGTTTGAAATTCTGAAGCCCACAGGATCCGCAGAATCGTGTGATATGGCAAAAGGATGAATTTCCAAACCACAAAACTGAAAGGTTACACCTGTTTCAAACTCGTTATACGCAGAAAGCCTGTGAACCGTTTTGGAAGCTGCGGAAAATGTTGCCGGGTTGGCAAAGACAGGGATGCCAGTTCTTCGTGACAGGACTCCCACGCCATGGACATGATCATTATGCTCATGGGTCACCATGATGGCATCAAGTGTAGAAATATCAACACCTATGGCAGAAAGTCTGCGCTGCAACTCCTTGCCGGACATGCCGGCATCAATGAGTATGCGCGTCTTCCCTGACTCAAGATAGGTGGCATTCCCCCTGCTGCCGCTGCCTAGAACACAAAATCTCATTCTTAATCCTGTATAACCGATCCTTAATTTTCTTTTTTAAAAAATACGCTACCGCCTATTAATAGGAATTAAGAGAAATTATTTACCCGTGTGCCCGAAACCACCTCCCTGGCGCCCCGTCTTATCCAGTTTATCAACAACCTGCAAATCAGCCTTGTGCACTGCTGCGAGCACCAGCTGGGCAATCCTGTCCCCACGCTGAATGATATAAGGATTCTGCCCGAGATTGACCAGGCCTATTTTCACTTCACCGCGGTAATCAGCATCAATGGTTCCGGGACTGTTTATGATTGTCACACCATGTTTTATTGCCAAGCCGCTGCGCGGCCGCACCTGGATCTCAAACCCTCTGGGAATGGCAACAGCAAAATTGGTTGGTATCATTTTAATTTCGCCAGGAGCCAGCTGAACCGGTTCAACAACCGCAGCAGCCACATCCATGCCGGATGCCTGGGCGGAATGATAGATCGGCAGAGACAAATCAGCTGAATTTTCTGGATCAAGCCAGCTGAATTTGACGCTAACAGGTTTCATCCTTACAGCACCTCATGCTCAGCCTTTCTCTTCTTGCCGCAGGGGACTTTAGGTCTCCCAGTTGATTGCCGCTTCTTCCAAGGGGCCAAGACCGGCTAGAGATATTTCCTGGCGGCCGAAAATCATGAAGGCCAGTCGTAAAATATCGTCACTGCTGACACGCTCGATGGAATCGACTACCTCTTCAAGTGGGATATATTTGCCGAAATAGAGTTCATTTTTGGCAATGCGGGTCATGATCGCTTCCATGCTCTCCATGGACAGAAACAAGCCACTTTTTATAAAGTCTTTTGCATTCTCGAGCTCCGACTTCGTGACAGGGCTATTTTGCAGTATATTCATTTCCTTCGCCACGAGTGCTAATGATTCGTTGACCGATGCCCTGTCAACTCCCAGGTAGATGGCAAGGTAGCCTGAGTCGGAATAGGAAGCAATATAGGAATATATGGAATAGGCCAACCCTCTTTTCTCCCTGATCTCCTGAAAAAGACGGGAACTCATGTTGCCGCCGAGCAGGACGTTCAGCAGCAGGTAGGCATAGCGGTCCTCATCAATTACTGACAGTCCATAGGTTCCCAGGATGATATGGACCTGTTCCAGGGGCTTGGAGTAAATCCTGCGGCCGGCTGGAAGCAGAGAAGGCCTAGTACGTTTTCGGGCTAAGTCACTGGTCATGCCGTATTTATGAAAAGCGCCCTGCCACAGAGAGACAAAATCATCGTGCTCAATATTGCCGGCGGCAGCTATGACAATCCTGTCTGTCGTATAGTATTTCTTAACATAGTCCCTGAGTTTCCCGGCATTCATGGCCCCAACTATCTCCTGGCTGCCGAGGATTGTTTTGCCAAGTGGGTGGATGCCCCAGAGCAAGGCGGCAAAAAGATCATGAATATGATCGTCAGGCACATCCTCCACCATGTGGATCTCCTGCAGTATAACCTGGCGTTCCCGCTCAAGCTCCTCCTCAGCAAACAGAGCGTTGCAGAGCAGGTCTGTAAACAACTCCACCAGTATGGCAAGGTTGCTATTCATAACAGTGGCATGCAGACAGGTATTCTCCCGGGTGGTAAAAGCATTGGCCGCGCCGCCCAGGACATCAAACTCCCTGGCAATTTCCTGGGCCGAACGCTGAGCCGTGCCCTTGAACAGCATATGCTCGACAAAATGAGCCGAGCCGCTGTTCAGGTCATGCTCATCCCTGGAACCTACATCAATCCAGACTCCTACAGAAACCACCTTAGAATGCGGCAGGGATTCTGTAATGATCCTAATGCCGTTGGGAAGGACTGTCTTGTTAAACATGGAATAAAAACCGAATTGAGACAATTGTCTTACGAAGGCAAGGGTGTGCTGCATGGCCCCCCTTGCCTTCGTATTTCATTTGTTTTCTTCAGCAAGCGCCGCTTTGCGGCTCAACCTGATCTTGCCGCGGCTGTCTATCTCAAGGACTTTCACCGTGACCTCGTCACCCTCTTTCAGGATGTCCGTCACCTTGTTGACCCGCTTATCAGCCAGCTCTGAGATATGCACCAGGCCGTCAGTGCCAGGAAGGATCTCGACAAATGCCCCGAAATCCTTGATGGTCTTGACAACTCCCTTGTATACTTTGCCGACCTTGGCCTCCTGGGTAATATCCTCGATGCGCTCCATCAGCTTTTGGGCAATATCACCGCTGGGGGTAAATACTTTTACATTCCCATCATCGTCCACTTCAATTTTTGCATCAAATTCGGTGCTGAGACCTTTGATAATTTTTCCGCCTGGGCCGATGATGTCACGGATTTTATCCGGGTTTATTTTGACCGTAAAAAACTTCGGTGCATGGGGGGCGATTTCTGCACGGGGCTCAGCGATTGCTTCTTGCATCTTGCCAAGAATATGCAACCGGCCCTCCTTCGCCTGTGCAAGTGCCTTGCTCATGATCTCCCGGGTCACCCCACTTATCTTGATATCCATCTGCAGTGATGTGATTCCTTCTGAAGTGCCGACCACCTTGAAATCCATGTCACCTAAGTGGTCTTCGTCACCGAGTATATCAGAAAGAATCACCACCTCATCTCCCTCCTGGATCAATCCCATGGCAATACCGGAAACCGGATTTGCAATCGGCACACCGCCATCCATCAGGGCCAGACTGGCACCGCAGACGGTAGCCATGGATGAGGAACCATTTGATTCAAGGACATCGGAGACAACCCGCATGGTATATGGAAACTTCTCTGCCGAGGGCAGAACTGCACTGATGCCGCGTTCCGCCAGGGCACCATGACCAATATCCCGTCGGCTCGGACCGCGCATGAAGCGCACTTCTCCAACACAAAAGGGCGGGAAGTTATAATGCAGCATAAATTGCTTGAATGTCATGCCTTCCAGGGTTTCAACTCTTTGTTCATCTCCTTCACTGCCAAGAGTGGCGGTCACTATGGCCTGGGTCTCTCCTCTTGTAAACAATGCTGAACCATGGGTGCGGGGCAGACAGCCAACCTCGCAGCTGATGGGCCGTACCTCGTTAAAGGCTCGACCGTCAATACGGGATTTCTCAACAACGATTTTATCCCGCATCATCTTTTTCTTAAGATTACTCAAGAGCTCCCTGACTTCTCCGGCACAACCTTCCTTCTCGTTTTCCAGTTCGGCCAGAACCCGTGTTTGCAACTCATCATAAACCCGTCCACGTTCCATCTTATCAACAGTGCTGATTACCTCAGCAACCCCGGCAGCGGCCACCTCTGCAACCTTCTTGGCCAAAGCCTCATCTATTTCAGGCTTTTCTACCTGACGTTTTGTTTTTCCCAGAGCAGCCCGCAATTCCTCCTGCATATCGAGGAGTATCTGCAGCTGCTGGTGTCCATAAAAAATCCCTTCCATGATTACTTCTTCGGACAGGTTGTCAGCACCGCCTTCAACCATGACCACCGCATCACGGGTACCGGCAATCATAATCTCCATGCCCGATAGCTGCAGTTGATCCTTGGTTGGGTTTACCACATATTCTCCATCAATATAGCCGACCCTCACCCCGGCAACTGGCCCCAGAAAAGGGATATCAGAAATTGTCAGGGCAGCTGAGGCGCCGATCATGGCCAGGGTGTCCGGATCGTTGCGCTGATCAGCAGAAAGCACTGTGGCAATCACCTGTGTTTCCGTCATCCAGCCATCTTCAAATAAGGGCCGCAGTGGCCGGTCGATAATTCTGCAGGTCAGGGTTTCCTTTTCTGTCGGCCTGCCGATCTCACGCCTGAAAAAACTTCCGGGAATCCTACCCACCGAATAGAAACGCTCCTGGTATTCGATGGTCAGGGGTAAAAACCCCATATCAGGTTTATTCTCCTTTGCAGCTGTTGCCGTCACCAGCACTACGGTTTCATCATAAGTGACCAGAACAGAGCCATTTGCCTGTCTGGCCATTTTGCCGCTTTCGATGGTTAGTTTTCTGCCACCGATTTCGGCCTCTACTTTTTTATACATGTATTCTCCTTCTGGTGTATTTCAGCTGCAAGCGCTGCAATCTCCTGCCACCGGCAAGGTCAAACCCGCTTCAATCTGAAAGTTAGAACTGCGAGCAGCCCCCGCCAGCCTGTCAGTTCCCTACCGCACCGAACATATCGGCGCAGCGGCAGGCACTGTCTTGCTGCCGGAAAGCCATAACGCGTTCACCGGCCCTTTGCATCCGCCTACTTGCGGATCCCAAGTTCCTGAATTATGGCACGATACTTGGCAATATCCTTCTGCTTCAAGTATTGCAGAAGCCTTCTTCTCTGGCCGACGAGCTTCAATAAGCCGCGGCGGGAATGGTGATCTTTCTTGTGCACCTTGAAGTGTTCAGTCAGATAACTGATCCTGTCACTCAGCAGAGCAATCTGTACTTCCGATGAGCCGGTGTCGTTATCGTGCGTTTTAAATTTTTCAATAATTTCGTGTTTCTTTTCAGCTTGCTGTGCCACAATTATCCTCCTATCATCTGTTTCAATAAATGCTGTATTCGCCAGGTTTTTTTCATCTCAGGCTCAGTAACTTAAGTGGCATGCCTTGAGAGATTCCCCTGCCAGCCTGATTATCCTCGTCAATTTTCTTCTCCATTGCCGGAGAGCAACCCCTTTATTGTTTCCACCGATATACGGTGACTGTCAAGCAGCCTCCGGCCCGTTTCTCCAGAAATAAGCTCCTCACCCGGCAGACTTTGACCGAGCGTAAAAAAGCCGTTGCGTGTTCTTTTCAACGTGCTGAGATGCGCACCGCACCCCAAAAAACTCCCAATATCTGCAGCAAGTGTCCTGATATAGGTTCCCTTGGAGCAGACAACCCTGATAGTCAGTGTCTCCCTGTCATGCGCGAGACATTCCAGCACCTTTATCTCTATCAGCCGCGGTTCCTTGACCACGGGGATTCCCTTGCGGGCATAATAGTACAACGGTTTGCCCTTGTGCTTCAAGGCTGAATATGATGGTGGGGTCTGCATCTGCTCTCCCCTGAAGCGCGCCAGACATTCTGCAATTATTTCATCATCCATTTCAGGCACCTGCTGCCGCTTCATGACTCTGCCTTCAATATCCTGGGTATCGGTGGTAACGCCAAGCTGCAGTGTTGCCTCGTACTCCTTATCCCCCTCCATCAATTGCGGAATAAGCCGCGTTGCCTTTCTTCCGGCACAAATAACCAACACGCCTGAGGCAAAGGGATCAAGGGTGCCGCTGTGGCCAACCTTCTTAATCCCCAGGAGGCACCGGACAATCTGCACCATGCGGAACGATGAGACGCCTTTGGGCTTGTCCACCGGGAAAACGCCTGGCTGTGTTGCTTCAGCAATATTTTCCCCTAAAGAAAATCTGCAGGTATCTTTCCGGACTCCTGCACTGTTTACTGTTTTATCTCCCATTGCGCTATTCCGGTAAAACCCTCAGTCTGCAGGCCATCTGGATTTCAAGCGACGTTTGAGTTCCTGCAGCAGTTCTTCATTCATGACAGCCAGGGATTTATCTTTAGCCTTATAGCCCGCGGCATTCCTGTGTCCGCCGCCTCCATATTTCGAAGCCACCTGAGATACATCGCATTCCCCTTTGGCCCTGAGGCTGACCTTGATATACCCATCCTGGGTTTCTTTAAAAAAAGCTGCAACTTTAACCGAGCGGAGCGCTCTGGGCAAGTTGATAAATTCTTCTGTATCCTCTCTTTTTGCCCCACTCGCCTCGAACATTTCACCCGTCGCTGTAATAAAAGCTATCTGTCCATCTGCATAAAGTTCCAGGGAACCGAGGACCTTCTCCAGCAGCCGCAAACGACTGACAGAATAGTTGTCAAAGAGTTTCCCGGCCACATCAGCTGGCACCACTCCGCGGTTCAGTAGGTGGCCGGCAACCTGAAACGTATATGCTGAAGTTGATTCATACCTGAAAGAGCCGCTGTCTGAAACAATTGCCGTATAAAGATTATAGGCGGCATTGTATGAAATATCAGCATTAAGAGCCAGGGCCAGGTCAAAAATCATTTCCGCAGTCGAGGAGCGGTCTGCTTCTACCCAGCTAATATCACCAAAATCCTTATGCCCGGCATGATGATCAATAACGATGAAGGGATGAATCTGTAAAAGAGAATCCACCTGATGACCAAGCCGGTAACGGTCACCGCAGTCAACGGCTACTGCCGCATCGAAATTCAATTTTTCTGGAAGATCACTCCTGAGGAGTTCAGAGCCGGGCATGAACTCGAACATGCGCGAACTGAATTCTTTACAGTAGTAAAATATTTTTTTGCCCAGGGATGAAAGGATATCCCCCAGGGCCAGCTGTGATCCCATGGCATCGCCGTCCGGAAATACATGGCTGGCAACAAGTATGTTCTCTGCCCCCCGGAATGCTTCCGTTACCTGGCTAGGAACCTGTTTCTGAGGATTCAGCATCTATATTCAATTCCTTCAGCAATCTTTCCATCTCCTGCTGGCGGGCCATGGAGAGATCAAGCTTGAAAACCAACTCCGGGGTAACTCGCATCCCCAATTCCCGAGCAAGATGACTACGGATAAAACCTCTGGCACTGGCAAGTCCTGCAGCAGCGTTCTTGACCTGATTTTCATCCCCTATAACACTATAAAAGACAACCGCCCTCCGTAAGTCAGCGGTTACCTCCGCTGAAATTATACTGACATTAGTCAGCCTGGGGTCCTTAACCTTGCGGAGCAGGAGAAGCGCGATCTCATTCTTTATCATGTCAGCAACCCGTTTCGGCCTTTTGGAGCCTGCAGCTTCTCTGCTGAAAGGGTACAAACCTTTTTTGCTATTAGCAGCCATCATCAATTTGCCTTATGTCAAGCTTGCACACACGAAGGTTTTTACAAGCTGGCTTCAACCTCTTCCATGATAAAGGCCTCGATAATGTCCCCGACTTTTACATCATTGTAGTTATCTATGCCGATACCGCATTCATAGCCGCTTGCAACTTCCCTGGCATCTTCCTTGAATCGCTTTAATGAGCCTATCTGTCCGGTATAAATTACAACCCCGTCCCTCAAGACCCTTACCTTGGCATTTCGTGCCACCTTGCCATCAATGACATAGCAGCCGGCAATTGTGCCGATCTTGGGAACCTGGAAGGTTTCCCGCACTTCTGCGCTGCCGATGACCGCCTCCTCAAATTCGGGCTCAAGCAGACCGACCATGGCTTTCCGTATGTCGTCAAGGGCATGGTAGATGACATCATAGAACCTGATATCAACATGCTCTTTGCTGGCCAGGTCTTTGACCTTTACCGGTGGCCTGACATTAAAGCCTATAATAATGGCATCCGAGGCCGAAGCAAGAAGTACATCAGACTCGGTAATGGTGCCGGTTCCCTCATGCAGGATACGCACCTTGATCTCATCGGTACTGAGTTCTTCTATGGCTTTCCTGAAGGCCTCAAGAGTACCTTGCACATCGGAGCGTAAAACAACGCGCAGCTCCTTGACATCACCGAGCTTCACCTGTTCAAATAGCTTGTCCAGCGAAATCTTGGAAGTCGCAGCCAGTTCAATCTCCCTGGCCTTCAGCTGCCTTGAGGCGCTGACGCTTCTGGCCATTTTCTCATCCCTGACCACGGTAAATTCATCGCCGGCTTGCGGAACCCCCGAAAGACCCTGGATCTCCACCGGTGTTGCCGGCCCAGCTTCCTGTATCGGTTCTCCCTTGTCGTTGGTAAGGGTTCTGACCTTGCCGAAATGCTGACCGATAACAATCGGCTCACCAAGATGCAGGGTCCCCTCCTGCACCAGAACAGTGGCAACAGGTCCTCTTCCCTTATGGAGCTGGGCTTCAATAACCCGACCGCGTGCCTTCCGGTTCGGATTTGATTTGAGTTCCATGACCTCGGCTTGCAGCAGAATATTGTTAAGCAGGTCTTCAATGCCGGTGCCCTTTTTGGCTGAAGTTTCGCAGTAGATGACATCACCGCCCCATTCTTCTGGCACCAGTCCCAATTCGGCAAGTTCTCTTTTCACGCGCATGGGATCGGCATCTGGCTTATCAATTTTGTTCACCGCCACGACAATGGGAACCTGGGCCGCCTGGGCATGATTGATTGCCTCCTTGGTCTGGTCTTTTACGCCGTCATCTGCAGCAACAACGAGCACAACAACATCCGTTACCTGAGCCCCGCGGGACCTCATTTCGGTAAAGGCGGCATGGCCCGGAGTGTCGAGGAAGACCACATCCCCCGCACTCGACCGGACATAATAGGCGCCAATATGCTGTGTAATGCCGCCTGCCTCACCCAAGGCCACATCCGTTTTGCGGATCGAGTCCAGGATGGATGTCTTGCCATGGTCAACGTGCCCCATGACGGTTACAACAGGCGGACGGGGTAATAACTCACCACCAGTTACCTGTTCCTGTTCTTCCATTTGCATTACATTGATCTCGTCTGTAATGGCCTGTTCCACTTCATAACCGAAATCAGCCGCCACGAGTGTTGCCGTATCAATATCGAGTATCTGGTTGACGGTTGCCATGACACCAAGTTCCATGAGCTTGGCTATAACCTGGTTCACCTTGACAGACATGCGATGGGACAGGTCACCAACGCTGATGGTTTCAAAGACCTTGATCCGCTTCTTGATGGCCTTGGTCTCTGCCGGTGGAGCTGCTGTTTCTACTTTCTTCCTTCTAGCTTTTGGTCCTCGCAGCCCACGAGGACCATACTCATATTCCTCGTCGGGGCCGAATCCCTTGCGCTCCTTGCGCTTCCCGCCAAAAGCTTTTTTAAAGCGGTCTCCTCGCTCATCCAGTTCCGAACGGAACTGAACCAGTCTCTTGCCCTTCTTCTTGCCTTTGCCGGCACGGGCCTCTTCGCCGGTCTCAGCTTTCCCGGCCTTGAAATCAAGAGGTTCCTCAATTGCTGATACCCTGCCTTTGCCTTTTGTTGTCGGCCGTGCAGGTCGTGGAGGAGCTTTCGGCTCCTCTGCAGTAACCTGGATCGCTGCCTTCTTGATAACCTTGGCTAAGCCCTTGCGCGGCGGGACTATACGCTTGACAACTTTAGGCTTTGCTTCTTCTTCTCTTCCTCTCTTTTCAGCCTCAACCGGCTTCTGTCCTTCCGGTATCTCTTCAGGCTCAACCGGAACAGGCACTTCCGCAGCTTCGGGTTCTATTGTCTCAACAGCAGTTGGAGCAGCCTCAAGGGGTTCTTCTGTGAGTTTTTCAGCAGCAACCCCTTCTTTCTTTTTCCTTGCGCTCTTCTTTTTTACGGCTTTCACTTCCGGTTTTGCGGCAGCAGGCTCTTCAACCTCTTTCTTTTCTCTAACCGGCTCTTCCTTTTCTTCAGCAGAAGGGGGTGTTTCAGGAACACGGCGAATGGTCTGCGATCTGCGGCGGATAATTGTCGCGCGGCCTTTCGTGCTTATCCGCTTTTCAACGACTTCAGTCTCGGCCGTACCGAGGACGTTTCTGCGAATTTCATCCGCCGCTTCATCATCGACCGTAGAACTATGGCTTTTAATATTATAGCCCAGTTCGATAAGTTTATCGGCCAACTCCTTGCTAGCCATGCCGGCCTCTTTGGCTAAATCATATACCCTGATTTTGCTCATTCTTTACTCCCAATCCTTCAGCTCAACACTTATTTGACAGTCCTGGGCCCGCAAGGCCCTGGACAATTTCTTCTTCTGCCTACAAAAATTGCGTAAACAGCTCTTCTCATTACAACAGTAAACGGAACGACCACTCCCTGTTCCATTGTGGTCAAATACAACTATTCCATTCTCTAAAACAAATTTGAGTAACTGGTTTTTGGGGAGCCGTTTATGACAGCCTAAACAGGTTCTTATCGCTTTCACCTGCATTCCTTGCATGTCTTATCCTGCCCGGTTCCCAGAATCAATGCTCCTAAAGTTCATAAAGTTACTGATCTAAAACCTCATTACGGATCTTCTCCGCTGTCTCTTCATCGACGGTTGAGCTGTATCCTTTTATATCATACCCGAGGGCGATAAGTTTATCGGCCAGTTCCGTGCTTTTCATACCAGCCTCCTTAGCCAGCTCATACACCCGGACCTTGTCAGACACCTGGCTGCCCGCAGGTGCTTCAGCATCTGCAGCTGCCTCATCCATTTTTCCCGGCTCATGCGGGATATCAGCAGATTCCATATATTGTTCAATTGCTTTGATAACTTTAGCGGCCCGTTCGGGCTTCATTCCTTTCAGGCCTTCCAGCTCCCCGACACCAACCCCTTTCAGGTCATTGGCAGACCTGAAACCCGCGTCGTAAAGCATGTCAGCGACACTTTCATCAATACCTTCAATAGCAAGAAGTGACCGGTAGCCCTCCTCTTCCAGCTTGGCATACCTCGACTCACTCTTTACATCTATATTCCAGCCCATGAGTTTTGAGGCCAGCCGCACATTCTGTCCCTGGCGCCCGATGGCAAGAGAGAGCTGGTCATCTGGAACGACCACCAGGAGTGATTTCTTGTCCTCGTCAACAAGAACCATTGATACTTCGGCCGGTGCCATTGCACTGGATACAAACTTGGCCGGATCCGGACTCCAAGGAACAATATCGATCCTTTCCCCCTGCAGTTCCTGGACAACGTTCTGCACGCGGGACCCCTTCATGCCGACGCAGGCGCCAACAGGATCCACATCCGACTCGCTGGAGGATACTGCGATCTTGGCCCTGAACCCCGGCTCTCTACTGACTCCCATGATCCTGACAATCCCTTCAGCAATCTCGGGGACCTCCATCTCGAAAAGTTTCGCCAGGAAATCGTTGCTGGTACGGCTCAGGACAAGCTGCTGCTCCCTTGCACTCTGGCGAACATCAAGCAGCAGTGCCCGGATCCTGTCGCCCTGCCGGAAAGATCTTTTGGGGATCTGTTCACTATGCGGCAGAATGGCATCGGTGCGCCCCAAGTTGATGATCATGTTTCCCCGCTCAAATCGCTGGACTATACCGTTGACGATATCGCCTCTCCTGTCCTTGTACATATCGTAGATGACATCAAGCTCGGCATCTTTCATCTTCTGAATGATCACCTGCTTGGCTGACTGGGCAGCAATCCTTCCAAGATCAGCAATATTTTCCATCTTCGTTCCGATTTCATCATCCAGCTTGACACCTGGATCAAGGGCTTTCGCCTCATCCAGGGATATTTCTGTCTGCTCATCCTCAACCTTTTCCACCACCGTCCGGAACTGGAAGATCTCCACCTCGCCAAGTTCGTCATTGTACTGGACCTCCATGTCCCTGCGGCTTCCGAACTTCTTCCTGGCTGCTGACCGAACGGCTTCTTCAATGGTCTCGATAAGCAAATGTTTCTCGATTCCCTTATCCCTACTGATCTGCTCAATTATTCTTTTTAAATCCGACAACATAGTTCATACTCCATAGCAAACCCGCATCAACTCAAACTACACTGCTATTGATGATGACGAAGTCTGCACGCCATATAAAGATTTTCTATAATTGTCGACATCGCAAACAGCACGATGCGGACAGGTATTACTCCCTTAACATATATATGATATTAATAGGCCCTGTTGCTGACTGAGGGACATATAACGTATGCATCAAAACTCGACTTCCAGTCTGGCCTTTGCTACCTGGGAAAAGGGTATTGTTACTTCCTTGAGGCCGACCTCCAGAACAATCGACTCACCTTCCGTTTGATTTATCGTGCCGATAAAAACATGTTCGCCGGCAATGGGCTCTACCGTCTTTATTCTGACCTTACTTCCGACAAAGCGTTGAAAGTCGGCCATGCATTTCAGGGGCCGCTCAAGCCCAGGGGAAGACACCTCCAGATTATACGACTGCTCAATAAAATCCTCGATGTCCAAAAGCTGCCCAACCTCCCGGCTGACGGCAACGCAGTCATCCAGGCTGACACCGCCTTGCTTATCGATGATCAATCGCAGGATCCAGCCGCTTTGTTCGCGCCTGTATTGCACCTCAACCAATTCTAGGCCCTGCTCCTCAATCACTGGAAGAACAATTGCTTCCACCTGTTTGATAACCGTTTCAGCCATTACCGGGACCTAAGCTAATAAAATAAAAAAAAGCGGGCAAAAGAAGCCCACTTTCAACATAAGTCCAGGCAGAAAAACTTGCCTGGCCTCTATAACGCGAAAATCAGACCGGCAGCAAGACAACCCATTTGTTACGGCCGATGGAGCTTTTCGCTTCATCCCGGCTGCTTCTTAGAAGAGCGGGGCATTTCGCAAGCCTATCCGCAGCCGAACGCAGAGCTTTAGGTGGAGCGGGCAACGGGGTTCGAACCCGCGACCCCAAGCTTGGGAAGCTTGTACTCTACCAACTGAGCTACGCCCGCCCTCAGGCTCTTACTGCAAGCGGATTAATATACCTGTTTTGTTAAACTTGTCAAGTGCGATAAATAGTCAGGCAAACAAATTGTAACGTCATGCCTGCTTCTTGTCGCTTCTCTGCTTTTGGTGCCCGCCAGCCTGCCTCTTCCCTTTCAGCCCACGGAATAATTGATACTCCCGGTAGCAAACAGGGTGGAATCTTCTTACGTAAGGATCATTACATTATCAAATTCGCTCATTTCTGGCCTGTTCTTTAGGATGCTAGTCCTGAGGCAGATAAGCGCAGACTCCGGATATGCCCCTTGCAGAGTGACTTCAAGCCGCGAGAAATGCACCCTCAAGGGACATAAAGACTCGCTGATCTTGTTCTGTGTTTATTATAATTAAATCTTTCACGATCACGAAAAGTTACACACCCTCTCTTGCTTCAGCAGCAGCAATTGCCATGGAGACAGCTTCTTCAGGGCTACGGGCCACCTGCCAGTCCGGCTGTTTCCTGACACCATGTGGCGCAATATGCCACGAGTCGAGAAGGATGACTGGGCATTGCCCTTTCAGGGCCAAGGCAATTTCTGAAAGGGTGCCATACTCTCCGCCAATGGCAATTACCGCGTGACAACTCTTGACATTGATTACATTCCGAGCCTCACCCATGCCGGTATAAACGGCAATATCCACAAACTGATTTGCCGGGGTTGTTTTCCTTGTGCCAGGCAGAATTCCCACTGTAATACCGCCTGCCTCACTGGCTCCCTTGCTTGCAGCCTCCATGATACCACCCAGCCCCCCAGTCAAAACAACGAATCCTTTATGCGCCAGATAACGCCCTATGCTTAAAGCCGCCCGCCAGTCATTATCTGCGTCGGTCAGATTGCCTGCCCCGAAAACCCCGATTATCTTTTTTGCCATAATTCACCTGTTTTTTTGGCATGAATAATATTTACCCCCTCCATTCAATCTCTTGACACATTGAATGATATTTCACTACATTACTTATAATACAAAATTCCACCACATGATTTATGCGGCGCATTGTATCAGCCCCATTTTATAGTGTGAAACGATTTTATGATGAGCCGAAAAAAAATTGTTGTTACCCTTGGCAAAGCTTTCCTTGCTGTCTCGCTGCTTATAAACAGCGGTTGCACCGCATTGATAGTCAACCCCCTCCTGGATCCGTTGACACTTTCCCTGCAAAAGCAGACCGACCTTGATCTTTTACAGGAAGGCGCACCTTCTCTGCTTCTTTTGCTTGACGGACTCATTGCAAAGGATCCGCATAATGAACGATTGCTGGTAACGGCAACCAAGGCAAATGGTGCCTATGCAACCGTGCTACACGAAGATGGCAAACTCGAACGTGCGGTGAACATGAGCCTCAAGGCAAGAGATTATAGCATTAGCCTAATCAGTCAATTGGAGGGCCTGGATAACATTCATGGCAAAACTCTGGCAGATGTTGAAAAGGCTCTTGGCAAGGTTTCTTCGGCCCAAGTGGGACATTTGTTCTGGGGGGCCTATGGATGGGCCATATGGATACAGTACCAGAATGGTGCACCTGGAGCCATGGCCGATCTGCCGGTTGTTGAAAAGATTATGCTTAGGGTCCTGGAGCTTGATGAATCATATTATTATGGCGGCGCCCACATTTTTCTGGGCTCCTATTATGGCAGCCGCCCCCAGGTTTTTGGCGGCCGGCCGGAAACAAGTCGCCAGCATTTTGAAAAAGCGCTCCTGTTGAACGAAAGAAAATTCCTGCTGACGCAGGTAGCCTACGCGGAAACATACGCACGCACAATTTTTGACCGTGAGCTCTACCTTAAACTTCTGGCTGAAGTGCTCCAGCAGCCCCTGATAGATTCGGAAATGGCCTCAAGCAATAAACTGGCCAAAGTGATGGCAGAAAAACTTGTCGCCCGGGTTGATGAATTCTTTTAAAGGCTCAATATAATGAAAATATTTTATAAAATTTTCTTATTTTTATTGGTTCTTTCCTTTGCTGGGCAAACATATGCCGGTAATCCGAAATATCTTTTCAAAGTTGCCTCTCTTGCGCCGGACGGAAGTGTCTGGGCCAAAAGGTTCAGGGATTTCACCCGGGAAGTGGAGGAAAAAAGCAACGGGGAAATAGGATTTAAAATTTATGCCGGCGGCGTCATGGGTGATGACCGTGCCATGTACCGCAAATTGCGTGTCGGTCAGCTTAACGGCGGTGGTTTTACCATGACCGGGATCAGTGAAGTTGTTCCGGATTTCAGGGTTCTTGGCATTCCTTTCATGTTCAATTCCTATGATGAGGTTGACCGGGTAAAAGAAAAGCTGCTGCCCCGGTTTGAGAAGGAGTTTGATAAGCAGGGTTTGGTCCTCATGGCTTTATCAGAAGTTGGCTTTATCTACACGATGTCTTCCTTCCCTATTACAACCCTGGCAGAGTTGAAGCAAAGCAAACCCTGGGCCCCGGAGGGGGACCCTGTCAGTAAAGTTCTGCTGGAAACTGTGGGAGTAACCCCCATACCACTTTCCATCCCTGACGTGCTCACCTCTTTGCAGACCGGGCTCATTAACACTGCTTTTAATTCATTTTACGGCTCCATTGTCATGCAATGGTTTACCAAGATATCCTTTATAACGGATATCCCCTTTGTTTATGCATATGGGGCATTTATTCTCGACAAGAAGACCTTCTCCCGGCTACCGCCTCACTATGCCGACATGATGAAATCCGTAGCCCAGACCCATTTTGCAAAACTTCTCATCGATACCAGGAAGAGCAATGAGGAAGCCCTGCAGGTCCTCCTCGAAAATAATATCACTCTGGTCAAGCCCACGCCCATTACCAGAGCAGAACTGCAGAACAACTACCGGGACCAGACCGTGCAAAAACTGATTGACGATGCTTTCTCCAGGAGAATTTATGAAGAAACAGTGATGCATTTGGACAACTACCACAAAGAGCTTTCCGCAACCCAGCAATAACCGCAAATGGGCGCCCTGAAGAATTTTTTTTCCCTCGTCGGCAACATCATAGCCTGGACAGAAGAAACTTTTCTCTGCCTCCTGCTTTTTTCGATGATCCTGCTGGCTTGTCTGCAGATTTTTTTAAGGATATTCTTTTCCAGCGGCATTCTCTGGATTGACCCGCTGCTGCGCCACATGGTTATCTGGGCGGGACTTTTTGGCGCCGCAGTGGCAACTAAGCGCTCCAAGCATATCAGTATCGACATAATTTCCCATTTTCTGCCGGAGCAATTCCTGCCCTGGCTCCATGGCCTGCTCAATCTTTTCTCAGCCGCTGTCTGTTCCGCTCTCACGTATGCCGCAATCATTTTTGTCCGCGATGAGGCCTTTTATGGCGACAGTGGAATCCTTGCCATTCCATCCTGGTGCCTCAACCTGGCCTTTCCCGTAGCCTTTGGTATTATCACCTGCCGTTTTTTTGTCCTGGCATGCAAGGACCTGGGACAAATTGTGCAGCACAAGTCAACCGCAAGCCAATCCTGAGCCATAGCTATGGGTTTTTCTAAAATTCTCATCCTGGTCCTGGCTATTCTCGGAACACCTCTTTTCGTCGTGATTTCAGCCCTGGCTCTCCTCTCTTTTTATGGCATTGAAATTGATCTTTCAGTGGTCATCATCGAAATGTCCCGTCTGTCCAACACGCCATTGCTGCTCTCCCTGCCGCTCTTTATCTTTGCCGGCACCCTTCTTGCCGAAAGCAGGACACCCCAGCGACTGCTCCGTCTCTCACAGGTCCTTCTGGGTTGGATGCCTGGCGGACTTGCGGTGGTCTCGCTTATGGTCTGTGCAGTATTTACCGCCTTTACAGGAGCCTCAGGTGTTACCATTTTCGCTATAGGCGGCCTGCTCTACCCTGCACTTATCAATGATAATTATTCCGAACGTTTCTCTCTTGGCCTTATTACCTCTTCCGGCAGCCTCGGGCTTCTTTTTCCGCCCAGCCTGCCCCTAATTCTTTATGGCGTTATTGCTGAAACCCGGGTGGACCAGCTCTTTCTGGCCGGCATCCTTCCCGGCATCCTTATGCTTATTCTCCTGGTCGCTTACAGCATGCTCAAAAGTCCGGAGCGCAAACTTGCCGATGCCAGAAAAACGACATACAAAGACATACTTTCCGAAGTAAAGGAAGCTGCCTGGGAACTGCCGCTGCCTTTCATCGTCCTTGGTGGTATTTACGGCGGTTTCTTCGTTGCAGGTGAAGCTGCAGCAGTTACCGCACTCTATGTAATAATTGTCGAAGTTCTCATATATAGGGATATCCCCCTATCGCAACTGCCGCGGATCATGGTCCAGAGCATGGTGCTTTTCGGGGGCATCCTCGTCGTCCTGGCCGCCTCAATGGCGACAACGAACTTCCTTGTTGATCAGCAGGTGCCCATGCACCTCTTCGAGCTTATAAGAGAGTATATATCGAGCAAATACACCTTTCTGCTCCTGCTCAATGTCTTTCTTCTCATCGTGGGATCCATGCTCGATATCTTCTCAGCCCTGGTCCTTGTGGTGCCCCTCATAATTCCCATTGCCGAGGCATATGGCGTTGACCTTGTCCACCTCGGCATCATTTTCCTGACCAATTTACAAATCGGCTACTGTACACCACCAGTTGGTCTGAATCTTTTTCTCGCCAGCTACCGTTTTGATAAATCCGTGCTAACGCTCTACAGAGCAACGCTGCCTTTCCTGGCGCTCCTCATGCTGACCCTGATCATTATCACTTATTTCCCGCTCTTAAGCCTGGCTCTGGTAAATCTCTGGGGTTGATCAAAGCATACTGAAGAACTTGGAACTTGCAAAATGGGCTCCCCGCCATTAGCTTTAAAAAAATGGTTTCCTTTCTTGTGGGTACGGTATTGTAGCTGAGGTTTGCAAGAGTCCATTACAATGTTCACATATTTCTAGTAAAAGCGTATGAGAAAAATCCTTTTCGCTGTTCTGGTCCTGGTTGTCATTGGCATAGGCATGCTTCACTTCCTCACCCCAGGCTACATGATATTCCATCATGATATGTACAGGAGACTCAGTTATTTTCCCATTGTCCTGGGGGCGATCTGGTTTGGAGTCTGGGGTGGGCTTGTTTTGGCCGTCATGTCTTCAATAGCCTTTATTCCCCACCTCCTGCTCTATATTGGCCAAGGACCAGAAACCTATCTGAGTGAACTCACGGAAATTATCCTCTACCTTGCCGCCGGCACCGTTACCGGGATTATTGCCGGCCGGGAATCACTTCTGCGGCGACGCTACAAGGAGCTGTCTGAAAAACTGGAAAAATCCTATGCCAAACTGCACCGCGAAACCCAGCTTCTGCTCGAAGTTGAGGAGCAGTTAAGCGCTGCGCAGAAATTTTCCGCTCTTGGCCAGCTTTCGGCCTCGCTTGCCCACGAGATAAAGAACCCCCTCTCATCAATCAAGGGAACTGCTGAAATACTTCTTGATGAATTTCCAGCCGGTCACCCCAAAAGGGAATTTGTTGAAATCCTGCTCAAGGAAACGTCCCGGCTTAACAACACGGTTGAAGAGGTGTTGCAATTTTCCCGCCGGGGCGCGAAGGGATCGGGCAAAAAGGACGCTGCCCGTGAAACCTTATCCAAGGTGATCGACGGGGTCAAAAGCCTTCTGGCAAACCAGATGGCTAAGAAATCCATCTCTTTCACAGTAACCGGCACTGAGGCCGGCAATTCCTTTTACGTAACCGGGGACAAAATGTCACAGGTTTTTCTCAACCTGATCTTAAACGCAATTGATGCTGTTCCCAATAGGGGTTCGATATCGGTCAATATGAAAAACCGGGGCAATATTATGCTCGTAAGTGTCGAGGATAACGGTCCTGGTGTTCCTGAAGGGAATAAGGAAAAGATCTTTGCACCATTCTATTCTTCCAAGGATGGCGGCACAGGTCTCGGTCTTTCCATCAGCAAGAAGATAATAGAAAGCTATGGCGGAGAAATTACGGTTTCCGCATGCGAGAACGGGGGGTCCTGTTTCACGGTTTCTTTGCCGGACCAGACCTTCAAGGGTGATCTTCTTGGACCGGCGACGGCCCTCGCCGCTGCTGGCTAAGATGCCACAAATTTACCTGCGGGACTTAAGAACTACTTTAATGAGGCAAAAATGGCTGACTGCATTCTTTTAATTGATGATGATGAAAGCCTGCGAAGAGTGACTGAATATAACCTGTCAGAGGCAGGTTTTGATGTCATTACAGCAGGCTCTGGGCAGGAAGGCTTACAACTTTTCAGCGCACATGACCCTGACCTGGTCATAACCGATGTTAAGCTGGGAGACATGGATGGTTTGGAAGTGCTGGCCGCCATCAAGCTGGAATCACCTGAAACGCCTGTAATAGTCATTACAGCCTTTGGCTCCATTGAAATGGCTGTCAAAGCCATGCATGAAGGTGCCTTTAATTTTATTACCAAGCCTTTTGACCGGGATACTCTACGGCTTTCCTGCAGCAAGGCGCTTGAGCTCTCCTCCTTGCGGTCACAAAAACAGCAACTGGCCGATGAGGTAGACAGGCTCACCGGCACTTCAGGTATGGAGACCGCGAATTCCGCCATGGCTGAACTCCTCCAGACCGCGCTCAAGGTTGCCTCCAGTGAGGCCACAGTTATTGTTACCGGTGAGTCCGGAACAGGGAAAGAAGTCCTTGCCAGGCTGGTCCATCAGCACAGCCCCCGAAAAGACGGTCCCATGGTGGCTGTCAACTGTACTGCCATACCTGATAATCTCATCGAAAGTGAACTTTTCGGCCATGTCAAGGGCGCCTTTACCGGTGCAATAGCGAACCGCAAGGGACGATTCCAGGCTGCAGCACAGGGCACCTTGTTTCTTGATGAGATCGGCGAGTTAAAAATGGACATGCAGGCGAAACTTCTGCGTGCCATCCAGGAACGGGAGGTGGAGCCTGTCGGCTCAGACCGGACGGAAAAGGTTGATGTAAGAATCATCGCTGCCACCAACAAAGACCTGCGGGAGGAAGTAGCAAAAGGGCGCTTCCGAGAAGACCTGTATTACCGCCTCAGCGTCATCCCTCTGCATATCCCGCCTCTGCGGGACAGGCCTGAAGATATCCCTGCTCTGGCAAATCATTTTCTGAAAAAACTGGGGGCTCCCCGTGGTGTCAGATTCTCTGACAAGGCCATGGCCCTTATGAAAAAGTATGACTGGCCCGGCAATATCCGCGAACTGCAAAACTCAGTTGAACGCTGCCTTATCCTGCGGAAAGGGAATATTATCGAGCCCGAGGATATTAACCTGCCAACTGCTAAGACACCCCAAGAGCTGGAGATCCCAGAAATTCCCCCTGATGGCTTGTCGCTTGAAAATTTCGAGAAAGGACTCATTCTCAAAGCCCTGGAAAAAAGCAATGGCAACCGTTCCCAGGCAGCACGCCTTTTAAAAATCCCACGGCATGTTCTTATCTATCGTCTTGAAAAATTTGACATTGGGTAAGTGTTGTATTTTTCATTCTGCCAATTGTTCCCCAATGCTGAATCCAGCCTGCCCCAAAACAGCTGCGCATAATATTGTGCAATTCTCTCCTTCGGGCTGAAGAATATTCTTCAACTTTGCCTTGTCTCAATTTTACCTGTCCTGGACAGCTATTTATTTTTTCCTTAAAAATTACAATAATATATGAAAATTAGCGGCAGATAATTATAAAATGGCATGGCCTTTGCTTTTTAAACTAAGAAAGTCGTAAATTCCCCTTAAAATTTTACAAACCGCAAAGAAGGAAATTATGAATCAGAAAAATACGATCATTACAGCCCTGAGCTTCCTGTTGTTCATACTTTATTTTGCTACCCATGCCTACTCGGAAACAGTGCAGCGCTCCAATTTCATCGTGAGCAATCTTTCCTGCACTTCTTGCCTGGCAACCATCGAAGCAGAATTAAAAGGACTGGAGGGGGCCCTGGGCATGGATGCAGACCTGCGCGCAGGAAGGGTTACGGTTGACCATCTTTCTTCACTGAACTATGAGCGGATTGGTGCCGCTATCACCAACCTCGGCTACCCTGCACAAATGGACTGGACTGCAACCGTCCCTGAGCAAAATACAAACAGATTTGCTAAGGAAGGCAGCTACCGTTCCGGATGCTCCAGTGGCGGCTGTGGTGTCTCTGGTGGCGCGAACGCAGGTCAGACGGCCTGGAAAGCTGCCCCGGCCAGCGGTACAATCACCCGTACAACCCTGCAGGTCAGCAACCTGTCCTGTACGTCATGCCTTAACAATATTGCCCAAGAGTTGAGCAGTTTTGAAGAAACATATGGCATGAAGGGTTATTTAAACAGGGGGGTAGTCATTGTCGACCATGTGAACACTTTTGATAACAACAAAATCGCTGCGGCCATTTCCAGTCTCGGGTATCCGGCAAGGGTTGTTGCCGCCAATGAAATTCCAGCCCCAAACGCTTTTGCAGCAACACCGAATTCCGGGGCAACACGTCCAGGTGGGGGCTGTAGCGGCCGAGGCCCGTGCAATGCAACAGCAGCATCCTGGCAGAAATTATATCAGCGCTATTTCACCCAGACCAATGCAAAATAACGAGTAAAGCAATTAATAAACGGAGGTATTTCCCAATGCGTATTATCAATAAAAAATGGTATTTAGCACCTATCTTTCTCTTTCTCATCGCAGTTCTGGCGCTGGGCGGCTGTTCTTCCAATTCAACAGCAACAGCAGACAAAAGCGGAGGCCAGATCACACCAGTCAACGGCAAGCTTGAGATCCCTGTTGCTTCAATTAATGACGGCAAGTCGCACCATTATCAGGTACAGGCCGAAGACGGCACAATGGTCACTTTTTTCGTTCTCAAAAGTGCTGACGGCGTTCTTCGCGCTGCCATTGATTCATGCGATGTCTGTTATCGCTCAGGTCTCGGCTACTACCAGGAAGGTGACAACATGGTCTGCAAGAACTGCGGCCAGAAATTTGCCTCCAACAAGATCAATGTCATTAAGGGCGGCTGC